>Ga0307955_1000309_pt1 | contig 28058 bp, 30 predicted proteins | sample OrgLakmetagen439_FD_201819 | JGI IMG/M metagenome (GOLD analysis project Ga0307955, IMG submission 201819) | Saline water microbial communities from Organic Lake, Antarctica - #439 | ecosystem: Environmental > Aquatic > Non-marine Saline and Alkaline > Saline | place: Antarctica: Organic Lake...
TATTATATTTATTTATAATTTTTTTTAATTCATTTATTGTTAATTTAATATTAGACTTTTTATCAGGCATATGTTTAGCGGCTTCATCAACAATTTTAAGTTTCAACAACATTCTATATTCTTTCTCATGTTTATTTTTAAATTCATTAAACGAATTATATTTTTTACATAATTTAAATAATTTTTGTTTATTATATATTTTATTATATACATTATTTATTTTTATTTTGTTAACATCATCTTCTCTTAAAGTTAAGTCAGTGGTTTTATTTATTAGTTTAAGATTATCATTAATTTGTTTCTTAATATCTTTAATATAATTTCTACTTTTTTCGTAAATATGAATCAATGTGATATTTTTATTCTTGGTTAAAGATATTTTTAATTCATCATTATTTTCTAAAGTATGCCAATATTTACCCTGATACTCAAAAGCCAATTTATATTCTTTGTAATATAAATCTAGTTCATATGGTTTAATTATTTTTCGATTGTTATATGATGCTTTTAAATTTAAAAGTTGATTCATTAAGTCTTCTAAAATCATCTGTGGGATACTATATTTAAATGGGGTCATATGAGACGTTAATTCATCTAAATAACCTTTTAAACGAGCAGATTGATAAGCTGGCTCATCAAACTCTTTTAATTCTCTTATTGAAGTATATTTATTAAAAATTTTTTTTAATTCATTATAATTTAAATCTCTATAACCTAGATTTATTTTAGTTTTGTGACCTTTTTTATTTCTCCATAATAAAAATTTTTCACTTTTTTTTAAACCCAATCTATACCCTTTATTGTCAATTGAAGATTTAGACTTATTCAAAATTGTTGCTATTTCTAAATTAGTTTTATTTGAATAAATTTCTTTTAATTTCTTTTCTTGCATTGTAGTCCACATAATAATCTCTCATTTATAATAATAAATTATAACCAATTTTCACTAAAAGTGAATAATAAATAAAAAGATATACCTTTTTTATTTTTAGGTGGTATATTAAAAATAAAAAATGGCTCAGATAGGAATAACATTAAACGAAGTAATTAGAGACTATGTAGGTCAACTAAAGTACGTTTATAAGAAATATTACGGTGAAGATTTAGAAGATGTTAAAGTAGAAGACTTTGACTTAGCCAGTTTTTTCAAGTTTGACTCACAGGAAGCTTTTCATAAGTTTCTATACAGCGAGAGTCCAATGGAAATATTCGCACACGCTGACCAATCATATAAAAATGTCGGTCCAATTCTAAACAGTTTTATTAACGACATAAACGACTACGAAGAACACGAGGTTATATTATTAAGTAGAGACGTACATAAAAGTAGACCCGCAACACTATTCTTTTTATCAAAACTAGGGTTTACTGGTAATAGCATTAAATTCGCACTTGATACTAAGAAATTATGGGACGATGTAGATGTTTTAGTTACAGCAAACCCAGTAGCTTTAGATAGTAAACCTGAAGGTAAAATTTCAGTTAAAATCGAAGCAACTTACAATGAAAATACTGAGTCTGATTATACATTAGAATCAATATTAGATTTTATAAATAATGAAGAGCAATTTAAAAAAATAATGAATAATGATTAAAATATTTGGAGATTTATATTACATCGACTTTGAAAAGTTAGATGCCTTTGTGGCTGATGGTCAAAAAGATAATGTATTTAAAACAGTGGATAAAGAATATAACTATGATAATGAATTGGTAAAGACGAAAATAATTGAAGCTGCTGAACCTACCACTAAAGAAGTTAACGTCGTGAGATATGAAATAATTAGAAATTTCATTGACGATATCTCAATGGCTGGTGGTACAAGTGACGAACATGATGAAATGTTGGGGTCTAATAATCTAATTAAAACCGATGTAAAATTTAAATTAGCGTATAATACTCTAATTTTTTATAAGATATTAAAAAAAATTGATTAAAAAAATGGAAAACGAAAAAAAACAAGTACAAGTAAAAGAATTTATAAGTAAAATTGATAATAAAGATTTTGGTTTATATTTCTTTACTTTGGATACAAAAGGTAACCCAACTGCTGGTATTGCTAATATATACGAGCACGTTAAAGTCTTAAATGATTTAGGGTATAAAGCTCATATATTACACGAAAAAGATGACTATCATGGCGTTGAAGAATGGTTAGGTGAAGAGTACGCTAAACTACCACACGTTTCAATTGAACAACAAAATTTAAAACTAGTTGCAATAGATTACATTATTGTACCTGAGATTTTTGCTAACGTAATGGAGCAAGTAAAAGACTTCCCATGTAAGAAAATAGTATTTTCACAGTCCTATTCTTACATCTTAGAATTTTTACCAATTGGTAATAGGTGGGATTTAAACTTTGGCTTTACTGATGTAATCACAACATCTGAAAGACAGTCAGAGTACATCAAAGACCTATTTCCAAGTATCGACACTCATATCATACCGCCGTCAATACCTGAGTACTTTAAAACGACTGATAAGATTAAAAAACCGATTGTCTCTATTGTAACTAGAGACCAGAAAGCTGCACTAAGATTGGTTAAGTCGTTCTACTTACAACATCCAATGTATAAATGGATTACGTTTAGAGAACTTAGAGGTTTACCTAGAAAAACGTTTGCTGAGCAACTAGGTGAGTCTTGTCTAGCTATATGGGTTGATGATGAATCCAGTTTTGGAACATTCCCTATTGAAGCTATGGAGTGTGACACACCTGTTATAGGTAAGATACCTGCTATGATTCCTGAATGGATGGAAGACGATAGTTCGGATGAACAACAAATTAGTTTGAAAGATAATGGTGTTTGGACTAATAACGAATTATCTATACCTAATTTAGTGTCAGAGTTCATGAGAGTATGGTTAGAAGATAATGTACCTAGTACCTTAATGGAAGGTGTTAAAAAATCTAAAGGTCAATACACTGAAGATAAGCAAGTTGAAAATATCAAACGTGTATATGGTAATCTAATTGCTAATAGAAGAAGTGAGTTTGAAGCACTTATTGATATAACTAAAGAAAAAGAAAAAGAAAACAAAGATGAAAAATAAAAATGATATCACAGTAATCACGCCTCTTTATAATGTGGACGAGACTTTACTTAATAATGCTATCAAGTCGATAGCAATGCAAGAAACAAAACCAGATACGGTAATGTTTGTTGTTGGTACCGATAAAGACCATGGTGTTTTATCTGATTTAATGAAAAATTACGATTTGAATTTTGATGTTATTAAACATGACAAATCAACTGATTTTCAAGCTCAAATGAATCTAGGTGTTGAAAATTGCAAAAGTAAATGGTTTATCTTTTTAGAGCAAGACGATGAGTTAAGTGGAAAATGGGTAAGTAACGTTGTGAAGTATAGAGAAGTTTATACTGACACTCAAATATTTCTACCAATAATATTAGACGTGGACCCTCAAAGCAATTTTATTGGGTTCACTAACGAAGCTGTATGGGCATCTCAATTCTCAGATGAAATGGGTGTGTTGGATAATGCTGCGCTATTGAGGTATCAAAATTTTAATATGGATGGAATGGCCATGTTAAAAGAAGCATATCAAGAATTCGGTGGACTTAAAGAAAGCATGAAATTGAGTTTTATAAGTGAATTCCTATTAAGGTTTACATTCAATTCATGTAAAGTGATGATTATCCCTAAATTAGGGTATAAACATCTAAATGACAGAGAAGGTAGCTTATTTAACTCTTATAAAAAAGAGTTAACGCCAGATGAATCAAGATGGTGGTTATCTTTGGCTAAGAAAGAATATTTCCACGTCAATGACAGAAATATCCTTTATGAAAAAACAGAAAAATCTTAATGGCAAAAAAAAGAGGACGTAAAAGAATCAAAGGTTTATATTTTGGCCCTGAAGAAGAGGAAGCCGTTGTTAGGTTTTTGAATGAAGAAGACCCTATTAAAAGAGATAAAATTTATAATAAGCACTTAAGAGCTGCTTTTAATACAATGATTGAGTCTATTATTAGACGTTATAAATTATATAGGAAAACTTATACTTTTGAAAACCTACATGGTGACACACTCTCTTACCTTATGTTAAAAGCTGATAAATTTAAACCAGAAAAAGGTAAAAGAGCTTACTCGTATTACGGAACTATATGTAAAAACTATATATTAGGATTATTGATTAAAGATGAGAAGAATATGAGGCAGACGCTGGAGTTCACGTCATCAATTAATAAGGTGCATGAAAAGGACGAGTTTATTTACCATTTATCGGATACCGATTATATGCTAAGCGACTTAATAGATACCATGTGCGATGAGATTAAAAGTGAGTTAAACGGCGAAGATGAGGGTAAAAAGAAATTAACAGAGAATGAACGTAAAGTAGGCGAAGCTCTAATTTCTATTTTAGGAAACTGGGAAACTTTATTTGAGTCACTAAGTGGCGGTTCCAAATTCAATAAGAATAGCATACTTAGTACAATTAGAGAATACACAGGGTTAGTAACTAAAGACATTAGGATTGCTATGCGGAGATATAAGACAATATATGAGCTAACTAAAGCTGATAAAATAGATAAGGGTTTTTTATAATTATTATCTTTTTTTTTTTAGGTATTTAATAAAAATAAAGTTTTTATCTATTTATAAATAAACACATGTATTATTAATGCTTTAAGTAATTTACAACCATTGTGGGCAACTACAAGGGAAATTAATGGTATGATATATGAAGGTAACCTAAATAAGTATAACAAATATTAAAAATATAAGATTTTGCCTAGAAGTAAAAAACAAGAAATAAAAATAAATGATAACAGTTCTCTTCAAGGATTGTTACAAGAAGTCTACAATAACGCTTGTAATCAAATAACTGACGCTCAAAAGGTCGTTAATGAAATTGGTGTTGGTTCGGTACCTGAAGATGTAGATGATTGGGCTAAAGTAGCCAAAGCTAAAACTGATGCTTTAAAGGTTAAAGATTCTGCAATAAAAACTAAATTAGATGTAGGTAGACTTCAAAGTGATATTATTAAATTTAGTGGTGAAATTAAAACCGCTTTAGATAATAATCCAGAAGTAGTATCTAACGATAGTTTTGCTAAGATTAGAGAAATGATTAACGAGTCTAAAAGTAAAGAATAAGATTTAATGAATGTTACTAGAGAAAAATCTGACATATTTGCTCAAATAGCGGCTTTAAGGGTATCTTCAGAAGGTTACCCTAAATTCTCTAATACAAATTCTATTGACTCAATTTCACAGGAAACTAACAGTTTAGATTTCTTATTAGACTTAACTAAGTCGTTAATAGGTTTTGAGCCTTTAAAGGAAGGCCTTATAGACGTTTTAACCCATAACCTAGAAGATATAGAGTTAGATGTTAAAAAGGCCCTTAAGGAGGCTTTAAAATCGCTCGTTAGTTGTAGTATTAACCCTTCATTACCAGATTCGTTTGTTCAGGATGGAATTACTTTGGAAATCGATAGAGTAGATTTACTAGATAAGTTTAAGGTGAACCCAAATTCAGGGGCTGGTAAATTGCTTTACAATGATGTAAACTCTGGGACCAACAGCACTGACTTCAATACTTTCTTATACGAAGTAATACAAGACAACGGTGGTACTAGTTCTTGGGGGAATCAGACTTTAGGTGAAGATATACTAAACATCAGATTCACACAAAATGCAACCACATCTAACGGTAATAATAATACCTTAAACATTAAACCTAGTTCAAATTATGAGGATAGTAAGTTGACCGACATAAATAACGACTATATCGACAGCATCAAACTATTTGAGACTAATAAATTAATAAACTCAGTTATAGAGTCTTTATTTGGTAGCATTAGTCTGAACACTTCTAAAAATAAAAACACTATTGAGAATGAAATTAAAATTCAGGAGATAATAGATAGAGTTATTAACCTAGATGAAGAGGAAATAGTAGATAATAGTTTTTTTCAGTTTAGTAATGAAGAACTATCAAACATTGAGAGCAAGGCTGAAATGAAAAGCAAAGGTAAAAGACTTATAACTACATGCGATAACGTAGAGTCTGAAATATCATTCGAGTCAATAAAGTCTTTAGATAGTGAACTAGATGAATTCAATACTCAGACTGTAACACCTCAATTAATTGAAAGAAAGACTAGGATTGTTAGAAATGCATTAGATTCTCTGGCCGAAGAGTCAGCAAGTAATGTCGACAGTAGAGATAGGTATAACGTTAAGGTCAATCTTATTGAAGAGATGTTAAGGAATATAATGAATTCTATCGTAGGTGTTATATTATCACCTAAACTAATAGGTATATTAGCTTTAAATCATTTAATTGTTTACGGAGAAACATTTAAAGATATAGAGGAATTCATGATTAAAAATAAAAGTTTACTAACTTCAGTGTTAAGAACAATTCGTGATTCAGTGGTGTCAATATTACTGGAAAGGGTTTTAAAAGAAATTAAAACTCTAGTAGCGGATAATATAATAAGAACTCAAGTAGAAAGAGTTAAGTATAGTCAGGCACAACTAAGCAGCTTGGTTGGTGTAGATACTGAGATACTTAGAAATATATCTGGATTAACATAAAATAATATGGCAAATAAAAGCTCAATGACAAAAGTTATTGAAAGTCTTAAAGCCGCTTTCAACGCAACTAGAAAACCAATAGAACCATTACCACCTCAATTGTTAGTTGTTGGCGCTAACCTAAGGCCAGGTTTAAGTCCACGTAAAATAACATCTAATATTATATCTAGGCAATCTGAAGCTGGCGCTCCGTCTGGTGATATATTTTCAGAAAATAGTAATGTAATGGAATCTATGACATCTATAATGGTTGAAGAAATTGTTAATGCGTTAGTTTTAGACGCCAAAATAGAAATAGCTGTACCACCTGGTGTTCAAGTAACAACCACTGGTGTCGGTAATTTAGGTGGTCCAATAATTAGCCAAGGAGTTACAACAAATATTGCTTCTGGTAACGGTGTAATTAGATAGTATGGAATATAAATGGGAACATAAAAGTAATAATGAGATAAGGTCAGCTCAAATTGAGATGCATCAGGAATATGAGGCTATTAAATTAGAAATTGCTAGTCTTGCCACTAAAATAAACAAACTGAAAGGTAAGTTAGATGACATGGACGCTGAATATTTAACATCTAAAAAAGTGTTGGATGAAAGATTAAAATTTTAAAGTATGAGTAAGTTTGCTTTTGGTGGTAGTAGTATATACAATAAGGGTGCTAGAGAACGTCTAGAGACCACTGTATTTTATTATGGTAAAGTTGTATCAAATGAAGATAATCTTGGCGCTAATAGGATAAAAGCTAGGATTACTGGTATTGATGATAGTGTTACTAGAGATAATATTCCATTCGCTTTCCCTATGGTACAGAAATTTTTACATGTCATACCTAAAGTGGGTGAAAGTGTGTTAGTTTTTATACCAGACGTTAAGAATCCTAACATTGATAGAATGTACATGGGACCAATCATATCCCAACCTCAACTACTGTTCAAAGATAGTGAATTATTCTCATCAAAATCAGCTTTAGATAGTGGTGTGAAAGAACCACAACCAGCACCATTTACAATACCTGAAAATAGGGGTGTTTATCCAGACTTAAAAGACATTGCATTACAAGGTAGGGACAACACTGACATTAGGTTAAAAGAAAAAGAGGTATTAATTAGAGCAGGGCAGTTTGAGTCTGACACACCCAAGGGTGAAATACCTAAATTCAACAAGGTAAACCCTTCTTACATACAAATAAAGCACGATGCTACCTTAAAAAGAGGTACACAGAATACAGAAACCGAAATAGGTGGTGCTATTAATGTTGTTAGTAATAAAATTAACCTACTAACACATAAGAATGGAAGTCCTAGATTTGCTTTAAATGACCAAAACAATATGATATCTGATGAAGAGTTGCAGAGAATTGTTAAAGATGCACATCCTTTGGTATATGGTGACAACTTAATCGAATTCTTAAAAGTTTTAATCAATGCATTCGTAAATCACGTACACACATACCCAGGTATGAAACCACAAGATTTATCAGGTTCAAACGACATCGATGATTTATTAGAGTTCAACCTTGAGTCCTTCTTATCTAAAAATATAAAAATTAACTAAATAAATAGATATTTATTAATAAAGATTAATATGGTAATCAGGACTTACTTTGATAGAAACAACACAATTATATATAATAGAACCGAAAATACAGGTAAAAACCCTGTAGCTGAAATGTTTTATGGCGGTAACGTTGAAAAGGACGAACCATTCTTTAGCAGATATTTATTCCAATTTGACGTACAACGTATAATAGACTTAAGGACCAAAGGTTTATACCCTGATATATCTAAATTAAAACATACTCTAAAAATGACTAACACCAGTACGTTTGATACCTCACTATTAGGTGGTCAAACTGCTGACGGTAAAGATAGAGCTTCATCTTTCGACTTGAATTTATTTGAAATCAATCAAGAATGGGATGAGGGTGTTGGTTATGACTTTGCTGGTCAAAAATACTTTACATCCAGTGATAGTACGGTGACAAGTACAGAACCATCTAATTGGTTACAACCTAGAAATGGTGATACTTGGGATAATGGTAATGGTGTCTTTAGTGGATGGACCAGTGGCACTACTCTAGCGACGCAAAGTTTTGAGGATGGTAATGAAAACCTAGAGATTGATGTTACTGATATTGTTAATGGTTATTTAACTGGTAATACAAATAATGGTTTAGGTTTAGCTTTTGATGAGTCATTAGAAAATACAATTAGAGAAGAATTACAGTACGTAGGTTTCTTTACAAGACATACACAAACTTTTTATGAACCATACGTTGAAACTAGATATGAAAATTCAATACAAGATGACAGAGCTGACTTTTATTTAGATAAACCAAATAAACTTTACCTATATGTTAATCTAAGAGGTATACCAACAGACGTAGACTCAATGTCTGGTATGAGCGTTACAATATTAGATAATTTAGGTGAGACATTTTCAGCCTTTACTTCTTCAGACATAACTCATGAAGACATAGGAGTGTATTCAATAGAACTAACCGTACCTACTACAGAAATAGGTTGTGTTTTATATGAAGATATTTGGGAAGGAATTACTGTAAACGGTATAACTAGACCACCTATTGAATTAGAGTTCGAATTAAAAGACTCTAATGAATACTATAGCATTGGTAGTGACAACTCAACACCTAAGAATTACAAATTTAATGTATCAGGTATTAAAGATTCAGAAAAAATAAAACGTGGTGATATTAGGAAAGTGAGGGTTATGGCTAAAGTACCTTATACTACTAATGACCAAGAAGTGTTATCATCTATTGAATATAGACTATATACAAGAGAGGGTCAGGCCGAATACACGGTAATTGATTACACACCAGTTAATAGGGCGTTTAATTACAATTACTTCCTACTTGATACTCAGAGTTTATTACCTACTAGGTATCATTTAGATGTTAAAGTTACGTCAAATTCTGAAGTGAGGACAATGCAAAACATTATTAGTTTTGATATCACAAGTCAAGTTGACCAAAGAAAGGGTTAATTTCTGCATTTTATTTGATGCCATTGGTGAATCATTTGATTTGGTAGGTAAGAAGCAAGACGGGGTTTTTGTTAACATCTTAACTGATGGTGACGAGAATGACTCTAAGAAATACAGCGTTGAGGACGTTGAGGAGTTGTTCAGTGAAGCGGAAGATAGTAACTGGGGTGTTACCTTCATGGGTACAACAAAAGACGCTGTAGAGTCCGCTAAGTCTTGGGGAATTAAGGCTGGTAATACCATGCAATACAGTAACGATGTAATGGGAACTAGAAGCGCTAACAATACCAGACTTAAATCTAAGCAAATGTATTTTGCAACGGCAATGAATTCAACAGATATGTCAAATGTAAATACGGACAATTTGGTTGATGATGAGTAGTCATTAAAGTATGTAATTAAGATAAAAAGGGAGGGACTTGCGTTTCTCCTTTTTTTTATGTATTTTTGTGAGAGTAATAAATTTAATTATGAAGATAAAGAAAATGTCATTGGATGAATTAAACACTGAACTAAATAGGGCTAAATTCTGGGTTGAGACCAACCCTGTTGTTAAGTCTTTGGATTTGATTAATAAAATGGAAAATAAAAAACTAGAATTAATTAATAAAAACTTGCGTAACTAAAAGATTATTTTTATATTTGTAACCTAATAAATATATGAGCAAAGTAACACGTAAACAAAGAGTTTTAGATGCAATGAGAAATCATTCATCAAAGTCGATTACTTCATAGTATGCGATTAATCACTTAGGCAACACTAGGTTGGCGGCTACCATATTAGAACTGAAGAAAGACGGACATGAAATTAAAACCGTTACTGAAAAAGGAGTGAACAGATTTGGTGATAAAATTAAATTTGCTAGATATATATTAATTAAAGAAAACAAGTAAATATGAAAAAATTACTAATTACAATTATGGTGTTATTACCATTGTCAGTACTGTCATTTAATCAATCAGAAGGGACCAATACATCAAATGATGTAAGCGTCTCAGAAATTACATCCAGCGGTGGTGAAATTCTTAAAATATCCAAACCTTACATTGAAAAATTAATGAGGTCTGCTGAAAAGGGTGTTGATTTTGTAGTTGAAGAAACTCCTGTTGTCATTAAACAATATCTATATTTTGAAGCCATTATTTACTGGTTATTGATATTATTTGCAATATCACTCATGACTATTATAAGATATGGTGTTAAAACCATTTTTTATGTCAAATCAAAAGATAAACCAACATCTGATAAAAGACATGTAGATTATAGATACGTTAGTCGAGATAATTGGTTAAGGTATGATGCAGATGATAATGACTTTACCTACGAGCAAGTCTTAACGTTAATAATTGACATCTTGTTTACACTAATCGGTATTATCATCATACTGGTTAATATATCTGATGCGATTAAAGTCACTTTTTTCCCAAAATTATATTTGTTTGAACAATTCGTACACCTAATAAGATAAGTATGAAATTAATATACGCTATAGTATTAACAGCGTTATGTTTATTAATGATAGCCATTCTACCTGAAGGAGCTAGAGAACCTAGTAGATTTGCTCTAATAATGTTCACCCTACTTATTATACGATATGAAATATACGAAAATAATAAAAACAATTAACTATGGATAAGTTTGATGCTAAAATAAAGAAAAGTTTTGAAACTGATATAAGGAATAAATTGTTAATGAGAGGATTTGACAATGAAACCTTAATAAATAATAGAGGGTTAATAGGTGCCACTATAGATGAGGTGATTTTAAAAGTAGTTAAAGGGTATTAGTTTATGACAATAAAAAAGGCCTAGATTTAATCTAGGCCTTTTTACTATCATTACGTTTTTAAGATATTATCTTAATTCGTTCGGGTTAAATGTTGTTAATCCATCAACTCTAACAGCTCCGTAGAATCTGTTGTTTACCACTTTCTTAGCATAACGTGTCATTATACCTTTAACTGGTGCAAAGTTGAATGGGTTATACATTGTAGGTGTTAGTTGCATTGGCACGTATGGTGCGTAAATGTAACCAGTATCTAATAAAGACTTACCTTTGTGTCCCATAATCAATGACCATGAAGGTGCATAAGGGTCTCTATATACTTGATATCTACCTGATAATGAACCGATTTTCTCGATACCCATGTTATATTGGTCTTGCTCTGGAGATGCATCACTTACGTGGAAGTACTCTAAATCATCGAATACAGCAGAAATCTCTGAAGAAACTACGATAAAGTTAGCACCACCTCTAAGAGTAGACTTGTGGATTTGTGCTGAAATTTGGTTAACTTTAGTAATTAAAGTTTGATTCCAGTCTTTTTGAGTATAAGCATTGGCTGCCAATGAAGCTTTTCTCCATCCGTTCCAATCCCATCTTAGTTGCCATGCAGCAGCTTTTCTTAAGTCTCTTAAGATTTCCCTGTCAATTTCAGCAGCAACTTGCTCAGAAAGCATTGCAGTTAATTCAGCTTCAGCATCAATGTTGTGGAATGCACTAACATCTTGCGCTAATTCTGGAGACCATGTAGCTCTCAATTTTCTTTCTTCAACAGAAACAACAACTTCGTCTAATTTGAAAGATACTTCTCCCATTTCAGTTTCAAGTTCTAATGGAGCATATTCTGCCCATGATACTGCAAAGTCATTAGAAGTTAATCCAGTTACATCCGCATCCGATTCAACACCTACATAACCATCGTATGTTGACGTTCCGTTAGCTTCTACTGGGTGAGTTAAATCTAATTCTAAGTAGATAACACCAGCGTCATCACACACATCATTATATTCAACAATACCTTTACCGTATTTTTGAGTTACTAATCTGAAAGGAATTTCTTCCCCTTGACCAAAAATTACATTACCATCTTGGTCATCTAAATCAAGAGACGTGTTGTTAGTAACTTTTAAAGATGCCATGAAAGATTCAGTGTCCATTGGGTTACCATCTGGTCCAGTTAATCTTCCTTTGTTCTCTGAACTAAATCCAGAAACTTGAACAATGACATTCCTTAAAGAACCATCAGTTCCAGTTGGAAGTTCAGCTAAATTACTTGCAGCTTCAAACTTACCGCTTTCATTTAACGTTACTAGGTTAAGAGAACCTGTTTGAATTGTTATTTCACCTTTTGATGCATCAAATAATCCATCATTGTAATAAAGGTCATATAGGTTTTTCTCTTGGTATTTTGTTGGAGTATATCCATCAACACCTTTTACAACTGGTAAACCATCTGAACCCATTGAAGTGTGAGCAGAGAATTCAGGACCGTCTTTGTAAGGGTCACCGTAGCTACCACTAGCAGAGTCATATCTAGATGATGTTTGTGGTACAAAGAAGAATAATTTACCAATTGGCATATTCATAGCTTGTACAGATACAATATCATTAGCTAATAACTTTGAGAATACTCTTCTTACGATAGGGAACACAACAGTTTCGAATGAACCTGAACTTCCACCAGCGTCAGTAGACTCGTTTAACAAGTGAGAAGCTTCGTTTTCATATAACTGAGCGATGTTCTCTTTAACGTGACCTTTAAGACCATCTAAGAATCCTAAAGAATTCCATTTGTTGATAGTGTTTTCACGAATTGTTTTCATGTGGTTAAGACCTACATTACCAACTTTACCTGAGGTTAAAAAATTTGACATAATTTATTTATTTAATTTTAATTTACTTTATTATTTATTTGTTCTTTTCATTAAGTCAAGAACTCTTTTTTGTGCTGGGTCAACATAAGCTGTCGTCTCATTTAATTGATTTGACTGACTTGTACTTTTCTCAGAACCTAATTTATTTTCAATTGACTCTGTGATAGGAGTTTTTTCACCTAATTGAGAGCTTATTGATTTATACAATTTCTTTGACTCTCCGATTGTACTAACCTCTTCATCAAATCTACTTAAGATATTTTGTTTTTCTTCTGAAGTAGTTGAGTGCTCTAAAAATAATTTAGTAGCATAAGTTAAGTTAGTATTAAATACGGCAGTCTCAGTAATTGACTTTCTAAAATCTTTAAGAGAGTTTCTGAACATTTCGTTCTCTTCCTTAATCTTTTTAGCTTCACCTAAAAGTGTGTTATATTTTGAAATTGCTGTAGCTAATTTCTTTTCTGCAACACTTTCACCTTTAACACCTTTAACATTCTTAGCTCCCGCTCCAACTGGCTGACCAATGTCAGCTTTTGCTGGTGCTCTGTGCGCTTCACCTTTAGCTTTTGGAATATGCTCTTCAATTGATTCTTCCTCATCCATTTCTGAATTTTTAGATAGACCCATTAAAGCATTTTTAGCTCTTTGACCGACAGCTCCACCCATTTTCATAAGTTTTTTAAGACCATCGATTATTTCGCCTAATCCAGCTGCGGCTCCTTCGACATCACTTCCACCGCCATTGAAACTATCCATTTCCATAACGTGTTCTGCGTGAGCGTCACCACTACCGTTTTGTCCTTCTTCATCAAATCCACCTTCAAGATTATCACCTGAAGTTTCAGTGTCAGTAGATGCTTTTTGGTTGTCAATATCTCCTGTGTTAACAGCAGCTACATCTGAACCTTTATTTACATCACTTACTTGTGGATTATTACTGTTTCCAGCGGTAGCTCCAATTTTAGTTTCTTCATTTACGTCATCTTCTTCTTCTGATAACTCAATTTCGTAAACTACACCCTCATCTTCTTCTTCTTGCATTTTGTGGTCACCATCTTCCATTTCATAATTTTCTTCTTCCATTTTATGGTAACCTTCAGCTTCTAAACTAGAAGCTTCCATTTCGCCTTGGTCGATAAGACTATCACCCTTATCCATCTTCACATTATATTGTGAACCTGATTCTGGGTCTGTAATTACTACCTCATTTGATGATACAACTTCAATTTCATCATCTCCGCTTAATTTTTTGTAAACTGAGATAACTTCTTCGTCTGATGCACCTGTCATGTCCATTCCGTAGTCTTCGCTACCTTCTCCGTCAAGGCTTTCACCTTCTTCCTCAGAGTCCATATCCATGTCATCAAGTTCTAGTTCTTCTGAGCCACTTTCTTCAGCGGCATCATCAACTGGTAATTCATCAACGTCAACATCACTGTCAGTGTCAGCATCAACATCACTGTCAGCATCAACATCTTCGATATCTTCGATATCTTCGATATCATAATCATCCTCATTCAAGGATTCTTTTAGCGAACCTGTAATTTCTTCCTTCGCAACCGAACGAAGTATTTCTTTGGTATTCGAATTTATATTCTCTTCAATAAGATTAAATTCCGCTAAGGCTTCTTCTATAATAGACTTGTTTTTTTCGTCTTTCATTTGGTTATAATTTTTTATAATTTAAATTATTACACAGTAAATTTTGTGTGTTTACTTAATAAATATGTATTATTTCTACAAAACACATGATTTTAGTAAAAAAAATTATTATTAAGTATTTAAGCTATTAAAATCTAAATTAAAAACTTGTTTAATTTATCAATTAATAGATTGTCTTTCTTCATTTTAGATTCCATAAATGGCTGTGCGTCAGACTTATTGTTGAACATATAAGAACCTGGCGTACTAGGACTAGTTACTATATCCCAACATATGATTTCGAAATCATCTTGTACAATTAATTTACCATTTATATTATCTAACGAACCAACACCCCTAGAAGATACACCTACACGGATTCCCTTTCTTAACATGTTAGCTATTTGGTCACCCTCACAAGATATTATACCTTGGTTAATAAAACCAGGTGACATGATGATTTCGACTTCACCAACTAAGGTTGTACCTTCCCACCATATTTTTTTAATTTCATGTGATACATTTCTATTTGAAATAACAGATGACTCTGGGTGGTCACTATTGTGTGTCCAAGAAATTTTACCATTATGTCTCATTAACCAAGTTCCATTATCAACAGTAACACAATAAACATTATCATTAAATGGTATTTTTTCTGCTTTAGTAAAACGTGTATCTAGTGAAATCCCCTTAGAACGTCTTTCAGAAATGATATGCAATGGTTTAGAATTAGACGCTTCTATTAATCGCTTAGTTTTAACTTTACGTTTAACTAATTCTAACATCCCATCAGTTTCAACCTCTTCATTAATTATTTTAGTATCTGTAATATACCTATCTTCTGGTATGCGGGTATTAAAAGTTGCGCCATTAGAAATCTTAAGCATAATTTCAAAAACGTCTTCTGATAATTTATCTGAAATAGTATAATATTCTTTCATTAATTTACCATTTTTATCACTTCTATTTCTACCATCCCCTAAAAGCATCCAATCTAATAAAATATTCAATAAATTAACATTCCAATTTTTTGCGTAATTAGGTATATATTTTTCTTCGGAATTTCCTAAATCAAATAGAAAATTATATAATGGTTTATCATAAATTATGAATTGTCTATCATCACTAATCGAATATTCAAATGGTAACTCATTTAATAAGTTTATTATTTTTTCTGAAGATTCTTTTTTAACCTGAGTAATAGTAACCGAATTTTTATTTTTACCCCCTCTAGTTCCAGAGCAATGACCATCAGCGATAAATATACCTAGAAATCTAGCCCATAATTCAGAATCTATTTCATAATTCGAATTCGGGATATTTATTTTTTTAGAATCCTCACCAACCCACTCACCTGAATTTTTAATATATGAATGTGAGACTTTAGAATCACCATTATTAATTTTATCATATAATTCTTCAGCTGTTAAAATATATGGCTTGTCATTCCTATCCCATAAAACAATTTTATGTTTTTTGGTTACTAACATATCTAATGATGAAGAGTTGTATATATGAATCATATCATCATTATATTTTTTATCTGTGGTTCTAGAAACTGATTGTACTTCTAATTCATTAGTGTTAGTATTTAAAGTGAATATCTCATCACCAATAACCATATCCTGAATTTCCCTCCAACCGTCTTTAGTAAATATTTCAGTACCTCTTGGTACGCATTCACCAATAGATAATCTTTGGTCAATTAACTCTTGATATCTGTTCGCTTCTCTCCTTAAAATGTCTTCTGGATATATCCTACCATTTCTGTTTTCAATACCATATTTTTGTAGAATTACAAATAGAACTAACGGTTCAGCCATAACAAGGCCATTACCAGCTTTATTAACTTCTGAAATAAAAGATTTATTTCTAATGTCACTAGGTTCAATAAAACCAGCGTCACCTTCAATCAATAAACCGCTACCAGTTTTTCCACCTCTTAATATTTTATAATCATTGGTCATCTTTAAATGCTTTGTCTATAAATATGTTAATAAAATAAAAAAAGCCTAATCTTAAACGATTAGGCTTTCATTTGCTACTTTTAGTGCTTCTTCCTTATGTTTATAAAACTCGAAATGTCGATGTCTATTAAATATCTCTTTACATGCGGTTTCACTTAACTTATTCATTTCATCCAACAACGTATTATTATTCAGTTTATAATTACCTCTTTGATATAGAGTCACTTCGCAACTCATGAAACTAGGTTTATCACCTGATATCCCAGACTCTCTCATATCCATATCCACGATAACTATATCGTTATGGAATATATCTGTGTTTATATCTCTATATAAATAACTTTTAATTTTTTTAGTTAGGTCAGTAATAATCCTCTTATAATTATTACTTTCATCATAACTAATCGTGTTGGACCACGAACTAAATTTGATATATATGCTCTTTGGGTCGTTTTTGTCTACGGAACCAAAATGTGTATTTAAGTTATTATCGATTTGTATTTCTTTCTCTGTACCTCTGCTTTTTTTCATACTTCAAGTATAATGGAAAAAAATGGATTAGTCAATATTTGGTAAAACTTTATTTTAATATCTCTAAATTATTAAGCGATTTTAATGCTTTGTCTATATGGATAGGTGAAAGTAATCATCTAAATTTGACTTCTTAGAGTGTAAAGAATAAACTAAAGCTTTTTTTGGGCCAGAAACCAAGTAATGCATCTCGTTAGGTCCAAACTTATAAACATCACCTTTTTTATATTCACAACCAATGGTTTCATTAATTATAGTACCTTCTAATATTAACCCATATTCATATCTTTCGTCATGCTTATGTGGTATCACATAAGAGTATGGGTCATAGCTAGTAATAAAAACTTTGCATTCACTCATATTCGTTTTAAGAATCATGACTTCAACCCCTTTAGAAATCTCTTTAGGTAATTTTTGCCATGTGTCTGTAACTAAAACAATCTCTATTGGAGTAACGTCAGGGAAGGACATAATTAAACCATCAAACTTATCTTTGATTTTCTTTAGACCATCAACGGCCTTATTGTAATTTTCATTTTTCTTTCCAAAAATGTTATCCATAAAACTGTTCATAAACCTCTTTTAGTAACTATCATCTTTATTTCCCTTAATAAAACTAAAATTTCTTCGTTAACTTTAGTGTTTTTCTCACCTAACTTTTCGTTCTTAACGTCTAACTCATCACTCTTTTCTTCCCATAGGGTTGTAAGTTTGATGACGTCTTTAGCTAACTCGTCTTTATCATTTTCAGCTTTCTTTAATCTATTAGCCAACCAGTATATAGCAGCACCCATAACAACCACCACTGGCGCTTGCTGCACTAACCAATTAATTATGTTTACATCTGCTTGAAATAGTATATGAGTCATTTTAATTTAATGTTTCTTTTAAATAACTAAGCTCAGTCATTTCACTAATAAAAGTCTCTGGATTATAGTCGTACCTTAGTACTTTATCTTTAACTCTTAAAAAAGTATCTTTTTCTTCAATTGAACATTCCTCTTTCAATTTAGTATTTACAACATCTAAACATTCTCTTATTGTTGTTTTGTAAAGGTCTTTCTTTTGAGATTCATCACCGTTAATAATGGTTCTAATAACTTTCTTTTCACTTTCTGAAACAGTAGAGTATTTTTTATTGAACTTCTCAATCATTATTGGAGCCAAGAATTTATTAGTGTAAGGTTCAACCTTAGTGTTCTCAGTCATAATCTTTTTACCTGTGAAATTATTCAGGTACATTCTAGATTCAACAATAGATGATAAATTCTTAGCAGACCTAGGTGTTACGGTTAACCTATAGATGTGCTCATGTAACTCTTTATTGTCATAATCCTCAATTAACATATAACCGTTCTTATTTAAAAACTTAGTTAGTTTATTGTTACATTCATTAACCTTATTAACATCTAATTTACTCAATAGAGATAAACATTCATCAACAAATAGTTTAGAATTTTCCAAGTCTTCATTTACTTTATTCTCTAAACTATCATAAACTTCAAATTGTACTCTTAGTGTTGAATTCTCTTTAAGGGTTTTAGCGTAGGCTTTAAAAACTTTTCTGTTTTTATTATTACCTTCGACGATTCCATCTATTAAAATATCCTTAAAAGTTTCATGTATTTGACCAAAATTTTGCATTGTTCTTTTTTATTATAAATATGGTCAATATGCAATAAAAAACAACTTTACTCATTAATATCTTCAGTCTCGCCCAATTTATCATCAATTTCATTTATCATAGAATCCATTGTTTTGTTAAATTTAACTGATTTATCATAAAATTTAGTTACCTCATTTTTCTTTTTCTTTTCAGCCTTTTTACTCTCATCTAACATGTTAATGAATTTATTAACTGAACTATTTTTAGGGTTACGTTTTAAATTTTCGTTAATTATCTTACCTTTCTTTTTCTTAGACTCATCAGTGGTGTCTTCAGTATCTACATCGGCATTATCCGCACCAGCGTCATCTAAAGGTTCGGTATCACCAAAACCACCGTCTTCAACGTCAGTATCATCTAAGTCTAAACCATTATCGTCAAAGCCACCACCAAAGCCACCGCCGACACTACCAGTGTTACCACCACCACCATCGGGTCCGTCACCTTCCTCATCAACAACACCACCTAGTCTGGCCATTTCCATATCACCATAAACTCTATCAACGTTATCAAACACACCTGTATTCTTAATAACATTACCTGTGTTTTCTAACTCTTGAGCCGCAGCCTTTTCAATTCTTTGTTCAAGTAAATCCTGTTTTATTTCTTCATCACTCCAACCTAATATCTCTCTTTTAGCCCTAGTCATAGACATTGCACCAAAACCATTTCCAGAATCAGCAACTGCATCTTTATATAGATTAACCTTGGCCGCTGTATGTTCAACTTTAAGCATTTCAGCTTGTGTAGATGGGTTATTTAATGTAAGTGTAAAATTATCTAAATCATCAGTAAAACCTAATAAATGTAAGTGAATTATAGCAATTTTATTCAGCTCGTGTAAAAGGGCTTGTTGTATTCTATTGATTGTTCTAGAAAATCTAATATCTAGCAATGCTAAATTCTTACCCTCACCTTGAGCTTCTTCAAAACCTAAGAAGGTTTTAGGTACCCTTAACGCCGTAAATAACTTTCTTTGTAGGTATTCAATATCAGCAATCTGGTCTAAGTTCTGAGCACCAGGTAAGGTATCAATAGGGGTTTGAGCATTTTCATCCCTAACTGGTATAAAAATATCTTGGTCAATACCTAATTGATTATACCTGACATCCATTTGACCTGTTTGAGGGTCAATAAGTGGGGTACGCTTAAATCTATTAGCAATATCATCAACATAACCACTAACGTCTTCATTATCTATGTTACCAACATAAACTTTATAGACACGTCTTTCTGGTGCCCTAGTTACCCTATAAACTAACATAGCATCCTCAGCCAGTATCAATTGTTTCCATATACGCCTAGCTTTCTCTAAAAATGAAGTACCATAAGGTAATTTCCTATCATCACCTAATAGTCTAAAGTGACCTATTTGCCATGATTGAAATGTCATCTCATTTCTCTTCCAATAAAATTGTGTTTTATTTCTAGCCTCATCTTGATTTACATCAGATAGTTGCGATGGGGATATAACACCTCTAATGTCATTCTCTCTTCTTTCGATTTCAAAGTTAGGTAGCTGTCTAACACCAACAACACCAGCTTTACTATTAATGTTTAGGTGTACAAAGTTGTCGCCATACTTACATAAATTCCTAGACCACATAGGTAGTGAAGTGTGTATGTCTAATCTATTAATGAATAAATCCTGCAATATTCTTTTAACCCTCTTACTACCAGAGTATATGTTTATTACATCACCCTTATCATTAGGGGTTGTAGACTCTTCCATGAATATATCCAATGTGGCAGAAATCTCTGGATAGAATTCCATCGTTTCAAAATCCGAATATGACCCAACTCTAGTTGTTTCATAGTGTATTGCTTGTTGATAAAGCTCACCATCTACTTTAGACCACTGACCTTGTAAGTACTTATCTTGTTGAGCTTGCAACTTAGTAGTCTCGTATTCCTCTTTTGATTTAGTTTTTAGTAATTCAGTACCATTACCCAATGAATATCTATTGGTTTTTTTAACCTCTGGATTTATCCCCTCTTTACCGAAGACATTGCTTAATTTTTGAAATACTGTTGGTTTTTCTGCCATTTTAATTTATTTTATTAATGATACTATATATTGTAAATATGTCAAGTTATTGACTTGTTTATCTTGAACCACTAAATAACCACATATACTTACCCTTAGGGTCTTGCATATTCTTAGCTACAGTGTGACTAAAGTTAGGTTGTTTCGTGGTTAATTTCTTCTTTCTATCTTTTTTTGATGTAAAACCATTACGTCTATATTCCTCATTACTAACTTCACCCTTATTAACCATCCAACCAGATAACATAGCCTTACTTTTCTCTTTAGATTCGTTTAATTTTTTAAATGAGTATTCAGCAACCCATAAAGCATAAGCTAGAGCCATAAGTAAATCATCATGATACCCATCCATGTGGTCGGCCCTACCGTTTTTAAATACAAACGTTCTCATCTCTGAGGTTAGTCTTCTAGACCTAACTTTTACGCCATTCATCCTGACCATCATTTCTAGATGACTTACAATAGGCGCTCTGAGACCAGCGCCTACATTAAAACCTGGGAATTTACCTTCATCAGAATAATTCTTTGGGGTTCTACTCTTCTTTTCTAGAGGTTTGCTTGAACTGTCGGCGTAGTATAAATTAGGTGTACCCAAATCTAATAAACGGTTAATAGTACCAACACCCCAACCACCAGTAATATCTACAACCACCAATGCATCATATATTCTACCATATTCATTAACCAAATTACCTAATAAGTCTGGTCTCAATTTACCTTTATATTCCATAACTTGAGTCATGGTATTAAAATCTATAATGACTATAGTTGAAGAATCTTCTCCATCACCTCTAGCAACATCAGCAGATAAAATATATTGACGTCCCTCTTTAGGTTCCTCCCATATCCAAATTTCTTTTTCATCACCAGAAATAAATTCAGGTTCAATAACATTCTCCTTTTCTTGCATTGTGATGTATTTATCGTCAATAACAGCACCACCAGAACCAATAAAAGATACATCAAGCTCTTGAGCAATCATCTTTTTATCGTTGTTCATACCACGACACATTTCACGATACCAACTAGATTCAGGTTTATAACCTTTCTGTAACATTTTGTCGTAGTGTTCGTGGATAGCTCTAACACTTTCCTCAGAATCACCCTCTTTCGTAAACTTAACCTCTTCTATAATATCATCATCATCATCTTCATTAATCCAACGCAGGTCTTTGTTATATCTAGGGTCTTGATACCACTTCATTTCAATAACATGAAAATCGTTATCACCACTCATAGCCTGTTCATAGGTTTTGTAGTATAACGAATCCATACCGTTAGGTGTAGAAACCAAAGAAGCTCTACCACCAGTACCTAAAGCCGTCAAAGCTGTACCAAAAACAATAGCACCGTTTTCGATAAACGCCGCCTCATCCATAATTAACCAAGTAGGTGTAAAACCCCTTAATGCGTTTTTAGATGTAGCAACAGCCCTAATTCTACTACCATTAGGTAATTTAAGTTCTTTTTTAGACTCAGTTGAATAAATCTTTTTATTTTCTTTTTCTTCAGTACCATAATACTCAGACCCCCATGCCCATCTAGGGAATTGATTAACAAAATCTTTAATCTTATCAAGGAATTCAAAGGCCATATCTTGCTTATTTGCAAGAATTAGAATAGCCTCTGGGTTATTAGGGTCAGCGAATATAGCTTTTACTGCGGCATAAGCAGCTGTTGTTGTAGATACACCAGCCTGTCTAGGTTTAGTAACCATAGTGAACCTGTGATTTTTATAGGCTTTTATAATATCTCTTTGTTTAGGGAATAGTTTGAACGGAACAAACCCTTCTTTTGTTTTATCAAAGGTTTTTAAATATTCGGTAATTGCATAACATGGGTCGACTAAACACTTAGTATACTCATTTAAAATTTCATTTCCAGTTAACATCTATCTTTCTATATAAATATGCTAAACTTATCTAAAATAAAAAGAGCGCTTATTAGCGCCCTTTATTCTTAATTTTATAGAATTTTAGTTATTAAACCAAGTTCCACTATCTAAATTATCTAAATCCTCTGGACCTAAAAATTCATCATCACTTATTCTATCTACCACATTGTCGAACTCGTCATCTATTAATTCGTCTTTAACATCATTCAACATATCATTGACAATAGCCTTACCCTTTCTTGAACCCATAAGGATTTCTCTGAAACAATCATTAAACTTCTCAGGTGGTAATGAGACCAAATCAACAAACACGTGATGCTTTAATTTATAGTCGTCACTAGGTAACGCATCCAAGAATTTTTCCCATAAAGGTGGACCTAATCTCATATCCCAAGTCTCAGCAGACATAAAGTCGGCTTTATCGATAACAAACTGGGCTATCTTAGGGTCTTTAGGTAGGCTGTGATAAGCTAACACTTCCATTAGACCCTTGACCATCTCATGTATCAATACAGGTAAGCAAATGGCTTGAGCTTTTATCTTTGGTACATCATTTTCAGTCTTAGGGAATTCAACATTAACTAAACCACCTATCATTCTAGGTTTAGTATCATCTTGAACCATATACATGTAATCTGCACTAGACATTAATTTAGAATATAAACTAGGTAGTACAGGTTCCATATCTTGTAGGTCCTCGTCAATAAGATTAAACATATGATTAACCTTCTTGGCTGAACCTTGTATTAAAGCATTAACCATTCTACGTTTGTAAACTTCTTTATTAGCTTGGACTAACTCATCATGGCTATCAAATTCAATGTCAGTTGATGGGTTCATCTTAATCTTAGTTTTATCGAGATTTAAAGTGAAATCTGTTGTTAAATCAGCTTCAATAACTAAATCACCTTCATCAACGTCAAAGTCTTCCATAATCATCTCCTTAGCTTTTTGAATTAACTCATCTTTGTGAGACTCTTCTAAATCGATTATTTTCAACATCAAATCTCTTTGACCTTTAGTAACCTCATTGACATTAATTTCATCTACGCCATGGTGTCTTTTAAACCTTTTTAAAACATCAGAAAATCTCTTAGACATCATCTTTTCTTCAAAATGCATTTCATCATCTTCTGGAAAAGCTGGGTGATTACCCAAAGAATGTTTACGCTCCCTAAGTTGCTTAGCTAGAGTAGGGTCCATTCTTTCATTATGATTATCATCATATTTTATACGACTCTCATTTAACTTACTTTCACCGTCAGCTTTTTTTAAAGACCTGATAGCTAAAAGTTTTATCCTTTTATTATCCATTATTTTTTGTTTTTAAAGTAGTTTATTAATTCACTCTTTTTTATTCTAGGGTTAACAGATTCAGAAATATTTTCATTTATATTAACCTTAGGTGATGTGCTTTGACCTAAACTTTCTAAGAACTTATTAAAAGCTTCATTTTTAACGCCGTACTCAATGGCCCTATCATCAGCATCTGAATATAATGAATCCACTTCATTATCTTCGTTTTCTTCACCCTTACTTTCGTTTTGAGTTACCTTAACAGTGTCACCGTCTTCAACAGCTCTTTCTAATTCTGGGCTAATATCTTCTAAGCTATCTTTAGTAACTGAGTATGTAACACCCTCTTCTTCAATTTTTTTTCTTAATTTATTCATCGTCGTCTGTATTTTCTAATTCCATTTCGACATCTTTCTCGTAAAGCTTGTCTACTACGTCTTTTATTGGCATCCCAAATGGGAATATTACTCTATCTTCTGGGTACTCGTCTAGGCCGTCAATATTTTGCCAACCTAAAGGTATTATACCATCCATAGAGTCGTACATTGAGAATAGTTCGTTGTCTTGTGCTACATGTAACTCAAAATCAACGGCTATTTTACCTACTTTCAATATCATATCATCAAATGGTGGTTTTGGATTACCGTTTGCTGGGTAAGAATCCCATTCCTCACCGTCCACTGATTCTATATCGTCACTAAATATAAATTCATAGAAAAACATGTCCCTATAACTGGCACCTATTTTATGTATGTATATTAGATATAACTCTTCCATTAAAATTCTTTAATCTCTGGTTTATTACCGTTAGTAAAACTAGGGTTACTGTGGTTATCTGGTTCACCATATTTAGAAACGTTAATCATATATTGTTTACCGTTATCTAAAATATCTGTTGTGTACAAGTAAACATAAGGTTCATCTTCTTCTGATGGTTTACTAACAACTTGACCGCTATTCGTAAAGTTAACGCCGTTAAATCTTTTACCTTTAATATCAAAGGTTAAAGTAACACTATTACCGTCACTACTAAAATTACTAGAATCTATGAATTTAACACTAGTTGCATCAGCCTTTGGTTGAGGGTCTGGTAACTGTTCAGGGATTATTCTCCAAGGTTTAGACCTTCTGTTAGGCTTAGTCTTAGGTTCGGTTTTAGGCTTAGTTTGAGGTTCAGGTTGAGTTGTCATCATCTCAAACTCATCTATAAAATTTTCTTTTAACATATTTTTAATTTTATCTTTAAAAACATCGGTTCCTTCCTTAGACTCATTAGTTGAGTACTTATTTTCTTCCATACCACCGTTACCAACACCTAAAGTAGAATCGGCAAAAACAGTTTTCTTGTTATCACCTTCTTCCATATCTATATCGTCTAAATCTAACCCACCTTCACTATCGACATCATCATCTTCTACTTCAGGTTCATTATCATCATCAGACTCATCATCAATTGTATCAGTAGACGATGATTTTACTTTTTGAATGATATCAGATTGGTCCTCACTATCCATTTCACCTGAATTAGTAGCCGATAAAACAGAGTTTATTGCAAACTTCTCTAAATCATAATCAGGTTCAGCTAGGTCATCCGTATAACTTCTAAGGCTTTGACCTAATTTACCAGATAACTGTTGTATGTATTTTTCAGGGTTTTCATCTTCGTCAGCTTCAACACCCGCATCAAAAGGTTCTTCATCAAAAGGTTTATCAGAAGGTTCTTCTGCGCTAGGTTCTGGCATCTCTTCAGAAGAGCTATCGTCAGGAATAGAAGAACCCATCTCATTAGCTTCTGGCTCAGGAGATGGGTCATCAAGTTTTAACTTATATTTAGTTTCAGCTATGCTTTTTTTTTTGAATTACCTTCACCTTTAATAATGTTATTAATAGCTGTAATAATCTTAAGGCCATTTGTAGACTCACCTATCATTTCAAGAATGATAGCGTCAATAGCTTTTTCACTTTCACTTAATTCAACATTTTCCTCTGCGTCAGAATCAGAGTATTTTTTTTCTTTATCAGAATCCCACTTTTTATCAAGCGTATCAAATAAATCTTTTTTCTCTTTATCAGAAAGCTTACCAAAGTCTTCTGGTTCGTGACCCATTTTCTTTAGCTCAGCGTTGAATAGTTTTTTATACTCATCATCTTTTTCAGCTTTTTCATTGATGCTGTCACCATATTCTTTAACGGTGTCATTATCAGAAGCAATTTCTTCATCATGACCTTCATTACCACCCATAGTCTTAACAGTACCAAGTGGCGTGTCAGGTTGACTAGGTTTAGGGCTTTCCGAATAACAATCAGAGTTTTCGTTTAGTAAGCTGTCATTTTTTAATACGTTGATAGAATCTTTTTTACCTAAAGCTTCGTTAAGACTGATAAACTTAAGGTTTAATTGTTTAGTCGCTTGAGAGTAACTATTATAAGCCTTATCAGTTTTATTCTTTAGACCACCGATGTAATTAAAATCCTCGGCGATTAAGTTTTCAGATTTATCAGTTACTTTAATAAAATATTTATGGTTCTCTCTAACAATACCATAAATTTTACCATCAGGACCTTTCTTAGTTAATTCAACGACAGAAGTTTTAGTGTCTTCATTAATAGATGCCATTCCCATTAACCCTCTCATTCTTTTTATTTGGTCATTACCTTTTAAACTAGTTGGTCTAATATTATTTTTCATTATTTGTTTTGTTTTTTATCCGTTTATTACTTTAGGTGGTATCATTTTCTTATAACCTATTACAAAAGTATTAGCCGTTGAACTTATTGTTTTGACTAATATATCTAAAGTTACACCTGCAATCAATCCGACTTCTGTGCCATTAATAGTAGGCGTAGCAGCGCTAGATGCGTACACTTTAATATAAACATACTCATCAAAATTAGCATCAGCCGCAGGGTGAATTACTTGCTCAAGATTTCTCATTATTATACCTTTTACTATATAAATATATGAAAATATATTAAAATCAATATTTTGAGCAAGTAATGTAACCTTAGACCCTTATAATTGTATTAATTGGATAAAGGAGCTTTAATTGCAGAATGACTTTCGTAACCATTTAGAGTAAAATCTCCAAACCCTAAATTGTCAATATCAAATGAGTCGTTTATTGTGACACTAGGTAAATCGAAAGGGATTCTTGTTACCAACTCATTTGCTTGAGTAATGTGGTTACTATATAAATGGACATCACCTAAGCTACCAATCAACTCTTCAGGTACCATATTAACTTCCTTACTTAATAGAAGTAATAATAATGCATAAGAAGCAATATTAAAGGGTAAGCCCAAAAATGTATCAACTGAACGTTGATTCCATTTTAATGAAATTGCTCTAGTAGGAACGTTATTCTCGTCACAAAACCTAATCAAGTCCTCAACTGGCGCAAGATTAATGTCTGCTACATTATTACCAAGGTACCCTATCCTCTCTTTATCACTTAATTCTCTAGTATACGCTTGAAAACCATAATGACATGGCGGTAATGTCATATCACCAATATCACTTACATTCCAAGCGTTAACCATAAGCCTCCTAGAGTCTGGGTTTGTTTTAAGATTATGTATTAAATCTTTTATTTGGTCAATGTTTTCATCACCCCACTTTCTCCACTGGCCACCATATATGGGTCCTAGCTCTCCATATTTCTTAGCGAAATCATTGTCCGTTTTTATTTTATTAAGAAACTCTTTCTGAGTTAATAAAAAGGACGGTGCTTTACCGTCACCTTTTAAAAAACAGTCAATTTCCCTTAGTTCAGAT
>Ga0307955_1000320_pt1 | contig 27707 bp, 16 predicted proteins | sample OrgLakmetagen439_FD_201819 | JGI IMG/M metagenome (GOLD analysis project Ga0307955, IMG submission 201819) | Saline water microbial communities from Organic Lake, Antarctica - #439 | ecosystem: Environmental > Aquatic > Non-marine Saline and Alkaline > Saline | place: Antarctica: Organic Lake...
CCAGAGCAATTTCATTGCAATTCCGTGTATCAGACAAATATCGAGTGTTGAGTATAGACGTTAGTGTAGTTTTTCAACAAGTTCTGCTAAGCACTTGTACAAAAAGGCCATCACACTTCACATAATCGGCGTGTGTTGGGATAAGTCGCTGTGAGCTTTGTGATTACTGGCTTCCGGCATGTGTCCTCAATCGTTTGGGGCAATCGTGGGGCAAAATGCACCGTTTTTCTGTAGCTCCTGCCAGATGAAATCCGCTTCGCTTTCCGACTCTGAATCCATCCAGCGGGCATAGACCTTGACCAACATCGAGTAGTCTTTGTGGCCCATCTGTTTCGCAATGAACGCGATGTTACCATGAGCCGTCAGTGACCAGCAGGCATAAGTGTGCCTGGATTGATATGCGACCCGTCGACGCACACCCGCCCTCGAAAGTAGTTTCTTCCATTTGGTGGCCCAAGAGCTAACCTGAATCCGACGATTGGTGATCGACTTGTTCCGGGCTTGAACCGGCGTTACCAGCGGAGTGATGATTTCGGTCTTGCTCTGGTGTCGGGATATTTCCACCAGCTCCTCTCGGGCTTTCTCATTTTCAGTCATCTGCAGTAGGGCCTTAATTGCCTCAAGCGCAGGTGGTACCAGCCAGATCTTCCGATCTGTGCCGGTCTTTGTCACCTTGAGAACGTCGTGCGAGGTAATAGATCGGCGCACATGTAGGCAGTTACCTCGCACGTCCTCTCTCGCGAGTGCGCACAACTCGCCTGGTCTGAGTCCTGTGTAGACTGCAAGCGTTACCAGTGCGCGATCCTGCGCGTGCAGGCAGCCCTTCTCAATCACCTGTCGGAATTCGTCCAGTGTGAGCGGATCTGGATCTTCAACAACGTTCTTAAAAAATAGCGCTTGAAGATTGCGGGTCGCGTATTCATTGGCCCGAGCCCACTCGACCATGCCGTTCCAGGTGGCGAGATAATGATTTACCGTTGAAGGCCTGCGAGTGGCAATCAAGTCTGCCCGCATTCGGTCGATATCTTCTGGCATAAGCGTATTAACGGGTATCGACCAGCCTACCGTTGAGCAGCAGGCATCCAGAGCATTGCGATACCGGATCTCTGTTTCAGATGTGATGTTAGCGACCTTCACTACAAGGTACCGATCAAGCAATTGAGCCACAGTGATTGTCCTGCTGGCTTTCGTTGACCGAGCCTTGGTCGATTGCGGGAAGTGAACGGCGTAATCAAAGACACCTTGGCGAATCTCAAGCTGAATCGACCTTCGCTTATTGATCGCATATTCCACATTTGAAAAAGTCAGGGGTACCTTGAGAGTTTCCCGACACCGCTTTCCCTTATGCATGAAATCGATCCTAATAGCATCGCCGCGCAATTCTATGCCAGGAGACTCGCTGACCAGTTTTCTGATAGCGTCACGCTCTTCTTCAGGGCTTAAGTCGCGTTTCCGTTTTCTACCCACCGCTCAATCTCCTCTAAGTGATACCACAAGGACTTGTCGGGTCCTTTTTTCCACTGACGGCCTTCAATCCACTGTGCCCGTCTCAATCGGATTTGCTCTTTGGTCAGGCCCGTAAGCTCCGACAGCCGGCGCTCCAAAACCCATCTCGGTTGTTGCATAGAAACACCATGTATCTCGTTTCAAGTTAACGTTTAGAGGGCAGAGTATTGCCCCTCCTCAACTATTGATTGTCCATGGAGTTCATGCGGTTTTTGCGGGTCTAATTTCGGGAAAAATGGAATAACTCAAAAACAGAGCAATTACTTACTGATTTTTCTTCGCTGACATTCCGGCTCTTTGATTCAGAGGCCTATTGTCACTTCCTACCGAAATTGACTAGGCCCCAAACTACAATAAAACCATTTAGCTGCAAGCAATTAGTCAGGGCCGACTGGATTGGGCAAAAAAATTCTGACGTCGCCGATCTGGAGGCAAACACTGAGCCTGAATTCTATTTGAGATCCGCTTCCTGCTCGCCTCATCCCGGCGTTGTGCAGACCACATTTACTGTGTGTGGGTGGGGGGTTGCGCACAGTTATTAATGGGCGGGAGCCCCTCAAAAATTTTAATCGCCACGCGAAAGGGCTGTGTTCTGGCGATCAAAATAAGGGGGGGTTGCGCACAGTTAGTTTTAGTGTGTGACCGGGGGGGTTGCGCACTAATGTGCGTGACCGGGGGGTTGCACACATAGATAGGTTTTGTAGCGGCCCCCCCCCTCTTTACAATCAATAAAGCCCGCCAGCCTTTTGAGCTTGTAGAGTCCTTGGCAATCTTCCATGCTGCTGCGCTTATTAAAAACCGGGCAGTCTTAAATCTCGCTCAAAACGTCCTGAGACGAGACTTCTTGCTTTGAGGCATAATTCCGTCAAAAAGGGTAGTTAAGCGATCCTGAGGGAAATGAGGAGGTATTGCGGATACTTCTGGGGGCAATAGTCGATCCAGGATAGCTTTGCTTTCCGGCTCGATGGAATTGCCTTAAGGATGCTGATTAAGACACGATGTAAAACTAGTGGGCTAATAGCCCAGGATGAGGCGAGTTGAGATCAGCTTGATAGACCTAAGACCAAATAAAAACTCAAATCGATCGTGGAAACTTTGTGCCAGTGCCAAATGGGCTGTTAGCCCCTCAAAACGAAAACGATGTTCAGGGAGTTCAATGGCTAGTTCTTACTCTCTGAATCACAATGAAGCAGGCCCGGCCAGCGAGGCAAACTCTTGTCCCTCAGGCTGAGGGAATACCAGCCAATGAACGACTCTTTTTACTAAGCTTATAGATAACCTCTGGGACCACAATGTTCGAACAGACATTTAGAAATATCGATGACGTCCTCTGGAAAGAGGCAGGCTGTGCCACCGAGCTTGATTACACTGAACAAACTTCCTGGATGCTGTTCCTCAAATACTTGGACGACCTGGAGTTTGAGCGCTCACAGGAAGCCGAGCTACGTGGTCTGTCCTATCAATTCATTATTGATGAAGATCACCGTTGGGCTAAATGGGCCGCGCCAAAAAAAGCTGATGGGACTTTCGATCATGACAGCGCACTCACGGGCGATGACCTGATCCAGTACGTCAACTTCGAGCTGTTTCCATATCTGCATGGCTTCAAGGAACGCGCTTCGGGCACAGACACCATCGAATACAAGATTGGCGAGATCTTCGGCGAGATCCGCAGCAAATTCGCCAGTGGATACAGTCTTCGCGATGCGCTGGAGTTGATTGACACGCTCAGTTTTGGCTCCCAGGCCGAGAAGCATGAGCTGTCTCATTTGTATGAAGCCAAGATCCGCAATATGGGTAATGCCGGGCGTAATGGCGGTGAGTACTACACGCCCCGCCCACTAATCCGGGCGATGATTCAGGTGCTCAAGCCTCAGATCGGCGAGCGGATCTATGACGCAGCCGCGGGGTCCGCGGGCTTCCTGTGCGAGGCGCACGACTACCTTCGCTATGATGCCGGCGGACAGGGTGATGACCGTCGGCTTTCGACTGGGGACCTGGAAACGCTGCAGACACGAACCTTCTACGCCAAGGAAAAGAAAAGCCTTCCGTACGTGATCGGGATAATGAACATGATCCTGCACGGCATCGAAACGCCCAATATCGTCCACACCAACAGCCTGACCGAAAACCTGAGTGACATTCAGGAGAAGGACCGATTCGACGTCATCCTTGCCAACCCACCGTTTGGTGGCAAGGAACGCAAGGAAATCCAGCAGAATTTTCCCATCAAGACTGGTGAAACTGCATTCTTGTTTCTGCAGCACTTCATCAAGTATTTGAGGGCTGGCGGCCGGGCGGCCGTGGTGATTAAGAACACCTTCCTGTCGAACTCCGACAATGCCTCCAGGGCTCTCCGAAAGGAACTTTTGGAAAGCTGTAGTTTGCACACTATTTTGGATTGCCCCGGTGGCACATTCCTCGGTGCCGGCGTGAAAACCGTAGTGCTATTTTTTGAGAAGGGCGCCCCAACGCAGAACATCTGGTATTACCAACTCGATCCCGGCCGCAGTCTGGGTAAGACGAACCCGCTGAATGACGACGACCTGAAAGACTTTGTGGCTCTGCAAGAGAGTTTTGAGGACTCGGACAATTCTTGGACCGTCAGCATCTACAACGTTGATACAGAATCGTTCGACCTGTCTGTGAAAAACCCCAACAAGGCCGGGCAAGAACCACTCCGTGACCCGGAAGTGATCATCAATGAGATTGAGACGCTGGACAAAGAGAGCGAAGAGATCTTGGAAGGGATTCGGGGAATGTTATGAGGCAAGACTGGAGCTACGCACCATTAGGCAAAGCGTGTCATATTAAGCCACCGAAAAGTGAGGCTCGGGAGCGCTTGGAGCAATCAGATCCTGTTTCATTTGTACCCATGAACGACTTGGGGGTTAGGGAGAAGTATCTTTCTCCGGTTGAAAAAAAGTTGTTTGGTAAGGTCTCTGGGAGCTACACCTACTTCGCAGAGCGTGACGTACTTTTGGCAAAGATTACTCCGTGCTTTGAAAACGGTAAGTTGGGTATCGCCCAGGGATTGGTAAACGGAATTGGTTTCGGTTCGAGCGAATTTATAGTTTTCCGACCAAACGCTGAGCTCACGCCCGAGTTTCTTTTTTACTTCTTGTCACAAGATAGTTTTCGGGATGCGGGTCAACGAGTGATGTCAGGTGCCGTTGGTCATAAGCGAGTTCCAAAGGAATTTATCGAGAATCACTTGATTCCACTTCCACCGCTCACCGAACAAAAAAGCATCGTTGCGATCCTCGATGAAGCGTTTGCGGGAATCGACACGGCGATAGCCAATACGCAAAAGAACCTCGCCAATGCCCGGGAATTGTTTGAGAGTTTTTTGGACTCGATTTTCGGAGCTGAGGGTAAGACGGTAAATCCAGTTTCACTTGGGGATCACATACATTTGCTGACTGGCTTCGCATTCAAGAGTAAAGGGTATACGGAAAACCCAAAGAGCGTCCCACTTTTGCGAGGCGATAATATTGTTCAAGATTCTCTTCGATGGGAGAAGGTGAAGCGTTGGCCCGAGAATGATGTGAAGACTTATGAAAAATACCTTCTAAATGAGGATGATGTGGTTTTGGCGATGGATCGCACATGGGTCAAAAACGGTATAAAGTTCGCTAAAATAGGGAAGTCCGATCTACCATGTCTGCTTGTCCAACGAGTGGCGCGGCTGAGGGCTAAGGAGAGTTTGAATCCCTCTTTTTTGCGCTTCCTCATAGGCAGTAAGCGCTTCGAAAGATACGTATTGTCGATACAGACTGGGCTAGGTGTGCCGCATATAAGTGGTAAGCAGATAGAAAACTTCCAGTTTCATTTGCCTCTGAAAGAAGATCAAAATCAGATCGTTGCAAAGATGAACGAGTTGAAGCTCAGTGTAGGCAATTTGGAGTCAAATTACGCTCAAAAGCTTTCTGACTTATCGGAATTCAAGCAATCCCTTCTTCAGCAGGCTATGTCTGGCAAACTAACAGCAGAATCCTCGGAGCAGGCAGTTGCATGAACGAAGCCGAAACCCGGGCTGAGCTAATCGATCCCGCACTTAAAGATGCTGGATGGGGTGTTGTCGATGCCAGTCGCATACGTCGGGAAGTAATTGCACCAGGACGGCTACAGGGTGGCGGCCGGCGTGGTCAGTCGGACATCGCCGATTATGTCCTGATCTACAGAGGCCAGAAGCTCGCTGTTATCGAAGCGAAAAAACGCGCCCTGTCGATGACTGACGGGCTGGCCCAATCCAAACGCTATGCCGAACGCTTGCAGGCTAGATTTGCCTACAGTACCAATGGAGATGGTATCTACCGTGTGGATCTTCAGACCGGCGAAGAAGGCTCTGTTGAGGGCTACCCGTCGCCAGACGAGCTCTGGGTCGAGACCTTTGCAAAGCAGAATGTCTGGCGTGAGCGTTTCGGTGCGGTGCCTTTTGAAGATAAAGGTGGCTTCTGGGAACCTCGCTATTATCAGCACAATGCGATTTCGCAGGCTCTGGAGTCGCTTGCAGGTGGTAAGGACCGCGTCCTTCTGACTCTCGCTACCGGAACTGGAAAAACAGCCATAGCTTTCCAGATAACTTGGAAGCTGTTCCATGCCCGTTGGAGTCGCTCGGCTCAGGCTTCTGGAGAGCCTGGTCGTCGACCACGCATTCTTTTCCTGGCAGATCGGAATATCCTCGCCAACCAAGCTTTCAATGACTTCTCGGCGTTCCCACAGGATGCTCTGGTGAGGATCGATCCGGAGACGATTCGCAAGAAAGGTCGGGTGCCTAAGAATGGCAGTATCTTCTTCACCATCTTCCAGACCTTTATGACTGGCCGGGATGAAAACTGCGACCCGGCACCGAACTTTGGCGATTACCCTCCCGACTTTTTTGACTTCATCATCATCGACGAGTGCCACCGGGGTGGTGCCAATGATGAAAGCAACTGGCGTGGCATTTTGGAATACTTCAGCCCTGCCGTTCAGTTAGGCCTTACAGCAACCCCAAAGCGTGATAACAACGCCGATACCTATGCCTATTTCGGCGAGCCTGTGTATGTCTATTCTCTGAAGGAGGGTATCAACGACGGCTACCTGACACCCTTCAAGGTCAGGCAGATCGCCACCACGATGGATGATTATGTCTACACCAGTGACGACGATGTGGTGGAAGGCGAAATCGAAGAAGGTAAGCGCTACACGGAAACGGACTTTAATCGAGTTATCGAGATCGAAGCCCGGGAAAAATACCGGGTTCGCGTGTTTATGGACCAGATTGATCAGCGCGAAAAGACCATTGTGTTCTGCGCCACCCAAACACATGCCCTGGCGGTTCGAGATCTGATCAATCAAATGAAAATCAGTAAGGACCCGCATTATTGTGAGCGGGTTACTGCCGATGACGGCAAAGACGGCGAGCGTTTCCTTAGGCAGTTCCAGGACAACGAGAAAACGATCCCCACCATCCTGACGACGTCTCAGAAACTCTCTACCGGAGTGGATGCGCGCAACGTTCGCAACATTGTATTGATGCGCCCTGTGAACTCCATGATCGAATTCAAACAGATCATCGGCCGGGGCACCCGGCTGTTCGATGGCAAGGATTACTTCACCATCCATGACTTTGTGCGAGCGCATGAACACTTCAACGATTCGGAATGGGACGGCGAGCCGATACCCCCGGAGCCTTGCGCTCAATGCGGCGAAACGCCGTGCAAATGTGCGGTGGAACCTCCCGAGCCGTGCGCGATCTGTGAGCAACGGCCGTGTGTCTGTGAAAAAGAGCCGCCAGAGCCTTGCGATGAATGCGGCAGACATCCTTGCGTTTGCGAGAAGAAAAAGAAGGTGAAGGTGAAGCTTGCCGACGGCAAAGAAAGAACCATCCAGCATATGAGTGCCACCACCTTCTGGAGCCCCGATGGTAGGCCGATGTCTGCGGCGGAATTTGTCCAGCGGCTCTACGGTGACCTGCCGGAGTGGTTTGCCGATGAGGAAAAGCTTCGCGAAATCTGGAGCAAGCCAGACACGCGGAAGAGATTGTTGGATGGGCTGGAAGAGAAGGGCTACGGACTAGAGCATCTGAAAGAAATCGGCAAGATGATCGAGGCCGAGAACAGCGACATCTACGACGTACTTGCGTTCATTGCATTCAATATGCCCCCGATTACACGCTCAGAACGCGTGGAAGCTCACCGCGCGCAGATATACAGCCAGCACGACTATCGCCAGCATGAGTTCCTTGAGTTTGTGCTGGATCATTACGTCGCACGAGGCGTTACCGAGCTTGATCCAGACAAACTGCCGCAATTGATTGAATTGAAGTATCACAGCGTGGGTGACGCCATCCGTGAGCTTGGGCCGGTCGGTAATATCCGAGATATGTTTGTCGGTTTTCAGAAGGAGCTCTACTGAATCGCTCCAGCTTAGCTGGCTGGGGGGCAACTTTTGAAAGAAACGCATGAGCGAAAGAGGGTTAGTTGGGCTGCCAATGCGGATTCGACTTAATCATTACGACAGTATTTAAACATGTTCCGATGGCAGGGAAGCCTTCAGGCTCCCTCTGTCTTGTTTTTGTCTAGGCGGCAACAACGCTGAAGGACTGGGAGTAGTAAATGGAAGTCAAGCTTTGGGATGGTGGTCTCCTTATTCATGAATTGAACGCGATTAGCCAAATGGAGGCCGCGTTTGATGAGAAGAGTGCGCCACCATCGATGGCCGAGCGAAAGTCAAAACAAAAACAAACTGCCATGGCACAACAGCTCAGCAGCTTGGTAGATGACAAAAAGCAGCTTGGCATGTGGCCTTGGAAGGGGTATGCGGGATTCAGATTCTCAAACTCCAAAGGCAAAGATGGTGAATTTGACCTCGTTATCGTCACCCATAAAAACATACTCATCGTAGAGTTGAAGCATTGGCATGGCACCATCACCAGCCAAGGCGACCGATGGCTTCAGAATGGTAATGATCGAGGGCGTTCCCCAGTCAGCGCTACGAGAAATAAATTTTTTCTTCTAAAAAATAGAATTGAGAAAATCCGTGACCAGCTGCCTGGGAAAAAGGTACCGCGAATTGAGTACCGGGTTGTTATGTCTGGCAACTGTGATTTATCCGGTATTTCAGAGAACGAGAAAGACTTTGTCTTAAAGCTGCAGGATTTTCTGAAGCTCGCCGATGAGAAAAAGTTCAACAGTGCGTTCCATCCTCACCCGAATGCGCAGGGCCTCAATGGTTATATTGGCGTTTTCGATCAGCTTTTCGACGATTCTAACGTGCAAGAACGTGATCTTGTCGTTGACGGCTACAGGGCAAAGGAAAAAATATTCTCCCATCCATTGGGTGCGTACACCGAATACGAGGCGGTGAATGATCAGCACAAGCTGGATCGGGGCCTTCTCCGTCTCTGGGACTTCAATAAGCTATCTGGTAACGAACCGAAAACTCCGGAAGGCCGTTACAGAATCATTTCCAGAGAACAGGAGGTATTGACGCAGATTCGTCTAACCGAACCTGAGTTGTACAAGAATTGCCTCAGACCCCTGTCCAATCCCTCACAAGACGATATGACGCGTCAGTTCTGTGAGAGGTTCGAGCTCCCAAACGGTCATCTGCGTTTCAACGCTTTTATCAACCGCCATGTTGTCGGCTACTCGATTCAGGAGCGGCTGAATGTCGGAAAAATTCTGGTTTCGCAATTTGCGAGAATGCATGGCGCGAAGGTCGCTCACAGGGACGTGGGCGATCACAGCATCTGGTTGTCCCCGTCGAACGCAATAACTCTTTCGAATTTCATTGCAGCTTATTTTCAGCCGGCTGGAACCGTGGGAGAGCAGCGTAAAGAGCTCAGTATCGGCGCGATTCAAATGCCAGAAGATGCAAGTCCTGAGATCAAGGCAGATACACCGTATACGCGGGATGTGTTCGCTCTCGGAGTATTGCTCTGGCATTTGATCAAAGCTCGGAACATTCCCAACAAGGTTGATAGCGCTCTCTTAAACAAGGTTGTTGAGGAAACTCTCGGATGTGAGGAATGGTACGCGCCCGTAATCCTACAGGCGGTTCATGAGACGCCGAGCGAACGTTTTGCAGATGCCGGAAGCTTCCTGCATGCATTGAACGAAGGTCAGCCATCAAATGACGAAGTGTTCGAATTCGACGAGGCAACCCTCGATAGGTTTCGCCAACCGACGCTTCGGGTCGAACGAGTTTATCGCCTTGATGAGGAGTACGTTGATAACCCCCTCAAAGAGGTTTATCGATCAGGCTCCAACGTTGTTAAGACATGGCCGGGTTTCGAAATCGGTGGCGATGATTTGGGGGCAGGACCAAGACTCCTTGCCTTCCTGACCACAATAGAGCGGCTGCGGAAGTTAAAGCTGGAATTCATCCCCAGGATCGACGAGTTTGGGTTGGCGAAGCGTGATGAACCTTTCGTGGTCTCTCAGTTAGTGGATGGCGTCCATTGGTCTGAGCTGTCGAACCTCGACCAGGAAATGCGGTTCAGGGTCATTGAGCGCCTTTGTGAGCACGTCGCATTTATGCATGAGCAAGACATCGCGCACGGTGACCTGCATCCAGACAATGTGAAGGTTTGCCTGCCTGGTGAAAGTGAGGAGTCTTCGTTGATCTATCTCCTCGACTTTCCGGATCTGGCGATTGGTTCAGATGAGACAAAGAACTTCCGGTACAGCCCACCCGCCGAAAATGCATCCCCCTACGAGCGTGATAATTTTGCGGTCATGCGCATGTCCGCAGAATTACTGGGCATGGACTGGGACGTTGCGCATGACGACGATCTGAATGGCATTCGAGAACTGATCAACCTGGAGCAGGAGAGCCGGGCAGGATTTATCTCCCTCGACAGATTTATAGACGCGATAAAACAAGAGAAAGAACCAAAGGCCGAAAGGCCAACAATTTCGATCCAGACCTCAAAGGTTAATGATCAACTGACGATACTGCCGGACAACGGCGAATTGCTAGTGACTGTCGAGCTAGACCGTAAGCGATCAGAGATGTTGACGGTGAAATTCACTGGCATTGGGGGCAACTTTCTTTGCACTTACGATCCCTCTGAGCACAAATTCGGACGTGTGCTTGTCTTGAATATACAAGACGAAATTTGGGGCCGTGATCGAAACAATGCTCAGTACAAGATCGACTGTGCGGTTCAACTGACCCAGCAAAGTCATGATGACTGCTCGGGGCTTAATCAGTTTTTCACCGATAATGCGGATTTCTTCGCTTTAGTCGAGGACGTACGCAAGTTGTCGGTGGAAAAACAAGCGCGTAAAGAGCTTGCCGCTGCCGACAAGATTGAGGTTAAACCAGCAGAAACAGAAAAACAGGAGCTTCTCCAGAATCAGAATCAGGAGCTGGAGGAAACTCCACATCAGTCTCGAAAGCGTGATATTGCCGTTAACCGGCTGTGGAAAACCATCATTGATACTGAGACGGAAGGGTTGCCGTCAATAGAAGTTTCTGAAGAGCCTTCCCCAACCAGGGATAACTCATACATACGGATTCCTTACTCAGCGGAAGGCGCCGTTCTCGATAGTTTTGATAATGATGACCAAGTAAGGCTTGCAAGAAAGAAAGGCGATAAAACCTTCTACCTGGGGTATGTTGATGTTCGCAAGAGTTCGGGCAAAGAAATCATTGTTGAAAGCACGAGCAAGACTCGATCAATAAGCCCTGACGAAACGCTTTACCTGGTGAGCACTCAGAATAAAACGTCGCTTGATCGAAGGAAAAAAGCTGTGTCACGGGTGCTTGATCAGCTATCGGTCATTCCCAATCTCACAGCTTATTTTGAAGAGAACTCTGGCAGGGCGCCCGAAAGACTTTCTGAGGAACCCTCTGAAGAAGACTTTGAGCTGTATCAGAGAGAAGATCGAGAAACGGGCAAGATGATCGGTTTGAACATTGCTCAGAGAGAGGCGTTCAAGAAGTTAATCGCTTATGGCCCCGTAGGCCTGCTGCAGGGGCCGCCGGGAACCGGAAAAACAGAGTTCATAGCTGCATTTTGCCACTACCTTGTCAGTCGCGAAAACGTGAACAACATACTGTTAGTGTCTCAGTCTCATGAGGCAGTTAACACTGCGGTTGAGCGAATACGGTCTCATTGTAGAAAGTTCGATACCGACCTGGACGTTGTGCGCTTCAGTAATAGTGATCAGGCGGTTTCTGATGGCCTGAAGGATGTTTACTCCAAGGCGCTGATTAACCAGCGCAAAGCCTTGTTTGAAGCAGAACAGAGTCACCGCCTTACGTCATTGGCACAATCGCTTCAGGTGAACCCAGCGTTTGTAGAGAAACTTTTGACTGTGGAAAAGAATATTCGGCGTCCAATCAAAGGGATTGAAAGGCTGGATAAGGATCTCGAATCAACAGAACTGGATTCCAAGATTCAGAGAAATATGCGAACTGAGCGCGAGGCCTACCGTTCTATCCTTTCCAGTGCCCTGGACGAGCATTTCTCCAAAGGAATGCCTGCGGAGGGTGAGTACCAGAAACTCGTCATGGAGGTGCATGATGTCGTCTGTAATGAATTTGGAGCTAGGCCTCATGAGCTCAGGCGCTGTCTCGCGTTAATACGGGTGTCGGAAGAGATGCTGGAGCGACTGGAGAGCAAGAGCTCAAACTATGATGAGTTTCTGGTGCGTTCTCGCACTCTCGTCTGTGGTACCTGTGTCGGGATGGGGCAGGGCTATTTGGCGCTGAACAAGACGCCCTTTGACTGGGTCATCATAGATGAAGCTGCGAGATCTTCATCAAGTGAGTTAGCGATTGCGATGCAAGTAGGGAAGCGAATTCTGCTGGTTGGCGATCATAGACAGCTCCCACCCACGTACCAGGACGACCACAAGCTTGGTATCGCCCGGGAGTTTGGAGTGGCTCCTAAGTCTGACGAGCTGGATTTCATCATGCGAAGCGACTTTGAGCGCGCCTTTGAGTCCTCCTATGGTAAACAAATTGGCGCCACTCTCACCATGCAGTATCGGATGAATAAAGCGATTGGCGGTTTGGTTTCCTCTGTCTTTTACAGCGGAAGGCTGGAAACAGGTGAGCGTCGGATTCCTGATTGTTTTTCCTGCGCCCCTCAGATAATCAAGAGCGAGGTGACATGGCTCGATACCGGTGTGCTTGGTGAGCGAGCGCATCATAAGAGCGGATCTAACAAAAGCAAATTTAACGAATCAGAGGCAGATGAAATCATCAGTATGCTGAAGGCAATAGAAAACGACGATGCTTTCTGCAACGGGTTGCTAGATACGGTTTCAGATGACAAAGAACCGACAATTGGCGTCATCTGCATGTACTCCGAGCAGAAGCGCTTTCTTAAAAGAAAGTTCGCGGCTCAGAACTGGAGTGATGAATTTAGGGCGACCGTAAAAATAGACACGGTTGATAGTTACCAAGGTAAAGAAAACCGAATCATTATTCTGTCGTTGACCAGGTCAGATGCTGAGAGAACCCCGGGGTTCTTAAGGTCAGACAACCGCGTCAACGTTGCTATGTCGAGGGCTATGGAAAGGTTGGTCATTGTTGGCGATATGAGGGTATGGAGTGGCAAGAATAGTCACTATGGCTTAGGAAAAGTGGCATCGTATATCCGGGATCACCAAGGGCAGAGCAGCTTCGATGTTTTGCCGGCATCCAAACAAAAAGGAGGAAAATAAATGTCGACTGGAAATATTCCTCTTTTCGAACTTGATGTTGCCGTCCCATCTCAGCTCTACATGATCGAGTATTCGTTGGTGGAGAGGGGCAGCTTACCTTTTGTTCCAGACTTTTTACTCAAGTTGCTTCATGTCGCAGATTTTCTTCCGCAGGAAGTTGCACGCTTTTTCGGATTTTCACGAAAAGAGCTTGATCATGCCGTTTCCAGCTTCCTTAGTTCGGGAGAGGTGGAGTATCGGAAAGATGGACGGATTGGGCTTACATCTAAAGGGCATGCGCTGTTTTCAGATACCGAGACTTCGCCAATGCGCGAATCAGTAGTCGATTATAGGAAGCCATTTTGTTTTGATCTCTTGACCTTTAGCTATCTCGGAAATAAGCCGATGCCCGGTCGAGACAGTCGAACTTTAAGGTTGAGTGTTGACCGGGAAAAGGTGGCCGAATCTCAGAGTCTTGCGAAAGACTCGTTTCAGAGAAATATTCACGATATCTATAAAAAAGGTCATTTGGTCAGGGATCGGCCCCAGGGTGGGACGCCTGAGATTTACAAGTTCAGTGACTGTAGTAAAAGAAAAGACTTTGTTTATAAAATTGAGGAGGTTCTATCGTTAAACGCGGGAACCTATCAGTTTGCGTTTGAAGATCAGGATGGCCTGCCCGAGTCTGATACCTATATTCGAGCCCGAACTGAAGCGCTTGGTTCAGCCTGTGGTTCTAACAACATCAATCAAATCTCGAAAATCGCGGACCTGCTTGAGGATGAGCATACGCTCAGGCTTCTTCAGAACGAAGGGTTGAATGCGGAAAGATTGGCATCGCTTGCCCTTGATGAATTGCAAGGTCATGGCACTGACTCAGAAAAACGGCGCTTCTACGGCTCATTACAGTTGAAGCGAAATTGGCAAGATATCTTCGAGAAGTTGAAGTCAGCATTGAAGGCGGATGGTAAGGATTCAGCCGAATTGATCTGGTTGGCGCCCTCTTGTCATGAACTTTGGGGTAAGTGCGAGCGACACGGTCAGGCACTTTCTGAGCTTCACGAACTTTTCTCAAAGCATAAATCTGGGAAAGATGGTCTGAAGGTTTATGTGCCGTTACCGGATGACCGTGATAATCGTGCTAAAAATATCGCCCGTCGCGAAAATGAGGAGGTGGGGGGAAGGCTATTCGGCTTCATAGAGTCGGATCTTTTGTCTCCAATTGAGATTCTGCTTTTGAAAGATCAGTTTGTTGCGGTCCTCTATCACTTCACAGACTCTGAAAGGTACCCAACTCCGGTTCCAGTTGGATTTTTCTCCAATGACGCCGATGACTTGGCACGAGTGCAGTCTTTGGTGACCGGTGTGCTAAAGGAATATACCGAGGCTGGAGCCCCTCGCGATTTGGGGCCACTAAAACAGAAATAAAAGCCATTGTTGGCGCCAAATCAATGTTGGGGCGGCGCCGAAGGATGGCTCGGAGCAGTTTAAAATGAGTGAACAGCGAGTGTATTGGTTTGTTGGTGCGTCATACGGCGGGACCGAAGATCAGACTGAGCGATTTCTAGCTGAAGGCATTTGGGAAAACGGATATAAGAACAAGCTTCTTGATAAAGTCCGGGAGATGCAGCCAGGTGAGCGAATTGCCATCAAATCGACCTATACCCGAAAGCACGGACTGAGTTTTGAGTCTGGCGGTCAGACAGTGTCTGTAATGGCGATAAAGGCTATTGGCACCATCACTCGAAATGTAGGAGATGGACGAAGGGTTGAGGTAGCTTGGGATAAACAGTTCGACCCGGCTAGGGAATGGTATTTCTACACTCACAGGTCGACGGTCTGGAAGGTTGTCCCTGACGATTGGATGAGAGAAAACCTCGTCCATTTTGCGTTTGAAGAGGGGCAGCAGGAAATCAGCCGATTCAGAAATCATCCTTTTTGGCGAGAGAGATTCGGCGAAGTTTCATCGGACAAGAAGCGATTTAAGTGGATTCTGTTCTACGAAGCGTTTGCAAAGGCTCTCCTCCAATACAGACATGATAGAAAAGCTTTGGTAACAAAGGCTCTTGAAATTGGGCAGAAATATGGTCTGACTTATCTCGACAAGAAAGGCCTGGATGATATTTGCCCATTTACAACCATGGGGATCTTTAATCGGGGCATCACTGACGCTAACAGGATCGCGATAGCCCAGGAGTTGGCAGAGTTCCTTGGGGTGGATGAACTGGCTCCAGCCTCCTTTGAGGGGATTCCAATCCTGAATAATCAGAAATCCTGGTTCTTCGCTGGCCCTGAAAAACGTAAGCCAAATGATATCGATAACCTATGGAGGCTTTTCGCATTTGCGCAAAATCAAGCCGACGAAGAGGGCGAGGTCGACACGGATAGCTTTGTTCAACTCTATGACGATGTTTCCTCACAGCTAGGGGTTGGTTGGAATCTAACGATGGGCCTGTACTGGATACGGCCCTGGAACTATCTGACCCTAGACGCCCAGTCGCAGGAATATATAACCAAAAAGCTGGGTCTGCCAATACCCAAGCATGGCGGGAAAGGCCGTTGTACTGGCAAAGATTACATTGACCTTATCCGAACGCTGGAGCAGCGGTTTAGGGAAGATGGTTATCCGGTTCATTCCTTCCCTGACCTCTCTCTGGCGGCATGGCTTTACAACCCGGACGACTTCTCTGCGCATCCCAATGCAATTGATCCTGATGATGTGAGTGACGGAGCAGGTGAAAAGTCATCCGAAGTTGTTCAGTCTTATGACATCGATACCGTAGTGAACGATGGCTGCTTTATTCAAAGAGCGGCACTCGAAAAGGTGCTCCAGCGTCTGGAGGGGAAAAAGAACATCATTCTTCAAGGGCCGCCGGGAACAGGCAAAACATGGCTGGCCAAAAGGATGGCTTACGCCTTGATGGGAGAAAAAGCCAAGCACCGTTTGTCCTCCGTCCAGTTTCACCCAAACCTTTCTTACGAAGATTTTGTTCGCGGATATCGACCAACAGGCGGAGAAAAGGGGCTTGAGCTTGTTGATGGCCCGTTTATGAACTTGGTGGAGCGTGCGAAAAACGACCCCAGCCATCGCTATGTAATGGTTATCGAAGAGGTCAACCGTGGTAATCCTGCTCAAATCTTCGGTGAACTGTTGACACTCATTGAAGCCGATAAGCGCAATCCTGATGATGCTCTGGAGCTCAGTCACCACAGGGCTGGCGCACCGCCTGTCTATGTGCCAGAAAATCTATTTATTATCGGCACCATGAACGTGGCTGATCGCTCATTGGCGTTAGTCGACATGGCTCTTCGTCGTCGCTTTGCATTTTTAGATTTGGAACCAGAACTCAATGACACTTGGAAGCAATGGGTGAGTCAGTACTTCGACGTCGATACTGGATTTTTGGAAGAAATCCGACGAAGGGTCGAGGGATTGAATTCGACGATTCGAGATGACCCCAGTTTGGGCAAGCAGTTTTTGATTGGGCACAGCTATTTCACGCCGGCAAGGAATCAAAAAGTCAGCGATCCACTTGCTTGGTTTGAGCAGGTTGTTGAGACGGAAATCACGCCGTTGCTGGAGGAGTATTGGTTCGATAATGCAGAGAAGCCTCAGCAAGAGGCGTCCAAGATGTTGGAAGGACTGTAATGCTGGCTGAGCAAACTGAGGCTTCCCAGCATGAGCGGCTTGTGGCCGGAAGTATTCCCGTGAGGAACCTCTGGTTGCTCATGTTATACGCATCAGACCTCTATCGATTTCTGGGTGAGCAGCGTGCGAAGTTTGAAGATAACCCTGAAAAGCTTGCGGACCTGATTGCCGAGGTTCTGTGCCATGAGGTCGAGGTTCGACTGACGCGAAATTTAAACGTCGGATATCGCAGACGATCGTCTGATCTAGCAAGGGTGCGGGGCCGGATTGACCACCTAAGAACTGAGGCGCATCAGTTGCTGAAAAAGGGCCGAATTCATTGTCACTTCGATGAGTTGTCCCTGGATACTCTAAGGAATCGACATGTGACTTCCGCGTTGAGCAAGCTTGTAAGCTTGGTCAACGGAACAGAAGTTAGAAGCCGTTGCTTATCATTGGTTATGCAGCTAGAACGTCTTGGGGTTCGCAATGAACGGCCTCCGCGTTACTCAGGCGCCAGTGATCGTTTCTCAAGGCATGACCAGGCGGACCAAAAGATGGTTGTGGCAGCTGACTTGGCGTTCCAAATGGCGCTACCTTCGCAGGTGGCAGGGAAGTCTTTGCTTCGGTCCCCGGATTCTGAGGTCGGTTGGTTGAGACACCTTTTTGAGAGGGCTGTTGGCGGGTTCTACAGGGTAGCGCTTGCCAACACTAAATGGAGTGTGATTCCGGGCCAACGTTTGAGTTGGCAGAGCGAGGAGGCGTCATCGGGGATTCCGATCCTTCTCCCATCCATGAAGATAGATATTGCACTGGAGCATCCCGAAAACAATTTCCGCTTGGTGATTGACACCAAGTTTAATGAAATTACTACTCCAGGATACTACCGAAAAGAGTCATTGCGTAGCGGCTATATCTACCAAATGTACGCCTATCTCCGCTCACAGGAACGAGCTTGTGACCCCCGAACTTTGCGCGCAGAGGGAATGCTGCTTCACCCTTCCGTTGGTAGGGATATCAGTGAGTCTGTCACAATCCAGGGGCACAAGCTGCATTTCAGAACAGTCGATCTTGGAAAAGATTCTGCCAGTATTAGGGCTAGTCTGCTGAATTCTTTACCGCAGCTTGAAAATCAGTAAGCACAAACGATGCTGGCATTGCTGCGTCACAATTCGTCTTTTGCAAGCGCCCCGATACCCCTTTCAGCAATAAACCTTCGGCATACCTGATGGCTTGCTCCATTCTTCATTTTTGATCAGCCGGAGAGCAATTTTTAAACGTTTCTGATCATTTTCATACTTTTCATCGCTGAGATGGCCGCTGAAAATGCTCCATTCAACCTGTTTGGTTAAATCTCTCTCGACATACAGATCTGCTCTAATCTGACCTGCTGAAAGAAGCTTTCTGATTTCGTCCTTGATGACCTCGGGAGTAATTTCGCGCTCTTTTGACTGATTGGGTTTTTCCAGCTTCAGAGTGCTCAGAACTTCATCAAACGTAGTAATGTCATCGAGTTTTTTATCACGATAGGGTTTGCGCATTGGAGAGCTGCGTAGGTGCTCCAAGAGAGCTTCCGGAGCGCCAGGATGGGTGAGTGATGTATCGTTGAATTTGGTACCCCTCGTGGATTCCAACTTTCTCGTTTTGCGAACGATCAGGCCCAGTTTCTGCAATGATTCGATAGCTCGTCTGACAGTGGATAGGCTCAAACCCAGCTGTGACGCGAGTTCACGATTTGAAAGCTCAAGTTGGTAATCTTCAAAGCGCCATAAACGAAGCAATTGAAGGTAGACCAAGATTTTTGTTGCGTTAAGCTCATCGGCGGATTTGCAAAGAAGCTCAAAAATCGGATCTGGAACTGTGAAATAGTAAGCGTGCTCTCGGGAGAGATGAAGAATTGTTGAGCCTTTAAACATTATTTTGTCCTCCGACATTTAAAAATGTGATGGACAAATCGTAGGCAGGCATCAACTTAATGTGTTCGGTTAAAATGCAGAATTTCGGTAATTAGAGCCGTTGACAGCCACCTGAGGCTGATGCCGACCGTTGGCTCAAATTTTGACCGCGTTGCCTATTAATTCTTCTTGGCCGGGGACAATCTGGTCAATCATGGTTCAACGGTAGTTTATTAGTGGTTCACCTTATGGACCTACCCCTCGGGTCAGGCCTTGAGCGAGGGGTAGGTTCACCAAAAACAACCCCAGAACGGCCGAGTTTTAAGGGTTTACTGCACGCATTATTAACAAAAGGCTGGACCTACCTTTGACCACTAGCAACTGCGCTCTCGATGGCAGCTGAGACTGATTTGGCCAGTTCTCCAAAAAATTCTATGGACTGGAAACTCGGAATCGACTGTGAATTGCTATGCCATAGCTGATGACTTCGAGACGGGGACAGCGCTCGCTCTGGTCGAGTATTGATTATTTGTTCAGGAGTTCTCAGGAGAACTCGCCCGTCTCCAGTTTAGTAATTACGGCTTTTAGCTGATCCAACTTGCCCGAATCCTCAAGACAATCTATTGGCCGAGCCCCGCTCAGGGCCAAAAGAGGCTCCAAGAGCCAGCGGAGCGCAGGCTCTAGACTGCCATCAAAAGTATCGATCACTCGGCAAATGAACTCTTTCTTAACTGAAATTGAGGCGGATTCTGAGTTTTTACTCAAGGTTTTCTCCAGATTCTTGCTTATGCATTATTAAAAAGCTTTGCATAGCTCAATGAGGCTATCTCGAAATGGAAAACGTAACTGATAAATGTATTTGCAATATTTTCGCATGATTCTTATTGCTAGGTCTAACTGTAAATTTAGGTTTTAGATTTTACTAACTTTCCCCGGAATTTTAATGACAAAGAAAATTTATTTTGAAATAAATAAACTTTAATAATCCCAAAAATTTGTTAAGCGATGATATCGAATAAAAAATTTATCGATATATATTGAGAATTATTTCAAACGGAAATCCTATAAATCTGTTTTTAATTAATCAATTGGATTTCAGGTGTGTCCTCAGGGTGCTTTTTTATATCGCGTTCAATAAATTTTGTGTTTTTTAAGTGTTATGACTGCCGTTTTTAGTGGCGACTGAAATCTTTAAAAATTGCTAATATCTTTTTCAAAAAAATAAAAATAAAAAAAACTTTTAATTCACTAAGTTTAATTATAAGTATTTTGTAAAAAATGATCTTGCAGACACTAAATTTTATGGTAGGTTGTATTATCAAAATGTTGTCAGAATCAATTTTTTAAGCCGCTGATTTCGATGGTTCGAGTCGCAAACCTTGATAAGCTTGGGGATATAACACTGGATGGAAAAGATGATTCAAAGAGATAAAGAGAAATTTGTTGAAGGCCTAGTCGATTTAATGGTTGAGGGTTTTAAAAAATCAGGATATCCATCTCGGGCCTTTAACTTCTACCATCAATTCGACGAATCTGGAAATGAAGTAATTGATTTACATATCAGAATTCCTTCAATACGTCCCTCTTTTGTCAACGAAAAATACGAAACTCACACTGAACGCAATGCTGCATGTCCCGCAATCGAAAGGATACTGCTTCCTGAGGGGTTGAGGAATCAAGGGATATTTTCCCAACTCGTAATCGCTTTGGGTAAACTTCCATCTGTTGATGCGGTTTGTGTATCGCATGTGACCAATTCTGGATTTTCAAACTACTTAAACGATAATGACAGTTGGTTAAGGCTTGATAATAACGGTTTTAAAGACTCTCCATTTTATGAATTTTTTAAATCTGAGCCTCCAACTTACTATAAGATTTTTGATGATAATGTTATGGATGACGCTGACTGTAGATAGTAGTAGTGCTCTATATAAAATCTACTCTGTAATTGTGAGGAGTTAGTTAATGAGTCATTCATATTCAAAAAACGTTTCAATGATTGGTGTCGCGCGTCAAGTCGGAGCTACGTCCGTTATTGATACTAACGCCAAAGGTGAGAGTGAGGATTCTATAATTGGTGCGTGCCCGCTACTCACAGAGCTGGCTTGGTATATGTTTTTGGAAACATTCAGGAAACTTGAGCGTTGTACTCGGTGGGACGGTTTACCTGATACGTTTGGGGAGGGTGTTTATTCAAAAAAAGCTTTTCTTGATTGTCTGCCTAATTCGTTTCACCCCAACGCTGTTGATCCAGTTGAGGAAAATGAGTTTGATGGTTCGCTGGCGATGATTCGAGTCACCCGTTGCGAATTAGCTGAGATGTCGGACGATTGGCGAACAATAAGGTCAGTGATTTGCGTACTTAAACTGGCGGACCGAATATTTATGTACGGTCCCGATCGCATTAGGCGCCAAGGCCAAAGTCCTTTTGACATAGCAGCAGCTTATTATCGGCCCAATGGCCAGCCTGCGGTGAAGAAGTAGGCAGTTTGTATAAGGCGTTGCTGGGACTTTCACTTGAGAGATCTGTTCTTCCGAAACCACGTCGACCCCTCCTGAAGTTGCATGCCTTTCAATCTATGGGTGAAAGTCAGAACTGCGGTCCGATAGGCTCCGTGGGCTGTCTAGATTGCTTACAGAAGGTTGAGAAATCTCTTACATTCACCGCGTAGCAATTAATTGAAATATCTAACGAGCTAATTGGTCAGGATGATCAAGGTTCACAGCCGGCATGGATGCCAAGCAAACGCGACACCTGCCCAGTGGTGTGACTCGCCGGGGGAGAGGCCTGGCACCATTTTTTTCTGGACCCAGCTTCTGTTGTGATCAGCCCACCATACTTCGGCCGCCGTTGTGGCCGGTGTTGGATCGAACTTGGTTGCTATGACCACAAAGCGGACCTTTTCTTCGGCGGCGTGACCTGGTTACCTTCCCGACCTCCGATTCACTGAAAGACCTGCGGCCATGGGAATATTTGGCAAAACGCAACCGGGCGGAAAGCTCTAATCAGCAGTGCAGATAAAACAGGGATGTTTACAACCGTTCTAAGAACCGAATTGAGATCAAATCTCAAACCTAAAAAACCAGCCACGGATGCCATCTGTGGCTGGTTCTATATTTCAGGAGAAAAACGATTCGTATCATAGGAGACAAACCGTCGCTAAGGTGGTCTTATGCTTTCCTGCGCCTTGCAGCAATCCCCAGCAGGCCAAGCGCAATCAATGACAGTGAGGCAGGCTCAGGAACAGACACTGATTGAGTGCCGGTTTCAAGCCTGGTGTTATCAATCGCCAACCCGTCAATATCGTTGAACGTAAACCATCCGTAACGATTGCCCCCAACCACAGACGGTATGAGGTCCGCAGAATCGGTGCGCGTTTCAGTGAACAAGGTTGATCCACCAGCGTCCAGCAGGTTCAGGTCAACAGCCAATTGTCCTGCCATGTCGCTGAAGATGTGCTCAAAAGTGTACCAACCGGCCTGCGTGACCGCGTAACTATTGAGCGTATCCAAGTCCTGCCGTGCTGCGAAATTGGAGTTGTTGCTACCGCCGACCAGAAGAGAATTTGTGCTGGTATCTTTGGCAACGTGAAAAATAAAGTCGCGCTGATGAGCTCCATCGCTTCCACTTACTGCGACAGACCAATCGAAACCTGTACCTGACGCCCAGGTCGGGTCCAGGTATACCTGTTGCGTGGTTTTAAAGCCGTTTGGCCAGACGCTACTGTACCCTCCAAACCTCGTAAACGCACCAGTCTGCGACTCCTGGCCGTTGTCCAGTATGGCATGTGATGACCCACCGGCTGAGGCTACCCCACCAGTTCCAGAGGCAACTCGCGTAACGCTACTATTAAAGTCAAGCCAGCCAGATGTGTCTGACTCAAAGCCCTGATCAAAGACAAGCGTAGCTGATGCTTCCACGACTACCACGGAATTCATGGCAAAGGCAGCAAGACTGCAAACTATCGTTTTATTCATAAAAATCTCCAGCGCAAAACGGTGCTTTTTATTGAAGGCTCGTTAAATTGAAGCCACGATAAATTCTGCAATATCCACGCCGATGATATTTATAGCTTGAAAAACAGATAATTACAGAGTATTTTGGTCAATGCTTTGAGTGATGTGTAAACTTTGCCGACACCTATTGCGCAGGCTTGATCAACGTACCCATGAGATTCGGGACAAGCAAAAATCTGGTTATCTGTAGTTCTACGTTAGTCGCGCCAAGCACATTAAGGCAGCTACACTTAAGGTGAGTGGCTTGGAGTAATCCCCCATTTTTAGCGGGGTTTAAAAATTGACCGGGTTCTACCCCGTTACCACTGACATTTCTAAAAGGAGGCCCTAATCGGGCCCTGCTTATGCAGGCGTTGGAGCACTTATCCAAGCCACCCTAAATAGCCCGTTTGGGCGCGGCAAAAAGGTCCGCTTTCCAATGAACGCGGACCTTTACAGATGCCTTGCCAATGTTCGCTTTTGTTTAGAACTTAGAGGGGCGCGGCACGGTCGCAAAGCGGACATTCAACTCCCCCCACTTTGCGCCCCCTAACCGAACTGCTTTCGCAGCTCCTTTGAGCAAAGCGCAGCGGCTCACAACTTCCTAATAAAAGCGGAACCTACTTCTGCATTAAAAGGCTCTCCGCCGTCGAAAAACGTAAAATTTTTTTCAGTGCTCAGTTGCACAAATGCGGGTCGGTCTCACAAGATGGAAGGTTGGCGGTGTCCGGAGAGCAGCATCTGTTTGGCAACCGGAAAGCACCCGTGCGCTACTATAAAAACAGGGGTACTGAATGCGCTTTACTCCGCTCCACATGGGGCCTGGCGTGCTTATAAAGTCTATGCTACAGGGCAGCTTCAGTTTAATGGTATTCGGCTGGTCTCAGATCGTTATGGATGTTCAGCCGCTTTTGGTAATGATCACTGGGGATGGGCACCTACACGGTTTTTCACATACGATTATTGGGGGAAGTCCATACTCTCAATCGATTCCATACATTACCTGTGTTTGTTTTCTGGCGTGATTGGAGCGGTGCTTTATTTTGCAATTCGCTGGACTGAGGGGATCAAATCGTCGGATAACGTGTAGTCCACGTGCTAGACAAACATCGTCAACTCAATGACACTCTCGCCGCGCTGATATTTCAGAAATCTCCGACTGTTGAATAGCTAGCCTGTCGATACCTTGAAGATATGTTGAACGACACGCAGCATGATGTGACCGGCCAGCTTGGCCTAGCTAGAAGTGGAGACGATCAAAAAATGACTCCAGAGTGCACTTAAGAAGACATTTACTGCCCTTTTTAGTTTGTTGGAAAATCTAGAGATGAATAGTTTGTCAAATGCTTCAGGAAACCATGTAGTCTGCGGGCCGAACGATCCAGTGATTTTTCTAGATCAGGCCTGCGATGAAAGACACCAAGCAATAAACCGGATTTGGTCGAAAAACCCGAATCGATTACGTACAACAGAGTTTATTCCGTTCGGTACGAATGGCAGCATCGTGTATGACGGTCAGCAGGACATAGATGCTCGTGATTTTCTTATAAAGAATAAGCAGGCAAAAGGCTTGTTGATAGTGCTTACTGCCAAAGAATATGAACAGTTGTTTGAAGCAATTTCTGATATTAGCGTTGACGTCTCTGTTCTTGAATTAGACTTCCCTATATTTGACAACATAAATTATCAGAAATCGCCCAAAAAAAATCATTCAAACTTGCAAAGACTTTTAAAAAAAATAGAAAAATGGAACCTTAACTACAACTCTCTCAGTCATTATTTTTCTTCCGTCAACCAGTACCGCGTTGAAAGAAAACTCCGACTTAAAAGTGGTCTAGATGGTTTTTTCCACTACTTGGACCCTTCATCTTTTCAAGAAGTTTTCAAATTAAAAGAAAGTCGCGCAGATCGTTGTGTTATTGCACTGGATTTTAATTCAATGTTTTTGGACTGCATGCGAGGAACATTTCCTGAACCAAAGGCATTGCATTACCGAAAAAACCAACGGAAATATAACGGGGAAAATTTGTTACCAGGCATGTACCACGTCATATTTGAGGGCATCTCGGATAGCACAGCGGAACATTATTTGCCATTCAGATATACGGTCGGAAACGAATCATTCAGGTTCAACATATCGAAAAATGATAATGTCGAAGTGCTTGTGACGCACGATGAGCTGTGCGCTTACCACAAGCTCTTCAGAAGCGCTTTTATCGTTCAAGAAATCACTTCTAAGAAATCTATTTCGCACCCTTTAATAAATTACGCTGAGTCGGTATACAAAAAAAGACTAAATTATAAAAACCAGGGTGCATCCGAACTCCAGAGGCTCGCAAAGTATGAGCTTCAAATTATGCATAGCTGCACTTCCATCAGAACTAAAAGTCGTGATCATTTTCGGTCAAATGCCGATTTTTTTCGATGGCTAGAAATAAAGTACTGGGCCTTATTCCCAAGGGAACGGGATGCAAAACTAAAAAGACTCACAAGCTTGCTCAAAAAACGATCCATTCAGCTGCAGCAAAAGTCAGAAAGGCTGTCGGTAATCTCGGATTATTTTTTTTCTAGCCACAATGTGCATTGCCTTTCTCGGGTTGTCGTAGCGAAGGCTCGGGTCAAACTGTTTTCAGTAATCAAGCGCTTCCAATACATGGAAGATGTCTCTATTTGCTATGCAAATGTTGACTCAATTCATGTCTCGGTGAAGAAGTCATCGGTGGACTTATTTCTCAACGAAATCGGCGATCTCATCGGAGATGAGGCCGGAAAATTTAAGATCGAATCCATTGCAGATCAAGGCTATTGGTTGGACGTTGGTCGATATTGGCTGTTTCGTGATGGCAAGGTTGAGGCATTTAAAAACTCGACGCTTCACCACAAAGGCACCAAAACTCCATTCACCTATGCTAGAACGATTAAGAGGCTAATCAAGTCGGACGCTTTTGGGCACGTCAAAAAATCCCGAGTTACGATACCTAGCCTTTTGTCCTACAGAAAGAAAGTAGGATGTACACGTGACGAGAACAGTATTAAATACGAACGGTTTAACTATTCGGATATACAATCGTTAGAACACGTAAAAATAACCACTCAAGAGGAAGAAGCCAAAAGCAAAGATCTGAAAGCAAGAGTCATCCGAGAGGTTTTCTGCACTGAGCAGTAATTGCCCATCATTGAAATCTGCTTGTTTTTCTGACATGCTCAAGTCGTGGTCTGAGTGGGCTTGGTTGCTTTCTGTTACCTGAGGCTACCGGCGAGTGTTTCACGCGCGCTCCGCGATTGGAAAGAGATGCGTTAATAGCGCTGCTCACGTGAGGGAAAGCTTGCCTCTCAGTTCTCCCTCACGGTTTCCAAACTTGGCATTGACTACATTCTTCTGCTGTATATGTTGATGCAGCTCTCTTTGAGAGTAAATAGATCCGTGCCTTCTTCTACAGCGAGAATCCTTTCGATTTTCGACCGAGTTTGTTCATCGCAGTAATAGCTAAATGGCTTCATAAACCTCACATTCCACTTTTTTTTGTATTCGCCATTGATAGTTTTCTTTGCGCCTGGATACTGATCTTCCAGCTGAGCCTGCAAGATTGACTTGTTGAATAGGTGGCCAAAATAATTGTTTGGGACACTACTGTTGCTTTTTAGTTCGACCGATTCGTCTTCAATAATCGATGTGAGTGGTCTTTCCAGATCGCCGATACTTAGGTGAGCTCTTGATAAGGAGAGGAGCACTCGCATGTGCGCCCGGTTCAAGGCCTTGTGCCCTCCAACCCCCAACGCCAATTTGGCTTTTTCATGAACGTATCTCTGTATTTCTGACGTCCTGAGATATGGGGTTTCAAGCTCTTCATTTCTTTGAAGTCTTCGGACAAAGCTGTCCACCTCATCAACAATTTCAGTTGTTAGATCGATATTGAGGCTTTTTGAGAGCAATCCCTTTATCATCGACTGGATGATGTTTTGATCTTTGGCGAGATTTAAATGTCGATCTGGAATCTCCTCTTTTTTCCCAAACCGAAAAATGGCGTAGTCGAGATTGTCGGCCACTAAGCGTCGAATCGTTACGCTTTTCGTATCTGCTGAAGAATTTAATTCTGCAATTTCTTGGCTCAAGACAGCTCTTTTATCAAGGTCATAGGGATGAGTAAGCTGCTTAACAGTATTCGTTAACTCTGCATCGAAGGTTCCGATACTTTCGTCTTCGTCGTTGAGGTAGCCGCGATCCCTGCCGTCGACCAAGGCAGGTATTCCGGCAGCTATTTCAAGCTCTGTGTAACATCCCAGCAAATTTCCGCCGTCTAAACTCATAGAAAATCAAACCTTGAATGGTTTCTAATTGAAAACTGCAGTAAAGCTCGACAGAAACATACACTAATCGAGCAGTTCAGTGAGGATTGGATATTGTAAACCTCCCTGGTCTAGTTGCACGACTGATTAGAGTATTCCGCCCGTTGGTTTTTAGCCAGATGTTCCCGAGGCGCCAGGTCTTCCAGTAAATCGGAAGGGGTGGTAACGGTGTCAAGCGGCACGTGAAAAGGTCCCTTTTTTTGGTCAACTCGGCCATTTCTGAACGTTCGCTTTTGTTTAGCTGAGCCCGGAGTGGGCCCTGGTCGCAAAGCGGACATTCGGGAAGTACCTCGCCTTTAAAGGTTTATGGGATACAAAGCATCATATTTGGCTACTATGTGTTCTAGAATGAGAAAGGAAATTCGTAAAAAGGACGTAAGCGTCCGGTGATCCCGTCTTGAGCTTGGCGCTGCCAACGTCAGGATAGTGTCCACTTATTTTCTAGTGGACACTTAACATGAACGTCTTAAGCGTAACCAAACCCTACCAACGCCGTCGCCGGTTCTCCCGCGATTTTAAAGCCGAGATTGTTGCCCAATGCCTGGAACCCGGTGCCTCTATTGTGGTGGACCCCTGAGTCAAGACATTAATTGACTGGGTTTAAGTTGTGCATTCGACTTCACTTGCAGCTGGCCGGCGCTGCCCCGTGTTTGCCTTTGCTTTGGCTGTTGCCGTTGTGTCTGATCT
>Ga0307955_1000322_pt1 | contig 27653 bp, 22 predicted proteins | sample OrgLakmetagen439_FD_201819 | JGI IMG/M metagenome (GOLD analysis project Ga0307955, IMG submission 201819) | Saline water microbial communities from Organic Lake, Antarctica - #439 | ecosystem: Environmental > Aquatic > Non-marine Saline and Alkaline > Saline | place: Antarctica: Organic Lake...
ATAGTGCTGACCAAGGCTCCCCCTTCAGTCCGTGATTGATCCGGAGCAAAGGGGGAGCCTTGGTCAGCACTATACATCCCTGTCGAACATCATGAAGGTGCTTCGCCCGTTGTTTCTGGACAAGCTGGAGGATGCGCTGGAGAAGGCCAAGGGAAAGCCGAAACAGCTGGAGAAATTGTTACAGCGAGTTCGGGATATCAAAGTATTTGATCCGGCTTGTGGTAGCGGCAACTTCTTGATCATCGCCTTCAAAGAGCTGCGAAAGCTGGAGATGCGAGTGTTGGAAGCACTTAATGACAGCACAAAGCAGAACATCCTGATTATGCCAGGGGTGCAGATCCAGAATTTTTACGGCATTGAGATTGACGACTTTGCCCACGAAATAGCGCTGCTAGCCTTATGGTTAGCGGAACATCAGATGAATATGGCGTTCCTTGATAAATTCGGGCATTACGAACCGACGCTGCCATTGAAGGCCAGCGGCAACATCGTTCTTGGCAATGCCTTGGGCCTGGACTGGACGCAGGTCTGTCCCAAGCGGCCGGATGATGAGGTGTATGTTTGCGGGAATCCTCCTTTTCTCGGTCATGGAAGGCGGAGTGAAGCCCAACTGGAGGAAATGGAGCGGGTACTGGGATCCGACATCCAAAGTTATAAATCGTTGGATTACGTTGGATGTTGGTTTTTCTTGGCCGCAGAATATATTAATGACACAAACGCAAAGGCCGCATTTGTAGCTACAAACTCAATATCACAAGGCAAGCAGGCTGGCCTGCTTTGGCCGGTATTAAGAAGCCACGGGGTTGAAATAGATTATGCGTATCAATCATTCGTTTGGAAAAATAGCGCCAAAGACAAAGCGGGAGTTCATGTTGTTATCGTAGGAATTACGGCTGAGAAGAGTAGCGGTAAAAGGCTTTATAAGTGGATAGGATCAGACTGGCACTGCAGCGTGGTACAAAATATCAGCCCTTATCTAGTAAGCGGCGGGAATATTGTGGTCTCTGAGAGGAGCAAGCCGTTCCAAAATCAGCTTCAGATGAAATACGGCAACATGCCAAATGACGGAGGCAACCTCCTGCTCACACCGAAAGGAAAAGATGATCTGCTTAAGGCAGAGCCTACTGCAGAAAAGTGGTTGAAACGGCTTGTGGGCGCCGATGAGTTTATTAAAGGTAAAGAGCGGTGGTGCCTGTGGCTTAAAGAAGCCACCGAGGAAGATATAAATTCAATGCCAGCGGTAAGAGCGCGAGTGGAACGGGTTAGAGGGGCTCGCTTAGCCAGCAAAGATGAAGGCGCAAGGAAGTTGGCCCTACGGCCGCATCAGTTTCGGGATCTGAACAATCCGGATAACTTTATTCTTGTTCCCTGCGTTACCTCTGAACGAAGGGAGTACGCTCCTGTTGGGTTCTTCCACAGTGATGTTATTGCAACAAATCTGGTAAATATCGTTCCGGGTGGAACCTTATACGATTTCGGCGTTCTCTCAACCCGCATCCACATGGATTGGCTACACTTAGTTGGTGGTCGCCTGGAGAGCCGTTTCCGCTACAGCGCGAAACTTGTCTACAACACCTTCCCTTGGCCAGACTGCACTCCTAAGCAACGCACCGAGATCGAGGCTTTGGCTGATGAAGTCCTGCTCGCTCGGGAGGATACCTTTGACTGGACTATGGCTGAGATGTACGACCCAGATAAGATGCCCAGAGCACTTCGGGAAGCGCATAGAAACCTGGATGAAGCGGTAGAGCAGCTTTATCGTCGTACACCTTTCCGGGATCAGGCCGAACGCCAGGCGTTCCTGCTGGCGCGGTATGAAAAACTCATCAAGCAGGAAGCGGGAGTCTCAGCATGACCACGGACCTGATCCGCGTGGAGTACGCGCAAAACGGCAAAAGCAAAAAGACCAATGAGCTGGGAATGCGCGAGATGCAGGCTAGGGCCTACGAAGCACGGGATAAGCAGTACCTGCTGCTTAAAGCGCCTCCCGCTTCGGGTAAGTCGCGGGCTTTGATGTTCCTGTCGTTGGATAAATTGATCAACCAAGGGGTTCGCAAAGCGATTGTGGCGGTGCCGGAGACATCCATCGGAGCCTCATTCGATAACACTCCACTTTCCGAGTTTGGATTCTATGCCGATTGGAAAGTGCGTCCCGAGCACAATCTGTGTACGCCTGGCAGCGAGGGCAGTGACGGCAAAATCAACGCCTTTCGCCGGTTTATGCGACTGGATTCTTCGGAGGTCACGGATCGCGTGTTGGTGTGCACACACGCCACCCTGCGCTTTGCTTTCGAAAAGCTCGCTCCGTCCGAATTCGACAATACCCTGCTAGCTATTGATGAGTTCCATCACGCGTCGGCTGACCGCGATAATCGATTAGGCAATCTGCTGGACCGGCTGATGAAGCATTCCAGTGCTCATGTAGTGGCCATGACCGGTTCCTACTTCCGGGGCGATACGGTCCCTATCCTGCTACCGGAAGATGAGGAAAAGTTCAGTCGCATCACTTATACCTACTACGAGCAGCTTAACGGGTACGAACATCTGCGTTCATTAGGCATTGGTTATCACTTCTACACCGGCCGATACATGAGCGCGATCAAGCAGGTGCTGGACCCGGACAAAAAGACCATTATTCACATTCCCAACGTCAACTCCCGGGAATCGACCAAGGACAAATTCACGGAAGTGGATCAGATCGTGGATGCGTTGGGCACGGTAGAGAAAACTGAGCCCGATACCGGCATTCTTGTCGTCCGTGTAGAAGGCGGTAAGCGCCTGCGGGTCGCCAACCTGGTGGATGATACGATTGAGCGACCCAAGGTAATGGCCTATTTGAGACAGGCCGAAGGGTACGACGACATCGACATCATCATAGCTCTGGGCATGGCGAAGGAGGGCTTTGACTGGCCATGGTGTGAGCACGTACTGACCATTGGCTATCGCAACTCCATGACGGAGGTGGTGCAGATTATTGGCCGGGCCACCCGCGACGCTCCAGGCAAGAGCCACGCGCAGTTCACCAACCTCATTGCCCAGCCCAACGCTGAGGATGAGGACGTAAAGTTTGCGGTCAACAACATGCTCAAGGCAATCACCGTATCCCTGTTGATGGAACAGGTGATGGCGCCGAACTTCAACTTCCGGCCTCGGGATCTTGGTGGTGAGGCGGTGATGGACGGGCCCGGTTCGATAGAAATAAATGGCATAGGGGGAAACAAACCTTCCCTGCAGGTCCAGCAGGCCCTGGATAACAGCAGCGACATCGTGGCTGCGTTCATTCAGCAGCCTGAAGCGGCCGCTGCGATCACCGGTACCAATGACCCAGAAGTGATGACCCAGGCCGTCCTGACACGGGTTATTCAAGAGCGTTGCCCTCAGTTAAGTTCGGAAGAGGTCGAGAATGTCCGTATGGGGATTGCGACACAAATGGCACTGAGTGCCAGTGGCGGGCTGTATACGAAGGACACACTGCCTGAAGATGCCGAGTTCATTACACCGGAGCCCACGGCAGAGGGCGAGGATGAGCCGCCGGCCGCGCCCCGCATCATTCCTGGCAAGGAGAGTCCAGGTGGAGAAGGCATCGGCGAAGACAAACGTTTCCTGCAGTTGGCCGGCAAGTTTGTGAACATCGAAGACCTGAACATGGATCTGATCGACCAGATCAATCCGTTCCAGGGCGCCTACGAGATCTTGAGCAAATCCGTTACTGCCGGGGTGCTGAAGACCATCCAGGATGAGATTCACGGAAATCGGGTTGAGATGACCGAAGAAGAAGCGACTATTCTATGGCCCAAGATCAAACGCTTCGTTAAAGAGAGCGGTAGGAACCCCTCTGAGTCCTCCCCGGACCCCGTGGAGAAGCGTTATGCAGAATGTCTGCTCTGGCTGAAAAAGCAAAAGCGCCAACGCTCACAACAGGCAGTTTAACCATGGCGCCTCGGGAATTTTTTAATTTGGACGAGATCTTCGATGATGACGATCAAGGATTGCTCGACAGCCGGGGTAACAACCAGGCTCCGGGTCAGATTCACCGCCTTCGCGAGGGTTTCGCCGAGATTAACGGATTTATAGATGCGAATGGGTTTGCGCCATCAGATGACGCCGATCAAGTGGAGCGACGCCTGGCTCGGCGTCTCGCGGCCATTCGCCGAGATCGCAATAAGACCCAAGTGCTTGCTCAGGATGATCGACATGGCTTACTAAATAGTGCGTCAGAGGACGACGCAGCGCAGATCGATGATGATTTCGATGCTGTGTCTGAGAATGTTACCTCGCTTGATGACATTCTCGCAGACGCCGGTGGCTTGCTGGATAGCGAGGCCCAAGAGCTATTTGAGGAACGCCATGTTCAATTTGGTGCAAAAAAACACGTGCCCGATGAGATTGCACAACGCACTCCCTGCCGGGACTTTGACAGTTTCGAAGGATTATTCAATGGGGCAAAATCCGAGATCCGGGAGGGGCAGAGTGAGACGGTGCGTTTTGCCAAGGGCGCACAGATCCAGGAGGGGGATTTCTTCATCCTTGATGGCGTCATGTGCCTGGTCGACAAGATTGGCGAGAAAAATGAAGGTGTTGGCCATTCCCGTCACAACCCTCGGATACGGGTTGTCTTTGATAATGAGACCGAATCCAACTTGCTGCTGCACTCCTTTGCCCGGGCGCTCTACAAAGATCCCAATGGACGACGCCTTTTAATGGATCCGGACCGGGTGTTCGAGAAAATGCAGGGGTTATCCCATCACGACCGGCGCAAAGGCGTGCTCTATATCCTTTCATCGGGGAGCACCAACCCGGAGCTGTCTTCCATGCGAGATCTCTACAAGATCGGGTACACGGAGGAGGCGCTTGATAAGCGTATTGCCGGCGCTCACAGGTCTCCAACCTACCTTGAAGCCCCTGTGACAGTGGAAGCCACCTACGACTGCTACGGAGTGAACCCGCGGGCGGTAGAGCGGTTGGTCCATGCAATGCTTTCCTCGCAGAAGTTGAACGTGACGCTAACGGATCATCAGGGGCGCCGGTATCGACCAAGAGAATGGTTTTGCGTGGATCTGGAGACAGCGAAAACGGTTGTGCAGCGGATTGCCGATGGGACGATCAGCAACTACCGCATTGATGGTGTCAGCGGCAGACTTGTGGCTAAAAGCAGGCGTTATGCCAGAGACTCAGATAATAACTGAGGTGAACCTTTTGCCCTTGCAGAGCTTGGTATCTCTCTCGAGATAAGTGCATCAGGGATTACCATCTTCGGACTGAATATTGAATATGCATTGAAACAATAACCAAAAATTTGACATCGCCACTCCAGGATTTTAGAGAGCACAGGATAATTTTGCCTCCGAGAATCTGATCTGGCTGGTGTTGACAATTGAATGCACGGTGACTGATTTTCCGCCGATAAAAGCACGCAAAATCAATAGAATTAAGGGGAACTCATGCTAAATCGCGGATCGGAGTGGCGGAGGTGGGAGCCACATATCCATGCGCCCGGCACCGTCATGAACAATCAGTTCAGTGGGCCAAATGCTTGGGACGACTACCTCACAGCAATTGAACAGGCGTCCCCGGTCATCGAGGCGATCGCCGTCACCGACTATTACATCACTGAAACCTATCGTGAAATCTTACGATACCGAGATGCGGGTAGGCTTCCGAGCGCTACGCTCATTTTTCCGAATGTGGAGTTGAGGCTCGATGTTGCGACTGCGAAGGGGGGCTTCGTCAATCTACACCTTTTTGTGAGTCCAGAAGATCCGCAACACCTTGATGAGCTGCAACGGATACTATCGCGCTTGCAGTTTAACGTGATGCAGGATCGATTCGATTGCACGCGCGCCGAACTGATCAGACTGGGCAAGAAGGCAGACCCGAACATTACTGATGATGGTGCTGCACTTGCTTATGGAGCGAGTCAATTCAAAGTCAACTTTCAGCAGCTGCGTGAAGTGTATGCGGAGAGCAGCTGGGCGAAACAAAACATATTGATTGGTGTGGCAGGTGGTGCGAGTGATGGCACCTCGGGCGTCCGAGAAGCGGCCGACCAGACTATCCGGCGCGAGATCGAAGGTTTTGCCCATGTAATATTCGCTAGCAGCGAAGCTCAGCGGGAATTCTGGCTGGGCCTCAAACCTTCCATGTCTGCCGATGAAGTTCGCAAGGTCTATGGCGGCCTCAAGCCCTGCCTTCATGGAAGCGATGCCCATAACCTTGAGAGTGTTGCCTCGCCGTTTGGAGATCGCTTCTCATGGCTCAAGGGCGGGCTCGAATTCGACTCGTTGCGTCAAGCATGTATCGATCCTGCCGGCCGAGCGCATGTTGGGAGCGAACCACCAGCGTCTGCCACGCCCTCGCAGGTGATTTCCGGGATCGAAGTTCTCGATGCGTTATGGATGAAGACGCCGGTTATACCTTTCAACCCAGGGTTGGTTGCCATTATCGGAGCTCGTGGATCCGGCAAGACTGCGTTGGCGGACATGATCGCGGCTGGTTGCGACTCGATCCCGGACGAGAACTGGAATGCGGACGAGTGGGCAAATCCATCCTTTCTCGTTCGGGCACGTCCAATTGTCGGTGATACAAAGGTCAAGGTGAAGTGGGCTGCTGGAGACCCCGAGATACGCGCGCTTGATGGTTCGGACGCTAACGGACCGTTCAGCTATGAGCGTGTGCGGTATTTGTCTCAGCAGTTTGTCGAAGAACTCTGCTCCTCAAACGGGCTAACAGACGAATTGCTTCGGGAAATCGAGCGTGTGATTTTCGAGGCGCATCCCGAGGACACCAGGGACGGTGCGTTGAATTTTACCGAGCTGTTGGACCTGCGTGCATCACGGCATCGCCTCACTCGCGCCAGGGAGGCTGAAGCAGTCGCCCAGATTTCCGATCGCATCAGTACAGAGTTGGAGAAGGAGAAACTCGTCGCCAGCTACGAGGCAGAGGTAGTGAAGAAAAAGAAGTTGGTTGACGCTTATACGGTCGACCGTGCCAAGTTGGTTGCGAAGGGTAGTGAGAAGAGAGCTCAGAGACATACGGAGTTGGCTGGCGCAGCCAACCAACTCCGAGCAAAACTTCGTCAGCTCACAGGACAGCGACAGACCTTTCTCTCCATGCAGGATGAAGTGAAAGACATGCGCCGCAACCAGGCGCCCGAGGCGCTTCGGCAATCTCAGGCGCGCTATGAGCACAGCGGAATGTCAGAAAAAAAATGGGCGGCGTTCCTGATCGACTATACGGGACCGGTCGATGACAATCTCACCACCTATATGAAATGGGTTGATGGAGAGATCACCAAGCTCAAGGGAATAGCACCGGCACCGGGCGATGCGAACACTGCCTATTTCCCCGATGAAACTGGTCTCAGCACACTCACACAGGCGGCACTGGAAGCGGAGATGGCGAGATTGGAGAAGCTGGTCAATGCCGACAAGAATGGGCAACGCCGTTATACCGCACTTTCCAAAAACATCGCGACCGAGACCTCGGCACTACAAACGTTGACGTATAAATTGAACGATGCCAAAGGAGCCAAGGACCGCGTTCGCCAACTGCAGGCAGATCGTGAGGCGGCGTATGGTAGAGCCTTCGATGCGCTCGTCGCTGAGCAATCGGTTCTGGAAAAGCTTTACGCGCCGTTAATGGAACGGCTTGCTGCGTCTTCGGGAACATTGAAAAAGCTCTCGTTTTCCGTCTCGCGCACTGCAGATGTGGAGCAATGGGCAGAGGCGGCCGAAGAAGGACTTATTGATCTGAGAAAGGCCGGCGCCTTCCGTGGGAAAGGAACGCTTCAGGAAAAGGCTAATGAGGTGTTGAAAGCTGCTTGGGAAACCGGGGACTCTGGCGCTGTGATAGCAGCGGTGGCAGAGTTCCGCGGGCTCTACCAGAACGATTTGCTGGACCATTCTCCCGTCGCGAAGGCGGATCAGGCGGAGTTTCGCATATGGTTGAAACGCTTTGCCCAGTGGCTGTTCAGTACTGACCATATCGAGATTCGATACGGTATCGACTACGATGGTGTCGATATCCGAAAGCTATCCCCCGGCACGCGCGGAATAGTCCTCCTGCTTCTCTATCTCGGTTTAGACGATAAAGATGACCGGCCACTTCTCATTGACCAGCCAGAAGAGAACTTGGACCCGAAATCGGTCTTTGACGAATTGGTACAGCTGTTTATTGAAGCTAAATCACACCGGCAGGTGATCATCGTTACTCACAACGCGAATCTCGTTATCAATACCGACGCCGACCAGATTATTATCGCAGAGGCAGGTCCACATCCCTATGAGGCGTTGCCGCCCATTACCTACCTGTCTGGTGGTCTCGAGAACGCCGAAATCAGGAAAGCGGTATGCGACATCCTGGAGGGTGGCGAGGCGGCGTTCCAAGAGCGTGCGAGGCGGCTGCGTGTGAGGTTAGATCGATGATCTGTCTTATCCAGATGATGGTGCCTCGGGAGTCGTCGACCCGTAAATTATTCTAGCGGGGTGGACGGTTAGCTCCTCCTACCACAATATGTAGTAATGAGATATTCAGGCGTAGCTGAAAAAAAGATGGCCTTGGTGGTCGGTCGCGACTATCCGGGGACGTATCGGGAGTTCGTCGAGATGTTCCCAGACGATGCTGCATGCACACAGACTACTTGAAGCGGTTGCGTTGGCCTACCGGCTTCGTCTGCTCGGCTTGCGGATCGACTGAGGCACCGTGACACCAGACACGAGGTCGGCTGGTGTGCCCAGCATGTCGCCATCAGGGATCTACGACCGCCGGCACGCTCTTTGACAAGACACGGACACCGTTGACGACATGGTTCGAGGCAGCGTGGCACGTAACCACTGCAAAGAACGGCCTGTCGGCAAAGACTTTCGCGCGCACGCTTGGCACGCGGTATCGCGTGGCTTGGACGATCCTCCAACGGTTTAGGGTGGCGATGGTGCGCTCCGAACGTGAACTCCTGTCTGGAAACGTAGAGGTCGATGAGACACTGGTCGGGGGCGTCAAACACGGGGGTAAACGCGGCCGCGGCATTGCCAAATCGATCGTGGTGATCGCCGTTGAGGTTTTGGAACCGAAGGGCTTCGGTCGAGTAGGAATGCGGTACGTCCCTGATGCATCGGGGGACTGCTTGGTGCCGTTCGTGCGCGATACTATAGCTCCTGAGGCATCAGTGCTCACCGACGGATGGGGTGGCTACAACGACCTTCCCAAGCACGGATACTCGCGTCGGAAGATAGTGATCTCGTCGTCAGGTGATCCTGCCCACGTCTCCATGCCGGGAGTGCACCGCGTTGCCAGCCTCCTGAAACGATGGATCCTCGGCACCCACCAGGGGGCCGGTGACACCTGATCATCTCCAATCCTACTTGGAGGAGTTTACATTCAGGTTCAACCGGCGCATCTCGCGTAGCCGCGGCCTCGTGTTCCGCCGACTCCTTGAACAGGCAATTGTCACCGCGCCCGTGACTGAATCTGACGTCACACATGGCTACGACTGGTGACCACAAGATGTAGGGGGTGGAGGAGCTAGCCGACTACCCCGCTTATTCTATTCCCGCTGCAGAAAAAGGTTTGTGGGACTGACGGTGAAGGCGACGCTCGGGCCACCTGTCAATTATAAATAATTCCTTAAACCATACAGGTTTGGATTAGGGCAAAGGATGCGAAAGAAGTGTTTTGCGACGAAGAGTCATATTGGTTAATGTCATCATCACAACCAGCTACTGCGCATAATCGCGGTTATGGTGAACAAGCAGGAGGGAGAGGAAAACGAAGCCAAGCCTCTCCTTGGCAAGTCACACCACTGTGCAGGTGTCGCGTTAGCCAGACATCCGAGTCGGCACGAACTCTAAGTGAATATCCACAAAGAATCCCAAAAAATAATAACAGTTCATGGAAGCTCTCGCATCTTTACAGGCTTTCCAGTCCGTTTTCCCGACTGCTGGACGGTAGAGTTTCAGGATGTCTCTGTTACCAAAGGCTAACTAACCCAAGCTTGGGCCGCTCGGTTCATCATCATCCTCGTCATCAAAGAACCAAGTATCCGACTCCTCCGGCTTTTCTATACGTTTAGCTTGCTCTAACACTCGCGCTCGCTCAGTAGCTTCTGCAGCCTTTGCCTCTTGCTGCTGCCGTAATTGTTCAATAGTCTTCTCTGCTTCTTCGGTTTGTCTCTCTTGATGCCTCTTAGCTTGCTCGGCTTTCTCTGCCTGTAACGCTTCAGCTCGACCTAGCAAGTCGCCAGAAAAACCGGCTGATCGAACTTCTTCGGGCGACCAGCCCCCCCTACCAGCACTCATAACAGCCGCATCGTTGAAGTAATCCCGAGCTTTCTCAATAAACTGGGCCAGTTTCGCTTTAGTCGATTTAAACCAGCGCAATAGCCGACCTGTCGAGGCTTTCCGTCCGTCCGGTCGAACTGGAGCAGGGTTATTAGCAATCTGTGTATCGATGGCTTCCCGCGCTCGCTCCGGCGTTATCGTGTGGCGATCAGCCAAAATGCCAAGCTGATCAGCGTACTTCCGAACATCGACACGACCGCCGCCAGGGCCACCGCTTGCCACCACTGGCGTCCCGCTCGATCGTTCTGGATTTTCGCCTTCTGGTTTTCCTTCCCGACTGCCTGGACGCTGGTTTCCAGCTGCTCCGATAGTTTCCCAAAATGCAGCATCAATTCGGTCAATCGCTTGTTCTGGGCTCTTAGCCCTTTGACTTCCGACAGGAGCGCCTGCCGTGCCTCGTCGGATAGCTTCGCCATCGCTTCGCTGATCGCCTGAACTTGATCCAATAATTCCCTCAGAGGCTCGTCGTAGGCTTTCGACGCCTCGCTCTGCATATTCGCCAAGGCTTCCTCGGCCGCTTCGCTCGCCCTGTTCAAAGCTTGGTATATCTGGGTTCGCGTATCCGTCGCCACCACTTTCAGAGTTTCCGACAACTGTTTCTCGGTCGTGTCCTGGAGTTGGTCGAGCCTGCTCTGGGTCTGGTTGGTCAGCAGGGATATAGACTCCCTCAACTGGCTGTCTGTCAGGTTCTGAAATTGGCTTAACTGACCGCTGATCGTTGCCAGCATCGACTGCAATTCGGATATCGTCTGAATCTGCCCTCTGGCCTGCCGTTGCGCCGGAGATGCGCTCAAGCTGTTCGCGATCTCGGTTTTGCTCATAACTCACACCTTGAGCCTGAAGCCCCTTTTTATTTGTCCAACTGAACTTCGGCCCTAGCTGGGAACCCTTAAAGCTATGACCCTCAAAACCAAACGAAAAACCGTTCAATTTGCCCGTGTTTTTTGCGATGTTCGCCCAAACCTCAACGCCAGCCATTATCAAACTTTCGGCAAACTGCGCGGCCGTTGGGTTGCCCTCCGCTGCCTCTTCTATCAATCCCTGGAGAACCTTTTTCGGCGGCGCGCCCCCGGTGCGAATGGCCATGTTAATCTCGCCAGCAGTAAGCCCTTTTTTATCTTTTACTCGATAACCTGGTGTTCGAGACAGACCATGTCGTTCTTCGAGCACCTGAGTCAGATCAATGGCCTTCCGAGCCTCCCACTTTCCGTGCCACACGCTGCCGTCCAGCCCGACCCGACTGGTAATAACGTGCACATGGTCATGGTCAGTGTCGTTGTGCCGGACGGCGAAAAACTGGTGCTTGTCGCGATCGAAACCCATGCCGTCCAGGTAATCGTGAATAACGGCTTGCCAGCGATCATCGGCCAGGTGCTCACCCGCAGGCAGCGCCAGCGAGGTATGCCAGACCGGCCGGGCAATGTCGGGGCGCAACTGGCGGGAGACAGCAAATTCTTTAGATAAGGCGCGGGGATTCCGCCCGGTGACGTTCCCGGCCAACAGCTCAGCGTCTTTGGCATCGCCGAGCGCATACTCGGCGATGCCACGGAAACCGCCACCACGGCTAATCTTCGCTTTCACTGCAAACTCCAAGTAATTCGTTTCGTAACGCATCCACCGCTGTTCGAAGGTCAGCCAGATCTACCAGATCTGGTAAAGCGCGGCCCTCGTTGATCGAGCGTTGGTGCTGGTTCAAGTTGGCGGCAACCCTAGCAAGCTCGGCCCAGGCCTCACGATTGATCGCCGGCACCCTCGATGGAAGCGAGCGTAATGCAGCTTGTCGCATGTACGCAGCAACGTACCGACGGGTGCCGAGGTCAGAAAACTCCGAAGGATCACCAGGGACAGCCAAAGCGATAAGCCGGTCACGCTCAGCCGAGGTGAAATAAACACCAAACTGATGTTGCCGGAGATCCTTTTCGGGCCGAGGATTCGGGCCGCGTTTTCCCATGGCGAAACCTCCAAAAGGTTGCGGCTGGGCGGGCAAGGGCATAGCCCGCGCAGCCGATGAAATCGGCGGAGACAACCCTGCAAGCGTAGCGCGCCAGGGCTGACCCATCGGGTCAGGGTGAAAACTTACCGCTAGGTAAGTTACACCTTGCTACTCACCTAATGGGGCGATAGTCCCATCATAGACCGGGCGAGAGCCCCGGTCAAAAAAGCATCTGTTTCTGCCTTCGCAGAAACAGAAACATAGGTTGTTGGTGGGTGTTTTCCGTCCCGAGAGGGGCGGAAAAGAGCCAGCGAAAAAAAGCCGGCGACTGCGCCGGAAATCACCCTCAGGAATCGTCGGCCGGCACGCAGTCCGAGCAAAGAAATTTTCGCTCGGCATCGCTTCGCGGGTCGTCCGACGACGGCCCACAATTCATCGTACAAACCTTGGTTTCCGGGTCGAATTTCGCCAGATCGTCAGGTTTAGCCCGTAGCTAGTCAGTTGCCATTTTCCCCCTCCTGGGCTTCTCGCAACGCCCGCAACTCTCCCCGCAATTCGGCGGCCTCCTGAACAGCCTTGTCGGCTTTGTCTTCGAGTTTAGCCACTAGCTTCTGTGCCTGCTCAATTTCCCGGCTTGCAGCTTCCAGACGGCCCTGGCAGGCCTGCTCGCCTGCGCTTCGCTGCTGGGCTTCTGTCTCGGATTTCTCAGCCCGGCGCGTTTGCTCCTGGGCCAGGGATTCGGCTTTTTTCACGGCCTCGGCAGATTCACGCTTAGCCGCCGCCATGTCGGCATTGTGATCGTTTTTAAGTGCAGCCAGATCAGATCGACCTTGCTCAATCGCTTCACGATGCAACAACTCCGCTCGTTCTGCACGAGCTTCTGCCGCTTCGCGGCGTGTGACCTCTCTGGCCATCGCTTCGGCAGCTGTATGAGCATCATTATTCGCCCGTTCTTTTACTTCAGCCAACTCAGCCCGCAAATGATCCATTTGAGTGCTGCGAGATTCCAGGTCTGTTTCTAATGTCTCAATCTGAGCAAGGTGCTTTTCTGCCTCAGACTCCAGCGCTGCAACGGATTCCATTTGCTCTGCCACATCTGACGCGGCTCGCTCCTGGGCCAGGAGTAAAGCTTCGCGCTCAGCGGTTAACCGGCGCTCAGCTTCATCAACAGCCGCCTGCCAAACCGCACCCTGCAATTGTTCCAGACGCTCAGTGATCGTCTGCGGCACCTTAATTTCCGTCAGGGCATGGTCTTCTTTTTTCGATTCTTTCCACTCCTTCAGTACAGGCCCAATGGTCGCAAAACTCCCACCGCCCAACGCTTCACGCACCGTGACCTGCGTTGGGTTTACACCCCGGGCTTCCAGGTTCTCAGCCGCCGCTATAATTTTTTCTTTGTTGGAGCTCATAATATACCCACCGCGTTGTATTTTGTTGTATTTATTATAATACTACATACAACAAAATACAACAAAATACGTTAAAACCCTCGGCTTTATTTCAGCACTTTTAAAAAAAATTGATCGTTGCAAAAAACCCAGAGAACCGGTCTGGGGCCTTAAATCTTTACTTTTTAGAGCCTGCGTGAACCACTCGGCAACTCCTATTTTCAATATTTTGGCGATGGGGAGGAGGAGGTAACCTCAATGACTACACAAATTTATTTCGTTTGGTGAGCACATTTCTCTAAGCCTGGGCGGCCCGAGCGATTCTACGCGCGGGGAAATCTCCGCTTTGCCTGACATCTCCTTCGAAACTATCTGGCACAGCCCCGCCATGAAGAATTGTTGAACATAAGCCCGTCGCCCTCCGGCCCTGCCGGTCGTTTCGCTAGAGCTCTCAGGCACCGGCTAAGCCGGTGCCATAGCAGGGGCTGGGGTGCAACCCCAGAAAGGCCCCTGTAGGGCCGTAGAAAGGGCCTATCGGGCCCGCCCTTATACTTTGCACGGTTTAGAGGCTTTAACCGCTCTAGCGCGGCCCTGAGAGATTAAACCCCCCTCCCTGTCCTAAGCATCTTTATCTTTAGGGGTTGATCGCATACGCAGGGTAATTGCGGCGAAGCCGCCGTACACGTAGGAAAGCAGCGCAACAAATAGCGGCATATCAGCCGCCCCTCTTCTAGTCTTTATCAGTGTTTTTTATTTAGCGGGGTTCTCATCTGGCTGGTTTACCACCTTGCTTTGTGGTTGCACGGTTTAGCGGGGTGCCGGGCCGGGAAGGGCGCGGCGGGCGGCAGCCCGAGAGCGGGGCGCGTTCGCGATTTTTTCGCGCGCGCGTTTAAAATCTTTATTTCTTAAAAGGTTTTTTAAATCTTTATTTATTAGCGCCTGTGGAAACCATCGTTATATTGTTTTTTTTCAATGGCTTGCGCTATTGGGGCGTGCCTCAATGACTACATGGGCGTACCTCAATGACTACATGGGCGTACCTCAATGACTACATGAGGCGTACCTCAATGACTACATTTTGTGGGTAACTTGATGGAGGGGCGTACCTCAATGACTACAACAAAAAAGCGGCTCCAAGGCCGCTTAATCGTCGTCTTTGATGGCTATTGTTAGCGGCATCCTTTCGTATATAAATTTGTCGTCGTAAACCCCGGATTCCAGTAGTATTCCAGCCCCCACCAAATCCTTTGCGGCTTGTCGAATGCTTTGCCGCAACTTTCGCCGCTCGGCGCTGGTGGTTGGCACTCTCAACCCGGCTCCTTTCGCAATAGTTTCGATTTTTACGGGATAACACGTTTTGTGGCTCAGGCAATATCCCATCAACCAACGGGCAAGCCCTGCGGGGAGCTGCTGCCTCTGCTCCCAGGAAACTGCAGTGTATTGATTGCCGTATAACCTGAAAAACAACGATGGGATCTCTACCCAGTACTCGTCTTCTCGCCAGGCGTACTCGGACAAAAGGGAGACAGCATGGCCAGCATCCATAGCGCCAACCTTAACCATCAGTTCGGTGGCTTTTAAGCGCGTAAGGCACGACCGCAACCGCTGGTAACTCCGTGCATTGCGCGTCCAGCCCAGCTCGGCAATAAGGGCTCCCCGATTAAACGGGATTCGGTAGCGGTTTTCGGGACTGGCCAGGTCACTATTACCAAACAATTTCCGCGCCTGATTGACCAGGCACAACAAAACGTCTTCGTCGTCCTGGCGCAACTCTTTGCCGGTGTACCGGATTTCGCCGGGACCGATAACGGCCAAAACTTCGTTGTCCCTGTAAACTCTCGGTGCTTTCGGGTTTCGCGCAGTAAACAAAGACGATCGAACGACTACGTTTGGCATAGCACGAGTTTCGGATTTCCAGACTGGAAATAGAAGAATTTCTGCTGCTGTACTATTGTTACCCATGATACGGGAGTCCTGAAATTTGATTTCAGTCTCGCCTGGTGAGCGCACAAAGTTGTCAACTAAAGTGGACACTATTATACTGCACCCAACCAGTCTCGTTCCTCCGCTTAAAGAGTTACGCTACGAGACTGCCGGTTGCCGCTGAGTTGGTAGCTCAGCTAACACCCGTAGAAGCCCGCTATATGCGGGCTTTTTCGTTTTCAACTTACCAATTCTAACTTAGTTTTCGTTCAGCGTGGGCCAACACTCTGAATTTTGCAGTTATCATCCCAACTCTAAAAGTTCGTCCGGTTTTGGCTCCTGATGAATCTCTTCGACATTACGCTACCAGCCACCATGCTTGCGGCCTCCTGATGCTTATATAAGGTCGTTTGGTGCCAAAACTTTCTACGACTATCCGCCTGTTGATGTAATGTTGTCAATACATTAATATTGAATGCTGTCTTTAATTAATGTATTATTGTTGTCAGTACAGCAATTCATCATTAGAGGCTAGCGCGAATGATTGTTCTCGTTGGGAGTGAAAAGGGTGGCGTAGGCAAAAGCACAATCGCTGCTCATGCTGCGGTTCGACTGGCTATGACTGGTAAGCCGACGATTCTTGTGGATGCAGACCCACAAGGAACCTCGCGGGCCTGGGCTGAATCTCGAAAAAAACATAAACCAGAATCAGTGGGGGTAGATACCACTACAATGACCGGCGATATCCGCTCCGGAATCAGGAAGTTGGGCGAATCATACGGTCACATCGTTATCGACTGCGGCGGTGCTGACTCTGTGGCCCTGCGGGCTGGGATGATGATTGCCCACCGGCTTATTATTCCGTCAAAAGTGGCTCGGCGTGATTTGGAAACCCTGAAACACGTTTCCACATTAGTTTCAGCGGCGAACGAGAAACGGACGGAGAACGGTCAAAATCCGCTGCTTGCCCGAGTCGTCTTCAACATGACGCGGGCGCTTCCAAATTTTTGGGCCCGGATCGACGCTGCTAAGACGGTAGTGGAGAACATGGGCCTGGGCGTTAGCAAATACCCCATCGTTGACCGCGTTAGTTATGACGATAGCCAGTACCAAGGCGGAACGGTGTTTGACGACAAAGCAGACCCCAAGGCATCCGAAGAAATGGAGCGGGTTTTGAAATCACTGTTAAGAAAAGAACAACCGGAGTGAAAAAAATGGCTAACTACGATTTAAACGATGATTTTGTTAGTGGTGCTGAAAAACGAGCAAAGGCAAATGAAACCAAGGCTTCTGATGACCTTGTGATGCTGACCGTACGGGTGCCCAAACACCTGCGGAATCGCTTGAAGATGGCGGCAGCCAGGAGCGGCACGACAAACACAGCAATAGTTGAAGAGGCCCTAACAAACTGGTTGGAGAAGGCGAACGATGAAGAAGAAAACCGCTTTACCGCATTTGAAGATGACGGTTTGTGAAGCTAGCAATGAGGCCCATTAAGACAGCGATATTTCTATTATTAATCATATCGACGACCAGTTTTTCTCTGCAAGCCGATTTGACCATCAAGCAATCCAGCAGCGGCATTTGCCACTCGCCGGCCAGCAGCTGGTACGAACGCACAAAGAATTTCACGCCGTTTGGCTCTATGGACGCTTGTCTGGCAGCCGGGGGCCGGTTGCCAAAAGGAGCTACATTCAAGCCGGAAGTTTTCGAGTCTTATGACGAGTATAAGCGGTCAGCCTTTGGCCACGGCTGGGATGACGCAGACGGCGACTGCCAGGACAGCCGCGCAGAAGCTCTGATCGCCACCTCAACTACACAGGTTCGATTTGCCGAAGCAAAACGCTGCAGAGTAGTAACCGGACGCTGGGTCAGCCCATTCACAGGCCTGGTCATCCAGAACGCATCCAACATCGATATTGACCATGTGGTACCGCTAGCCTGGTCGTGGCCTAGAGGGGCAGGGCAGTGGTCACGTGAAAAGCGCGAACGGTTTGCTAATAATTCAGTAAACCTCTGGCCGGTGGAATTGAGCTTGAATCGAAGCAAGGGTGCCAAGGGCCCTAATGAATGGCTGCCACCTGCCGGGCAGTGCGGTTATGTAGCTCGCTTTTACCGGATTGTGAAAGTCTACAAGCTTGAACCGCGGCCGGCCGAAACGCAGTGGATACGAGCGTTTCTGGATGACTGCCGAAGCTGACTACCTGCTACATTGTCGTGAGCATTGGTCATTCATGCAGTAAAGGAGAGTGAGTTATGTCTATTAAGCGAATGACTGAGCAGGAGCTGCTGGAAGGCCTCGACGCCAAAGGCGCCCACGCGGATGAGCTGGCCGAAACACTCCCGCAGGAACTAGATCCTCTAGAACGGCTCCGGGGGTCGGTCAAACGCTATATTCGGCCAACCGATCCCGTCTGGGACGAGTGCTTTGATTCTGACGAGGCAGAACCGCTCATAAGTCCAGCCGCGCCCACACGTTGTCAGCGGCAACAAAACCCATGCTCAAAGCAACAAACAAACATGGAATACGTTGCCGGTAGCATGGGTTTTGTTGCCCTTACATCTGAGGTATAGAGTTCTGTGCGTGAGTTGGGGTCCAGGTATGAAAGTCTGTGCGATAGTTGGAGCGAATTTTCCTAATCAGCGGTTCCATCAAACTGACTAGTTGCTTAAAAATGGTTCAAAAAGGTGTCCAAGTGCCTTTTCACGCGTCTCGGCTCCATCAAACTACCTACTGTGGAGCCAGTGGAAGCCCTAAATGCTGAACAGCTTAGCTGAGCGCACCGCCTCAAATCCGCATTAGCGGGTATAAAGTTCTGTGCGTGAGTTAGGACTTGGGTATGAAAGTCTGTGCGATAGTTGGAAAACTATCTGATTGATTCACATGATTTTTTTATTGCTTTCGTGCGGGGCAGTGCGGCTACGTCGCTCGCTTTTACCGGATTGTGAAGCTCTACAAGCTTGAGCCGCGGCCGGCTGAAAATGAGTGGATACGAGTATTCCTGGAGGACTGCCGAAGCTGACTACCTGCTACATTGTCAGCGGCAACAAAACCCATGCTCAAAGCAACAAACATGGAATACGTTGCCGGTAACATGGATTTTGTTGCCCCTACATCTGAGGTATAGAGTTCTATGCGTGAGTTCAGGCCCAATGCCTGCCATATGGAATTCTGTGCGTCAGTTATATGGAACTCTGTGCGTCAGTTGGAGCAGGTTATTTAATTCTAACGGTTCCATCAGGCTTACCACTTTTTCTGAAAGTAGGGTATTGCTGGAAATTGGTTAAGATTTAGCCTTACTTTCAGAAAATTGTAAGCGCAGATACCTTACTTTCGGAAAATTAAGCCTTACTTTCGGAAAATCTGAGGCCGATACCTTACTTTCGGAAAACGTGATTGCTCCTGAGCTGCCTAACGAAAAATGGGGCCGTATGACTCACACCCCCACCAGAAAACCATGCCGCATGACTCCCACTCATCAACCCAAATCTGGTTCGCCCATAATTGTGATAAATATATTCATATAAACAATAGGTTAAGCAATGGGTCGATTTTAGGGTGCCGTTTGTGCCAGTGGCCGTTAATTTCAGTGCCAGAAGGTCCACCAAACGGTCGTTTTCTAGACGCTCGCCTGATCTCCTCAAAAAGCCCAATTTTCCATTGTTTTATGTCCAACAATCACGTACAACAATCTATGAACAGTAAAGGCACCTTATATGATCATAGGTTACGCACGAGTCAGCACCCAAGACCAAAACCCTGAATACCAGGTAGACGCTTTAGAGAAAGCAGGGTGCGAACAGATCTTCCAGGAAAAAGTAACGGGCAAATTACGAGAGCGACCGGAACTGTCGCAATGCCTCCGCACACTTCGAACGGGAGATACCCTGGTCGTCTGGAAACTAGATAGATTAGCTCGCTCGCTCAAAGATTTGGTCGAGATTGTTCAAGATCTTAATGATCGAGAGGTCGGCTTTAAATCGCTCACTGAAGCCATTGATACAACCAGCTCCGGTGGTCGTCTCGTGTTTCATATTTTTGGATCGCTAGCTGAGTTTGAACATGATCTGATCCGGGAGCGAACGATTGCTGGATTGCAGGCGGCTCGGGCCAGGGGAAGAAAGGGTGGCAGAAAGCCGTCGATGTCTGCATCGGAAGTAAAAAAAGCGGCTGCGATGCTTTCAGATCCAACGATAACAAAAACTGAAGTAGCTCAGCACTTCAGTATCAGTAGGACGACATTAAATGCGTCTTTGCGACGGGAAAATCTTTTAATTTAACGATTGCTGAATTACCGCACGCGAACTTATCGAAGGGAAAAAAGCATGGCTGTTAGTCAAGCACGTATTATCGAGTCACTGGAGCAGACTTGCTCTAACCTCAAACCGGATGAGTTCTTCTTTTCCTTTCTTGATGCTTACGGGTTTCCCAAGAGCACTGTTACTCGCTTGCGCAAAGGTGGCGACAGCCGAAATGTTGCCAAGGGCGATGACATCGGATTGAAGAAGAAGCTCTACTTCCGTGCCGTGGCAGATAACGTAGATCTTAACGCGGAAGCTGAATCTTTAAAAGCAAGCGAAGTAGTCGCTCGTAACGACATTCGCTTCGTTATTGTCACCGACTTCAAGAGTTTAGTCGCGTTCGACCTCAAGGCCGAAGAGCGGCTTGAAACCACCATAGATGAACTAGACAAGCAGTACGCCTTTTTCCTGCCGCTCGCTGGCTACGAAAAAGCAGTTATGTACTCGGAGCACCCAGCTGACGTTAAAGCTTCCGAGAAAATGGGCCAACTGTTTGACCTCATCCGCGAACGTAACGACTTCTCTAAGCCTGATGATATCCATGAGCTCAATGTATTCCTGACCCGCCTCCTTTTTTGTTTTTATGCCGAGGATACCGACATTTTTGAGTCGGGGCAGATGACCTCCGCAATTCAGTCTTGTACTCAGGATGACGGCTCAAATGTTGAACACTTCTTCACTGACCTCTTTACTGTTCTAAACTTGGAGCCGAATGCGCCTGAGCGCAAAAGTATGCCTTCTCACTTTCAGGCCTTTCCCTATGTAAACGGTGGCCTGTTCCTAAATGATGTGCCAGTCCCTGAGTTCGGCCGCAAGGCGCGGCGTATCCTTATAGACTGCGGCTCCCTAGACTGGTCCGAGATTAACCCGGATATTTTTGGCTCCATGTTCCAAGCAGTCATTGACGAGGAGCAGCGCGGAAATCTCGGGCAGCACTACACATCCGTATCGAACATCATGAAGGTGATCCAGCCGCTATTCCTCGACAAACTCTATTCGGAGCTGGATAAATCGCGTAAGAGCGCGCGCAAGTTGAAGGAGCTACTCGTTCGCCTTCAGAGCGTTCGAGTTTTTGATCCGGCCTGTGGCTCAGGCAACTTCCTGATCATAGCGTATAAGGAGTTGCGCAAGCTGGAGATGGAAGTGATCGATGCTCTAAACGCAGCGTCCGGTCAGGCTGAGATGTACTACTCCGGTATTCGGTTATCTCAATTCTACGGCATCGAAATAGACGACTTTGCTCATGAGGTCGCCATCCTGTCGTTGTGGCTGGCCGAGCATCAAATGAACATGGCCTTTAAAGTTAAGTTCGGGTATGCAGAGCCTTCACTACCTTTGCGTGATGCCGGAAATATCGTTTGTGATAACAGTTTGCGCTTGGACTGGGAAGCACTTTGTCCTCCTGTTGATACGAGCGGCAATCCCTATGAGGTCTATATTTGTGGTAATCCGCCATATAAGGGCTTCAACAAACAAGCCAAAAGCCACAAAAACGATATTGGTTTCGTCTTCGAGAACGAAAAACAATTTGGTAAACTTGATTACGTTTGTTGTTGGTTTTATTTGGCTGCCAAATATATTCACGAATCCACCAATCATACGGAGTCGGCTTTTGTATCCACAAGCTCTGTTTGCGAAGGTGAGCAGCCCGCTTTGTTATTTCCTATAATATTTCGAAACAATATCGAGATTGGCTTTGCTTATAGCTCATTCTTTTGGAAAAACAATGCGAAAGATAATGCATCGACCCGGTGTGTAATAATATCGCTCAGGGAAAAGTCAAGTTATAACAAATATTTATTCTCAGGAAAATCTATAAAAAAGTCACAAAACATAAATCCTTATTTACTTGATGGTGACAATGTTTTTCTTACCGGGTTGTCAAGCCCAATATCAGAAAGACCTGTCATGACATTAGGTAGTAACTCAATAGATGGAATGAACCTTATTATTACTGAGGCGGAGCGATCCGACTTTATAGACAAGAATCCGGAAGGTTCTAAATTTATTAAAAAGTTTGCTGGAGGATCTGATATTCTAAAGGGTAAGGTGCGTTATTGTATTTGGGTGACGGACTATGATTATGAAGAAGCGAAAAATTACGATTTTTTGAAGTCAAAATTCGATTCCTGCAAAAGCTATAGGTTAGGAGCTGGTCGCGATGCAAAAAAAATGGCGAATCAACCTTTCCGGTTTTGTTATATAACTCATCAAGAAAAGGATGCTCTTGTAATACCGCAAACATCTACAGGAAATAGAGCATATATACCGATCTCTATATCAAACCCCGATACAGTAATAAGTGCAAAAGCTTTCGCTATTTATAAACTGGACATGTTCATATTTGGTTTATTGTCTTCTAAAATGCATTATGAGTGGATGGATATAACGAGCGGAAAGCCTGCCGGTGGTGGTTTCGCTTATTCTGTGAGACAAACGTACAACACTTTTCCTCTCCCGTCGGTTAGTGAGGATCAACGGGGAATTATAGAATACTATTCTGAGAATATTCTTCTTACTCGGGAGGATTATCCAGATAAGTCACTTGCTGACCTTTACGATCCGGGAAATATGCCTGCGGCATTACTCGACGCTCATAAGGAGCTTGATCGCCAGGTTGAGAAACTTTATCGCGAAAAGCCGTTTCGCGATGCTACCGAGCGCCTGGAGCATCTATTTGCCCGTTATGAAAAACTGATTGCCGAAGAAAAGGCTAATGCGCCTACCAAGAAAACAGCCAGAGGGAGTAAGTGATCATGGCTGATCTATTGACCGTCCAGTATAAACAAACTGGAAAAAGCTCAAACCTGAATAACATGGGTATGCGGGAGATGCAGGCCCGTGCCTATGAGGCGCGTGATGCCCAATACCTACTGCTGAAGGCTCCACCGGCCTCTGGTAAGTCTCGCGCCCTGATGTTTCTGGGGTTGGATAAGTTGCATAAACAGGGGCTAAAGAAGGTCGTTGTGGCCGTGCCGGAGATGTCGATTGGTGGCTCATTCAAAGACACCGACCTCACCAGCGGTGGTTTCTTCGCGGACTGGACGGTACAGCCGAGCTATAACCTGTGCATTCCTGGCGGGGAAACCCATAAGGTGAAAGCGTTTATTCGCTTTATGTCCGACCCAGGTGCTGATTTACTGATCTGCACTCACGCCACACTACGCTTCGCCTACAAAGAACTGACTCCCGCTCAATTCAATGACACTCTATTGGCGATTGACGAGTTCCACCATACTTCTGCTGATGGTGAGAATCGACTTGGCGAGCTGATTGATGGCGTGATGACGGCCTCGAACGCCCATATCATTGCAATGACAGGATCGTACTTTCGTGGTGACGCGGTTCCTATACTGCTCCCTGAAGATGAGGAGAAGTTCACCCAAGTCACCTACTCCTACTATGAGCAACTGAATGGCTACCAGCATCTCAAGTCACTGGGAATTGGCTATCACTTCTACACCGGGCGCTACCTTAATGCCCTGCATGAGGTTCTGGATAGCTCGAAAAAGACCATTATCCATATCCCGAATGTGAACTCGGTGGAGTCGACCAAGGACAAGTATTCAGAGGTGGATTACATTCTAGATGCCATTGGTGAAGTAGTCGAAAAGGACATGAAGACAGGCATCATCACGGTCAAGGACAAAGCTGGGCGATTGCTAAAAGTGGCCGACCTGGTTGATGACAATCCGCTCCGCGTGGAGGTCCAGAATTACCTACGCAAAATGTCCAAAGCGGAAGACGTTGACATTATCATCGCGCTGGGTATGGCCAAAGAAGGGTTTGACTGGCCTTGGTGTGAGCATGTGCTGACCATCGGGTACCGCTCCTCTTTAACGGAAATCATCCAGATTATCGGCCGGGCTACCCGTGACTGTGAAGGCAAGCCTCATGCCCAGTTTACAAACCTGATTGCTCAGCCAGATGCCGAAGATGATGACGTAAAAGCGTCCGTCAACAATATGCTCAAAGCTATTACGGTTTCACTATTGATGGAGCAGGTTTTAGCTCCCGCAGTGAACTTCAAATCTCGCTCCCGTTTGCTACCTGGCGAAGAGGTTGAGCCCGGTACCGTGGTTATTGACGACACCACATCACCGGTCTCTGATAAGGTTATTAAAGCCTTAGAAAATATGGATAACATCAAGGCAGCCATCTTGCAGAAGCATGAAGTGCTCGCGCCTGCGGTTACTGGTGACGCAGACCCTGAAGTTCTGGGAGCTATTGAGATTCCGAAAGTGGTTGAAAAGCTTTATCCAGATATGGACGAAAATGAAATAAATACACTCTCTGAGGCGGTTCATGCGTCTATGGCGATCCAATCAACAGGAGGGCTTTTTGATGGGTCTGAGTTGCCCGAGAGTGCTCAGATCATGGATGGGCAGGGCCGGCTAGAAAATGACCCAGATTTTCAATCCGGTGCCGGTAATGGGCCCTCTCAAAAGTATGGACCTGACGGCGACGACCCGAAGCTCAATCGGAAGTTTGTTTTGATAGGTAACAAATTCGTCAACATAGAAAACCTGAACATAGATTTGATCCGGCAAATAAACCCCTTCCAAGGCGCTTATGAAATCCTTTCGAAAGCCGTGACGCCGTCTGTGCTGAAAACTATCCAGGACACCGTGGTCGGTATGCGATCACAAATGTCGGAAGAGGAAGCTGTCATCCTCTGGCCTCGTATTAATGGGTTTAGAAAGGACGAGGGGCGAGAACCTTCAATAACCGCCAGTGAACCTTATGAGCGCCGATTAGCTGATGCGCTGGCCTACATTAAGCGTAAAGCCCAAGAGCGAAAAGCGCAGGTACAGACATCATAAGGAGATGAGCGATGCCCCCCATCAGGCACGATAAGAGAAAGGCCGCCGACCGTCCTTCCTTGGCCGATATTTTTAATGGGCCAGACGAGTTCGGACTTCTTGACGTCCAGGCCAGGAAGTCTAGCTCGGGAGCACCATTAGAGGCATCCCGACTTGAAGAAATCAATGTGTTCATCGATCAACATGACAGGCCGCCTGAAAGCACCGGTGAACTATCGGAAAAGCTGCTTGCAAGGAGGCTGAAAGGCTATAAAGAAAACATTGAGTTACAGGCTAGCCTAAAGCCTTTCGACCGTCACAACTTACTTCCTGGGCAAGCCGATCCCCCGGCCGATAGCGTCTCTTCTGCTGTAGAGCTTGATGGGCACCCTCTGTCTTATGACGGAGGGTTGCCCGCTTCGCAAAAAACGGCAAAAGATGCGGAAGACGTTACATCTCTCGATGATATTTTCGCGAGCGAAGCGTTTGCGGATATAGACCAAGGGGATGCAACGCTCTTTAACCCCGTCCATGTTTCATTCGAAGCAGACCGGCAATCACCTGATGAAATAGCGCAACGTCGGGTATGCAAGGACTTTTATGCGTTTGAATCACTCTTCCGAGAGCTGCACGAGAAACTCACGTTAGGTGATGCAAAAACGGCACGTTTTCAGAAAGCCACACAAATGCGTGAAGGCGACGCATTCATTCTTGAAGGTGTCGTATGCCTGATCGATGAGGTGGGCGAATATCGTGAGGATGGCGAGGGTCGATACGATCCAAGGCTCCGTGTCATTTTTGAAAACGGTACAGAGTCGAATCACCTGTTGCGATCATTGGCCAAACGGCTTTATCAGGACGAAACTGGTCGCCGCGTTATTCGTGAAGCCGACTCGGTGATTGATGATTTCAGCAACATATCACACAAAGATAAACGATCTGGGCAGATATATTTCGTCACAACTAAGAGTGAGAATCCGGATCTGAAGAGAATCCAAAACTTGGTAAAAATAGGCTACACCGAAATGACGGTTGAAGAGCGGACAAAAAATGCCGAACGGGATACTGCGTTCCTAGAAGCACCGGTCAAGATTCTCGCGTCCATCGAATGTTACAACCTTAATCCCAATAAATTTGAAAGTCTTATTCATGGTTTCCTGCATGCACAGCGTCTTAAAATGACGCTGACCGGAAAGGATGAAAGGTCCTATCACCCGAAAGAGTGGTTTTCTGTTCCTCTGGATACAGCCAGAGAGATCGTTAAGCGGATTATTGATGGCAGTATCGTTCATTATCGAATGGATAACACCACTGGACGGCTCGTGGCAAAGCGGGAGAACAACTGATGCCGGGAGATAAAACCGGAAAGAACCTGTCTTTTCCCAATGACCGTGACGAACTCGAAAAAGTGGCGGCACGTGTTGCTTCAGGCCTTCTAGCAGATCGCCTTCTAGCGGCTGGATTTCCGCTAGAAAAGGTCAATCAAATATCGACCCAGGTTGATAGTTGCCGTTAGTCCTTTCCATGGCGTCCCTGGCTTTATTCCAAAGCCATTGCGGCGCTCAGTTTTATAAAGAAATCTGATAACAGTCGAGGAGTTCAAGTGATCAACAACCAGATAAATTGGGACAAACACTTTTCAAAGCTAACGTGGAACGAGGTTTACGGGAATTCGCCGTTTTTTGACGGCCAACGTCTACCAACACTTTTTAGCCCGGACGGTAACAGCATTTATATATCCTCACTCGACCTTGCTCTCCCAACGGGGGACGTGGATGAGTTGGCCGAAGGGCTAGAGAATATAAAGTCAACGTTCGATATGGCAAAGCGCACAAATGGTTACTACAAAATGGCGATGGCTCAGAGCGATTTTAGGGCTGTGCAGGGGCTGCTATCAAAGCTTGGAGAAGATGGCGCAGGTCACCGGTTGGTGGAAGATTCAATATAGTTAGCTGTTGTAGCTCGTTCCAGACATCCGGTTCTATACCGGATGCCTCCTAGGATTAGTAGAAGTAGGTAAACTGATGGAGCATCGTCTCACGGCCAAAGCTAGACTATTTTCAAGCCCTCAGACCAAAGCTATGACTGTGATCAACTAGCGCGCCCGTAAGAAACTTTACGGAAGCGGATAATGAGTACGAGCTAGAAAATGCAGCCACTATTCAGTTCCCAGTGCACATATTATATCTTATCGTAACTAAAAAAATACCGGTGTATGGAAAAATGAAAGTCTCAATCTTATTGCTTATTGTTCTGTCACTAATCTCTTTTTATATACAGGCTGAAGGCCAAAAGGATATTAATGGCTGGAATGTCAGGTGGAGCGATCCTGATGAGTATGGTGTTTTTGCACGGATACGAAAATCGGAGAATGTTGATGATCACGACAGAATGGAACTAATAATAATGGATATATCACAAGATATCGATAACCTCGTTCAGGTTGGCGCAATTTTTAAAAAAACTTATTCAGGTAACAATTGTGAGAAGTCTAAAGAATGGAGAGATGTGACAGGAAAAATAAATTCACAACCTGTAAGTATGAAATTAAGAATTAGTAAAACAGCTGATTGTGATACTTTTTATTCATGGACACCCATATCGGAAGAAGGAAAAAATTTCCTAAGGCACGCTTTCAATTCAGGTGTAGTTAGATTCTCATACGGATCATTTGATCATATTTATGACACGAGAGGCAGCCTTCCGGCATACAAAGCTATGAAAGAAGCTGTTGCTTTAGAAGAGCGGGCCGCCAAAAACGCTTTGTAATTTATGGCTAGTGATTTCTAATTTTTAGAATTCATAGCTCGTGAAGTCCATCTGATCTGAGGAATTTATGCCTTATGCGCATAATCAGTGGTTACGGTAAATCCACCACAGTTCATAATCTGCTTGGCGATCTGTCATAAAACATCCACACCACCTCACAAAAACAACGGGCAGTAGGAAAAGAAGGATTCATTTTGCGTGG
>Ga0307955_1000325_pt1 | contig 27529 bp, 27 predicted proteins | sample OrgLakmetagen439_FD_201819 | JGI IMG/M metagenome (GOLD analysis project Ga0307955, IMG submission 201819) | Saline water microbial communities from Organic Lake, Antarctica - #439 | ecosystem: Environmental > Aquatic > Non-marine Saline and Alkaline > Saline | place: Antarctica: Organic Lake...
CCCTCGGCCTGCTCGTGAAAGATCTCGACGGCGAGCGCGTGGGTCAGCGCGCCCATCGGGGCCATGATCTCGCCCGTCGGGCCGACCGACCCGGCGACCACCACCGGGCGGTCTTGGCGGTCGGCGACGTCGCGGCCCAGTTCGGCGGCGATGCGCGACAGCTCGCGGGCGCGCTTCTGCGCGCCGTGCAGCTTTAACCGTGCCGCGTTGCCGCCGAAGGAATTGGTCAGGAACAGGTCGCTGCCAGCCTCCACCGCCGAGCGGTAAAGCTGCGTGATCCGGTCCGGATGCGTGTCGTTCCACAGCTCGGGCGGGTCGCCCGATTGCAGGCCCATGTTGAACAGGTTGGTGCCCGTGGCGCCGTCCGCGAGGATCCAGTCGCGGCTGGCCATGAGCCGGGTGAGGGCATTGGTCATTGATCCTGATCCGATCTTTCCGGTCGCCTCGCCCGCCGCCGAAAGGGCAGGCGCGTCAAACGCTCATACTTCCTTGACGAGCTGCGCCTTGGCGACCTTCAGAAGCTCGTCCATCTTGGCGCGGATGGTGTCGGCATCGGCGATGTCGCCGAGATCGCCGGCCACCTTGCGCACCACGTCCTCGTGGCCCGGCTCCTCGAAATCGGCCTTGACCACCTCGAGGGCATAGGCGTTGGCCGCGTCGCCGGTCTTGCCCATCAGCTCCGCCGCCCAAAGCCCCAGAAGCTTGTTGCGCCGCGCCTCGGCGCGGAATTTCATTTCCTCGTCATGGGCGAACTTGTTCTCAAACGCGCGTTCGCGCTCGTCAAAGGTGCTCATCGGGCCGGTCCCTTCGCAATGCGTTGCAATCACCCGTTCGATATGCCGTCTGAAGCGTCAAAGAGCAAGGGCAGGATCGGTTCAGACACCTTGCGACGGGACAGGCCATGCCCTATGAAACCTCATCGGTCGGGGCGCGTGCATTTCCCACCGGCCCCACCCGCAGCGACGGAGGTTTCATGGCGCGGCGCAAGAAAATCTACGAAGGCAAGGCCAAGACGCTTTACGAAGGCCCCGAGCCGGGCACGCTCATCCAGTATTTCAAGGATGACGCCACCGCCTTCAACGCCGAGAAGAAGGCCACGATCGAGGGCAAGGGCGTTCTCAACAACATGCTCTCGGAATATTTCATGACCGGGCTGAACGCGGTCGGCGTGCCCACGCATTTCATCCGCCGCGTCAACATGCGCGAGCAACTGGTGCGCGCCTGCGAGATCGTGCCGCTGGAAATCATCGTGCGCAACTACGCCGCCGGGTCGATGTCCACGCGACTGGGGATCGAGGAGGGCACGCAGCTGCCGCGCCCGATCGTGGAATACTGCCTGAAGGATGACAAGCTGGGCGACCCGCTGGTCACCGAGGAACATATCGCCGCCTTCGGCTGGGCGACGAGCCAGGACATGGACGACATCCTCAGCCTCGCGCTGCGGGTCAACGATTTCATGTCGGGCGTGATGTTCGGTGTCGGGATCCGGCTGGTGGATTTCAAGATCGAGGTGGGCCGCGTCTATGACGGCGATTTCCAGCGCCTGATCGTGGCCGACGAGATCAGCCCCGACAGCTGCCGCCTTTGGGACATCGAGACCGGGCAGAAGCTCGACAAGGACGTGTTCCGCCGCGATCTGGGCAGCCTGACGGATGCCTATACCGAGGTCGCCACGCGGCTTGGCGTGATGCCCAAGTCCAACGCGCCCGTCATCCGCCCGACGCTGATAAACTGAAGGGGGTCGCACCGATGAAGGCACGCGTGCATGTCATGCTGAAGGACGGCGTTCTCGATCCGCAGGGCGAGGCGGTGCGCCACGCGCTCGGATCGCTCGGATTCGACGGGGTCGAGGGCGTCCGGCAGGGCAAGGTGATCGAGATCGATCTGGCCGAGACCGACGCGGACACCGCCCGCGCCACGGTCACCGAGATGTGCGAAAGGCTTCTCGCCAACACGGTGATCGAAAGCTATTCGGTGGAGCTGGGCTGAACGGGCACGGGCGGCTTGGGTCGGTCGGATGCTGACATTGCAGCTACAGCCCCGGCGCGATACGCGGCGCGCCGCGCCGCAGCGCCATCGCATGTCCGCCCCCCGGACAGGCGATTTGTCGAAGTGGGCGCGTCTATTGGGGCTTTTGCGATTTGGCTGGGATAAAGTGCGCTGAAAAACCGTCGGATCGCCTGCCCGCGGACATGCGCTGGCGCTGCTGCGTCCAACGTCCGCTCCAGGCCCTTCGCGCCACCCGTCGCCCGCCATGATGGACAACCCCGCCACAGCGCGCTAGAGCATCGCCGCAACACCAACAGAGGGTCCAAGCCATGCATGTCGCCGTCATCGTCTTTCCCGGCTCCAATTGCGACCGTGACCTTGCGGTGGCGTTCCGGAGCGCGGGCGCACGGGTCACGATGGTCTGGCACAAGGACACGGACCTGCCCGAGGGCGTCGATATCGTCGGCGTGCCGGGCGGCTTTTCCTATGGCGATTACCTGCGCTGCGGGGCGATCGCCGCCAATTCGCCGATCTGCCGGTCGGTCGTCGCGCATGCCGAACGTGGCGGCTATGTGCTGGGGATCTGCAACGGCTTTCAGATCCTCACCGAGACCGGACTCCTGCCCGGGGCGCTGCTGCGCAATGCGGGGCTGAAATACATCTGCAAGCCGGTGGATCTGACCGTCGTCACCTCTGACAGCGCCTTTACCCGGGGCTACGGGTCCGGCAGCACGATAACCGTGCCGGTGGCGCATCACGATGGCAATTATTACGCCGACGCGGCGACCCTCGACCGGCTGGAGGCCGAGGATCGCATCGCACTCACCTACGCGCGCAACCCCAACGGCTCGGTGCGCGACATCGCCGGGATCCTGTCGCAGAACCGTCGCGTGCTGGGCATGATGCCACACCCCGAGCGCATGGCCGAAGCGCTGCATGGCGGCAGTGACGGGGCGGCGATGTTCGAGGGTCTCGTGCAAGAGCTTGCCCCCGCCTGAGCGGCGACGCTTGAGCCGGGCTGCATACCGGCGTAATCTCGCGTCATGACCGATGGCACCGCATCCGAGACCCCGCGCGCCCGTGCCATATCCTGGCGCGCGCGGCTGGTGCTTCTGGGGATGTTTCTTGTCGCCGTGGCCGTGGTCGCCACCACCCACCGTCTGCTGACCGACCGTTTCACCGAGACCACGCGCAACCGCGCCGAATTGCGGCTCGTGCTCTATTCCGGCAATCTTCTGTCGGAGTTGCGGCAGAACGCCATCGTGCCGCAGCTTCTGGCGCGCGATCCGACGCTGATCTCGGCACTGAACAGCGAGGATTACGCGCAGTCGACACAGCGCCTGCTGTCCTTCGTCGAAGAGATCGGCGCGGCGTCGCTGACGCTGCTGGACATGGACGGGCGCGCCGTCGCCACGACCGAACGCAACCGCCTTGGCGAAAGCCACAGTCAGGCCTCCTATTTCGTGGATGCGCTGCGGTCGAGCGACACGGTGTTCAAGGTGCTTCAGCAGGAAACGGGCGCGTACAACTTCACCTATTCGCGGCGGATCGAGGAGGGGGGCGAGGTGCTCGGCGTGATCGCGGTCGAGGTCGACCTGCGCAAGTACGAACGCGCCTGGTCGGGGATATCGGACGCGATCATGGTGACCGACAGCGAGGGCCGGATCATCCTCGCGACAGAGCCCCGCTGGCGCGGTCTGACCGAAGCCGAGGCGCTGATGCGCGAGCCGGCCAGCAGCGCCATCGAACGCGCCATCCAGGCCACCTCGGACTGGACGGCGCTGCCCGCCGACGCCTATCTCAGCGGCGAGGCGGTGATGCGGGTCGAGGGGCGCGTGGCGTTTCGCGGCTGGCGGATCGCCAGCTTCACCGCCTATGCCACGGTGCGCGACAGGGTGATCGGCTATCTCGCGCTCGAGATCATGGGATTCGCCATCCTGCTCGCGCTCGCCTTCTATTTCCTCAATCGCAAGGCGGCGCTGCGGCTGGCCATGTTCCAGCGCGAATCGGCGGAGCTTCGCGCACTCAACGCCCGCCTGCAGCGGGAAATCGCCGAACGCCGGCGGGTGCAGGAAAACCTCGCACAGGCCGAACAGACGCTTCAGCAAAGCTCCAAACTCGCGGTACTGGGCGAGATGTCGGCGGCGGTCAGTCACGAACTGAACCAGCCGCTCGCGGCGATGAAGACCTATCTTGCGGGTGCGCGCATGCTGATGACGCGCAACCGCCCCGACGAGGCGCTGACCTCGTTCCAGCGGATCGACGATCTGATCGAGCGGATGGGGGCCATCACCCGCCAGCTCAAATCCTATGCGCGCCAGCCGGGCGACGTGTTTTCGCCCGTGGACATGGCCGATGCCGTGGCCTCGGCGCTGGCGATGATGGAGCCGCAGCTGCGCAGCCGCAAGATCACCATCACCCGCACCCTGCCATCCGGTCCGGTGATGATCATGGGCGACCGGGTGCGCGTCGAGCAGGTGATCATCAACCTGCTGCGCAACGCCATCGACGCCATCCAGAACGAGCCGGAGGGCCATATCGACATCCTGCTGGCCGCCGGCGAGACCGCCGTCCTGACGGTGCGCGACAATGGCCACGGCATCGACAATTTCGACAAACTGTTCGAGCCGTTCTACACCACCAAGCAGCCCGGCGAGGGGGTCGGTCTCGGGCTTGCCATTTCGTCTGGAATCGTCAACGACCTCGGCGGGCGCCTGCTGGCGCGCAATGCGCCGGACGGGGGGGCTGTATTCGAGGTACAGCTGCCCATATTGCCGGAAGAAACCCGAGCCGCGGAGTGACACGCCATGCCGACTGCCATGAAGATCGCCATCATCGACGACGAGCGCGACATGCGCCAGTCGATCAGCCAGTGGCTCGCGCTCTCGGGCTATGACACCGAGGCGTTCGCCTCGGCCGAGGAGGCGCTCAAGACGCTCGGCCCCGACTATCCCGGCATTGTCGTGACCGACATCAAGATGCCGGGCATGGGCGGCATGGCGTTCCTGAAAAAGCTGATGGGCGCCGACAGCTCGCTGCCGGTGATCATGATCACCGGGCATGGCGACGTGCCGATGGCGGTCGAGGCGATGCGCATCGGGGCCTTCGATTTTCTGGAAAAGCCGTTCAACCCCGACCGCATGACGCAACTGGCCAAGAAGGCCACCAATGCCCGCCGCATGGTACTGGACGCACGCGCGCTGCGCCGCGACCTGTCGGATGGCGGGCAGTTGATGAAGAAACTCATCGGCACCTCAATGGCGATGGAGCGGCTGCGCGAGGATATCCTCGATCTCGGGCAGGCCGACGGCCATGTCCTGATCGAGGGCGAGACCGGCACCGGCAAGACGCTTGTCGCGCATGCGCTGCATGCCGTGGGCGCACGGGCCGGGCGCAAGTTCGTCTCGGTCTCCTGTGCGTCGCTTGCCGAGGACGCGCTTGCCGCGCGCCTCTTCGGCCCGGTCTCGCCGGACGATCCGCGCCTGCCGGCGGTGGAAGAGGCGCGCGGCGGCACATTGGTGCTGGAAGATATCGACGCGCTGCCCGAGTCGGTGCAGGCGCGTCTGCTGACCTTCGTCAATGACGAGGGCACGCCGCCCGAAACCCGCATCATCGCGATCTCCAACATGCAGGACGAGGGCCGCACCTGCGAGGACGCCCTGCGCGCCGACCTGTTCTACCGGCTCGCCAACCTGCGCATCACCGTGCCGCCGCTGCGCCAGCGGGGCGAGGACATCCTGACGCTGTTCTCGTCCTTCAGCGACCAGTTCGCGGATGATTACGGCTGCGATGCGCCGCAGATCTCCGCACAGGAGGCGACGCAGCTTCTGCAGGCGCCGTGGCCGGGCAATGTGCGCCAGCTTTTCAACGTGGCCGAACGCGCAGTGCTGCAGTCACGGCGCGGATCCGGAACCCTGACCTCGCTTCTGATGTCGGATCACGAGGAGATGCAGCCGGTGATGACCACCGAAGGCAAGCCGCTCAAGGAATATGTCGAGGCGTTCGAGCGCATGCTGATCGACAACACCATGCGCCGCCACAAGGGATCGATCGCCGCGGTGATGGACGAGCTGTGCCTGCCGCGCCGGACGCTGAACGAAAAGATGGCAAAATACGGATTGCAACGCTCCGACTACATCTGAAACGCGCGCCGGTCCCGGGGCAACGCGTTTTCACCATTGTAATTTCCGCCCGTGAGGCATTAGAACTGAACTGTGGCAGTCTCGCGCGACACCCCGCGCCTGCCATCCGAGTATTCGCTGTCTCGCCGCCCTTGCGACTCTCCGTGGCGGACCAAACCCCTCTGCTGCGTGGCGAGACAGACCGATTGGACCCCGAGGGGGTCGGACACATGCCCGAGACCCCCGGACAGGGCGATCGGGTGCTGAATTGGCCCCAAGGGGCCGTATCTGAATTGGCCCCGTGCAGGGCCGGAGAACAATAACCGCGATGAACCGCGCGAGACACATCATCGTCACACGGGACAGGGCCCCCTCCGGTCCGCCCGCCCGCGCGCGCCTCGCCCCTATCAGACATCTGCCGCAACGCGCCGCCCCGCCCGGGGTCCGCGTCCTGCCGCGATGCGAACGGAAAACATGGCCAAGAAAATGCTCATCGATGCCACCCACGCGGAGGAAACCCGCGTCGTGGTGGTTGACGGAAACAAGGTCGAGGAATTCGATTTCGAGTCCGAAAACAAACGCCAGCTTGCCGGCAACATCTATCTCGCCAAGATAACACGGGTCGAGCCGTCGCTGCAGGCGGCGTTCGTCGATTACGGCGGCAACCGGCACGGCTTTCTGGCCTTCGCCGAGATCCATCCCGACTACTACCAGATCCCCGTCGCCGACCGCGAGGCGCTGATGGCCGAGGAAGAGGCCCTCGCGCAGGCCCAGGCCGACGAGGACGAAAAGCCCAAACCCACCCGGCGGCCCACCCGCTCGCGGTCGCGCGCCAAGGCGGAAAAGACCAACCCGGACGATGCCGTGACCGATGGCGACATCTCGGGCATGGAAACCATCGACCTCGAGGGTGAAAACGGCGACGAGACCGTGCCCGAAGGGTCCTCGCCGATGGAACGCGTCGCCGAGACCCCGGTGGAGGAACCCGAGGACGACAGCACCGGCGACGAGGCCGCGACCCCCGAGGCCGAGACCACCGATACCCGCGATCATGCCAGAAATGACGACAGCATCGAATCGGTCGCCGACGAGGATGATGCCGAGGATCTGCGCCCGGCCCGCAAGCCGCGCGCCCGCCGCTACAAGATCCAGGAGGTGATCAAGGTCCGCCAGATCATGCTCGTGCAGGTCGTCAAGGAGGAACGCGGCAACAAGGGGGCGGCTCTGACCACCTACCTGTCGCTTGCCGGGCGCTATTGCGTGCTGATGCCCAACACCGCGCGCGGCGGCGGCATCAGCCGCAAGATCACCAATGTCGCCGACCGCAAGAAGCTCAAGGAGATCGCCTCCGAGATCGACTTGCCCAAGGGCGCGGGCCTGATCATCCGTACCGCCGGCGCGCAGCGCACCAAGGCCGAGATCCGGCGCGATTACGAATATCTGCAACGCCTCTGGGAGCAGATCCGCGAACTGACGCTGAAATCCATCGCGCCCGCCAAGATCTACGAAGAAGGCAACCTGATCAAGCGGTCGATCCGCGATCTCTACAACCGCGAGATCGACGAGGTCATGGTCGAGGGCGAGATGGGCTACCGCATCGCCAAGGACTTCATGAAGATGATCATGCCGTCCCATGCCAAGAATGTGAAACATTACGTCGACCAGCAGCCGCTTTTCGCGCGCCATCAGGTCGAAAGCTATCTCTCGGCGATGTTCAATCCCACGGTGCAGCTCAAATCCGGCGGCTACATCGTGATCGGCGTGACCGAGGCGCTGGTCGCGGTCGATGTCAATTCGGGCCGCGCGACGCGCGAGGGCTCGATCGAGGAAACCGCGCTCAAGACCAATCTCGAAGCCGCCGACGAGGTGGCGCGCCAGATGCGCCTGCGCGATCTCGCCGGTCTGATCGTGATCGACTTCATCGACATGGACGAGCGGCGCAACAACGCATCGGTCGAAAAGCGCATGAAGGACGCACTCAAGACCGACCGCGCCCGCATCCAGATGGGCCGGATCTCTGGCTTCGGCCTGATGGAGATGTCGCGCCAGCGCCTGCGCCCCGGCATGATCGAGGCGACGACGCAGCCCTGTCCGCATTGCCACGGCACCGGCCTCATCCGCTCCGACGACAACCTGTCGCTGTCGATCCTGCGCGAGATCGAGGAAGAGGGCGTGCGCCGCCGCTCGCGCGAGGTCGTGGTCAAGTGTCCGGTGAGCATCGCCAACTATCTCATCAACGTCAAACGCGAACACGTGGCCCAGATCGAGATGCGCTACGGGCTGTCGGTGCGGATCGAGGGGGATCCGACGCTGGTCAATCCCGACTTCACCATCGACAAGCTGAAGACCGCCACCCGCACCGTGGCCGAGCCCGACGCGGCGCAGTTCGTCTCCGCCGGGGCCTCGCTCATGGCCGAGATCGACGAGGAGGACGCGCCCGAGGCAGCCCTCGCCGCGCCCGAACCGGCCCCCGCGCCTGCGCCCGAGGCGGCCAGCGAGGCAGCCGGCGAAGACGGGGAAAAGCCGCGCAAAAAGCGCCGCCGCAGCCGTGGTCGCCGTCGGAAATCAAAGACCGGCGAGAACGGCCAGACAGAAAACGGCCAGACAGAAAACGGCCAGACAGAGGACAGCCAGAGCCAAGACAGCCAGAGCCAGGACTCGGTCGACAGTCCCGCCGAGGCCGCAAGCGCGTCGGGTGGTGACGCGACGGATCAGGCACAGCCAGACGCCGCAGAGGCAGCAGAGCCCAAGCCCAAGCCGAAACGCTCGCGCAGCCGCAAGAAGAAAACGCCAGAGGCCGATGCACCGGCTGACGCGGCACCAGAGGCCGCATCCGAGGCGGTGGCAGAGGAGAAGCCCAAGCCGCGGCGGCGCAGCGTGTCGCGCAAGAAGAAAGCGCTGGACGCCGACGCACCGGCAGAAGAGCCGGCAGCGGTCGCGGATGTCGCAGAGCCTGCGCCTGACCCGGTATCGGTGCCGGAGGCCAGCCCCGAACCCGTGCCGGAGGCTCAGCCCGAACCCGTGGCAGAGGCACAGCCGGAGCCGGTGGCCGAGACACCTGCGGCACCGCAGCCTGTCGCGGATGTCCCGGACACGTCCGACCCCGCGCCGGAGCCGGAGCCAGAGACCGCCGACACGCCCGAGCCTGCCCCGACGCCAGAGCCGGTGGCCGAGGCCGAGGAGACGTCCGAAACGGCACAGGTCGAAGAGGATACCGCCCCCGCAAAGCGCAAGCGGCGCGGCTGGTGGTCCGTCGGATAAGGGGGCGGATTACAGATCAGGGGCCTTGCGTACGCAACTCGCGTACGCAAGGTACGCCTTGTACGCAGGCCGGCTTTCCCGGAGGCGCGGCTTTGGCCCCCGTGCTCAGCCGGACTTGCGGATCAGGTAGGTGCGCACGGGGCCCGCATCCTCGGTCGAGACCAGCTCGTGACCGGACTCCATGCAGAAATGCGGCACGTCGACCACCGCCGCCGGATCATCGGCGCGCAGCGCGATCACGTCACCGATATTCAGCGATTTCAAGCGCTTGCGCAGCTTGAGAACCGGCAGGGGGCATAGCAGCCCGCAGGCGTCGAGGGTCTCGTCCTTGGTCATGAGCGTGGCATAGCGGCGGTGTTACAGCCTGTCCACAATGTTGTGACCTTTTGCGGCGTGACGCGGCACCAAATGCGCGTTATCTGACCCACATGTTCGGAATCGAAATCATAGACGCAGCCCTCCTCCCGGCGATGTTCGTCGCCCTGCTGGCCGGTATCATGTCGTTCCTCAGCCCCTGCGTGCTGCCGATCGTCCCGCCTTATCTGGCGTATATGAGCGGTGTTAGCCTCAACGACCTTTCCGAAAACACAACGCACCGTGCGCGGGCCGTGGTGCCGGCGCTGTTCTTCGTGCTGGGGCTGTCGACGGTCTTCATATTCCTCGGCTTCACGGCCTCGGCCATCGGCACGGTTTTCCTGCAATATCAAGACTATCTCAACGCCGTGGCCGGTATTTTGGTGATGGGTTTTGGGGCGCATTTCGTGGGCGTCTACCGCATCGGATTTCTCGATCGCGAGGCGCGGGTCGACGCGGGCGATCAGGGCGGCACCTCGTTCGGGGCCTATATCCTGGGCCTCGCCTTCGCCTTTGGCTGGACGCCGTGCATCGGCCCGCAGCTTGGCGCGATCCTGTCGCTGGCCGCGTCCGAGGCCAACGTGACACGCGGCACGTCGCTGCTGGCGGTCTATGCCATCGGGCTTGGCGTGCCGTTCCTGCTGGTCGCGGCGTTCCTGCCGCGTCTGCAGGGGCTCATGGGCTGGATGAAGCGCCACATGCAACAGATCGAGCGGGTGATGGGCCTGCTCTTGTGGACCATCGGCCTGTTGATGCTGACCGGCGGGTTCTCCGCGTTTTCCTTCTGGCTGCTCGAGACGTTCCCGGCGCTTGCGGTGCTCGGATAAGGCTTTCCATACAGGTGTTTACGGCCTAGGCTGACCCGCAAAGAGGTTGCCCATGAGCCGTAACACCCAAGTGCGCCGCAGGCATGTGTTCTACATTCCGGGCTATGATCCGGTCCCGCCCCGACGCTACCGCGAGCTTTACCGGCGGGAAGGCGCGGCGCAGGCGGCCATCTCGGGCTATGAGATCCGGGTGGTGCCAAGCCATGACACGGCCCGGTTCGGATGGCAGGTTGAGGCCGAAATCGAAGGAGCGACCACCCGCACGCAGGTCGAGGTGCTGGTCTGGTCCGACATCGTCAAGCACAGCATGGATCAGGGCATCCTCGCGACTTACGCGCAACTGATCCGTACGGCGGTCACCTATATCCGCACCGGCACGCTGTTTCGGCTGATGCGCCTGCGCAAAGGCCCGGTGATCGCCGCGCTTTATCCGGTCGGCTTCCTGCTGCTGCAACTCGTGCTCGCGCTGCTCGCCGCGTGGGGGCTGGGGCAGGGTCTGGCTCTTTGGCATCCTCTGGCCGGCTGGGGCGGGCTTGTCGTGGTGCCGTTCGTTCTGGAGTGGTTCCGACGTCAGGATGGCCGGTTTTTCGTTTATTATCTGATGCATGACTACGCCTATTCCGCCCGCCACAACGGCGCCATCTCGCCGGAGCTTGAGGCGCGGCTGGCAGAGTTCGCGCAGGATATCGCGGCGGCGCTGACCGAAGACTGTGACGAGGTGCTGGTGGTCGGTCATTCCTCGGGGGCGCATCTGGGGGTGACGGTGCTCGCCGATCTGATCCGTGCGGGGCGCGTGCCACCGGACGGGCCGGCGCTCTCGTTTCTGAGCCTCGGGCAGGTGGTGCCGATGGTGTCGTTCCTGCCCGGCGCGTGGCGGCTGCGCGCCGATCTTGCCTGTCTCGGCACGCGGACCGAGCTTTTCTGGCTGGATGTCAGCGCGCCGGGCGATGGCTGCGCCTTTGCGCTCTGCGATCCGGTCGCCGTGTCGGGGGTCGCGCCCGATGGCAAGCGCTGGCCGCTGGTGATCTCGGCGGCGTTCACGCAGACGCTGAGCCCCGCGCGCTGGCGTGCCCTGCGTTGGCGGTTTTTTCGGCTGCATTTTCAATACCTTTGCGCCTTCGACAGGCCACATGACTATGACTATTTCCGCATCACCGCGGGGCCGAAGACGCTTGGCGCGCGGTTTGCCGGGCGCAAACCCTCCAAAAGCCGGATCGAACGCCCCGCCTCGCGTCATACGAGCGTTGCGCCATGATCCCACCAAAACCCCCGGCACGGCCCGATCGCGTCTCGCTCTGGCGGTATCTGCGGCTTTTCCGGGCCGATATCCTGTCGGCGCAGCCGGCGCGGCTTTATCATGCGTGGATGGCCGAATTTCGCACGCCGTTCTTCCGGTCGTACCTGTGCAATCAGCCCGCGCTTGTGGATCTCGTGTTGCGCCAGCGGCCCGATTCGTTTCCCAAGTCGGCGCGCGTGTCCGAGGGGCTGCGCCCGCTTCTGGGGCGATCGGTGTTCGTCACCAATGGCGAGACGTGGAGGCGTCAGCGCCGCATCATCGATCCCGCCTTCGAGGGCGGGCGGCTGCGCGACACCTTTCCGGCGATGGTCGCGGCGGGGCAGGGCGCGGTGGATCGGCTGGCCCCGGTGGCCGATGGCAGCCCGCGGGAGATCGAGTTTCACACCAGCCATGCGGCGGCGGACGTGATCTTTCGCACGTTGTTCTCTATCCCGATCGAGAATGACACGGCGGCGCGCGTCTTCGAGGCGTTCAAACTCCATCAGCGCAGCCAGCCGGTGCTGAACCTTGCCGCCTTCGTGCCACTGCCGCGCTGGTTTCCGCGCTTTCACCGCCGCCGGACGCGGACGACCGCACGCAGCATTCGTGCGCTCATCACCGACCTCACCGATGCGCGCAAGGCCCGGATCGCCGAAGGTCGCGCGCCGGACGATCTGGCGACCAAGATCATGACGACGCCGGACCCCGAAACGGATGCGTGTTTCACCACCCGCGAAATGGTCGATCAGGTGGCGATCTTCTTTCTGGCCGGGCATGAGACCAGCGCCTCGGCGCTTTCCTGGGCCCTGTATCTGCTGGCGCTGCATCCCGACTGGCAGGATCGCGTCGCGTCAGAGGCGCAAGCGGTCCTTGGCGATGCGCCGCCCGGTTTCGGCGACATGGGGCGGTTGCGCGTCGCGCGCGATGTCTTTCGCGAGACGCTACGGCTTTATCCGCCGGTGCCGATGATGGTGCGCGAGACCACATGCCCCGAGCGATTTCGCGACCGTGACATCAGGCCGGGCGCGCAGGTGGTCATCAGCCCCTGGCACCTGCATCGCCATTCCCGCCTGTGGAATGATCCGGATCTGTTCGATCCCGCGCGCTATACCACGGAAAATGGCGCGGCGGGCCTGCGCAATGCCTATATCCCGTTCTCGGCGGGGCAGCGCGTGTGTCCGGGTGCAGGGTTCGCGATGATCGAGGGGCCGCTTCTGCTGGCGATGCTGGTGCGCGCCTATCGGTTCACGCCCGTTGCGGAACGGCCCGCGATGCCTGTCGCGCATCTGACGGTGCGGGGGCGTGATGGCATATGGCTCAAGATCGCACGGCGCTGAGCGCGGGCGCTGCATGGCAGGCCGGAGGGCGATTCGCGATCTGTGGTCGGAGGGTCTGAATCAAAAAACGGCGACACCAGGGAGGAGGAAAGGTGCCGCCGTTCTCTGCACGTCCAGCCCCAGGGAGGAGGAGAGGGGCTTTTCGCAAACTGTCGGGACCGGTCTGGCCCCGCTTTACCGATCAAGGACTCCAGGGAGGAGGAGAGAAGCCCTTGACCGTAACGGATGCACCTAGGGAGGAGGAGAAGATGCACCCGATCTTGTGATTACGGCCTCTGGCCGTAAATTGTTTCATATGCGACCCGTTTTATCTCGCTGCGATGCAGACCGAGATCGGCCAGTTCACGCATGCTCAGGTCAGACATTTCGCCGACAGACCGGCGATAGAGGCGGTAATCGTCAACCCGCCGTATTGCCCTGTAGAGCCACGCACTTAAATCTTCTCCAAGAACGTGGATGGCCGAGCGGCTTACCTGTACCGTTTCTGACATACTCACATCCTTTCGGACATTTTCGTTTCGAAGAGCGTTTCGTTTCGTTGCGCCTTTGTTGAGTTCAAGATAACGCTTTTCTGCAGTTGCACAATACCCTGCGACAACAATGCTGCCATGCAGCATTTGCATATTACCGGAGTGGTGTAAGGTTAGGCATTCGCCTGATTTTTTAAGCATGATGTGAATAAGCAGTGGGGTCTGGGGGCCATGCTGCCACCGCGAAAGGCGGTTTTGCGCAAGTCTTGGGCGGGATGTGGAAACGTGAAAAAGCGAAAATGGCGGCGGGTCTGACACGGATGAAACATTGCGTTATCCCGCGCCGGTCGCGGCCGGATCGGAAGCGGCCGAAGGCGCGGCGCGCGATTCGCGTCGCCGGGGTTTTGCTGTCGGCGGGTGAGCGCGCCCCTGTCTGTCGAAAGGGGCTGGACCGAGACGCGGCGCGTGATATCCGGGGGGCCATGACACCGAATGACATGGTTCTGACACCGCTTGGCCTCAGGTTTCGGGGGCGGCGCTATCCGTGCGCGATCGGGCGCGGCGGTCTGCGCGCCGACAAGCGCGAAGGCGACGGTGCGACGCCCAGGGGCACACACCGCATCGTCGGCCTGCTGTACCGGCCCGACCGGATGGCGCGTCCCGCTGGCTGGGCCGTGCCGATCCGGCCCGGCGATCTGTGGTCCGACGATCCGGGGCATGAGGATTACAACCTCATGGTGCGCAGGCCCTATCCCCACAGTCACGAGGCGCTGCGCCGGGCCGATCCGCTTTACGATCTGGTGATCGTGACGGACTGGAACTGGCCGAGGGCCGAGCCGGGGCGCGGGTCCTGCATCTTCCTGCACCGCTGGCGGCGGCCCGGCTATCCCACGGCGGGATGCATCGCGTTGCGCGCCGATCACCTGCGCCAGATCGCAACGGCGATCCGCCATGACACCCGGCTGATCGTGGGGTAAGTGGCCCGAGGGGGTCGTGATCCACGAAATTTTTCAAAAATTCCGTTCAGATGCGGCGACCGCCAAAACGTCATGCGGCTGGCCACCCCAGATTTTATCGGCGAATCCCGGCCCATCGGATCGGCGATCCATCGCCGGTGCCCTTTGATCTTGCGAGGCAGAGGATCCATCTATGCCTTGTAACGTATCCAAGGAGCAGCCCATGACCCGCAATCTGATCGTCGCCAGCCTTGCCAGCCTCACGCTTGCGGGCTGTATCAACACCAGCGACAACCGTGAACTGACCGGGGCCGCGATCGGGGCCGGGGCGGGGCTTGTCGGCGCGGCGGTCTTTGACGCAAATCCCGGCTGGACGGTGATTTCCACCCTTGCCGGGGCGGCGGCCGGCACGCTCGTGGCGCGCAACACCCGGATCGATGAATGCGCCTATGCCAATGGTGACGGAACCTACCGGACGGTGCCTTGCTGACGGTGCCTTGCTGAACGGCAGGACCCGTCACGCCCGGTGATAGGGGCTGCCCGCGAGGATCGCGGCGGCGCGGTAAAGCTGTTCCACCAGCATGACCCGCGCCAGCATGTGCGGCCAGACCATCTTGCCAAAGGACAGCGTGAGATCCGCCCGCGCGCGCAGGTCGGGGGCGAGCCCGTCCGCCCCGCCAATGACAAAGGCCACGTCCCCGCGGCCCGCGTCGCGCCAATCGCCCATATGTCGGGAAAAGTCGGGCGAGGTCATCACCTCGCCCCGTTCGTCGAGAGCGACCACGATCGCGCCTTTGGGGATCGTGCGGTCCAGCAGTGCGGCCTCTGCCGTCATGCCACCGCCTTTCTTGTCCTCCACCTCGTGCAGATGAAAGGGGCCAAGGCCAAGCCCGCGCCCGGTCTTGTCGAAGCGCGCGGCGTAGTCGTCGATCAGCGCGCGTTCAGGGCCGGCGCGCAACCGGCCCACGGCGCCGACATGCACCCGCATTCAGACCTGGGACGCCGCCGTCTGCGCAACCGGCATCCACATTTTCTCGAGCTGGTAGAACTCGCGCACCTCGGGGCGGAAGATATGGACGATCACGTCGCCCGTGTCGATCAGCACCCAGTCCCCGGCCGTCTTGCCCTCGGTGCGGGTCGGAATGCCGTGATCCAGCTTGAGCCGTTCCACCAGCTTTTCCGAGATCGCCGAGACCTGACGTGACGAACGCCCCGAGCAAATCACCATGTAATCGCCCATGGCCGTCTTGCCGCGCAGATCGATCTGCACGACGTCTTCGGCCTTGTCATCGGAAAGGGAATTGAGGATCGCCGCAAGTTGCTCTTCGCTGTCTGCGGTCAAAACGGGCACCATTGCGTGTGCCCCGTGATCAGCGGCCCCGGCCGCGTGGGTCGTAAGAGACAGGACATGGTCCTCCTTCATGGCGCACCGCGAAGCCCCGGTGCCAAGCATGAACTGAAGGTAGCAAGCAACCGGTGACATTTCAATGAAACCCTGCGCCCTCCGCCCGTGATGTGCGAAATTTACCCCGGAATTCGCCCTGTTTCAGCCGGGCCTGTCCAGCAGGCGCACCTCGCGTTGCGGGAAGGGGATGGAAATCCCGTGCGCCTGAAACGCGTCCCAGAGCGCCAGATACACATTGCCGCGAATGTTGGTCAGCCCGCCGGTCGGGTCGCGGATCCAGAAACGCAGGATGTAATCGATGCTGCTGTCGCCGAAGCCCACGATGTGACAGACCGGCGGCTGTTCGCCCAGCACACGCGGCACCGTCCTTGCAGCCTCGATCGCGATGCGGCGCACCTTGTGCGGATCGTCGCCGTAAGCCGTGCCGAAATGGATGTCGAGGCGCACGAACTCGTCGGAATGCGACCAGTTGACGACCTGCCCGGTGATCAGGTCCTCGTTGGGGATGAGGTATTCGCGCCCGTCGCGGGTGGTGATCGAGACATAGCGCGCGCCGAGGCTGTTGATCCAGCCGAAGGTCTCGCCAAGACTGATCACGTCGCCGGGCTTGATCGACTTGTCCAGAAGGATGATCACCCCCGAGACGAGGTTCGACACCACCTTCTGCAGGCCAAAGCCCAGCCCGACGCCGATCGCCCCCGACAGCACCGCGAGTCCGGTCAGATCCACCCCCACCGCGCGCAGCCCGATGAAAAACGCCGTGCCGTAAAGCAGCATCTGCAGGAACTTGACCACAAGCACCTGCATCGAGGGCGAGATGTCGGCATTGCGGCGCACCCTTGCGGCGCTGGTGGTGGAAACGAATCGCGCCAGCGCGAACAGCGTGCCGATCACGATGATCGCCTGCACCACCATCCAGACCGACAGCCGCGTCTCGCCGAACTGGATCGCCCAGCCATCCAGCAGCGCCCGCGCCTCATCGGTGAGGTTGAGGATGATCAGCGTCGCCCATGTCCAGCCCGTATAGCGCACCAGCGCCCGCAGAAAGCTGTTGCCGATCAGCCGCGTTGCGACGGCGATGACCAGCCACGCGAGCGCCAGCTCGGCAAACACCGTCAGCAGGTAGGACCGGCTGGGCCATGTGGTGGCGCGCATCACCCAGACGGTGGGCCAGATCAGCGCCACGAAGAGGATCAGCCGCAGCCGCTGTTGCAGCGTCACCAGCAGGCGCATTCGCCAGAGCGGCCAGCCCTCGCGCCGTCGCATCCAGTCGCGGCAGGCCGGTCCGATCAGCCGGTTCAGCAGATGCGCGACGGCAAAGAACCCAAGGGCGATGCCCACCTGATAGGCGTTCCACGGGCGCATCAGGCTGCGCAGAAAAATCTCCGCCCGCGCCCAGAGACCGAGCGCGATGTCCTGCGTGAGGGAGATGACGTCGCCTTCCATGCCGGCCAGAGTGGCATGCGGGCCACGCCCTCACAAGACGGGTTCGGCAGGTGCGCGGCGGGTTATCCCGGGCTGCGCCATGGCTGCGACTTGAACCACGAAACGGTGTAGGCCACCACGATCAGCGCGCCGAAGCCCACGAGGTTGGCCAGCGTCATGTTCCATGTGGTGCGCCCGATCTGGTCCATCACGAACCCCGAGAGCCGCGCGAACACCATCGAGAACACGAACACCGCCAGCGATTGCTGACCGACCTTGAGGATCATCGCCAGCAGCGCTTCCCAGGCCCGCGCCAGAACCCCGATGCCCGCTGTCCTGAGGCGCGCGCCGCCATCGCCCGCCGCGACCCAGCACAGATAGGCCAGGCTGAGGAAATGCACGTAGCGCAGGATGCCGAAATCGGACTTGTTGAACAGGCCCTGATTGGCGATGCGCCAGTTGATGATGTCTTCGCGGATGCCCGGTGCCAGAGGGCCGAAGATCTCGCGCATGCCGACATGCGACAGCGGGATCATGGCGAGCACGATGATCGCTGCGACGACGACCAGCGGCGTGGTAACGGGGGGTTTCGGCAGCCAGCCGCGCATGAAGGCGAACCCGGTGAAGAAGATGAGCTGCCAGCCGAACGGGTTGAAGAACCATTCGCGATCCGACCACGGCTCTGCCGGGAAGGCCAGATGCAGCCCGCCGAGGCCGAGGGCGTCCAGCAGCGCGCCCTGCGCGAGGATCCAGAGCAGCGCCACCGCGCCGGCGACGGCCCAGAGGCTTATGCGGCTCAGCGCCATCATCAGCGGCATGGCCGCGAGGATCACCAGATACATGGGCAGGATGTCGAAATAGTTGGGCACGTAGCTCAGCGTGAACAGCCCGACCAGAAGCGGCCCCGGATCCTCGAAGAAGGCCCACAGGTTCAGCGTGCCGATATAGACCGTCTCGAAATTGCCGAAATGGTCGAACGCCGCCAGCATCGCGGCGATGGCGAAGAACATGCCGATATGCGCCCAGTAGACCTGCCAGACGCGAAAAGCCACGCGCCCCGTCCCGAGACTCCATCCCGCGCGGTCGAAGCTGCGACCGAACGCGATGGCCGAGGCCATGCCCGAACAGAAGACGAAGATCTCGGTCGCGTCGGAAAAGCCCCAGCGGGCCGGGATCCAGCTGGAGAAGAAATTGCTCGGCGTATGCGCGCAGAGGATGATGAACATCGCCAGCCCGCGAAAGAAATCCAGCCGGATGTCGCGGGTCGCAGCAGTTGGGGTCGTGGTCTGCGTGGCGCGGCCTTGCGTCATCGCCGGATCGGCAGCACTCGTCATCGCGGGGTCGGTTCCTTTCGCACCCTGCGCCGGGGTCACTCGGCGGGCAGGCTCTTGGTGGTTTTCCAGTCGCCGCGCGCGTCCGAGATCAGATCGAGCCGTGTGCCGGCATAGCTGTCGAGGGTGCCGGCGCGCTGACCGCTGCGTTCCTGCAGCATCGTCTCGGCCTCGTCAAGGAACCCGCTCCGGATGCCTGCATCGATGGTCAGCCGCTCGAACACGTCGCGTTGCGCGTGGCTGCCGCCGATCATCTGCATGGACCTGCGTGCCTGCGAAAGATTGAGGAACGCGGTCCGGTAATCGCCCTCGCCGAACGCTTCGAGCCCGGTGGCCGCCGCGAGGCCGGGATGCGCCATGCGGGCCTGTATCTCGTCGGGGTTTGTGCGTTTTGCGGCGCGGTGCAGGCGCCCCATCATCTGCCTGACCGCCATGTCGCGATTGCCACCGACAAGGGCCAGCAGGTAATGCAGATCGGCGAAGATCAGACAGGCATCCTGCGTGCGCCGTTCCGAGATGTCGGCCAGTTCCTCCCAGCGGTGACCCACGTCATGGCCCTCCAGCTCCAGCCGCATCAGCAGCGAGGTGGCGTTGGAGATATCGCGGAAATCGTCGGTGTGATCGCGGCGGATCTCGGTGTCGTATAGGTCGAACACCGCCCCGATCTGGTTCTGGTCGAGATGCATCAGCGCCTTGTGCCACCAGACGTGATAGCGGAAGTTGTTGCAATGCGCCCAGGCGTGCTCTCGCCCCTCCAGCCAGTCGAGCCCGGCGCGCGAATTTGCGGTCATGTCATGGACATGCGCCACCGCGTGCAGACCCCAGGCATCGTCGGGTGACAGGCTAAGCGCCATGCGCCCCGCGGTCTCGGCGCGCCCGTACTCGCCGGTTTCCTCCAGCGAAAACGCATGACAGCCCAGCAGATAGCCGCGCGCGGGGTTCTGCGCGTCATAGGCGGGCAGCAGCGCCTCGAGCGAGGCGCGCATGCCGTGCCGGTCGCCGAGGATGAAGCGGGTGGCGTGGCCGATCTTCATCGCCAGCGCATCCTCGGGCCAGCGGGCAAGAACCTCCTCGAGCGCGCGCACGCAGTCCGACGGACGCCCGTTCAGCCATGCGCCGAGCGCGCGGACATAGCCCATCTCGCGCGGGGTGGGGCTGCCCTCTTTCGCGGCAACGCAGGCCGCCCGGTAGGCGTCGCGCGCGGTGTCGGTCATCTCGGTTCGGCCCAGCATCAGGCAGAAGAGACCCTTGGTGGCATGCGCCATCACGAAATCCGGCGCCTCTGTCAGGACGATGCCCAGATGCTCGGGAACGGTCGCGGAGTGGGCGAGAAATCCCAGCACCATCCGGTCCCAGCCTTCGGCGGCTGCAGGGCTTGAGACCGGGATCTCGTACCCGAACTGGTCGTTGCGCATGGTCGGATATCCTTTCGCCGGTCTGCACCAGGAGTGCGTGACCCTGATGTAACACGGCAGAGGCGCTGCGGGGATGCCGATCACCAACAGTTTATTGGTAGTTTAGCGAAGCTGCGGCCCGGGCGGCAGGGCTGTCGTGCAAAACACCGGAGGGATCGGCGCGAACCTGCCCATTCCGGCACCGGGGCGGGCAAGTCGCACAATTATCATGCGGCGATCAGGGTGTCGCATCCGGCCGGTGTGCGAGTCGTGCGACCAAGCCTTGAGCGGACGTTCGCGGAAGCAGTGACAGCGCATGTCCGCGGGCAGGCGACCCGACTCACTTTCAGTGCGATTTATCCCCGCAAAATCGAAACAGCCCAAATCGACACGCCAACGTGGAAAAATCGCCTGTCCGGGGGGCGGACATGCGATGGCGCTGTGGCGCGGCGCGCCGCGTCTCGCGCCGGGGTTATAGCTTCAATGTCCGCCAAGCCGTCGATGACGACCCCTGCGCACGCGCCGCACAGGAGGGGTCGAAGTGTCTGACTTCAGACCACCAGACTAACGGTCGCGGTCCAGACCGGGCAGAACCTCGTCGGTATCGGCACCGGTCGCCGGCGGTGCCGTGCGATAGCTGACCGGCGTGCGCGAAAACTTGAGCGGATTGCCCAGAAGCCGCACGTGGCCGTCTGCCGTCTGGGGGGCAGGCATCGTGATGGTCATCCCGCGCGCCTGTGCCTGATCCGACTCCAGCGCCTGCTGAACGGTGTTGACCGGGCCGACGGGCACGCGGCGCGCCTCGAGCCCGGCGATCACGTCCTGCATGGTGCGCTGCGACAGCGCCTCGGAGATCATCGGGACCAGCGTGTCGCGGTTGGCCAGCCGCGCCGTATTGGTGGCAAAGCGGGGATCGGTGGCCCAGCCGGGCTGCCCGAGGTAATCGCAGAACCGCGCATACTGGCTGTCATTGCCCACGGCGACGATCACGTACCCGTCCGAGGTCGCAAATACCTGATAGGGAACGATATTTGGATGCGCATTGCCCGCGCGCACCGGCGAGATACCCGAAGTCAGGTAATTCAGCCCCTGATTGACCAGCCACGACATGGTGCTGTCCACCAGAGCAAGATCGATGTGTTGCCCCTCGCCGGTGGCGTCGCGGTGGCGCAGCGCGGCAAGGATGCCGGTCGCGGCATAAAGCCCGCAGACCACGTCTGCCACGCCAACGCCCACCTTCATCGGCTCGTCACCCGCCGCCCCGGTGATCGACATGATCCCGCCATAGCCCTGCGCCATCAGGTCATAGCCGGGCTTGTCGCGGTTGGGGCCCGTCTGCCCGAACCCCGAGATCGAGCAATAGACGAGACCGGGATACGCCGCGCACAGCGTCTCGTGATCCAGCCCGTAGGCGCACAGGCCCCCGGGCTTGAAATTCTCGATCACCACATCGGCGCGTCCCGCCAGATCGTGCAGCGCCTTTTGCACGTCCGCATCGGTCAGGTCCACGGCCACGGATTTCTTGTTGCGATTGATCGACAGGAAATAGGCCGAAAGGTCGGTTGGCGTGCCATCAAGCCCTTCGGCAAAGGGCGGGCCCCAGGCCCGCGTGTCATCGCCCGAAAGGTTCTCGATCTTGATCACCTCCGCGCCGAGATCCCCCATAAGCTGCGTGCAGGTGGGCCCCGCCAGAATGCGGCTGAGATCGAGAACGACGAGACCGTCAAGCGGGCCGGGCATGGGCATCTCCTCAGATACGGCTGTCATAAGATCCACGGTCGATCTCGGCGGCGATCACGGTGAACCGGTCCGCGCCCTGCGCCTCTTGCAGCGCGGCGCGCAACTCGGCCCGGGTTGTGACGCGTACGCCGTTGCCGCCGAAGGCCCGCCCGATCGCGGCGAAATCGTGGCGGTCGAAATCGACAGCGAGATTGACCATCTGGCGCTCGCGCTGTTTCTTCTCGATCAGCGCTAGGCTGGCATCGACGAAGACCACGAAGATCACCGGCAGGTCCAACTCCGCCACGGTGGACAATTCGCCCGCCACCATCAGGAACCCGGCATCACCCGAAAAGCAGACGACGGTCGCGTCTGGCGTGGCAAGCTTCGCGCCGATGGCCAGTGGCACCGCGCAGCCCATGGTGCAGAGCGCCGTGGATTGCAGCAGGCTGCGCGGGCTGTGGGTGGTCCACATCTGCGACAGCAGGATCCGGTGCGCGCCGCTGTCGACGGTCGCGATGGTATCCTCGGGCAGGGTTCTGCGGCATTCGTCGATCACCGCCGCCGCGCCCCATGCGTCGTTGGTGGGGAAGGCCTGCGCCAGTGCCTCTCGCGTCGCCGCCACCTCGCCGCCGGGCCATGTGGCGCGGGGGGCGCCGCCTTCGGCGATTGCGGCGAGCGAGGGCGCGCAGGCCCCCACGACATTCAGCGTGGCCTGATGCATGTATTGGTGATTGGGCACGGCGGCGATGTCGATCACGCGGGCCACGTCCGGATCCCAGATCTCGCGCCAGCCGGGGCGCATCTCGATCGGGTCATACCCCACGCAAAGGATCAGGTCGGCCTGCTCGACCAACGGCACGAGGATGCCATCGGCCAGCGGCGACAGACCCGCCCCGCCTATGCTGAGCGGATGCGTCTCGGGGAGGATCCCCTTGGCCTTGTAGGTGGTGATGACGGGGATGCTCAGACGCTCGGCCACCTCGCGAATGGTCGCATCCGCGCCCTCGTTCACCGCATCGAGACCCACGATCATCAGCGGGCGCTCAGCCGCGTCCAGCCAGCCGCGCGCACGGTCCAACGTGGCGGCATCCGGCACCATTGGGGCGGCGTCCGGGCGGCGGCGCAGGCGGGGCAGCGTCACGCCCGTGTCGGCCACCGAGATCGGCACGTCGATATGCACCGGGCCGGGACGCCCCTCGGTGGCGATGCCCACGGCCTTGTCGGCGATGATGTCGGCACCCTTCGCCGTCAGCCGGAAGGTCGCCTTGGTGATCGGTGCCAGCACCGCCGCGTGATCGAGAATCTGGTGGGAATAGGTCAGCGCCTCGTCGGCATCGACACAGCCCGAGAGAACGATCAGCGGCACCCGGTCCTGATGCGCGTTGGCGATGGCGTTCACCCCGTTGAGGATCCCCGGCCCCAGCGTGGCGATCAGGATGCCGGGCGCGCCGGTGCGGTGCCACACGCCCTCGGCCATGAAGGCCGCCGCGTTCTCGTGCCGCGCCAGCGTCACCTCGATGCCGGCGCGCGCCAGCGCGTCCATCAGCGTCAGAACCTCGCCGCCGGGCATCCCGAACGCATGGCGGCAGCCGGCCTCATGCAGCCGCCGCGCGAGGTGATCGGCGGCGCGGATGTCTGTCGTCGGGTCGGGATGGGGCACCGGCGCGGTCTCCTCGTCTGTCTGACAGGGTTTGTGGCCGAGCCTGGCGCCGTGCGCAAGCGGGTTCGCCCCGCGCGCGCCGGATGCTTGGGCTGGATTTCCCGCCATGCCCGGCTTAAAGCGAGGGGACGCGGCGCGGGGAAACCCGCACGGTTCGGCCGGCACGAGGATATCCGATGACCAACCACCTCTATCAGAACGACCTGCCCGACGGGCTGGACCTTGGGCCTGTCGTGGCGATCGACTGCGAAACCATGGGTCTTAATCCGCATCGCGACCGGCTTTGCGTCGTGCAGCTTTCGGGTGGCGACGGCAATGCGCATCTGGTGCAGATCGCCAAGGGGCAGACCGGCGCGCCGAATCTGGAGCGGCTGCTGACCGACAGGGACGTGCTCAAGCTGTTCCATTTCGGCCGCTTCGATATCGCCGCGATGTACAATGCCTTCGGCGCGCTCGCCGCACCGGTCTATTGCACCAAGATCGCCAGCAAGCTGATCCGCACCTATACCGACCGGCACGGGCTGAAATACCTGTTGCAGGAACTGGTGGGCGTGGATGTCTCCAAGCAGCAGCAGACCTCGGACTGGGGGGCCAAAACCCTCAGCCCCGCGCAGCTCGATTATGCGGCGTCCGACGTGCTCTATCTGCACCGCCTGCGCGAGGCGCTGGACGCGCGGCTGGCCCGCGAGGGGCGCACCGACATGGCGCAGGCCTGTTTCGACTTTCTGCCGATGCGCGCGCGGCTCGATCTGGCGGGCTGGCCCGAGATCGACATCTTCGCCCATTGAGCATGGCGCGCACGGACAACACCCATTCGCGGGTCGTGGCGGGGATGAAGATCCTGCTGCCGCTTGTCGCGCTCGGGCTGTTGTCCACGGTTTTCCTGATCTCCAACACCGTCGATCCGTCGCAATCGGTGCCGACATCGCAGATCGACCTTCAAAAACGCGCGCGAGAGCTTGGCGCGACCAATCCCAGCTTTGCCGGCGTGACCCGGCAGGGCGACGAGATCCGGTTCGATGCGGATATCGTGCGGCCCGATCCCGCCACCCCCGAACGGCTGACCGCCGACCGGATCGTGGCGCAGTTCCGGCTTGGCGCGGGCACGCAGGTCGACATCACCGCCCGCCTGGCCGAGTTCGATCAGCGCGCGCTGACCGCGCAGCTGCATGGCGATGTGCGGATGACCACCTCGACCGGCTATGTGATCGACACCGCGCGGCTGATCTCGCGTCTGGACGCGCTGCACGTGCTCAGCCCCGGCACGGTCACGGCGACCGGACCGCTCGGGGATCTGACGGCGGGGCGGATGCTGTTGCACAATGTCGCCGCGAGCGATGCCGCCGAATTGCTTTTCAGCGCCGGGGTGAAGCTGGTATATCAGCCGCCAAGTGTGGAGGAGTGAGGTTCGTGTATCAATCAAGGGTGTTTCTGGCCGGTCTCGTCCTGGCCTGCCTGCCGCTGATGCTTGACGCGCAGGGCGCGCGGGTGGCGTTCGGCAGCACAGAACAGGATCGCAGCCAGCCGGTCGAGGTCACGTCCGACAGTCTCAACGTCAATCAGAACGACAACACGGCGGTGTTCGAGGGCGATGTGGTGATCGCGCAAGGCGCGATGCGGCTTGCGGCGCCGCGCGTGCTGGTGGTCTATCTCGAAGATCAAAGCGGGATCAGGCGGCTCGAGGCGACGGGCGGCGTGACGCTTGTCAGCGGCGAGGACGCGGCCGAGGCGGCGCGCGCCGATTACGACATCACGACCGGGATGATCGAATTGCGCGGCGACGTGCTTCTGGTGCAGGGCGAGAGCGCCATCACCGGCGACACGATGCTGGTCGATACCGAGGCGGGCACGGCGCGCGTGACGGGCCGGGTCAAGACGGTGCTGCAGCCCGGCGGCGGCGATCAATGACACGGCCCAATCTGACCCTTGCCGCGGAAAACGACGCGACGGGTCTGCGAATCGAACGCCTGCGCAAGAGCTACAAGAAACACGTCGTCATCCGCGATGTGTCGCTGTCGCTGGCGCGCGGCGAGGTGGTCGCGCTGCTCGGCCCCAACGGATCGGGCAAAACGACGACCTTCTATGCGATCGCCGGGCTGATCCATCCCGAGGGCGGGCATATCTATATCGATGGGCGCGAGGTCAGCGGCCTGCCGATGTATCGCCGGGCCAAGCTGGGCATCGGCTACCTGCCGCAGGAGATGTCGATCTTTCGCGGCCTGTCGGTCGAGGACAACATCATCGCGATCCTCGACATCACCGAGAAAAACCGCCAGCGGCGGCGCAAACGTCTGGAACAGTTGCTGTCGGAGTTCTCGATCGAGCATCTTCGCCGCGCGCCGGCCATGGCGCTGTCGGGCGGCGAGCGGCGGCGGGTGGAGATCGCCCGCTGTCTTGCCGCCAACCCGAAATACCTGCTGCTGGACGAGCCCTTTGCCGGGGTCGATCCGATTTCCGTGGCCGATATCCGGCATCTGGTCGCGGATCTGCGGACCCGCGGCATCGGTGTGCTGATCACCGACCACAATGTGCGCGAGACGCTCGAGATCGTCGATCGCGCCTATATCCTGCATGACGGCAAGGTGCTGATGTCGGGCACGCCGCGCGAGGTGGTCGAGAATGCGGATGTGCGCCGCGTCTATCTCGGCGAAGGGTTCCGCATTTCGTGACCGTTCGCGACGGGCCGAACCGGGGCCTGATCTCAAACCGGATTGACAAAACGGCGCGAACGCGTGTCAATCATGGTATGGTACGACGTGACCGCGCGCCGTCGCCCGAACGGAGGATGCAACCTAGGGGTGTATTTCGGACCGGTGAGAACGTGTCATATAGCAGCATCCGGGGTCGGTCTGGATGACGGCGCGCGCCGCGCGGACCTCCGGATTGTCAAACGAAGGAGACAAGATGCGTTACCAAATCAGCGGAAAGCAGATCGACATCGGGGAGGCCCTGCAAACGCATGTCAGGGACGAGCTTGGCACCGTCATCGCCAAATATGCCGAGCGTCCGACCGATGCCAACGTCGTTTTTTCCAAGAGCTCCAGCGAGTATACCTGCGAGGCGATCGTGCATCTGTCCACCGGCCTCACCGCGCAGGCCAGTGCCAAGGCGCATGAAATCTATGCCGCCTTCGACGCCTGTTGCGACAAGATGGAAAAGCAGCTGCGCCGCTACAAGCGCCGTCTCAAGGATCATCACCGCGAGCGCGCAGAGCCGGTTGAACTCTTCGGAGCATCCTCCTATATCGTCGCCGCCAGCGAAGCGGAGTCAGAATCGGAACCCGACAGCCTGCAACCGATCATCGTGGCCGAGATGGAGACGCAAGTGCCGTCGCTATCGGTGGGCGAGGCGGTCATGCAGATGGAGCTTGCGGGCGCGCCGGTTCTGGTTTTCCGCAAGGAAGGCAAGGAAACGGTCAATGTCGTGTATCGCCGCGAGGACGGCAATATCGGCTGGATCGATCCCTGATTGACACATGCGGGTGAGCGGCCGTGCCGTTCGCCCCGACGGCGCAAGAATTGGACTTGGCAATGATCCTGAAGCCTGAGGCGGTGCGCGTTCTATCGGGCACCTCGAGCAAGAAACGTCTGATGCAGGAGCTTGGGATGATCGCCGAGCAGGCCTATGGCGTGTCGCGCGCCGAGGCCGTCGAGGCGCTTCTGGAGCGCGAGGCTCTGGGTCCCACGGGCGTCGGCAACGGCGTGGCCCTGCCGCATGCGCGCATCAAGGGGCTCGATCAGGTGGTGGGCGCGCTGACCCTGCTTGAAAAGCCGATTGATTTCGACGCGGTGGACCGGCGACCCGTCGATCTGGCTTTCGCGCTCTTTGCGCCGGTCGATGCCGGGGCGGCGCATCTCAAGGCGCTGGCGCTGGTCTCGCGGACGCTGCGCGATCCCGCGCTTTGCGCCAAGATGCGGGCGAACCGCAACCCGGCGACCCTGCACACCATCGTGACGGAGGCTCAGGCGGCGCAGGCCGCCTGAGAAAGGGCCGCCTGAGAA
>Ga0307955_1000352_pt1 | contig 26214 bp, 20 predicted proteins | sample OrgLakmetagen439_FD_201819 | JGI IMG/M metagenome (GOLD analysis project Ga0307955, IMG submission 201819) | Saline water microbial communities from Organic Lake, Antarctica - #439 | ecosystem: Environmental > Aquatic > Non-marine Saline and Alkaline > Saline | place: Antarctica: Organic Lake...
TTTGTTGTTAATACATCTAAGATACTGATTCCTAGGCTATTTAAATACAAATAATTTTATAAGTTATTGACATTCTATTGTTTATAACACCATATTACTTATCGGGTTTCAACCCTTGATTCGCATTCTTTACTAATATCTATTAATTTCCCACTTTCTTTTCCACTCTTTAAATCAGTTTTATATTTTTCAATCAAATCGGGCAAACAGGATTGAACTATATAAGCTTTACAATAGTCATCATCAAGAAAGTTCAAAATATTTTTCTCAAATTGATAAATGAATCTGTTATATAGATAGATTATTATTGAATAAACAATTAATCCCCAAAATGTGTATGCTTTGTAAAAATCTTTCCAAATAAGCTTTCCATTTAGAGAAATCTCTGTTACAAATGCACTGCATAGAATGCCAGAAATTATAACAGAGAAAACAAATATCCCTGTCCTCACTTCTGGATGTTCTCTAATATTCTTTTTGAATTTATTCATCTTTCATTTAGTAGAATGTTCATTTCTTGGGTTCACTTGCACACAACTCGTCGTTATATACCCACCTTTTCCAGTTATATCGATCATCATGTTGCAGACATATACATCTTTTGTCGGTTTTATTTTTCGGTATTTATTAAAGCTTGAAATCATTTAGTGGGTGTCTTACGTCTATCATAATTCTCATACTCATTTGGGTTGCTTAGCTGTTTCTCAGTCTATGAGGTGTAAAGCTATTGTTTTTGATTGTTCTTTCCAAATTTCTTTAAAATATATTTTCAAGCCTTAGGCTGGGTATAATAGCGTTGACATGGCTCGGATTGCCGAATAGGGCTTCCCGGTTCTTCGAAAGCAGCTTTATCACCGTCAGATTAAGGCTTTCTATCGGCGAGATCAAGGCAATCTGTCCGTGAGATCAAGGCTATCTGTTCGTCAGATTAAGGCTTACTGTTCTTCAGCATCAATGCTGTCGGGGCTAAAGGGAGAAGTTGCTGAAAACAGGTGTCGATGGCTTTTGGAGTAGCCACAGCTTTTACCTCCTTCATGAGACGCTGGTAAGTGAGAGGCAAAATTCTCTTTACTTAAGTGGCATGATCACAGAATCGCCTTCAAAAGCCCCGAAGCAATCGATGGCTCCGGCTGGGAAAACCAGGCTCTTTTCAATTTTAGCAACCAAGCTCTGCCTGCATTGAAGGTGTTTGAGTAGTGCGAAGGAGGGTATTGAAGCCCCTCTTTTTGGGGGAGAGGAAGAGGAAAAATTTCCACCTGCCAAAAATAAAACACCTCATTAATAGTAAATTGAAGTATAAGAGGAGATCAGTTATGCCCTTTTTTAAAATTATGCCGTGCTGTCAGGAATATGGCAACGGCATGCATCAGCACACCGGCCAGGAATAATATCCAGGAAAAACTATCGGGAACAAAAGAAGAGGCCCGCTCCAGAACTTGCGGATTATTCTGCTGGAGAAAGACTTGCCATAAAGTAAATGACTCATCCATGTAACGCACAAAATCTTTCATATAGGCAACTAAAACCACCAAAGCCCCACCGATAAGCAAAACCCACGAAGCCGGCCTGATAACCGCTTTCCGCTTATGGTTTGCCGCCGTCACCAAAATATAACCTAACACGAGCATCATAACAGAATTGAGAATTGGGGCTATAACCGGTCCTGTCCATGTTACGGGTATCAGGAAAAGAACATCATAGGTCAGGAACGATTCCGGCCAGTTCAGTAACATTTTCAGAAAAACATAGTAAAAGATATCCCATACCGCAAAAACCAGGAGAAAGTACCCGAAACGCTGCAAAGCTGTTTTTCCGGCAATAATAGCCACGGATACTATCATCAACAATGAAAATGCCTCTCTTAAAATTTCAGTTACGGCAATATCATATTCTATGCTTTGCAGCGGAAAAGAAAACCCGGCAGGGTAATAGATTTCTCGTAAATACACTACCACAGATGTTTCGAAAAACGCCATCGACAGTGCAAAAAGAAATACCCACAATATTGTTTTCGTGCTCTTTTGCATCATAGAACTCCTTTTAGCAGATTATCAAAAATATAAAAATAGGCAACATCAGGCAATATGGGTTAACGAATAATAAATTTCTCGCGGAATAAAATGCTTAAGGGCCTGAGCGCATAAAAGCGACCATTTCTATAATGAGTCTGGTCTAAAAAGAAGCAATTATTTTATTGAATGACATAATATATGGGATATCAGAATGTTATGAAATTTTATTTTTTTGATTAAATTATTGAATTTCAAATTAATAACCTACAAACTTAGAAACTTACGAACTTTTTAAACTGAATTCGATAATCATTACCTTTACAAAAGGCTCCCACAAATTAAATGTTCTGATAAGGATTATTAGCCAGAAGTGTTCATCCTATTTTTTTGGAATCCTGATTTCTTCGATGGCGCCGGCAACTTCCACCGCCGCATAATCGCCACTATCTTGGTGCAGTAACTCTTTTGTATGTTTATCAAACAATTTAAAGTGAATACGGTCGGTCATACTTTCGTTGATGCGGCCATCCATAAATCCTGATACTGGTGAAGCCAGGGATGTGGCCTTTTGTCGTTCTGCATTTATCTCCAGCCTGTAGGTGCTGTTTTCATAGATGAGAGATACGCTGTTTTTGTCGGCAAAGGATTGTAATAGTTTACCCGAGTTGTAGGTTGTAAAGCTGATAAGTTTGCCGTGGATATAAAGACCTGCAATAAAACCGGTAAATGAACTGCCCAGCCAAGGAATTTTGGCCACCGATGATTTTAGTGAAATGCCGGGCTGGCTGAAGTGGTTACTTTGCATCCAGATGTAAGCTGAAGGGAACGAATGGCCCCAGTCTTTCTCCATATATCCGGCGCCACCGCTGAAATCAATATCACGGCCGTGGAAAGTTAACACCCCTTTAATGCTGTGGTCCATACTTAAGATACCATGATAACATTCCATTAAGGGCACAAATGTAAAGGGGCCCATAATTCCCGGCGAATACCATTTTTTAGGCCAGGCTACCTGATGTTCAAATTCCAGCCGGCCTTTCAAATCAGGAAGGTCGAGGCTTATTGTCTCCTGCGAAAAATAATTTGCCCCAATATGCAATTCAAATTTTCCGCTTGCGGGCTTAAAGGCACTTGCTTCAAACTTGTGGTATTCCGATTTCTGGTTAATCCCGTCAAGAACCTGAACAAAGGCCTGCTGCCGTCCGGTGCTGTCCATGCCGATGCCCGGTATTACAGCTATGGCAGCGTTATTATCGCGATTAATCATTTTATAATACCAGCCCTCGAAATATTTTTTGTGTTTGCCCCACCCGTGATAACGTTCGGGATTAAAAAGGGCTTGTAAACGCCTCATAGTATCTTTTTTATTTTAAAAGTCAAATATACCAGCTTTTTCTGCTTGTTGAGGTGACGATTGCAGGAAATGTGCAGTGCGGTATTTCGTTGCCACTTCCTTATAAAGAAGCGGAAAGCCTGAAAAAAGTACAACCGATGTGTTGTTTTCATTGCCTGTCATCACACGCTCCCCTGCTGGCCACCTTGCCTGTGCCGGGGAACTATCCGCATTTAACACTTCTCTTTTTCTTGAAAGCCCCTGGTAGCAACCGGCTGAATTCAGCAAGCCAGCGATCGCCGGAAAAAATAATCCCAACATCTTGCATTTCGTATGGTTCTGTTATATATTTGCCACATGGTTAAACCAGAAAGTTAAACTCATGGGTCAGAAAAAAAACACGGAAGCAGTAATCATGGATGCCGCAAGAACTGTTTTTATACGTAAAGGGATGGATGGGGCCAGGATGCAGGAAATTGCCGATGAAGCCGGCATTAACAAAGCGCTGCTCCACTATTATTTCCGGACAAAACAGAAGCTTTTCAACGCGGTATTCACAAAAGTACTTGCCGGAACATTTGAGGATATGAAGGAGATTTTTTATGGAGAAATTTCAGTGGAAGAAGCTATCAAAAAGTTTTCCGATGCCTATATTGATACGCTGATCATAAACCCTTATATTCCGGAATTTATTATCCACGAGCTTAATAAAAATGCCGAATGGCTGAAAATCCAGGTAGAGGAAATACTACCGGATACGGCTCCGCTAATCCGCACCATCGCGAAAGAGATGGATGAGGGAAAGATTAAAACGATGGATCCAGTACAGCTGTTGCTCAATACCGTCTCGCTGTGTATTTTCCCCTTTGTGGGAAGGCCTATCGTAACGCAGGTATTGTTTGGGGGCGACCAGGAGGCCTTTTATGAGACTATGGAGCGCAGGAAAAAAGATGTTAGCGAATTTATCTTAAATGCCATAAGATTATGAAAACATTCTCCAGTCTGATTTTCGCCGTTTTGTTAACCACCGTTGTTTCGGGGCAGGTGCTTCAGTTGGAAGCATGCTTTCGGTGGGTGGAAGAAAATCACCCCAAATCCAATCAAAAAGCGCTGTTGGATCAACAATTGGAAACCAGGATAAATAAACTCGACAAAAACTTTCTTCCGCACCTTTCGCTGGAGGCGCAGGCCTCTTACCAGTCGGAAGTGACTGAAGTAGCTATAGATATCCCGGGCATGAATCCCGATATTCCTACTCCCCATAAAGACCAGTATAAGGCCTCCCTCAACCTCTCGCAAACCATCTACGACGGCGGTGTCACCAACACTCAACGTCAAATAGAAAGGATGAAAAACAAGATAGACCATAAAGAGGTGGAGGTGGCGCTACACAAAATCAAAGAACACCTTACCACCACCTATTTTTCTGTTCTCCTGCTTCAGCAGCAGCAGGCATTGCTGCGGACAACAAAGGAGACCCTGGAATCGAAATACGCGAAGGTGCAGGCCGCGATAAAGCATGGTGCCGCCCTGCCGTCCGATACAAATGTGATGAAAGTAGAGCTCGTCAAGCTTAATAATGAGCTGCAACAACTGAAGCGCCGCGAAAAAACGGCTTTTGAGGTACTTTCGGAGCTTACGGGCCAATCGATCAGTCAGAAAAGAGTGCTGGCCGTACCGCAATACCAACTGAATGACCGGACAGCGTTTACCACTCGTCCCGAAATGCAGATGCTCTCCCTGCGGCAGCAGCAGGCAGAGGATTACCAGACGCTCAGCAAAAGAAAGTATTTCCCAAAGGTCAGGGCTTTTGGAACAGCCGGATACGGAAGGCCGGGGATGAATATGCTCAGCGAGGATTTTAGTACCTTCTGGATAGCGGGTGCCGGCCTCTCGTGGGAGCTCTGGAACTGGAATAAGTCAGGTGATGAACAGCAGGAGCTTTCCCTCAGACAGCGCATCCTGGAAAAGGAGAAAGCGCATATTGCCAAAAACTTTTCGGCCCAAACCATCAGGAAAAGATCGGAGATAGAAAACCTGCGGCAACAGATGAAAGAGGACCGGCAGGTGCTTCAGCTTTACGAGGATATTGTGGCTTCTTATGCCTCAAAACTCGACAACGGAACCATCACTTCTGCCGAATTCATAGAGCAGCTCAATAACCGGAAAGATGCTCAGATGCAATATGAACTGCACCAGATACAGCTCGAAAAAGCGAAAGTGGACTACAATCTTATTTCAGGAAATATATTAGCAAGGAAATGATGAAACAACAGATAATGAAACCTTTGACATTACTAACGGGCATAGCGATGCTGCTTTCCTGCAGCACCAGCAACAATAAATCGGATGCGTATGGTAATTTTGAGGCTACAGAGATCACCCTCGCTGCACAGGCTGAGGGCATGCTTGAAGCCTTTGATGTTAAGAAGGGCGACCGCCTTGTAAAGGGGCAGGTACTTGGATATTCCGATACCGCCACGCTGCATTTGCAACGCAGGGAGCTGACGGCACAGAAAAAGGTGGTTAGGAGTAAGCTGGTCAACCTGCACGCCCGCAAAGCGGTGCAAAATCAGGAGCTGGAAAATGTGATGATTAGCTATAATCGCATCAAAAAACTGATGGGGGAAAATGCCGCTACCCAACAGCAGTTCGATGATGTGCAAGGGAAAGCGAACCTGGCACAGAAAAATATTGAAGCTACAGAAGCTCAAAAGCAAGGGGTGATGGCCGAACTGGAGGTGCTGGAGGTTAAAACAGAACAGGTGGAGAATAGAATCAACAAAGCGGTGATCACAAGCCCCGTGAAGGGAACGGTTATCAATAAGTTTATTGAACAGGGAGAACTGGTAACACCCGGCAAGCCGCTCTGCAAGGTAGCCTCTTTAGAAGAGCTGGAGCTGAAAGTGTATGTCAGCGGAACACAACTGCCCCATATTGAGCTGGGACAGCAGGTGGAGGTGCTGATAGATGAAGATGAGGAAACCAACCGGGAATTATCCGGCACCGTTGTTTGGATTGCCAGCGATGCCGAGTTTACACCCAAGGTGATTCAGACCAAAGAGGAGCGCGTAAAGCTGGTTTATGCCGTAAAAATTAAAGTGCCCAACGATGGCTCCTTGAAAATAGGCATGCCCGGGGAAGTTAACTTTTAAGTGTCATTGAAATAGTAATTTATGGTAATTGGTAGTAATTTGTTGTAATTGATAGTAATTCAGGCTTTAAGCAACTTTTACAAATCAACGAATTAACAATTCACTTTTTTTGGAATTTGGAATTTTATAACGCATAAAACACAGACAAATGAAACAAAGAATTTTTTACGCACTTATGCTGTTGGCAGCTCCTTTGATGCTGCTTTCGCAGGATAACGCCAATGAGGTCACAGGAGTATGGTATAACGAAGAAAAAGATGCCCGCTTTGAGATTTATGAAGAGGACGGCGCTTACTTTGGCAGGATTATATGGCTGAAAGAGCCCCTCGATCCCGAAACCGGAGAACCTAAAGTGGATGATGAAAACCCAGAGGAAGCGCTTCAGAGCCGCCCACTGAAAGGACTCGTATTTATGAAGGACTTTGTTTTTGAGGAAAAAGGACTATGGGAAGACGGAGAAATTTACGACCCCAAGAGTGGTAAAACCTATGATTGTTACCTCAAGCTCGAAACACCGGATAAACTGAAAGTACGCGGATATGTGGGTATTTCGCTACTGGGAAGGACATCAAAATGGACGCGGGCTAAAAAGTGATGGAAGCTGCCGTAAGTGTCGAAAATATCAGCAAATCGTATGGCCCTCATCAGGCCCTGGCAGGAATTGATATGGAGATTCGGAAAGGGACGCTGTTTGGACTCATAGGCCCCGATGGCGCCGGCAAAACATCCCTTATCCGCATCCTTACCACCCTGCTCTATCCTGAAAAGGGCAAAGCCACGGTCTTTGGCTATGACACCGTGCGCGAATTCAGGAAGATAAGAAAGATTACAGGCTATATGCCGGGGCGGTTCTCCCTTTATCACGATTTGAGTGTGGAAGAAAATCTTGCCTTTTATGCACGGATTTTCGGCACTACGGTAAAAGAGAACTATCACCTGATAAAAGAAATCTATCAGCAGATAGAACCCTTTAAAAAGCGCCTGGCAAAAGAGCTTTCAGGAGGGATGAAGCAAAAACTGGCGCTCTCCTGCGCGCTTATCCATAAGCCTGACATTCTTTTCCTTGACGAACCTACCTACGGGGTGGATGCCGTTTCGCGTAAAGAGTTCTGGGAGATGCTCAGGGGCCTGAAAAATTCCGGCATAACCATCGTGGTCTCTACAGCTTACATGGACGAAGCAGAGCAGTGCGACACCATAGCGCTGATGCAACAGGGAGCCCTCCTGGATATGAATACGCCTGAGAATATCCGCAACGGATTTGGGCGAGCCTTGTATGCCGTGAAATCAGAGCATATGCACCGCCTTGTAAAAGATTTGCGGGCATACCCTGATGCCCTTACGGCTTTTCCTTTCGGCTCAACGATACATCTTACTACCCGGGAGGTGCTGGATCAGCGGAAGCTCAAAACATTCCTTGCCGGGAAAGGGCATCAAAACATTACCGTGAAGGTTACACCTCCCGGCATTGAAGATTGTTTTATGAACCTGATGCAAAAACAAGATGACTGACGAGAAAATTATTGAGGTGGAAAACCTGGTGAAAAAGTTCGGGTAATTTGTGGCCAACGATCGCCTCACTTTTTCTGTAAGAAAAGGCGAAATACTGGGGTTTCTGGGAGCTAACGGTGCCGGAAAAACCACGGCCATTAAAATCCTGTGCGGGATTGCGGCACCCACGTCAGGGAAAGTGCAGGTGGCAGGCTACGATGCGGTTAAATACCCCGAAAAAATTAAACAAAGTATTGGCTATATGAGTCAGAAGTTTTCTTTATATGATGACCTGACCGTCCGCGAAAATTTCAGGCTCTATGGTGGAATCTACGGCCTCTCCCGCAAGAAGATCAGACAGCGCACCGCGGAGCTGCTCAACCGTCTCCACATGAATGATTACCAGCATAAGATACTTGCCTCATTGCCTTTGGGGTGGAAACAAAAGCTGGCTTTTTCGGTGGCTATCATGCATCACCCGCAGGTGGTGTTTCTTGATGAGCCCACCAGCGGAGTAGACCCCGTTACAAGACGCCAGTTCTGGGAACTCATCTACGAGGCCTCCGAAGAAGGGAAAACCATTTTTGTGACCACACACTATATGGATGAGGCCGAATACTGCGACACGGTTTCAATGATGGTGGCCGGGCAAATCAGGGCCATGGGAGAGCCGGAAGCGCTGAAAAAAGAGTATGGTGTGGCCTCCGTCAATGAACTGTTTATTCAACTGGCACGAAACTGAAAGGCAACGTTGTGAAAAGATTTTTAGCATTTGTACAAAAGGAGCTGCAGCATATTTTCAGGGATACACGCACCATGCTTATCCTTTTCGGGATACCTGTGGCTCAGATTCTGATCTTTGGATATGTGATAAAAAATGATATCAAAGATGTGCATATAGCTGTTTATGACCAATCGAAAGATGAATACACCCAAAAAATCACCAGTAAGCTCACCTCCTCGGGCTATTTTATCCTTAACCGGGAGCTGAGCGATATGAACAATATCGACCGGATTTTTAAGGAGGGAGAGGTAAAGATGGTAGTGGTATACGGTAACGATTTCTCTAAGAAGATGAATGGCCGGGGAGATGCCTCGGTGCAGCTGCTCACCGACGCCACCGACCCAAACCGGGCCAACCTTATCACAAATTATTCCGGCGCTATTATCCGTAATTTTGTTCGGGAGGAGTTTCACATCGATAAATTGCCGGTAGAAATCAATGCCAAAACCAGGATGCAATATAATGCCAACCTGGCTAACGTCTTTATGTTTGTTCCCGGCACCATGGCGCTTATACTGATGTTGGTTTCCGCCATGATGACCTCCATCTCGATAGCGCGGGAAAAAGAGCTGGGTACCATGGAGAACCTGTTGGTGTCTCCGTTGAGGCCGGCACAAATCGTCATCGGCAAGGTGACCCCATATGTGTTTTTGTCTGTCATTAATGCGATAACCATTCTGGTGCTGGGCGTGTTTGTTTTTGGCCTGCCCATCCGCGGAAGCCTCACCCTGCTGATGCTGGAGAGCATCTTGTTTATCATCCTGTCGCTGTCGCTGGGCATTTTTATCTCCACCATGTCGCCCAACCAGCAGGTGGCCATGTTTATCTCGCTGTTTGCGCTGATGCTGCCAACGTTGCTGTTGTCGGGGTTTATTTTCCCCGTAGAAAACATACCTGCTTTTCTGCAATGGCTCAGCGTTATTATGCCGCCAAAATATTTTATCATTATTCTGAAAAATATTATGCTCAAGGGAGCGGGATTCGCTTTTGTATGGAAAGAGACGCTGGTACTTGCTGGCATGACCCTGGTATTTATTATTCTTAGTGTGAAGAAATTTAAATTACGTCTGGAATAAAAACGGTACGATGAGAACAATAGGCTTTCTGATACAAAAAGAGTTTATTCAGATTTTCCGCAACAAAACGATGCTGCCGCTGATTTTTGCTTTGCCTGTTGTTCAGCTGGTTATACTGGTAAATGCCGCCACGCTCGAAATGGATCAGATTGATATGACGGTGGTGGACATAGACAGGTCCGTCACCTCCAGGGAGATGATCCGGAAGTTCGAAGGATCTCCTTTTTACAATGTAAAAGCCGCCGGGCTCTCTTTGGAACATGCCGAACGCAACCTGAAAGATAACAGCGCGGATATTATTTTTTACCTCCCGCAGGGCTTTGAACGTGACCTTTCCGAGAGAGATGAAGCCGATGTGCAACTGCTTATTAACGCCATTAATTCCATGTCGGCCGGATTAATCGACGCCTATACTACGGCAATCATCACCGATTTCAATAACCAGCTGCTTTTTAACAGGCTGGGTCAAAAATTTGAGCTGCCTGTAGAAATCAGAGCACGCTACTATTTTAACCCACAGCTCGATTACAATATTTACATGCTTCCGGGCATCCTGGTTATCCTGGTCACTATCATAGGGGTATTCCTGACGGCTATCAATATTGTCAGGGAGAAGGAGCTGGGCACCATCGAGCAGCTGAATGTAACGCCTATCAAAAAATATCAGTTCATTACAGGAAAGATGATACCGTTTATGGTGATCGCTTTTGTGGAGTTGGCTATCGGGTTGGTGATAGGGCATTTGTTTTTTGATTTGCCTATGGAGGGCAGTTATGGCGTGCTGTTTCTGTTCACCTTTATCTATTTGCTCGTAGCCCTCGGTTTCGGGCTGTTCCTGTCAGCGATCTCCGACAACCAGCAACAAGTAATGTTTGTGGTTTTCTTCTTTTTGCTGACCTTTATCCTGATGAGCGGTATTTTCACGCCTACTGAAAGCATGCCCGAATGGGCACAGGCGGTCAATGTCATCAACCCATTCGCCTATTTTATGAAAGTTATCCGGATGATTATCCTCAAAGGTTCAGGTTTAGCCGACATCCAAAGCGAAATCTACAGCTTGCTGTTGTATGCAGCAATTATCCTCTCGCTTGCTATCTGGAGATACAAAAAGGTATCTTGATGAGTTATGTAAAGCAAATTTACATAACATATCACTAAATGCTCACTTATTTTTTCTCTATCGGGCAAGTGCTCATGCCAAAGACTTTATAAAGACCGCAAAAGCCGGTTAAGCCCGTAATGAGCATAATTGCGCCCACAATTCCAACAACGATAGCCCAGGTTCCTGTAAGGGTGTTTGTCACGATTAAAGCGGCTGCAGCGGCTGCAATGATAATCCGAATAACTTTGTCTGTGGTACCTACATTTGTTTGCATAATATTAGTTTTTTGATTTATAAGCATTTATATAACAACCAGAAATCCGAAATGTTGCGGCGGGTCGTTTGATGCTGCTAAAAAAGCCTGGCCCGCAACACCGCCAACAGGGAAAGGTGCAGAAATATAAAGCTAAACTGAATTCTTTACGTTTTTGTATCTTTACCCCATACCAATAACAAACATTAATACTATGACAAAAAATGGATGGTTGCTTTTTATGATTATGGCCTTAGCAGTATCTGCTGCCGGCCAAAACATCAGCAAGGCAATTGCAGAAGCCGGGACCAGTGAAGATTTCCCGGAGGCATCACACCTGGTGGTGTTCGACAGCATTCACAATGACGTGCAGGAGTCGGGGCTTAGTTATGTTAACACTCACAGGCTCTACAAAGTACTGGATAAGGAGGGCGCTAAAAAGCTGCGCGTGATTAAATACGATTACGATCCGCTGTCGGCCTACGTGGAGATTCATGAAGTCAAAATCCATCGTAAAGACGGACGTGTGGAGACTCTCGATACAGCCAAAGTGCAGGATTTTGTTTCTCCGGCACGAATGATCTACTGGGGAGCCAGCGAAAAGATGATTGAAGTGGGCAGGCTGGAACCAGGCGACGCGGTGGAGGTGAAGCTCTTCAAAAAAGGCTTTACCTATGCGCTGCTTAGGCAGGATGATGAGAAATATGTGCCGCCTATGCGAGGACATTTTTATGATATTGTGCGCTTTTATGGTAACAAGCCTATCCTGAAAATGGTTTATGTAACCGATGTTCCTAAAGATAAACCACTACAGTATCAGTTTTATAACGGAGAAGTGCAGGTGTCTTCCAGATTTATTGATGATAAAATCCGCTATAAATTCAGTAAGGAAGATATGATGCCCCTGAAACGCGAGCCTGGCATGGTGGCCATGGACAACGTAGCTCCCAAGCTGCTTATGTCTACCAGCCCCGACTGGGAGGCCAAATCGCGGTGGTTTTACGGCGTAAATGAAGATTATGGGAGCTTTGAGACCACCCCCGAAATCGACGAAAAAGTGGAGGAAATCCTCCAGGGCGCAAAGACCGAGATGGACTCCATTAGTCTGTTAACCCACTGGGTGGCTGATAATATTCGCTACAGCGGACTATCGATGGGCGAAGGCGAAGGCTACACGCTGCATACGGGAGAGATGACCTTTGAAGACCGGTGCGGTGTTTGTAAAGACAAAGCCAGCATGCTGATTACGATGCTGCGGGCTGCAGGGTTTGAGTCGTATGCGGCAATGACCATGGCCGGCTCACGAATCGATGACCTTCCTGCCGACCAGTTTAACCACAGCGTTACCGTGGTAAAGCTTGCTGATGGCACATGGGAGCTGTTAGACCCCACGTGGGTACCCTTTGTGAGGGAATTATGGTCCAGCGCTGAGCAGCAGCAAAATTACCTTTTAGGATTACCCAAGGGGGCTGACCTGATGAAGACGCCGGTTTCCGAGCCTTCGAAGCACTATTTTGAGATGGAGATTGAGGGCGCCCTCGACGAGGAAGGCACCCTGGAGGCTTCGCTCTATGTTACCGCCGAAGGGCAGTCAGATGCCGCCATCCGGCGGGCCTATACCCGCGGATACCGCACAGAGTGGGAGCGCCAGCTGACGCGCGAGCTGATGAAGATACACCCTGATATTGTGATACACAACATGAATTTCGGGTCACCCTATGACTACCAGGAAGGACCCATTCGTATTATGGTGCAATTTATTATACCGAAGTATGCCTTTCAGACTTCCGAAAAGCTTATCTATCATCCGGTATCCGGCAAAGGGGCCTTTAACCAGGCTATGGCTCACCTGAGTCAGAATATTACCCTGGAGGAAAGGAAGTATCCTTTCAGAGATCGCTGCAGCCGCGAGGTGACGTTATCTGAGCACATCATGTTACCGGCATACAAATCCATCAACAAAATAGATGATAAGGTCGCTTCTGACGCAGATAATATCTCATATAACGGAGTGGTAGAAGCGGATAATGGCGAACTGAATATCAGTCAAAAGGCCATATATCCCAAGCGGGTATATGAGGCCGCTGAATGGCCTGCATATCGTGATGCTGTGGCAGGCCAGAAAAAAGTAAGCCAGACACCGGTAATTATCAACTTTTAAATCCCAGTATTATGATACAGAAGAAAATATTTACAACCATCCTGTTTTTGATTATCGCATCGCTGCTTGCCTTTTCCCAGGATTCGCAGGAGCCGGATGCGCTTTACCATCAGATTACCAAAGAGTATACTATTCACCCTGACGGGAGCTATGATTTGCATTACTCCAAAACACTGGAGCTGAAATCGCACTTTGCTTTTAATCAGCTTTTTGGTGAAACATTTGTGGTTTATAATCCTGAATATCAGGATTTGGTAATTAATCAGGCCTATACGATAATGGCCGACGGGACCAAAAACCCATCTCCCGAAAATGCCTTTAATGAAGTGCTGCCCCGCAAAGCAAGCAATTTTCCGGATTACAACAACCTGAAAGAGATGGTGATTACACATACCGGTCTGGAGTTGGGCGCAACCATTCACCTCGATTATACCCTGAAGACCTCCGGAGAAATGTATGGAGGGTTTTCCTTGTTTGAAGAGCTGCGCAAGCAGGTGCCCGTTGAAAAGCTGAGCGTCATTGTGCACGCACCGGAAGGTTATGAGCTGGAGTATCAGACTGTGAATTTGCGTACAGGACCTGAGATTAGTGAGAACGGCGATGGCAGCACTTACACATGGTCTTTTAAAGCATTGCAGCCCTATCCCCGCGAAGGGAATATCTGTAGCAGCAAAAAGCAGTCTTTGGCTGTTATTGGGCCGGAAGGGCTGAGCAGTCAGGTTGACCCTGCAGCGTTTTCTTGGGAACTACCCGCCGAAGCAGCTAAAAAGGTAGAAAATATTACTAAAGATGCCGGCGGGGATGCTGAAAAAGTCTCCGCAGTGTTCCATTTTCTTCGTGCAACAATCGACGCCTCCCCGCTACCTCAGAAATTCATTGGGAATAACATGAGAACTCTTAAAGAAGTCTGGAACACCAATGTGGGCACTACACTGGAAAGAAACGTAATGCTTGCCGCTATGTTAAGAGAGGCCGGTATCTATGCTGAACCGGTGATGGCTGTAGAGGCGGGGGCGCTGCCTTTGCTGCATAGCAATAAGCAACTGATGGTGAAAACAGAGATGAAACAAACCGATCCTTTGCTCATTAGTGCTGACCATCCTAAGCCTGTGAACAAGTATTACAGCCTGCCCGGAAAAGAGCTTATTCCTCTTGCAGAAGAGAAGACTGACCGCCGGCTGAAGAGTGGAAAAGAGAAAAATTCTTTTGAGCTGGAAACAGAGCTATTCCTTAATCCTGACTCGCTGTATGGGGAAGGAAGCCTGACACTGATGCATGCTTTAAACCCTTATCTGGCGCTGGTGGAAGAGCAGGATAACATCCGGCAGTTGTTAAAAGGAATCGCTGTCAGCGACGGATCGGTAACCAGTTTATCCCCGGAGGTGCTTAAGGGCTCGCTCAGATTCGGCGCATCCGTGATGCCGCTGGCCGACCATACGCCAGGACTGAAGGTGTTTGAACTGCCTGTAATAAAAGGTGGAGTGGCTGACTGGGATTTTGTGTTATGGAGCGACAGGGTTACACCGCTGCAAATACCCTATCCGGTAAACGGAAGCATGAAATTTACGATTCATCTGGAAGATTTGACGTGTCTGAATAGTAGTTATGAACAATCCTACGCTGCAGGATTTGGCCAAGTAACTGTAAAAGTGGTTGTTGATAAGGATAAAGTAGTGATAAAAAAAGATATCGCTTTAGAGAAGACATGTTACAATCCGATGGAATACAATGAATTAAGAGATATCCTTAACCTCTACACCAGCAAGGAGGGTAACAGGTTGATATTTAAAAGAAAAGAGTAGTTATCAACAGCGGCAAAAGAAATAATGTTGAAAATTTGTTAATAACTTAATGATGTATTATTTTTGCTGCAGCCAATGTCAATATATATTTGGCGCTGTCTTGTTCTTATCAGTGTGAAAAACCTTTTCATCAATTGCCTGCAACCGGGCGGAAACATTGTTGAATTGGCTTATAGTTGGCACTTCATGAGAAGTTTGTTGGCTATAAGATGATAGGGTAAATGCAAGACATTCACGGTTGTTAACAAAAAATGGGAGATGACGTTTCGTTATTTCCCATTTTTATGTTTTTAAAATGCATATAATGCTGATATTCAGCTAGCATTATTAAGAATGCTTTAATATGCCTGACACAATTAACCCAGACATTGTCTGTTTTATTTGGTAATAATCCGGCCTCTTTGTTGATTTATTTTAGCGTGCTGTTCTTTTAATTGGCTGTATTCTGTCAGAAGGTCTGTAAAGTCATCACCGTCTGAGTTTTTTATAGCTGCATGCAGCTGCTTGATGCGCTGCTCTATCATTCTCGATTTGTTATCCCACACGACCGATTCTACGGTATATTTGATATTATCCGATTCATGGTTTGTGTAGATACCTTTTTGTTTAGCCCAGTTTTCACTAAGCGAAAATTTTTCGGAGATCAGGTTAATGACCCGCTGACTGACAGAAGGATCGGAATGGTTCAGAAAAAAGGAGTCGTCAGGGATCGAATCATAGATGATCGCTTCATGCATGCTGTCAAATATCCGCTGATTTATCTTATCGCGGAAAACATAATCTATATGCTTCAGCTCATTGATGATGAATTCCGCTGCACTGATATTCACCTGCTCTTCCTGCTCATTTTCATAGCTCATCAGGTAGCGGCCATACATCACCAGCACCCTTATTAATTCATCTTCGCCATAGTTTTTCTCTTCGAAGAGTTGATTGCTTCCGGGTTGTGTGGCGGGGGCTTGTTCCGATGTGGCAGGCACACTATTTTTTGTGGTTTCTTTTCTGAGGCGATCCGACCGCAGTTTGTTGATGCGGAAGCTTAGTTTTTGCTGATCGATCTCTAACGCTTCCCACGTCGCTTTGATATACTCATCGCGCTTCAGAAGATTGGGAATCAGCGAGATGCTGTAAGCTATCTCCTCTATGGCGTCGGCACGGGCTGTGGGGTCATCGCTGTTTTCCCGGAACAGCAGCTTAGACTTCAACCGGATAAAATCCTGAGCCTGCGCTTCGATATAGGCTTTTGTTTCTGTGGAGGAGTGGCCGGCAGCATAACTGTCGGGGTCTTCCCCTTCGGGAAACAATACAATTTTCACATTCATGCCCTGGCCAAGGATCATGTCAATCCCGCGGAAGGAGGCTTTCAGGCCTGCCGCATCCCCGTCATACAGAATCGTGATATTTTGGGTGTAACGCCTGATGAGCCGGATTTGGTCTTCAGTGAGCGAGGTGCCTGAAGAGGCCACCACATTTTTTATACCCGACTGGTACAGCGAGATCACGTCGGTATATCCTTCTACCAGCAAACATTTGTCTTCACGCACCATCTCGCTTTTAGCGAAATAAATCCCGTAAAGGATCTGGCTTTTGTTATAGATTTCCGACTCCGGAGAGTTCAGGTATTTAGGTTTGTTTTTTTCGTTTGTTAAGAGACGGGCCCCAAACCCCGTCACTTTACCCGTAAGGTTATGGATAGGGAATATCACCCTGTTCCTGAAGCGGTCGTAAGCCTGATGCGGCTTGATAATACTCAGGCCGCTTTTTTCCAGATACTTATTCTTATAGCCGTTGTTTTGAGCGGTTTTAGTAAAATCGTCCCACTTCTCGGGGCTGTATCCCAGCTGAAATTCTTTGATGGTTTTTTCCAGGAACCCCCGCTCTTTCAGGTAGCTAAGCCCCACCGACCTGCCTTCCTGGGTCTCCCACAGGTTTTTGCTGAAGTGTTTCTGGGCATATGCCGTTACGACCAGCAGGCTTTCACGCTCATCTTTGGCTTGCTTCTCCTCCTCGCTCTCCTCCCGCTCTTCAATTTCAATATTATATTTCCCGGCAAGGTAACGCAAGGCTTCAGGATAGGTGTATTGCTCGTGCTGCATCACAAAGTTGACGGCGTTGCCTGCCGCTCCGCAACCAAAGCACTTATATATCCCTTTGGCCGGCGAAACGCTGAAGGAGGGTGTCTTTTCCTGATGGAAAGGGCAGAGCCCAATCAAATTGGAGCCCCGCTTTTTCAGGGAGACAAATTCGCCCACCACCTCTTCGATGCGGGCATTGTCGTGTATCTCAGCTACTTTATCCCTGGGAATCATTTTACCTGTTTTGTAATACAAAAATAGATATTATATAGCAGATTGGCAGCACAGGCGATTGATGAAAACGGGGATTACGTGATGAAACATGTGTAAATGACAGCGAACCAGTACTGTAAAATATTCTTTTTTAAGGTTGTTGATCCTCTGCTCAGAAAACAGGCATTTTTAATAGTTATACCAATTGTATTTGAAAGTGAGCTTCAGCGAAACATTGAAATTATCCCGAAGACTTGCCGATACATATTTGAAGTGCCTTTAGGAGAGAAACTCCCGCCACGCCAAAGGCCTTGGGGAACTAAAGGCGCAATTCAAATAGTTAACGGTATAAAGGCTTATTTCAACTGATAATCGGTATAACAGAAACACTCCGGCGGCATCGAGCCGTAAAAATCTTTCTAATCATCCAGAACAGCCTCCTGTTTTTTGTTTTCCAGAAAAAAGAGGCCTCCGCCATCTACCAGCGGCCCGTTATACAGCTCTTCAAAAAGCAGGTTATTAGCTGCAAGGAGTTTTTTTAGTTTTTCATGGCCGGGCAGGGTATCGAGTCTTCCTGTAAAGAACACCGTGTTGCCACAGCGTCCGGCGCACCCGCCAATAAAACCATGAGACTGGTGTGGCAGCACGATATTTTCCGGGGAGAAATAATGGATAGGGAAGGTTTTCTTTAGTTGTTTTTCAATGCCGCGATCGCTGGTGATAAAGGAAGCCTTGTTCAGCGGGAACAGGCTGCAGCGGGCATAGCCTTGTGGGATATGGTAAAATGGCGTTTTAGGATGTCGCGACAGAATTGTTTCTTCGGTAAGGTGCCGGTGATGGATAATGGCCGAGGATGTCACCACGGCGTTGTAATGCGCTGTAGCGGGATGATTTTTACCTATGGCCATCGTTCCCGTATGGAAAGGAATTCTATGGTTTTTTAGCGCTGCGGTGACGTCGGCTGGTGTGTTGGGAGCTACAATAAGTCCGGTGGGTGTTTGGCACAAAAAAATATCCGGGTGGCCGCTGATGCTGTCGTATACTATGCCTTGTGCGTTAAACAGGATAAGCTCTCCCATATCCGAGAGTGATTGCAGGGCTTGCGGCGGAAGCCGGTAATCAGCAACAATCAACATGGCAAGCTCCTTTCCTGGTGGCGGCATCCTGTTTGAACACCACATTGCGATAGCGCTTTTGCAGGAGTTTTTTGTTTTCCGATTGATATCCTACTGCATGGGGAATGTCGGCGGGGTTAACAGCGATTTCTATGCGATTTGCTGCTTGCTGCGGCAGGGCGGCCTCAATTTTTTTCTTCCAAATCCGCGAAAGCGCAAGGGCTTTCAGCGCAGGGTGAAAAGGGCCATCCAGCAGGTCGTTTCCATTCAGGAATCCTTCAGTAGGGTGCAACCCGGTACGCAGGATATCCACTCTGTTTTCTTCGAAAAGAGGGAGCAGCTCCGCGAGTAACGCCACCGTTTCCTCCAGCGTCTGTGGCCTGTAAGCTTTTTGCTGCCACAGCTCTTCCAGATGCGTGCCTTTCAACACCAGGGTGGGATAGATGCGGGTGTTGGATGCGCCGAGTTCAATTATGCGTTTGGTGGTATGCCGCGCGCCGTCATCAGAATCTCCTGGCAAGCCGGTCATCATCTGCAGTCCCAGCGAAAAGCCCGATTGCTTAATCAATTTGGCAGCCCTGGTGGTGTCGGCCACGGAGTGTCCCCTGCCGGCCTTTTGCAGCACATCGTCGCGCATCGACTGTGCTCCCAGCTCTATGGTTGTTACCCCATATTCGGAGAGCAGTGCCAGAACTTTTTCATCGATATAATCGGGCCGCGTGGAGACGCGGAGGCTACCCACTCGCCCCTGCTGCAGATAAGGCCGGGCAATTTGCAGATACGTTTCCTGCTCCCTTAGCGGGATGCCGGTGAAGTTCCCTCCAAGAAAGCCGATGTCTACTGTTTTATTGGTAGGAATAGTAGAAAGGTACTTCTCGATTATCCCTCTTGTCTCCTTTTTTCCGGGGGCTTGCAATACGGAGGTGATGCTGTGCTGATTGCAGAACACACAGCGGTGCGGACACGCCATTTCAGGGATAAAAACGGGTATAGTATAAAACGATTTCATTGGTTTACTTTCTGCTGCAAAAGTAAGGGTAAAAGAAAAGCGCCTCCAAAGGGAGGCGCTAATCAGAAAAAAAACAACAATCAACGTGTAGCAAAAAGGCTGTTAACCCGGCTGCCGGTAAGTGCTACGCTCCGGCAGCTATTAAAAATTGTATTTGAGGTGGATATGTGTCCTTACCCCTGAAGCTTCTTCGGTGTCTGTCACCGTGCCGTCATCCCGGATGGTTCCATAAGCGGTGGCATTATAGCTCACTTCTGCCATAACGAGAAATTTATGCACTTTATACGTGAGCCGCGGGGCAATACGGTAGGTTACATCAATATTATTTCCCCTTCCATACCTGTTTATCGTTACCGGTTTCTCAGAGGCTTTTTCTGTTCCCAAATTCTCAGAATATCCTGCAAAGAGAGAATAAGTAACGCTACCTTTGGCATACAGCCACTCCGTCCACAGTGTGCCGGTTTGATAATTGCTGTAAGTTATCTTGTTGGTCACCGGGTCAATAAATTCGGCATAGCCCCCCATCATCAAAAAGTTATACATATTTTCGCCATACATTCCCTGCACTTTGGCGGTAAAGTTGCCTGCATCCTTTCGCAGGAAAACATTACCCTGCATTGCTCCCAGTGTTTCGTCCATCTTCAGCCCCAGCAGGTCCTGAGTGCGGGGCATGATCTCTTTATATCCCGCCACAAAACCCAGCGTCCATCCCCTGCTGTTATATTCCATGTGCAGGTTCAGCTCCGGCAGCGCAGCGTTACGCAGGTAATCGGGTGTGGTTCCTTGTGGCCCCGGGCTGGCAAAATCGCGCTGCGTCAAGGCGGTGAGGCTTCCCGACAGATTTTCATCGAGGTTGAAGCCAAAGCGTATTTGCGGGTTCCTGGACAAGATAGCATAAGGGATGCCGCCGCCCCATCCGGCTACTTCCGGATAAGTGCTCACCACAAAAAACGGGTGCCAGTACTGGCCGGCCATCAGCGAGGTGTTTTCCCACTCCAGTTTAAGGATGGCATGGCGCAGGCGCATCATACTCATTACCGGATTGGCGTTGCCCACAAAGTCCATCTCTACCAGGGCGCTGCTTTGTGCTCCCCACATTTCAGGGCCTGAGACGCGGGTGCGTAACCGGCTGTGGATGCTGAACATATTAAAGCTTGCAGTCCCGTTCAGGTCTTGCCCATTGGCGTCGTTACTCACCGGCGCGGTAAACAGCAGCACATCACCTTCGCGGGCAGTCACTGCCTGACGCGAGTCGTAAATGGTTTCTGAGCTGATAAATCCGCTTAGCGATACATCATATCCATTTTCGTCCTGGGCTATAAGAAGCGCCGGAAGAAACAGTAAGAATGTGAATAGTAATTGATATCTCATAAAATGCTTGTTTAGTTTTATTTTTGGAAAAAAGAAGAATCCGTTACTGCGAAAGCTCCTGTTGCTGTTTACGCATGCTGCTTTTCAGAAATTTTTTCTGCTTTTTTCTTTGGTAGGTTTGTAGGAGTCGTCACCTTGTCTACCAGATAAAGAATAGATTTATAGGAAATTCCGCTGTGGCGTGTGAGTCCTATTTCGCAGGTACGGCTGGTGGAATAGCCGTGAGTTACCTCACCGGGCTGCTGCTCTTTCAGTGTCCGCAGGCCATGGGCATTCAGCTCGGGATGAGAAAAGCCTCTGTCTCCGGCAAAGCCACAGCAGTTGGTGTCGGGTTTCACCACCTTGGTGGCGCACATCTCAGCCAGCTTTATCAGGTTGTCTTCCTGTCCCATCTTTTTGGCGCTGCACACGGCAAAGACGCTTACAGTTTCTTCTGCCGGGGTGAAGTGGAGATGCGGAGTCAGATATTTCAGGACAAACTCAATGGGCTCATAGAGCTTCAGCGGCTCTTTCATGTTTTCTTTCATCGTATAGAGGCAGGGACTCATGTCTCCTAACACCGGATATTTTCCCTGCTCGCTGGCTTTCAGGAGTGCATTTTCCAGCTCATCCGATTTGCGTTTACCTTCTTCCTTAAACCCTTTGCTGGAATAAGCCATGCCACAGCATTGGTTGGAGAGGTTTTCGGGGTAGATAATCTCATACCCTGCTTTGGTAAGTAGCTGCTTCACTTTATCGGTGAGGGCTACTTTTTCATCATAATCTTTGGATATCCCCATTGATTGGTTGATACAGGCAGGAAAATAGACCACTTTCCGTGGATTACCGTTAACCGTCAGGCGGGTGTTTATTTTTGGCGCTCCTTTGGGGAAGTAAGGGTTCCACTGCGGTATTTTGTTGCCTGATGCTTTGCGCATGCCGTTGGCAATGGCGTCCATCACTTTTGTGCCCAGGATAGTATGGAAGCTGTTGACCATATTGAGCCCAAAACGGGCATAATTGGTCACTTTATCCATGCGCGGCGCCAGGTAGGTGGCTATTTTTCTGTCGCGTGAGGGCATGTTTTCATGTCTGAGATGCTTCACCAGCTTTCCTGTATCAATATCCACAGGACAGCTTAAAGCACACAGGCCGTCGGTAGCGCATGTCTGCAAGGCTTTGTAGTCGTAGTCCTGCATCAGCGATGCCAGGATGTGGGGCTGCTGGCCGCTTTGCTTCAGGCGTTGCATCTCGCGGTATACCGTGATGCGTTGTCGGGGCGACATGGTGAGCTCGTGAGAGACGCAGGCGGGCTCACAAAAGCCACACTCGGTGCACTTGTCTACCGTTTCGTGGGCCGCCGGCATGGGCTTCAGATTCTTGAGGTGTATTTTAGGGTCGTTGTTGAGGATAACACCCGGGTTCAGGAGCTCCTGAGGGTCGAAGATTGCTTTTACCCGCTTCATCATCTCATAAGCTTCCTCGCCCCACTCCTGGGTGACATAGGGCGCCATATTTCTGCCGGTTCCGTGTTCTGCCTTCAGGGAACCATCGAAACGTTCTGTTACCAGCACTGCCAGCTCATCCATAAAGTGCTCATAGCGTTTCATCTCCGTCTGGCCATTAAAATCCTGGTTAAAAACAAAGTGCAGGTTCCCCTCCAGGGCATGACCAAAGATGACTGCCTCGTTATATTCATATTTGGCAAAAAGTTCCTGCAGGGCCAGGGTAGCTTCTGCCAGCCGCGGCACAGGAAAAGCCACATCTTCAATGATAACTGTAGTACCCGTTTGGCGCATTGCTCCCACCGAAGGAAACAGCCCTTTACGAATTTTCCAGAGCCTGGCGTACTCATAAGGCTTGTCGGTAAAGGTGATAGGAACTTCTGTAGCGATATCTTTAATGGCCTCTTTTACGGTCGCTATCTGTTCATAAAGCTTTTCATGGGAATCCGCGGTAGTCTCCACCAAAATAGAGGAGGCGGACGGCGAGAGGTCTTTAAGGTATGGCGGGACGCCCTCGGCAGCCTCCATAGATTTGAGGCTGGCGCGGTCTATAAGTTCCACGGCGGCCACGGGCTCACTTTTGAGGAGAGAGACGGCGCGGCAGGCCTTTTCAATATCGGGAAAAGTCATCAGGGCACTGGCCTTAAACTGGTCGTCCTCCACAGTTTTGTAGGTGATTTCGGCAATAAAGCCCAGCGTTCCCTCCGAACCGATCATCAGGTGCTGCAGGATTTCAAAGGGGTCTTCGAAATCTACCAGCGCATTCAGGCTGTATCCTGTTGTGTTTTTCATTTTAAATTTACTGCGGATACGGTCAGCCAGCGTTTTGTTAGCGCGGATGTCTTGTGCCAGCGTCGACAACTCTTTTAGCAGGTCTCCGTGGGTGCCCCGGAAGGTGGCGCGGCTTTCTTCGTCGGCGGTATCCAGCATGGTGCCGTCGTTAAGCAGCACCTTCATGCTGTCTACAGTTTGATAGGAATTTTCTTTGGTACCACAGCACATCCCGCTGGCATTGTTTGCCGCTATTCCGCCAATCATGGCGGCATTAATAGATGCCGGATCGGGCCCTATTTTCCGGTGATAAGGCGTCAGCACGTTGTTTGCATGAGCGCCGATAACACCGGGCTGCAGACGTATTTTACTTCCGTTATCCAGGATATGATATTTTTTCCAGTTGTTGCCGGCCACGATGAGCACCGAGTCGGTAATCGCCTGTCCGGAGAGGCTGGTGCCGGCGGCACGGAAGGTTACCGGGATTGCCATTTGGTGGCAGACGGCAAGGATGCGGGACACCTCCGCGGCGTCATTGGCTTTAATCACTATCTTCGGAATAAGGCGGTAGAAGCTGGCGTCTGCGCCATATGCCAGCATGTGGAGCGGGCTGGTAAGCAACCGATCCTCGTCAATATGGGAAGCGAGTTCCTGGTAGAGACTTTTAAATTTTTTAGGTAAATTTTTCATTGGTTGTTTTTTTTGTCGTTGATTGTTTATCATAAACATTTGCCGGATGAGGCTATTACGATAATGGAAAAGGATTGAATCCTGCATATATCATACCGCCTACCAGGGCTGTAATCAAAAGATAATAGATAAATGCCGGTAAGGCGTTGGTGCGTATGATTTTACCTTCGGCGCCCAGGCAGCCTACGGTGGCAGCAACCGCCACTACGTTATTTACACATATCATATTTCCTATTCCTGCGCCAATCCCTTGCATCGAAAGGATGAGAATCTGCGGAAGCTCCAGGATAGTGGCTGTTTCGAACTGGAACGACATGAACAGGATGTTTGATACGGTAGCTGATCCAGACATGAAAGATCCTAACATGCCTATGATGGTGGCAAAGAAAGGGTAAGCCGCTCCGGAAAGCCCTGCTGCCGCCTCGGCCATTTCGGTAAGCATGCTGTCCATGCCGTTGGCGTTGTTCCCCGAATTGAGCATCAGCTGTACCATACCTACGCCGGCAAACAGCGCTATGGCAGCCCCCTTGATTTGTTTTACGGTGAGTTTCCACGACATTTTAATGTCTTTGAGGGGCATTTTATGGTACCACTGGGTTAAAAGAGCTACCAGAATGAAAGGGATTGTTCCCGGCAAGTAGGCCCATTTTAAAACGTAGTCTAACCCTTCTATTCCCGCTACGGTATCGAGTGTTACCTGCTGAGCTGCCAGGATGCCTTTCAGTCCGAAGGTGGGGATACGGGTAATAACAAGAATGATGGCGATGAGCAGATAGGGCGACCAGGCTTTAAGCAGCGACATTTTTGCTTGCCCTACGTTGCCCGTATCGCTGTTGGATTTCCAGATCTTTGGCCATTTGCTCTCCTCAGGAAAATCCCATGCTTTTTTGGGCACCAGGAAGCCTCTTTTTGCGGCAAAGACGACTATTCCTAAGCCTATAAATGCGCCCACTAAGGAAGGTAGTTCAGGCCCGAAGATGACAGCTATCAGCGCATAAGGGATCATAAAGGAGAGGCCTGCAAAAATGGCGAAAGGCAATGCAGCAAGTGCCGGCTTAACGGACTTTTCCTTTCCGAAGAGGCGTGTGAGGATGATAATACCCAGCAGGGGGATAAATATGCCTACAATAGCGTTGGGGATGGCAATCCATTGCGTGAGTTCCATCATAAATGTATCGGCCTCAGTGCCGGTAGCTTCCAGGTTGGATTCAAGCGTGCTCATGGCTCCAAATATTGGCGTACCTACGGCGCCGAAGGGCACCGGCACACTATTGAATATCAGCGCTACCAGTGCAGCTGCTAAGGGAGGAAACCCCAGACCTACCAATAAAGGGCCGGCCAGGGCGGCAGGTGTTCCGAACCCGGCAGCGCCTTCGATAAATCCACCAAACATAAACCCGATAATGATAGCCTGAATACGCCGGTCGGTAGTGATGCCATTGAAGCCGTTGTTGATGGTAGCCATAGCCCCCGACAACTTCAGGGTGTTGAGGATGAGGATGGCTCCGAAAATGATAATTAAAATATCTAACGCTTTCAGAAAGCCAAAAACGGTATAGCCCAAAACATGCTGGACGGTCATATCCCATTCTAAAAAAGCCACCAGGATAGCGGTGAGTAAAGCCAGTGGCAGCGCTTTTTTGGCGGGCCAGTTGAATCCTGCCATCAATACGATGGTTAAAAGGATAGGTGAAAAAGCTAGAAGTGCGCTCATAAAAAAGTAGTTTTTAATTAGTTAGTTTTTACTTATTCAATAGAAATGCCAAAACATGATTCGGCAGCTTGTTTATATCCTTTCTATTTTATAAGCTTTGATAAATAGAAGGTTAAAAAAAGTTTTCGAGTTTTATCACTGATTAGCTATGCGGAAAAATTATGTGCCGTTTGGATCGATCGGTCAAAATCAACCGATCCATATGGAACACTTGTTCCAAATGACACAGTAAAAATAAGAAACTAAAGTTTTGTACTTAAAACCGGAAGTATAACGTGTTTTTAATAAAGTTGATATTAACAATAAGTCCGGTCTAAAAAGAATCAATTTTTTTTATTAAATGACATAATATAAAGATTATCAGTATGGTATGAAAAATGCATTTTTTTAATTAAACTATTGATTTTCAATTTCATAACTTATAAACATACAAACCTATGAACTTATTAAACTGCACTCAACAATAATTGAATAACTTTAAATGGGGTATGTAATCATGACCCGTGATTTTGATTGACAATTTCTTTATAGGAAACAGGGGTTTTATTTACTGCCTGCTCAACTAACCTCAAAAATAAAAGCCCTCTACTTCTTGATGTTCTT
>Ga0307955_1000362_pt1 | contig 25675 bp, 26 predicted proteins | sample OrgLakmetagen439_FD_201819 | JGI IMG/M metagenome (GOLD analysis project Ga0307955, IMG submission 201819) | Saline water microbial communities from Organic Lake, Antarctica - #439 | ecosystem: Environmental > Aquatic > Non-marine Saline and Alkaline > Saline | place: Antarctica: Organic Lake...
CTCCAACAGGAAGCGGATAGCCTGGTTGAGCGAGAAGAGGGTAAAAAACGACTGGTGACGTAGCCTGGCCATGATCCAGCGCTCGACGATCTGGACCGCCACCTCGGCCTTGGCTTTGTCCTTGGGCTTGTAAGGGCGAGCCGGCACGATGGCGGTGTGGTAGTGCGCAGCCAGTTGCTGATAGCTGGGATTGATCACCGGCTCGTAACGGTGGGATTTGCGGACAGCACTTTTCAGCTGGTCTGGAACGACCAGCTCCGGAACGCCGCCAAAAAACTCAAAGGCTTTTACATGGGCGTCCAGCCAGTCCGCCTGGCCCTGGCTCCAGTGGGCGCAGGCGAAGGTGTAATTGGACGCTCCCAGCACCGCCACAAAGATCTGAGCGGTACGGGCTTCGCCCGTATCCGGGTTCACGACGGTCAGGGTGGGGCCGCAATAGTCAACGAAGAGCTTCTCCCCGGCCCGGTGTGACTGGCGCATGCTGCGTTGCTGACGCCCGAGCCATTCGTTGTAGCGATGACAGAACTGGGCATAGCTGTAGCCGTCTTCGGGATGCTGCTGGCGATATTCCTGCCATAGCAACTGCTTGGTTATGGTCTTGTTTTTGAGTTCCAGGTGGATGGCCGGGAAGTCCGGCTCAGAGAAGCGTCGCTGGCCGGTCACCGGCTGGGTTGGGAAGAGGAGCCGCCCAAGATCACGCTCACAAAGTTCTTCGGGTATGGGCCAACTGAGCCCCGCCTGCCTGGCTCGGGTGAGGTAATCCACCACGGTGCCATAGCCGATATTGAGCGACTGGGCGATGCCTCGGTAGCTCAGCCCTGCTTCATGTCGAAGACGCAGAATGTCTTTAATTTTGCGCATTGATAGTCTCATCTTGGCCACCGCTCACACTCCTTGCCTTGGGGAAGGCTGGAAGGTTAGCAGTGTTCTATCAAAATCAATGCGTTAGATTGGTTTTTGGAGGCTGTTGATCTGTGGTTCTGGATTCCGATCACCGATTCTGGAAAAACCGGCAAAAGTGATCGGATAAAACCAGAATCAGTGATCGCAAAGTTCCAGAATGGGTGATCGGATTAAACCGGAATCAGTGATCGGAATGGGCCAGAATATGCACCAGTTCCCCTAAAGAGTTCAGAGGCGTGGATAAAGAGGCTTTTTCAACCGTGGAGATCATGCCGGCATCCAATTCTAGATATTCTTCACCGAAGCGAACGATTAATTTCCCAAAGTTGAACGGCTTGTCGAACTTACGTTCTCTTCCTTTTTGTGACTGATTCTGATTAAGAACTTTACCAGGTATCATCTCGATAACGCTCTCATTTTCGTTAGCTATATCACAGTCTTGTGAGAGCACTACAAGCCTTGGGCCGACCTGTCTATTGCGATACCGAGCAATGGCGCGAGCGTCTTTAATTTTGTCCAGGACCTCAGGAGGCAATTGCTCTGCATCAATAATCATTCCTTGGCGCAACTCAGCCACGGATAGCGCTGTAATGGGCTGATTGGTTGGTTTATTTGTTGGCACAGTCGATCCTACTGCTTACCCTTGTCGAGAAATCGCGTGTACCCGGCTACGAGCCTCTTTCTTCGATGGTGCGGGGGCTAATTCTACTGTCTGCAGCTTTTGATCCACCTCTTGAGCCATCTGCGCAATTCCGTCTGGATCCGAGAGGCTCCGTTTCAAGTGGTCTAACAACGTGGCACCGTCGACTATGACGTTTTTGAGGCCTTTTTTGATGCCGCCCGGCACTCGCGCTTCGACGGCAAGACTGACGTCATAAAGCTTTCTGTAGCGGTCAAGCTCGCGTGGGGATGTGTCTTTCAAGTGCTTATACAGGGCTGCACGGGAAACACCGACAAGTTTAGCAACTTGGTGTGCATTTACTCCCAGAATAGATTGGGCGTGCTTTACCATATCTTCTACAGAAATCGCACGAGCATTCATGTCTGCTGACACCGAAAACTCGTCATAAGCCGAAATATTCATTGGTTGCTCGTAGGCGTCACCGAGCGGTAGAGTCAGATCCTCTAGGTCAAAATTACGGACGAAATCCCCATTTAAGAATCTACCACTGGCATCTCCATTCTCGAAGCTAACAACGCTTGTAGAAGGGATGAGCGCCTCTGACAATGCTCTGTATTCATCATACTGTGCAATGTACCCGTCCATTAGTCGACTTCCCTATACAGCCAGTCCCTATCGCATACTGACTTATTGATGATTTCGTTAAAAGTTTCTTTGGTCACCTGATGGGAGCTCGTGAACACCTCTTCAACATTCAACTCATTGATTCTCTCTTTAACGATTTTGCTAGCTTGGGTGGTCAACAAGCCAAAAAAGGATCCCGAAGGTTTTTCATTCGTCCATTCATCGCGAAGCTGAAGCTTCATGCTGAACTTTTGATCTGGCTCGCTAACTGGGCCGGTCAGCCATTTTCCCGGCTTCCCGTCCTTATTAAAAGGTAGTTGTTCCAAATGCACAGCAATCTTCTCATTTGGCGCAATAACCCGAGTGACTTGCAGCTGGCCTGTTTGGAATACATCGCTTTGCTGATGGTCACGGACAAAATCCAAAGGGAGCACTGATGCTTTCGTGCTGAAGTATTCTTTCAACTCTCGACCGTACACTGGGATAATTGCATCGCAATACGTGAGAGTAATTTCATTGGTAGTAAGATAACCAAGAATTTCGATCGATTTAAGGCCTTCAAGAATTTCAGAAAATCGCTTAATGAAATTCTCATATTTGCCGTATTCGGTAACACGATATTCGAAGTTATTCCGGTCGACAATCAAGCTCTCGCGACCATCAGGGCCGAAGAAACCCCAACGGACTTCTTCTTTGGGGCCCTTAAAGCCGGACTGGCCGGGATTGCTCACCGCTTGGTGCAGCTGATTGAGGTCAAAGCCGTGAGATATACTCTCTCGACGCTCTGTTAACCCCGCTCGAATCATGGCGTGGTGAAGCTTCCGTTCATCTGCGCCGTCAAGTTCAGGGATTTCGACTAATCGAACGTTAGCAGTGACATATACCAAGGGCGCTTTCTGAAAACTGCCAGACATCGTACGTCTCTCAATTATGATATAGACATTTTTGTAGACACATTATACGTCCGCAAGCCGAATTAAAACCAGTTACATGACCGATCAGCAGTGACCAACTCAAAAATTAACGGCCTCAGCCCGATCACTCTTTTCAGCACAGCCGTCTGGCTGGGCAGCTAGGCTATGAGACAGCTCCTTGCTCCCACTTTTTGATAAGGCTGCGTATTTTCTCAAGCCCTGCTTGGGTCTCCATCAGCGATACCGGGGCATGGTTGCCCAAGACCCTAATCGGCGAAGAAAGCCATTGTTCAGCAGTCACTCTATCGCCCTCGAAGAGCTCAATAACCTCACGATAAACCCGCTCCCTCAGTTCAGCTAAAACTTCCTCTTCACTCACATCCGATACCCCAGCCATTCATCGTTAAGTCTGACAGGCTCCCCAAATTCATGCCCCAGGCCCCTCTCCAGACCAATTGCTTGGTCAAACCGCGACTTCATGTATTGTGGAATTCGACCGGTCAAAAATCTAATTTCACAGGAGTTTCATTATGAGAAATGCACTCGACGAAATCAGCTCATTGCTGAGAGAAGCACTCGCGGTTGCGGAAACCATTGATCCCTTCAAACGTGCCAGCGCGTCACTGACGCTGTCTTGTTTCGACGGCAGCACCGCCAGAATTACAGAGACACTCGACAACCCCGGCGATGACACAGACAACACCGGATCGTCAATCTCGCAAACGCCGCCCCAAAAGTCATTGGTGGATCAGTTGGGCGACATCAAAAAGAACAACTGGTTCTGAGGAGAGCTAATTATGAAATCAATGTTCGAAGCAAAACGTCTGGCCGCCGCACTTGCGGCCGAATTCGGCTGCGGCGACTTGCATATCAATGTCCAGATGGAACGTGGTGAAGACTGGATGAACATCGATATGTACCAGAACGCCAGCGAACCGGGTCGCCTATTGGCGTCTGTCAATTGTGATGCTGACGTGGGTTTGATGATGAAGGAATCCACCACGCTGCACTGAGCGCCGATAGACAGTCCCGATCACATCCCAGTGGTCGGGGCCGTTTGCTCTCGCCAATACTTTTTGGACCGTTTGATTCCGACCTCTCCGGGGCGGCCGCCTCGTTCCGCCGCGGATTTGATTCCAAGAGCACCCAACCAGGTTCCGGGTCGGCCCAGCGCTCGAACAATTAGTCCAAGCGCCCGCATATATTCCCGTTGAGTCGATGTTGACTTCGAACGGTCTGGCAACCAGACATTCCGGAAATACTGGCAGTGTTTCAACTTGATCTGTTCTGGCCGGGTTACGTGAGGGAATTGCTCCTCAATAACCGCGAAAATTCGATTTATCCGATTGATGTACCGCCTCCGCTCCGTTTCGCCGAGTGAGCTGAAATCCAGCCGCTTAAACAGATAGTCAAGCTGCATTGCGCATGCCTCCCACGTATGCACTTGCGACTGATACTCGGTTGTGGCCCAACCGCCGTGAAACCTCCTCTCTGGCTATCCGATCCATGACTTTGTCGCGGATCGGTCCTTTTAACGGTGAAGGCCCACCCATCACCTCCTCATAGATATCCTGGGCAAAACCTGCCCTGAGCTCCATAAAATGGGGAATTCCGGACAACAGCAAAAATTGCCGGCACGGATTGATTTCGGTTCTCAAAAAAGACTTTACCGTGTCGGTTTCCGACAACAAGTTCCGAGATCCTTCGGGTCGAACTTCGATGGCGTAATTCAGTGCTTCCATCCGAAATGCATTCGCCTTGATCGTGCGGTCTTTCGAACGCCTTCCGCCTTTGCAGCCTTCAAGAATCGTAGCTTCTCCGGTGGCCTCGATTTCCCGCTTCATGCGTTCAAGATCCTGAAGGATGCACTCTCTGACTCGCATACCCCAAGCACGGGCCAACAGAATCACAGCAGCACCAAGCTCGAATCCAGCAGCAATTGCCACGTTGGCTGCGTACCTGGCATCCAACACGCCTGCCTTAATTTTTTTGGTCCGAACCGATTCCCTGCATACTCCCAGAACTTCCCGCGCGGATACTTTCAGAGCGTCATCACCACGAAATGCGCGCATTACGGTGTTAACCGTGCTGATGGCATTGTGTGCGTATGCAACACTGATTTGCTCATCAACATCCCCATCCGGCCACTCGTAATCGCCATCCAGTCTGGCTTTGATGTAGGCTCCGAATTGAAGAATGAATTCCCGATCGATTTTTCGCGAATCGTTCATGCTTTGGCGTTTGCAATAGCTCACGAACACACCTGAGCGACGCTTGTGAGTTGCTCTCGTGTTGAAGTGGCTGTCCCGACCGTAATGCTGGTCCAGGGCCTGATGAATAGCCTCGCCCAGCTTTTTGCCATAGCTGTAGTTTCGCCTGTAATCCGGTCTTCTCCGCTTGGTGGAGCGACACCCTCGTTTAACAGATTTATTACTCATACCTGCCTCCGTTCTGTTGAAAATTCATGAATACAGTGTGCGTGGCAAACCATGCGGAATCTGGGGCAAAGAGCCGGCTTCCACGCTGATGCTCCGCCCCGTAGTCCGCATTAAGTGTGACTGTGCCAGGGTCCAGAAGGCCTTGACGGTGGGAGCATCCATCGTGCTGCTGTATCAGCACTGTTTCGTCTCGATTGCGAGCCGTGAACACGAGGTCGAGAATCAACAGCGTGTACGGGGAGCGGCATCTCTTTATCAGCGAGATATCGCAACGGAGGGTTTGCCAAACGGCGGTGGGATGACCGGGGAGGTGAGCAGCCAACGATGATGCGCTGGTAACGTTCCCTGTTGCTCGATTGCGGAGTTAACGTAAACCGTTTCCGCAATTTTCGATCATTGGGCAGGCCTGCAAGTTATTGATATTAATAATCTTGCAAGCCTTTTTCTTGTACCCATCTCCTTCTATAAACAGCAGCACTGCTGAGTGGCCAGCGGATAGGATTTTGGTCAGGCGTCGGTTAAACGACGCACATGCGTAGGCTGGTGGCTCGGCCACCATTTGGATGATACGGATCATTGATGATCCATTGGAGGGGTGATCACGATGATCATTTCTGAGTCCGGCGAAGCCGGAATTAATTGCTGATTGTTTTGAATGCCCAGCTAGCAACCCCCTGTCCATACGGAAAGGGAGGAATTGCTTTCAATCATGACGAAATGCCGTAAATATCTCAACGCGAGAAAACGCGAAATTTCCGCGTAAACTCAAAAGTATTGCGCAATATCAGCAAGCGGCCAGCACTCAAAAGACAGGCATGCGGAGAGGCAGCTAGCCATCTTTCGTGGACTCCAAGTGGACTCGAAGTGGACTGACATGTTTCCTTCGGCAACGAGGGCCATCCCAACAGTCCACTTCGAGTCCACTTGGAGTCCACTTAGATCCGCGAGGTAACAGGGGCATACGCAAATAACAGTATGAACCTGGAAGGGAATGGAGGGGAAAGCTGCTCTATTTTTTGATCACATATGATGAGTGCAGAGTGGGTTTGGTCAGGTGGCGCGGGGGCGGACCCCAAAATATCTCGCTCAAGCTGCTTATCTGCAGTGACAGAACCCAACCAGCATTCCGGCTGAGTTACTGTCGCTGCCGACACCCATACCTCGAATAGACAGCTCAGCCAGCATCTAACAACGCTTGCAGACGCTCAATCTCCGCCTTGATAGCCGAGGGATCCTTCTCTTTACCGAGGTATTCATTGGAGTTCAGATCAAACCACTCGTCATTCGCGAACAACACCTTTTCAATTTGACGATCGCTAGACCAAGCTGCCTCACTACGGTTCAGGATTTCTTGACTAAGCGCTTCCTTGGCATCCGGCTCGCCATGGTTGATGAACACTGTGGTGCCTCTGCCGCGTGCGCGATAACCTCCGAGCTCAAAGATGTTGTCCAACAAACGCTGTTGATCCCCATGTCCAGAGTAATGAGAAGAAAGGTTCACAACCTCAGCACCGCCAGCAGAACCTTCTAACAGTTCTCGCCCAGCAGAGCCCGCGGCCTGAAAGCCCGTTAGTATGATCGTGTTTTTCGGATCGTCCTTGAGCAGACGCAGGTATTCTGCTGACGGCCCACGGTCACACATCCCTGAACTAGCCAGTATGACGTCATAGTTCTTCAAGCAGTGACCGAATGGATCACTAGACCCTTGTTTTGGTGGTGCAAACGATGTACTCAGCCTTACTCGGCCCTTACTGACCGTTCGCCCTTCACTCAGAGAACCATAAAGCGCTGCAATATCCGAGGCCGAACACTGGGCTCGTTGAGGCAACTCGCTGCTCATATACTGAAACTTCCCGTTTCTCAGAACCTTTTTAAACTGCTCTGAGTAAACTCGATTCAATCGATTGCTAAGCGGACTGTGGCACAGGATTCTCAAATTCTGCCCGTCGGGCAAGTCCAAGCAGAGACGCTCATGCTGGTCTGAAGCTATAGTCCAAAGATCTGCTATGAGCTCCTGCATTCGGTGATACGCAAAGCTCGGAATAAGAGTTTTTCCACCTTTGTCTCGAACTGTGCGCAAAATGCTGTTCGCTAGTATTGAGGTTCGCGACTTCCAGCATTTCGCATCCCGGTTCCTGTTCCCGTATGTCGATTCGGTAACGATATAGCCAGCGTTCGGATAGGGGCTATGGTCCGCCTTCAGCAGCGGAAGGTAGGGGTTATCGTCTGTCTGACACCCGAGATCCCCACTGAAATGAATTGAGGCAAATTCTTCCGGCTTGTCGCTTGGACTTTTCGCCCATGAGACCGATACTGAACAACCACCTAAAACATGAGATCCCCTGTTATAGGTGGCGGTCAGATCGTCTGAGAGAGTCAGAATCCTCCCCCAGCTGAACTCTCCACGATCAATAACGTGCCAGTTGATCCCATCCACATCTTCCTGGCTATAAAGCTGTGAGATTTTGGCCGAGTCAGCGAGTAACTCCGTCGCAATCTCCATAGTCGCCTGCGTGCAGTAGACCCACCCGCGAAAGCCTTCAGCAAAGAGCTTTGGCAACAACCCACAATGATCCAGGTGAGCATGAGTAAGCAGCACGTACTGAACCTCTGCCGGGTTAAACGGGAACGGTTTTCGGTTTAGCCATTCAATGTGGTGCGGGCCCTGATGGATGCCGCAATCCACCAAAAACTGCGTGTCTGAATCGGTGTGCCATAACCAACTACAAGAGCCGGTAACGCCTTGGATTGCTCCGATAAACTTAACTTTCAGCATAACTCCACCTCCTCAGATAATCTCGGCACCGGGAATGTATCCGCCTTTCTCGGCTATTCGTGTCTTGATCAAGTGCTCAGGAAGCTCATCAAGGCCCAGCCAAGCTCTTACTTCGTAGAGATGATCAAATACATGCCTGCCAATAATCTTCGGAATCACGAATGTCCATTGAGGATGGTGATGGCCTCTTGGTATCGAAGCTGCATGATCGTTTCCTACCTCGATCAAAAGGCAGTAGTTGCAATCGTTCCTAAGAAACAGCTCGATCCGGTAGGTAGTCCAGTAGTCGAGGTCCCAGCTCGTCTTTTTTCTGTATTGGGACGTGCCTAGAAGCGTAGGCTGCTCAAACCTCGGTTCCACAACCTCTTGAGAATTTCCATTGGACTTCCTAAAGATGCTTTCTTCCGCAAATGGTTGGCCAATTTTCGGCTTTGCAAACTCACCCTCTTCTTCCCAAACCAGGTCTCCAGTAACTACGAACTCATTTCTATCCATCAAATCCACGTTCAGGTTTTGAGGGAGAAGTGAGAGCGGTTTCTTCAGTTTGGCGGCCCAATGGTGCCGTTCATCTTGCACTGCAAGAAACGCGGCGCCTATGGCAGCGAGGTCTAAGGCGTTCATCTGGACGAAATCTAAGCCTGACTCGCCAGCCAATGCTTCCAGGCCTGCATCGCGTGGCAGGTCACAATCTCTCGCCGGAATAGGGATCTGCTCAATGAGTTCAACGTTGTAGTATTTCGCAGCCCAGAAGTAGCTCTGCATTTCTCGAACGCCAAGGTCTTCCTGCATGAGCTTCTTGTGCCCAATTCGCACCGCCTGCAACCAACGGGAAAACTCTGGGCTCAGCAAAAATTGCTCAAATGCAACGAGCGTCTTTGTCACTTGCGCCGCTGTCAAAGCGGGGTAAGGAAAGGCGGTATCTGAAGGTCTTCGATAGACAGTTTCTGCGAGCTTTTCCTGAAAGCTTTGATCGCGAAAGGTTTCAAGTACAGAGGCGAGATGGTGCTTTCGATAGATCTCCGATGCTTGGTCGAGAAATGCGGAAAAGGAATCAAATTGCTCAGCACGAATATAGCGGCCAGCGGCGCCCCTCGGTTGCCCGAACTTTTCGATCAGCCTCTGCTTGTGTTCTGGCTTTAAATTCCAGGCTCCCCGCAATCCTTCAGATATTCGTGGGGGTTTAACATCCAGCTCAAGCGCCAAACTCAGATTGGTCATTCGCTTGGACGTTGCGAGCGCATGCCTAAGCAACTGCTCCGTCTCGGTTACGGCATAGCTGTCTTGATTGCTCACTATCGATCTCCTGTCTATTCATGTCGTCAGGGACAGCTTACAATCATTGAATTACGAATATGCCGTATTTAATACGTTATTTATTACAAATATTGAAAACATAAGGCGTGAGCCGATAAGGGAGCAGTTCAAGCCACGGGCATTTGTGTTCAGAGTTGCACATTGCCGGTGCAAGCCGACGTCGATACACTCGAAAGCACTTTCACCTGCATGGGACAGGAGCTACATCGCTCCAACTATCTAAGACGCTTTTGCCCCATGCTCATTGCAGTAGATGGAACCCATTGAATGAGCCACAACATTACCCTTCAGCAACTTGAATCCTTCCTGTGGGAAGCCGCCGACATTCTTCGCGGCAACATGGACGCATCCGAATACAAGGACTACATCTTCGGGATGATGTTCCTGAAGCGCCTGTCCGATGCCTTTGAAGAAGCACAGGAAGGCGTTGTTCGCTACTACATGGACAAGGGCAAGTCCGAAGAACAAGCCCGCGAGCTGGCGGACGATGAAGACGAATACGACAAGACCTTCTATATACCGCCCGTTTCCCGCTGGAATGCATTGAAAGACCTGAAGCACGACATTGGCTCTGAACTGAACACCGCCACCGAAGCCATTGAAGAATACAACGCCTCCCTGGAAGGGGTGCTGGTGTCCATCGACTTCAACATCAAGAACAAGCTGTCTGATAAAAAGCTGCGCGACCTGCTGAGCCACTTCAGCCGCTACCGCCTGCGCAACGAAGACTTTGAGCGCCCGGACCTGCTGGGCACGGCTTATGAGTACCTGATCAAGATGTTTGCCGACAGCGCCGGTAAGAAAGGTGGCGAATTCTATACGCCCTCCGAAGTGGTGCAGTTGCTAGTATCGTTGTTGGAGCCCCATGCCGGAATGCGCATCTACGATCCCACTGCCGGTTCTGGCGGTATGCTGGTGCAAACCCGCAACTACCTTGCCCGCAATGGTGAAAACCCGTCTAACCTGTCCCTGTTCGGTCAGGAAATGAACCTGAACACCTGGGCAATCTGCAAGATGAACATGTTCTTGCACGGCGTCTACAGTGCCGACATTCGCAAAGGTGATACCTTGGGCAATCCCCAGCACACCCAGGGCGGCGAACTGATGACCTTTGACCGGGTGATCGCCAATCCGCCCTTCAGTTTGAAAAAGTGGGGTAAAGAAGAAGCCGATGCCGATTCCTACGGTCGCTTCCCCTATGGCACCCCACCGAAGGATTCCGGTGATCTGGCGTTCGTTCAGCACATGATCGCCAGCCTGAACAATGAAGGCATGATGGGTGTGGTTATGCCCCACGGCGTTTTGTTCCGGGGTTCCAGCGAGAAAGCCATTCGCCAGGGCATCCTCAACGATGACCTGCTGGAAGCCGTGGTTGGCTTACCGTCAGCCTTGTTCTACGGCACAGGCATTCCCGCCTGCCTGTTGATCATCAACAAGAACAAACCAGCAGACCGAAAAGGCAAGGTGTTGTTCATCAACAGCGAACTGGAATACGAAGAAGGCAAGAACCAGAACAAACTCCGCCAACAGGACATTGAAAAGATCGTCCAGACCTTCGACAACTACGCCGAAATCAAACGCTATTCAAAAGTGGTCGCACTGGCAGACATTGCCGAGAACGATTACAACCTGAATATCCGCCGCTATGCCGACACCAGCCCGCCCCCGGAAATCTTCGACGTGCGTGCCATCCTGCACGGTGGCATTCCGGTGCGGGAAGTGGAAAGCGACTACATCCGGGAAGAAATTCTGGAAGACTTCGATGTGTCCACGGTGTTCGTGAAGCGGGATGCAGAGCCTTCAGCGCATGGAGAGTACTACGACTTCAAGCCGGAGATCGACACCAAAGAAGCCATTCGGGAAGCCGTGGGGGATGTGGATGCCAAGGTGGTCACCCAGCTGGAACGCTGGTGGGATAAGTACCGGGTGTCGTTGAACGAGTTGGATGCACAGGTGGCTGAATCTGAAAGCGTAATGAAGGGGTATCTGAAGGAGCTGGGGTATGAATAGTGCAGTTCCCGAAGGATGGAAGGTTCGACCTATCGGCGATCTGGTAACACTCCAGTACGGCAAGTCACCAAAAGAAGTCATGGCTGAAGACGGTCAATACCCCGTGATTGGCACCGGCGGGGTTACTGGCTACGCATCCTCATATCTTTACGACGGCTGTACGACCGTTATCGGGCGCAAGGGCACCATCAATAAGCCGTCCTATGTTGAAGGGAAGTTCTGGGCAATTGATACCACGTATTTTGGCACAGGTTACGAAGCAGCAGAGCCAAAATGGTTTTATTACAGCCTGAACTCATTTGATTTGTCCAAATACAACGAAGCAAGCGGCGTCCCGAGCTTGGGTCGTGACACGCTTAATGCGATTCCGCTGCTAACACCCCCACTCCCCGAACAACAAAAAATCGCAGCCATCCTGTCATCCGTCGATGACGTGATCGAAAAAACACGGGCACAGATCGACAAGCTGAAAGACCTGAAAACCGGCATGATGCAGGAGTTGTTGACCAAAGGGATTGGTCACACGGAGTTCAAGGATTCGGCGCTAGGACAGATACCTGCTTCATGGGACGTTCGTTACATTTCTGACTTATGCAGTCACATCGTTGATTGCGTGAACAAAACTGCCCCAGTTGTAGACCACGTTACACCGTACAAAATGATTCGCACCACAAACGTTCGTAATGGGCGAATTGTGATGGATGGGATGCGCTACGTTAGCCAAGAGACGTTTCAAGCGTGGAGCAGACGTCTCGCACTTCGGGCTGGTGATTTGATCTTTACCAGAGAAGCACCCGTTGGTGAGTGTGGGCTAGTCCGGAATGCTAATGGGCTATTTCTTGGTCAGCGCACAATGGTTTACCGGGCAGCTCCTGAGAAGCTGGATTCAAGTTTTCTGCTCTGGTCCATGCTTAGCGAGTACTGTCAGAATCAGATTCAAGACTTGAGCGGTGGTAGCACCACTCCACATTTAAGGGTACCCGATTGTGGGAAAATTCTTCTTAAAGTCCCACCGTTGGCTGAGCAAAGAGAAATCAGCAGCGCAATCCAGTCAGTAGCAACATTGTTGGAGCAGAAGGAAATAAAGGTTGCTCACGTGACCGGATTGAAAAAAGCCCTCATGCAAGACCTGTTAACCGGCAAGGTCAGAGTCAACGTCCGCGAGAACGAAACAGCGGTAGCGTGAGAGTGGTGGGGACAATTGTCCCCACCACTCAATCACCACTTCTTACGAACCTTGATCGGAAAAACCTTACCCTTTCTCGGGCGGATGATCTTTCCGTTCTTACGGATGTAAGGGCGGAAAATCATCTCATAGTCGCCTTTGCGAGCCATGGGATCACCTCCAGCTACAACCACGGCCCTGGAAACTTCGCAAAGTTGACCTGCAGGCCACTCGCCAATTCATGCTTTACGCGAAAAACACTACATCTTGTGCGCCCGCGCAACAAATCCACCTATCAGGTTGACACTTTTAAATCTTAAACTAAAATCGTCAACCAATAGTTGTCAAGGTTAAGGAAGAGAGCCATGTTGCATGATAGGTTGCGTCGTGCACGAGTCCTGAAAAACATGTCCCTGCAGCAGGTCGCCGACCAGATGGGAGACATCACCAAGCAGGCTCTGTCGAAATATGAGCAGGGTAAGGATGCGCCCAATTCAACTCGCTTGATTCAGCTCGCGGATGTGCTGGGCGTGAATCCTGAATACTTCTTCCGCTCGGATTCTGTAGAACTGGGCGAGGTGGATTTTCGAAAGCACTCGGCGTTCGGCAAAAAGCAGCAGGAAGCGGTGAAAGAACAGGTGCGGGAGCATCTGGAGCGCTACTTGGCCGCGGAGCGCCTGTTCGATACCGATAATGACGACAACGGCTTCGCCCAGTGGCGGGAGCATTTCCGGGTGTCGAATACCGACGATATCGAAAAGGCCGCAGAAAACCTTCGGAAAGGATGGCACCTTGGCACTAACCCTATCGCCAATCTCACCGAGACCCTGGAAGAGAACGGCATCAAGGTGGTTGGGCTTGCTGCTCATGAAAAGTTCGATGGTTTGTGTGCGGTGGTCAACGGTGGTGCCGATGCCGTGATTGTCAGCAACATCTCTCGCCCCGGCGAACGGCAACGGTTCAACCTGGCTCACGAACTCGGTCATCTGGTGATGGGCATTCCAGATGACATTCATGGCACTCGGGATGAAGAGAACTGGTGCCACCGTTTTGCCGGTGCGTTTCTGTTTCCCGCCAGCCAGGTCCGGGCCACTTTTGGCAACCACCGGAGCCGGGTACTGCTCAAGGAGTTCCTGCTGGCGAAAGAAGAATGGGGCATTTCCATTCAGGCTTTGCTGCGGCGCCTCTATGACCTGGGCATTGTTCAACAGGGGCTCTATCAGAGTACTTTTCGTTTCTGGTCGTCTCGTGGTTATCGCAAGGGTGAACCAGAACCTCTGGATTCGGAAAATTCCTATCGTCTGCGCCAACTGGTTTACCGGGCACTGGCCGAGGGGCTTGTAACCCCATCCAGAGCAGCGGAATTATTGGGTGTCGGTCTTGGAGAGATCGAGGATGTGATGGCTAACGGACAAGCAGGTGATGGCGCCGATGCCTTCGAAGATTCTCGTCTCTGACACCAACATCTGGATCGACCTGCACCACAGTAACCTGCTGGAAAAAGTCTTTCAGTTGCCACACCAGTTCGTCACCACGGACTTTGTGTGGCGGGAGCTTCGGAAACCGCCAGGGGCGCAACTGCAGGACATGGGGCTCACCATTGAAGCGATCAGCAGTGAAGAGACCTTCGAACTGTTTGGCTTAAAGCAGACGCTGAACAACTCCTCCCTGGCCGATGTTTCCTGTTACTTCGTCGCCAGGGAACGGGGCTGGACTTTGCTAACCAATGATGGCGCTCTCCGGAAATCCGGCCGACGCGCTTCTTTGGACGTTCGAGGCGTGCTGTGGATATTGGACGAACTGGAACACTACCAAGTTCTGTCCCCCACAGATCTGTTCACCGCATTAACAGCAATGCTTAAAACCGGGGCCCGGCTGCCTGAAGACGAATGTGACAAACGCCTTGCCAGATGGCGTGCTGGCTGACATCCAAATTCCCCTTTCAAACTGCTAATCTAGGCTAATACCAATTAGTTGCCTCCAGCAGCAGGCACACGCTTACCAGGGAGTTTCCCTTGTTTCAGGATGAAGTCGAAAAAGTTGAACTGCCCGCCATCGAACAGCTAACCCGCCTTGGCTGGACCTACGTGCCCGGTGCAGACCTTGCGCCGGTGTTGCCCGTTGATGGCTCACCAGTAGGCGAGCGAGGCTACTACCGGGATGTGGTACTGTCCAAGCGCCTGGAAGCTGCCGTGCTCCGGCTGAACCCGTGGATCAGTGACGAAAACCTGCGCAAAGTCGTGCGCGAGTTCACCCACCCCAATCACGCGGCATTGATGGAGTACAACCAGTCTATCTATGACCTGCTGGTGAACTACCTGTCCGTTGAACAGGACCTGGGTGCCGGTCGCAAGGGGCAGACGGTCAGGGTCATCGACTTCGACAATCCTAACAACAATGAATTCCTGTGCACCAATCAGTTCAAGGTTGAAGGCATCAACCAGAACATCATCCCGGATATTGTCTGCTTCGTGAACGGCTTACCGCTGGCAGTGATTGAGTGCAAATCGCCGTATATTGCTGACGCCGTAGCCGAAGGCATTAATCAGCTGCGCCGCTACGCCAACCTGCGTTCCCCGGAAGACGATGAAGGTGCCCAGAAGCTGTTCTGGTACAACCAGCTGATGGTGTCTACCTGCCGGGATCAGGCGAAGGTGGGCACCATCAGTTCCAGTGCCCAGCATTACGGTGACTGGAAAGATGCTTACCCGTTCACCGATGCGGATATTCGGGCAATGGTGCAACAGCCTGCCTTCATCTCTACCGGGTCTACCTCAAGCAGTCACAGAACCGGTGATGTGCCTTCCCCGGAATATCTGGTTGCCGCTAAGCAAGTCGCTGGCGGTGTCGATTCAGGTGCTTCCGGTAGTTCCAGTGAGGTCACACCGCAACAGCGGTTGCTTGCCGGCATATTCAACCCCGCCAGCTTCCTGGACCTGATGCAGAACTTCACCCTGTTCGAACCGGTGGATGGTCGCCTGATCAAGAAGGTGGCGCGGTATCAGCAGTACCGGGCAGTGAACAAGGTCATAGAACGCCTCAAGAACGGCACTACGCGCAAAGAAAAGTCCGGGGTAGTCTGGCATACCCAAGGGTCCGGAAAGTCCCTGACCATGGTTATGCTGGCGGTAAAGATGCGGCGTGATCCAGAGTTAAAACAATACAAACTGGTGTTCGTAACCGACCGCACCCAGCTGGATGGTCAGCTTTCCAAGACTTTCCGGGATGCCCAGAACGAAACCATCCACAACGCCGGATCGGTTGCCGACCTGAAGGACCTGTTATCAAAGGATTCCTCAGACATCGTGACCGCCATGGTGCAGAAGTTTCAGGATGCGGAGAAAGACGATGATTTCACCGACCTGAACCCCAGTGACAAAATCATCGTGCTGGCGGACGAAGCCCACCGCACACAGTTTGGCGGGTTGGCGATGACCATCAACGCCGCCCTGCCCAATGCCCCGAAGATAGGTTTTACCGGCACACCACTGCTAAAAACCCAGAAGATGGATCAAGCCTTCGGCGGCTACATCGACCAATACAAGATCAATGAAGCCGTGGATGACGGTGCCACCGTGCGCATCATCTACGAAGGTCGCCAGGTTCAGAGCGATGTAGTGGGTGATTCACTGGACGCACTGTTTGAAGAATACTTCAAAGACAAAAGCGACGACGAAAAACGGGAAATCAAAAAGAAATACGGCGTAGAGCGTGCGATACGTGAAGCCCCTGCCCGCATTCGCTGGGTGTGTATCGACCTGCTGAAGCATTACCGGGAAAAAATTCAGCCCAACGGCTTTAAAGCCATGATTGTTGTCGGCAGCCGGCATGCTTGCACGGTCTTTAAAAAGACCCTGGACGACCTAGAAGCGCCCCCATCCGAAGTCATCATATCCGGTACTCACAACGACCCGGCATACTTGAGCCAGTATACCGACAGTGCGCACCAGAAGCAGGTGATCAAGAACTTCACCAAACCACTGGGGACCGATAAAGATAAGGAAGACCCCACCAGCTTCCTGATCGTCAAGGATATGCTGCTGACCGGCTTTGATGCCCCCATTGCCCAGGTGATGTATATCGACCGGAGTTTGAAAGATCACACCCTGATGCAGGCGATTGCGCGGGTGAACCGGACCTACAAGGGCAAAGCCTGCGGTTACGTGGTGGATTACTACGGGCTGTCGGATTACCTGACCGACGCCCTGAACCAGTTCAGCAGTGAAGACGTGGAAGGCACCTATCACACGCTGAAGGACGAAATACCGCGCCTGAAGGCGGCTCATACCCGTGTGGCTGCCATCTTTGCCGGTGTTAAAGGCACGGATGTAGATGATTTCGTTCTGCATCTGAAGGACGAAGACACCCGCCAGCAGTTCGAACTGGCATTCAAAAAATTTGCCAAGCAGATGGACGTGATTCTGCCGGATACTGCCGCCAAGCCATTCATTCCGAACCTGAAGCTATGGGGCAAGGTTCAGAATGCTGCCCGCAATCGTTACCGGGACCCTGGACTGAACATCAGCGATGCCGGGGCAAAGGTCCGCCAGCTGGTGGATGAACACATCATCAGCACCGGAGTAGACCCGAAGATTCCGCCGGTGGACCTGATGGAGGCGAACTTTAAGGAGACGGTGGAACAGATCAAATCCCCCGAATCCCGCGCATCCGAAATCGAAAGCGCCATCAAGCACCACATCACCGTGAACCTTGACGAAGACCCGGAGTACTACAAATCCCTGAGCCTTCGCCTGCGAGATATTATCGAAAAGACAGCGGGCAAGTGGGACCAGCAACTGGAAATGCTGCTTCAGATGGTCGATAGCATGGAATCCGAGCACAAGCAGGCAGCGGATGATCTTGGGTTGAGTGAAACCGAATTCGCGTTTTACAACATCCTGATGGCGGAAGTGACCAGCCATGCCGGTGAAGATGCCATCAGTGAAGCGGTACACGACGAAATCAAAGCCACCAGCCAAAACCTGGTAGGCATGTTCAATGAAGCCACCCAGATTGTAGACTTCTTCAGCAAACCGGACGAAGTGAAGCGGATGAAGAAAGAGATTAAGCGGGCAGTTTTGGATTGCTCCTTCGGTGAAAAAGCCTTGGTCAACGTGGTTCAGGATCGATTCATGGAACTGGCACAGAACAAGTTCAAATGATGGCAGCGGCAAACAAACCAGAATACCGGGATGGACACGGTTTCATTGCCGAAGTTATCCGCACCAATCGCCGCAAGTCTGCGGATATTCGCGTGGAAGATGGGGCGGTGTCTGTTGTGGTCCCAGTGAACACTCCTGCCGAAAAGATCGACCAGTTACTGGCAGCCAAACGCCGCTGGATCAAAGAGAAGATCACCCTGCACCAGGAAATGACGCCCGCCAGCAGCAAACGATATGTATCTGGCGAAGCCTTCTGTTATCTGGGGCGCAACTACCGCCTTAAGGTAGAAACGGGCAATTTTGCGCCTGTGAAGCTGTTGAACGGACGTTTAGTGGTCACCGTACCCAATGGCACCGAACAGCCCCGCATGATCCGGAATGCCCTTGTACGCTGGTACAAACGACAAGCCGAACAGAGGCTAACAGAGAAAGTGAACCGCTTCGCGTCCATGGTTGGCGTAGAGCCTGCTGGCGTGGGAATCCGCACCTTCAAATCCCGTTGGGGCAGCTGTACCGCCAAGGGCAAGCTGGAATTCAACTGGCAGATTATGATGGCACCTAACCGGATGGTGGATTACGTGGTGGTTCATGAACTATGCCATTTGATACGCCACGACCACTCCCCGGAGTTCTGGCGAGAGATGGCACGGGTGATGCCGGATTACCCTGACCGCAGGGAGTGGTTACGAGCTCATGCTGCCAAGCTCCTCATGTAGCACTTGCCTGTCGAACTTCGACGCTGAGGCAATCCAACTGGAAATTTTGCTGGCCAAAAAGACCTTCATCAGTGCTTTTCATCCCGAGCTGTCATTCGGTCAATCAGCCAGCAACGAACCTCTTCGTAAACATAGAAGGCTGGAGCCTGCTGAGAGCTGCCGTCTTTGATCGGCTTGGGAAAGCTGGAATCACGCTTTTTCAGCTCGTAAAAACCGCTGCTGGAGAGATCAAGCATCTCCATTAAAGTTTTCTGGCGGATGAGGATTTTCTGGATTTTTTTGGACATAGGTGTCGCTCCTGAGTTTGTTGAGAACGACACCTATACTATTGCTGAATTGGGCGTCTGTGGTCCGCCTAATTTCAATTTAACCGCAATTTGAGCATGATCACGCAGCAGCCTGTTGACCTGGCTCGATCGGCCGATACCTGATCATTGCCTCGACAACACGCTGCTCAAACTGCTTTTTCTGTTTTTCGGTCAATCCCTTCCTGAGCGCGTCCAGATAATCGGCATACCATTGCATCATCACCCGGCGGGCTTCCAGATAAGCAGCTTGATTGTAGACACCAGCAACACCCGGCATCGTATGGGAGAGCTGAGCTTCAATGTGGTAATGGTGCCAGCTATGCTCATGTAGAAGAGTAGACGCGGTGTGCCTGGAGCCGTGGCCGGTCAAACGCCCTTTATATCCGATTCCCCGAAGCATCTTGTTAATCGAGTCTGTGGACATCGTCGGATTCTTTGGCCCGATGCTTGGAAACAGGTACCGCGAACGACCGGTCATTTCTTTGAGCTTTCTGAGAAAAGTCACGAGCTGAGTAGGGAGCGGAACAATGTGCTGCTTCCGATTTTTCATATGCCCCTCGGGGACAACCCAGAATGCGAGATCCAGATTTACATGGGTCCACTCCGCTTTGACGACCATTCCAGGGCGCGACGCTGTAAAAAGCGTCATTTTCATAGCAATCACTGTCTGTAATCGGGAAGTAGAGGATTCTACAGCTTTTAGGAAATCTGGCAGCTCAGGCTCCAACAGGTAAGGAAACGGAGTTTTTCCCCCGCGTCGCTTGGCAATATACCGTAATTCAGACGCGGGATTGGTAGCGCAAATTCCGCGACCAATGGCGTAACGGAAAATCTGGTTCAGAGCCTGGCGAACCTTCTTGCTTTTATCGAAGCGATGGCTGAGCTCAATCTTTTGTTGCAGGTCAGCACACTGCTTTGGCGTAACCTGCTTGATCGGAATGTTTCCGAGCTCTGGCAAGATGTCATTATCCAGATATCCACGCATTTGCTCGGCGGTGCTTTGGGCGTAGCCATCATCGAGTTTCTTGTTGTACCAGTACTCACAAGATTCTGAGAACGGATGTTCGATTAAAGCCTTTCTGGCCGCTTCTTTAGCACGGCGAGCCTCCCGGGGGTCCTTACCGTCCGATACCTGTGCCTGAATGAGATCGGCCTGCTTACGCGCGAGTTTGGCGCTAACGGCGGGGTAACCACCAACACCCAGCCAGCTCCATTTGCCATCGAGCCTCTTGAATCTAACTTCCCAGCGCTTGGATCCATTGGCAGCCACGGTGAAATGAAGCTGGTTTGAACCATCCTTTATCCGGTAAAGTTTGTCCTCAGGTTCAAGACTTCGCAGCACCGTCTCGGCGAGGGGAGTCCTTTTGATTTCATGGCGTTTCATAGCGATCTCTTTGTTTGTATAGCTGAGTTCGCCTTTGAAACTACCATACAAGCCGCCATACACAACGGGGCCCGAGGTACAAAGATCTATAAGGACATACAAGGATAGTCGACGGCCACAGGATACTGATATTGATAGCTTTAATTGATATTCGAGGACGTAGAAGGATATCGGTTTGGAGCGGGTGAAGGGAATCGAACCCTCGTCGTAAGCTTGGGAAGCTTCTGCTCTGCCATTGAGCTACACCCGCATCCTACGGCCCAATATAGGTGTGCAGTCGCACGCTGACAAGCATCCGCTCGGAAACTAAACCTGTCCTAGATGTCCTACTGACAGCGCATACTCAATCGCCGCACACACCGCGGCACCCTGCGCGGCATTGCATTGATCGGGGGTCACCCGGTCGCTGTTCTGTCACTCTGAATGCGTTACAGTTGATACAGTCTGTCGGCGACCCACAACAAGGAATGGGATGAGTAAATCTGGCATCATCAGCCCCGAAATCCGGTACTTACTTTACTTCGCTGCTTTCTGGGCTGTGTTTCTCGCCGCTGTGGCGTATTTAATCAGCGGTTGGGACTCCCAAAAAAACAACCCAAACCAGCAACTTGTCAGTCAAACCCGCGGCGGCTCCACTGAAATTGAACTACAGGCCAACCGCCAGGGCCATTATTTGGCAAACGGCACCATCAACAACCAGGAGGTTACCTTCATTCTGGATACCGGCGCCACAACCGTGTCAGTCTCGGAATCTGTCGCCCAAAAAGCAGGCCTTATCCGGGAACAGTCCGGCCTCGCGCGCACCGCAGCTGGCACAGTAAATGTGTGGAGCACTACCATTGAGGAACTCCGCCTGGGCGATATCACGTTCAATAATGTATCCGGCACCATCAACCCCGCCATGGACCCCGACATGGTGTTGCTGGGAATGAGCGTGCTTGGACAGCTTGACTTCTCCCAACAATCGGGCGTTCTAACCCTGAGCCAGGAAAAACGCTGAAGAGGAACCATGAAGCATGCCCAGGGCCAGCTGTTCCTGGCTCGGGATTTCGATACCTACCGGCTGGCGAAGGATTTATCGTTTAGCTGCCTGGCGGCCGAAGCCATCTGTACGAGATCAAGTCACCGCTGATTCTTCAGCCCGGGCCGAAGGCGCTGATCAGGCAATTATTCGAGATCCGATGCACTTCTCAAATATCCCTGCCAACCGCTCATAGTTACAAACGACGGCATCAATATTGGCCTGCAGCCACTCATCAGACTCAACATGCCACCAGTCGATCTCGAACCCGGCATTGACAATGATTTGCTCAAACAGAAGCCGCTGGGCACGGCCATTACCCTCGCGGAACGGATGAACGACGTTCAGGTCACCGTAATATTCAGCAACCGATTCTACCAAAGCATCACGCTCAAGCCCCTCCAGCCAGTTTCTATCTGCCAAGGCGTCGAAGGTCTTGTTGGCCTCCGGTTCGATTCGGGCAACATTACAAAAACGCGTATCACCTTTGGAGATATCAACCGTTCGGATCTCTCCGGCCCAATCATACAAATCCCGAAAAGATGGCGATGCAATCGCTTCAAGCAGGTCAAATCATAGGGAGGGAGTTCAAATTCAATTTCGCTGGCAGTTATGCGCCCTAAGCACGGCTTTGCGGGATGCCGGTTTTACGGCGGCATCACTCTGAGTTACAGGCATTCCCTCCAGTCGCATACTGGCGACGTAGTTGGACCGGCGGACCCTGGCAAAGTAATCTTTTTTAGCTTTCAGATCGCACATAAATTGACCACTAACCACTCTGAGTTCGTGGCTATTATAGCGCAGAAATAACTACATTGGCCAAGCGATGGAAAAGCCATGTTTTACGGGCTTGGGGTCAGACCCCAGTATATTTGGTGCTGCAAAATGACATGGGGTCTGACCCCATGGGGTTTGACAACCGGAACCACGGCGGCATGACCCGCAAAATGATTTACGAGGTATAGTGCCCCCATGAATTATCCACAGCGCATCGTCTGCCTTACCGAAGAAACCACAGAGACCCTCTATGCCATCGGCGCCGAGGACCGCATCGTCGGCATATCCGGGTTCACCGTGCGGCCTGAAAGAGCCCGGCAGGAAAAGCCAAAAGTCTCCGCGTTCACCTCCGCCAAGATCGGGAAAATCCTGGAATTAAAGCCTGACCTGGTGGTGGGGTTTTCCGACATGCAGGCGGACATTGCGGCCGAACTGGTGCGCAGCGGCGTGGCCGTGCATATTTTTAACCAGCGCACCGTGGCCGGCATCCTGTCCATGATCCGAACCCTCGGCGGCATGCTGGGCCTGGCCGAGCAAACCGACGCCTACGCACAAACACTGTCCGACCGGGTGGAAACCATAAGATCAGAGCGAAGCAAGGGCAAAGGGGCGAGATCCGACCGCCCGCGGGTTTACTTCGAAGAGTGGGGCGACCCGATGATCACCGGCATCGGCTGGGTGTCCGAGCTGATCGGCATTGCCGGTGGCGAGGATATATTCCCGGAACGGGCCGCTGAGCCGGGCGCCAGGGAACGCATCATCGAGAACCCGCAAGACGTCATCGCCCGCAAACCGGACATCATCATCGGTTCCTGGTGCGGCCGAAAATTCCGCCCGGAGCAAGTGGCCGAGCGCCCCGGTTGGGCCGATATCCCGGCCGTGGCAAACAACCACCTGTACGAGATCAAATCACCGCTGATTCTTCAGCCCGGGCCGGCGGCGCTGACGGATGGGCTGGATGCGTTGTGTGGGATTATTGATCGGGTGTGAACAAACGAAGCGCATAGTCGATCGCCGCACACACCGCGGCAACCTGCGCGGCATTGCATTGCTCGGGGGTCACTTGGTCGCTGTCCGGATAGACCTCGGTGGTGGTCCTGTAGCGGGCGTTGGTCATGCTGGTGCAAAGGCCAAGCTGCGCCAGCGGATACTGAATAACGCCCCGAGCGGCCGCCGGTGAGCCGAGGATTTCGCCCCTGTCATCCGCCGGCGCGATATGGGTGATCTTTTCCACCGCCTTGATCAACGCCTGCTGGAATTCAGGCTGCGGGCTTTCAGTGTCTTCCACCAGGTAGAAGCCGTCCGGAATGTTACCCGGCTCAAAGGGTTTGCCATCGCGGGCTGCAAGCGCCGGGCGGAACACGGTCTCGTCAGTATCGGTAGTCTCGTGCAGGTCAATGTGCAGCAGTATTGGCTCGTCTATCGAAGCGACCAGTTGCATGAGCGCCGCTGACTCCCCGGCCTGGCCGTCATCACGGAATGAGCGGTTTGGATCAATCGCGTTCGCGTTCCAGCGATGGATGCGTTCGTAGGCCCAGGGGCTGACGCAAGGCGCGACCAGCAGGTTTACACGACCGGCGTAATCCAACGCATGTTGTTCAACGAATTGCAGCGCACCATGGACGCCGCTTGTTTCATAGCCATGCACTCCGCCCGTAATAAGCACCACGGGCCGGTCGGCACGCCAGTTGCGGCTGCGGATCGCCATCAGCGGATAAACGTCCGGGCCGTAATCCAGGCGGCCATACTCCTGCACGTCGAAGCGCCAACGCAGCCGCTCGACCACGCCCAATACGTCGGACTCGTAACTGCGTTGACGGGTCTGCCGTGACAGCCACTCAGCGCGTTCCGCCTCGCCCCAGGGAATGCCGGGAGTACCGATTGGATAGGCCGCTGAAGCGGTGTTCATATGGCTTTTCTCCTTAAGTCAGTTACTCGAAGACTATTTTGGTGCCTTGTAATAAGCTTCCCCCAGCCTTCTGACGTCTACGTCTTCCAAATCATTAACGACTTGCCTGCGCGAGATGCCCTGCTCACGCGTATTGTGCACGCGCGCCCAAATTCCATCGACCAGTAAGGCCATTGCCCAGACATAAGGATGTTTGTCCGGATTGCCGAAACCGCCGCTCTTGTACTCGCGTTCAATACGGTAAACCGTGGCGGTGTTCTGGATGCGCCATACACTGAAAAGGCCAGCAATATCAGCCGACTTTATGCGTTGCTGTACCGGGCCCTCGAAATCAATGTGGATCATAGTGTCGACAAGCGGGGGGATGAGTGAACAAATCCTGTGAAGCAGGCAAATCTGCTGACGGCGCCTGCTAATCTTCTTGAGCATGCTGATTCGAACCACAGTTTGCCTGCGGATTAGCCACCCCAGTGCATGGCGGACCTGGTTTGTCGTGCTGACCGCATGCCAGACCGCGCTGATGTCGAGAATGATTTAACGGCACCGTAACCTCGTACTTCCACCAGTTTGCTATAGTGCATTTTTCAAGGAAGAACGACCAGTGAAAACAGCGATTCCGAAAGAGCGACCTTTTTCAGCTCAGTCCTCCAGACTACGCGAGCCCGCAGAACCCCAAGAGACTGTTGTGTATCTTTGGGGGCGCATCTTTGCTGCTCTCTTCGTATTGTTTCTGGTGGTGGGGGGCATAATATGGGGAGCCTTTGAGATCTTTGGCACCGGGGAACAAAAGGAAGCGCTGGTAGAGAATCAGAGCGTTGAGGCGCCTTCTCTCCCGTCGGTATATATCGACCAGCCCGCGTCCGAGCCTGAACCTATCCAGTTACCGAAGACCGCAGCACGAGAAAAACCGGAAGTTGCCGAGCCGCCTGCCTCCATGTCCGAAACTGCCGCGGAAACCGCGTCGAGTGAATCCAGTGCAGAACCCGCCTCCCTTCCGGCGCCGGCTGCAGAAGAATCCGAACCGTCCCCGGAAGATACTACGTCCATCAAGGTACTTTCTGATCACTTGATCCGGGCGCAATTGAGTACCGGCCTGGAGGAAAAAGAGCCAATCGACGAAATCCCGAACGCTTTGATGATGGACAGTGACGGACTGATTCGAATTTACCTGTTTACCGAAATCCGGGGCATGAAAGGCCGGTTGCACTTCCACGACTGGTACCTGGAGGATGAACGGGTTGCGCGGGTGGAAATCAGGCCGTCGGTTGACCCCATGCGCGCATCCTCAGCCAAGTATATCGACCGGCACATGTTGGGAGACTGGCGAGTTGAGGTGGTGACAGAGGAAGGCGAGCTTTTGGCCAAGGGGGCGTTTTCCGTCCTCCCTCAATAAGCTTCGTGGGGCTCGTCCCTCGCCCAAGCAAAAATAAGTCTGTCCCGGTTTCCCCGGGTCTGACCCCGTAGCGCGGATTCAATCGGTGTTCGCCCCGGGGATGCTGTTCAGAAGCTCGGCATTGGTGGGGTACTTCTCCAGCAGCTCAACCAGCTTTTGAGTGCCCTCGAGCGGTTTGAGACCGCTAAGGGCCCGGCGCAGTGCCCTTATCGGGCCCAAATCTTTAGGGTCTAATAGCA
>Ga0307955_1000367_pt1 | contig 25408 bp, 21 predicted proteins | sample OrgLakmetagen439_FD_201819 | JGI IMG/M metagenome (GOLD analysis project Ga0307955, IMG submission 201819) | Saline water microbial communities from Organic Lake, Antarctica - #439 | ecosystem: Environmental > Aquatic > Non-marine Saline and Alkaline > Saline | place: Antarctica: Organic Lake...
CGCAACGGCACCTGCATGAAGTGCAACACCTGCGGCGCGACGAGCGGGTGTAGCTGACGAGACAAGGGGGCGGGTGCGCTCGCCACCCCGCGCGGATCGGACCCGGGGCAACGAACCTGATCGAGCGGTGAATCACCAACCCGATCTGCGAAACCTGAGGGGGCCTTGGCCCCCTCTTTTTCGTCTCAAGCCGTGTCGCGTCCAGTGGGCGTCGTCGAGGTGAAGCGATGAGCGTTCGCCCGGGTGGGCGCGGAACGCGCCCGCCATGGGGCGGGCGGACGCGTGGCCGATACTGGCGTATCGGGCGGGTGACTGCGGACGGGCGCGACACGTCATGAGGCCTTGGTTTTGCGGACGACCCTCATGTGTCACGCGACGTCTGGAAGCGGCCCCCGTCACCCGCCCTGCGCGGTCCCCAGCACCTCGGCGACCAGCGGGTTGGGAAAGCGGCGTTGCAGGGTGACGGCGAGGAACCGCTCGGAGATCCCGTCGAGCCGCGCGTGCTCGACCAGCAGGCCGGCGGCCAGCTCGTCGCGCACCACGATCGGCGGCAGGATCGCGAGGCCGGCATGTTCGCGCGCCAGCAGGCGCAATGTGGCCATGTCGTCGGCCTCGGCGGCGATGCGCGGGACGATCCCCAGACGCGCGACCAGCCCGTCGAAGGCGGCACGCAACGCGGATTCGGGCGTCGGCAGGATCAGCGGATGGGCCATGAGGATCGCGGCGAGCGACGGGGCCGCCGCGTCGATGGGGGGCGCGCCGATCAGGCTGACCGGTTGCTCCGACAATGCGTGCACCAGATACGGGCTGGCGGCGTCGCGCGCGGGCGCGAGGTTGGTCAGCACGATGTCGAGCACCAGCGTCTCCAGCCCGCGCAGCAGATCGGCCTGACTGCCCGAGCGCAGGACAAGCTCGACATCCTCGCGCCCGATCAGCGGCTTGACGAAACCGATCAGGAAGTTGCGCGACAGCGTCGACAGCGCCCCGACGCGCAACACGCGGCGCGGGCCGGACGTGGCGCGCAGCGTTTCCGTCAGGTCCGCGGCGGTGCGAAAGATCGCCTCGGCATGGTCGAGCGCGATGCGCCCCGCCTCGGTCAGGATCAGGCGGCGCCCGCGCCGCTCGAACAGATCCTGCCCCAAGGATGCCTCCAACGTCCTGATCTGCGACGATAACGCCGATTGCGACAGGTTCAGCCCGCGCGCCGCCCCGGTGAGGGTGCCGTCATGCGCGACGGCGCGAAACAGCCGCAGATGGTGCAGGTTCAGGTGGGACATCGTTCTATATTATAGAATGATTAGCGAAAGAATATATAATTTTTCGCATTCATCTTTGTCCTTATACCGACCGGCGATGTCACCCGCCCCCGGAGGTTCGCCATGTCCCTGCTTTTCCTGCTGCTGACCTTGCCGGTCGTGATCCTGCTCGGCGCAGCCACGGTCGTTATCTGGCGGCCGCGCCGCAGATCCCCCCTGCCGGAGCGCGCCGCGCTGGCCGTGCTCGGGCTCACGGGTCTGGCCGTGGTGCATCTTGTCGTCGCCGGCCCGGGCAGTCTGACGCTGCCGGATACCGACGCGGGGCTGTCGCTGCGCCTCGATGCGGTGAGCGTGACCATGGCGCTTCTGGTCGGGTTCATCGGCTGGATCGTGATGCGCTACGGCCGCAGCTATCTTGACGGCGCACCAAACGAGGCGCTGTTTCACGCGTTGATGCTGGTTACGCTGGCCGCCATCCTGATGGTCGTGCTGTCGGGTGGTCTTGGCCTGATGATCCTCGGCCTCATTGCGGTCGGGCTGGCCCTGCGGCGGCTGTTGCTGTTCTACCCCGACCGGCCCGAGGCGCGGCGCGCGGCGGCGAAATTCACGCTGGTCTGGGGCGCGGGCGATCTGGCGCTGATCGGCGCGGCGGGGCTGTTCTGGCTGGCCTTCGGTACGCTCGATCTGGTGGCGATCGGTGCCGCAGTTCAATCCGGCCTGCCGCTGGCCGGGCAGGGGGCCGTGGCCCTTCTGGTGCTTGCGGCGGCGCTCAAGACCGCGTCCTTCCCGCTGCATGGCTGGCTGACCGAGGTGATGGAGGCCCCGACACCCGTCTCGGCGCTGTTGCATGCGGGGATCATCAATTCGGGCGGGCTGATCCTGATCCGGCTGGCCGAGGCGGTGCAGGCCAGCCCCGGCGCGATGGCCGCCCTGGTGATGCTGGGCGGCTTCACCGCGCTGTTCGGCGGGGTGGTGATGCTGACGCAAAGCGCGGTCAAGACGGCGCTGGCTTGGTCCACGGTGGCGCAGATGGGGTTCCTGCTGTTGCAATGCGGGCTGGGACTGTGGCCGCTGGCCTTGCTGCATATCGTGGCGCATTCGGCCTACAAGGCGCATGCCTTCCTTGCCTCGGGCGGGGCGGTTCAGGCGGTGCTTGCCGTGCGCCGCCCCGGCCCGGTGGCGGTGCCGGGCGGTGCGGCGGTGGCGAAATCCTTTGCGCTGGCGCTGGTGCTCTATGCGGTCGTGGCGACGGGGTTCGGGCTGATCGCGGGGCCGAAATCGGCGCAGGCGCTGGCGCTTGGCGCGATCCTGATCTTCGGCGTGGCCTATCTGGTGGCCCAAGGTCTGGCCGATGCCGCACCGCGCGCGCTGACCTTGCGCACCGCGGGCGCCTCGCTTGCCGCGGCGGTGGCGTATTTCGGCTTTCACACCTTGGCGGCACTCCTGTGGGGGCCGCACCTGCCCGCCGCCCCGGTGCCCGGCCCGCTGGAATGGGCGCTCGTGGTGCTGGCGGTCGCGTCCTTCGGGCTGGTGGCGGTGGCGCAGGCGCTGTTCCCGCTCTGGGCGCATCACCCCGCCAGTGCCGGGCTGCGCGTGCATCTGGCCAACGGGCTGTATCTGAACGCGGTGCTCGACCGGCTGATCGGCGGGCTGAAGATCGTGAAATCCAACTGATCCGACAGGAGAGACACCGATGTTCCTCAAGCATGACGCAATCGCGCCCGACCGCGCGTCGGAGATCCTGAGCCGGGCCGAGGCGGCCGCACGGGCCATCCCGCCCGCCTTCCCGCTGGACGCCACCGTCGCCGTCAACCCGTTCCTCGGGCAGGCGGGCGAGGATCTGCCCCGCACTGCGGCAAGGCTGGCGCGGGTGGCCGGTGTGCGCGTCACCGCGGCGCGCGCGGATGTCGCGGCGCGGGTCAAGGCCGGCGAGATCACCGATGACGATCTCGCCGCGGCGCTTCTGGCCAGCACGTCGCCGCTGAAACCCGCCGATCTGGCGCTCTTGAAGGCGAAGATCGCCAATGAGAGCCCCGAGCCTGCGGCGCTGCCCACCGTCGCGCATCTGGCCGCAGAGGCCACCGGAACCGACTGGCCGGCGGTGATCGCGCGCACCTTCGGGCTGTGGGCGGCGGGGCATTTCGACCGGGGTCAGGCGCTCTGGACGCCCGCGCCGGGGCGCGGGGCCTTTGCCGCCTGGCGCGAATGGGCGACGCATGACCTGACGCCCGAGATCGCCGGCCTGACCGGGTTCTGCGCGCATGTCGCCGCCGCCCCCGACACACCCGACCGCGCGATCCTGCGCGCCGCCGAAAGGCTCGGACTCACCGCGGACGCGGTCGAGACCGCCTGTCACCGGCTGCTGATGGATCTGGGCGGCTGGTCGCAGCATGCGCGCTGGCTGCTCTGGCAGGCGGAACTGGCGGGTGCCAGTGACAGCACGATCACCGATCTGCTGGCGATCCGGATGATCTGGGAGGAGGCGCTGATGCGGCATGCCCCGCAGGTCGCAGCCGACTGGCAGGCGGTGGTGGCACGCCATGCCGCCCCGCTGACCCCGACGCAAGATCAGGTGATCGACACCATCCTGCAGGACGCCGCCGAGCGCAGCTATCAGCGGCGCGTGGCAGGTGCCCTCGCCACGCCGTGCGATCCGGGGCTGCGTCCTGCGCTGCAGGCCGCGTTCTGCATCGACGTGCGCTCGGAGGTGTTTCGCCGGGCGCTGGAATCCCGGGGCGCGGGGATCGAGACCATCGGCTTTGCGGGCTTCTTCGGGCTGCCTCTGGCGCACCGGCCGCAGGGTACCGATCAGGCGCAGGCGCATCTGCCCGCGCTTCTGTCGCCCACGCTGACCTCCAACAGCCATGCCGATGCGGAGACCGAAGAGGGGCTGCGCATCACCGCCCGCGCAACGCGCGCCTGGGGCCGGTTCCGGCAGGCGGCGGTGTCGTCCTTTGCCTTTGTCGAGGCGGCGGGCCCGGTCTACGGCTGGAAACTGGTGAAGGACGCGCTCGGCCTGCATGCGCAAGGCGGCGCGCCCGGCCCGGTGCCCCGCATCGAGGGCGGGCTGACTGCGGCGCAAAAGGCCGACACGGCGGCGGCGGTGCTGCGCGCCATGAGCCTGACGACCGGGCACGCGCGGCTGGTGCTGCTGCTGGGGCACGGCGCGCAGATGGTCAATAATCCGCATGAAAGCGCCTATCACTGTGGTGCCTGTGCCGGTCAGACCGGCGAGGTCTCCGCGCGGCTTCTGGCGCAGCTTCTCAACGATCCCGAGACCCGGGCGGGGCTGCCCGAGCGCGGCATCGAGATACCCGAGGATGTGCTGTTCCTGGCCGGGCTGCACGACACCACCACCGATGCGGTCACGCTCTACGACGACACCCCCGCCGCGAGCCATGCCGCCGATATCGCGCAGGCGCGCGCATGGCTTGCCGGCGCGGGCCGGTTGGCGCGGGCCGAGCGTGCGCCGCGCCTGCCCGGTGCGTCGCCCGACAGCATGTCCGCCCGCGCCCTCGACTGGGCCGAGATCCGCCCCGAATGGGGGCTGGCGGGCTGTGCGGCCTTCATCGCCGCGCCGCGCGCGGTGACGGCGGGGGCCGATCTGGGCGGGCGGGCGTTCCTGCACAGCTACGACTGGCAGGCCGACGATGGCTTTGCCACGCTGGAGCTGATCCTGACCGCCCCGGTGGTCGTGGCGAGCTGGATCAGCCTGCACTATTACGGCGCGACCGTCGCGCCGGGGGCGTTCGGCGGGGGTAACAAGCTGATCCACAACGTGGTGGGCGGGATCGGCGTGGTGCAGGGCAATGGCGGCATCCTGCGCCCCGGCCTGCCCTGGCAGACGGTGCATGACGGCGACACACCGATGCATGAGCCGCTGCGCCTGTCGGTGATGATCGAGGCCCCGCAGGAGGCCATCACCGATGTGCTGGCGCGGCACGGCGCGGTGCGGGAGCTTTTCGACAATGGCTGGCTGCATCTCTTCGCGCTGCAGGGCGGGCGGATCGCGGCGCGCTACCGGCCCGGTCCGGACTGGCAGGACATGCGCGCGGTCGTGGCGGCCTGAAGCGCGACACCGATCTGGCGCGCGGGCGGCAGGCGCGGTAGAAGGGGCCACCAGATGCAGTGACCCGCCGAAAGGCCCGCCATGACCACGCCACACGACCTTTCGCCCGCGATGGAGGCGCAGATCCGCCGCAGCTTTGCCGCGCAGGCGATGATGACCACGCTGGGGGCTGCGCTGACCGGGCTTGGCCCCGGCACCGCGCGGATCGAGGCCCCGATCCTGCCCGGCAGCCGGCAGCAGCACGGCTATGCCCATGCGGCGCTGACCTTCGCCATCGGTGACAGTGCGGCGGGGTATGCCGCCCTCGGGATCATGCCGGAAGGTTCCGAAGTTCTGACCACCGAGATGAAGATCCATCTGCTGGCCCCGGCGCGGGGCGACCGTCTGATCGCGCGGGGCCGGGTGATCAAGCCGGGGCGCCGGCTGGTGATCGTGCAGGCCGACGTTCATGCCGAGGAGGACGGGCACGAGACGCATGTCGCGCTGCTCACCGGTACTATGATGCCGCTGCTGCCGGGATAGTGTCCGACAGATGGGAGACGTTCCCCGGTATCGAGCGGATATGTGGGGGCCTTTTATGGTCTTGAGCGGTCGTTGGAGGCTACAGCACCGCGCGGAATCAAGCCCGAAGGGCGCCGCGCATCGCCGGGCCGCCCCCCGGCACGGCGATTTGGCTGCAACCTGGGCCATGCCTTGATCTTTTCCTGACTTGGCTAAAATAAAGCGCTGCCAAGTTAACGTTGGATCGCCGCACCGCGACCCTGCGATGCGCGGCTCGTCACGACATTTCCACCGTCCCCATCAGGCCAAAACCTGCTCAAATGCAGCCTACCATCATGGCAGAGCCGGATCCCATCGGGACGCCCTTTGTCAGGTGGGGTGGCAAACACCAGGACTGGCCAGGCCCCTTTCACCCCGGATCGCGATCCGCTAGACCTGCGTCGCATCGACCCTGCCGGAGGCCCGCCCATGAGACCCGTCCGCCTTCTCTCCGGCATCCTGACCGTGGGCGGCTGGACCATGATGAGCCGCGTTCTGGGCTTCGTGCGCGACGTGATGATCGCGAATTTTCTGGGGCCCGGCGTGCTGATGGACGCCTTCGTCGCCGCCTTCCGCCTGCCCAACATGTTTCGCCGGTTCTTTGCCGAGGGCGCGTTCAACGCCGCCTTCGTGCCGATGTTCTCCAAACGGCTGGAGGCGGACGAGGATCCGATGGCGTTCGCGTCGCTGGCCCTGTCGGGGCTGGGGCTGGTGCTGCTGGCACTGACCGGGCTGGCGATGGTGTTCATGCCCGCACTGGTCTGGGCCACCGCCGAAGGGTTTTCGGGCGACGCGCGGTTCGGCATCACGGTGGAATTCGGGCGCATCGTGTTTCCCTACATCTTCTTCATCTCGCTGGCGGCGCTGTTTTCGGGGATGCTGAACGCCGCCGGACGGTTCAGTGCCGCCGCCGCGGCGCCGGTCCTGCTGAACGTGCTGCTGATCGCGTCCATGGGCGGTGCGGCCTACTGGGGTGGGGCGGTGGCGCAAGCGCTGGTCTGGTCCATTCCGGTCGCCGGCATCGCGCAGCTTGCGCTGGTGTGGCACGCGGCCAATCGCGCCGGGCTGCGCATCCGCCCCATGCGCCCGCGCTGGACGCCCGAGATGGCGCAACTGGTGCGCATCGCGGTGCCCGCAGCGCTGGCGGGCGGTGTCGTGCAGGTCAATCTCGTGGTCGGGCAGCTTGTGGCGTCGCAATACGACAAGGCCGTCAGCTGGCTTTATTCCGCGGACCGGCTCTATCAGTTGCCGCTCGGCGTGGTGGGCATCGCGGTGGGGATCGTGCTGCTGCCGGATCTGTCGCGCCGTCTCAAGGCTGGCGACGACACCGGCGCGCGGATGGCGCTGTCGCGCGCGGGCGAGGTGGCGCTGGCGCTGACGGTGCCCTGTGCCGTGGCGCTGGTGGTGATTCCGCTGCCGCTGGTGGCCGTGCTGTTCGAGCGTGGCGCATTCGGGTCCGATGACAGCGCCGCGACCGCGCTTGCGGTGGCGATCTACGGCCTCGGCCTGCCGGCCTTCGTGCTGCAGAAGATCCTGCAGCCGATCTTTTTCGCGCGCGAGGACACGCGCAGCCCGTTCCGCTACGCGCTCAACGCGATGGTGGTGAATGCCGTGCTCGCCGTCGGGCTGGCCTATGCCGTGGGCTGGATCGCGGCCGCGCTGGCGACCACCGTGGCGGCCTGGGTCATGGTCTGGCAACTGGCGCGCGGCGCGCGCAGCTTCGGCGAGGTGGCGCGCTTCGACGCGCAGTTCCGCCGCCGCCTGTGGCGCATCGTGCTGGCCTCGATGCTGATGGGGGCGGTGGTCTGGGGGCTTGCACTTGTGCTCGGGCCGGTCCTGTCGACCGTCGGCTGGCGCTGGCTGGCGCTGCTTTTGCTGGTGGGGCTGGGGGCGCTGGCTTACGGCCTTTTCGGTCAGGCGCTTGGTGCATTCCGCCTGCAGGAGGTGCGGACGCGGCTGCGCCGGTCCTGAGCCCGCCGCGCCTATTTCTCGATCCGCGCCACGATGCGCAGCGCGATCATCGGCCCGACATAGGCGGGATAGCCGTCCGCGCCGAAATCGCGGCGGTCGATCGCGCCGGTCAGCAGCACGGTGAGCCGGTCCAGATCCGCCGGATCGCTGTCGCGTTGCCGGTAGAGCCCGGCTTTCAGCGTGACCGGACGCGTCACCCCGCGCACGGTCAGATCGCCGGTCACCCGCGCGTCCTGCAGCGTGCCGGTGATCCGGGTCGAGCGAAAGGTGATCGCGGGGTGCCGCGCGGTATCCAGCACGCGCGGCCCCGTCATCGCCTCGGTGGCAAAAACGAAGCCGGCCCGCGCGCGCGTGGGATCCAGCGTCACGTTCACCCGGCTTGCCCCGATGTCGCGCAGGTCGATCGCCATCTCGGCGGATCTGACCGGCATGGTGCCGCGCGTGTCGCCGCCCATGAACCTGTAGGTGAACCCGACGCTGGAGCCTGCGGTGTCGAGGCGAAACGCCTCGGGTGCAGGCGTGGCGGTGCCCGCCACGAGGCAGAGCGCAAGTACGAGAAATCGAATCATGCCCTGTTTTACGCCCCGGGGCGGGTGTCGGATGTCACGTCTGCGCGAGACGCCAGGCACCGGGGTGCCCTGACAGCGTCCACGCGGCGGGCGGATCGGTGCGGGCGCGCCTGCGCTCCAGCCGCCAGTGATCGGTGTGCAATGCGTGCGCCGGGGCCATGTGCCAGCGGGTCTCGACCCCGGTCGCGCCGCCATCGTCGGGCGTCAGGATCAACCCCAGAGGACGGTAATGCCCGCGCCCCGCCCCCTCTTCGGCGGCCAGATGCAGGCGGCGCACCGGGGTCAGGCCGGGCGGTCCCGGCAGATCGGCCACAATCAGCGGCGCGGCCCCGCTGCGCAACGCCTCTTCCATGCACCACAGGATATCCTCGCGCCGTTGCGGGGTGACGAACAGAAAACGCTCGGGCCCGTTCCCGGGTCCGGTCAGGGCGCGCATGCCGTCGGGGTTGAGCCGGTCCGTCGCCCATCCCGGCGCGATCCACAGCACCGGCCCCTGCATGTCGCCGGCCACCAGCATCGCGAAGCTGTGCCGCGCCGGACCGCAGGCCTCGTGCAGGCGGGCGAGCGGCAGATCGAGCGCCCCCAAGAGGCGCATTTGCGGCGCGGGGCGCATCTGCTGACGGGAGAGAATCGGCGCGTTCATGCCAAATGGATAGCATGTTCATGAAATGTTCTCAACGGACCACAGGGTGTTTCCCGGTTCAGCCCCGGATCACGCTGACGAACTTGTCGAAAAGCGGCTCGTTGGCGCAGATCACATCGCCCGACTCCACGATATTCTCGCCTTTGGTCAGCGGGTCCACCAGACCCCCCGCTTCGCGCACGATGATCACGCCGGCCGCCAGATCCCACGGGCTGAGCCGCCGCTCCCAGAAGCCGTCATACCGCCCCGCCGCCACATAGGCCATGTCGAGCGCCGCGGCCCCCCACCGCCGCACCCCGGCACAGGCGGGCAGCAAGCGCGCCAGATCCTGCAGGGTCTCGGGCAGATCGGCGCGGCCGCCGTAAGGCAGGCCGGTGGCGAAGATCGCCTCGCTCATCTTGTGGCGGCCCGAGACGCGCAGGCGGCTTTCATTCATCCAGGCGCCCGCGCCCTTCTCGGCGAAGAACGCCTCGTCCTTGGCGGGATCGTAGACGACCCCGGCCACGATCTCGCCCTTGTGTTCCAGCGCGATGGACACCGCCCAATGCGGCAGCCCGTGCAGGAAATTCGTGGTGCCGTCCAGCGGGTCGACGATCCAGCGGCGGGTGGGGTCCTTGCCCGGCTCCTCGCCGCCCTCCTCGGCCAGCCAGCCATAGCTCGGACGCGCGCCCATCAGCTCGGTCTTGAGGATCTTCTCGGCGGCGATGTCGGCCCGGCTGACGAAATCGCCCGCGCCCTTGGTCGAGACCTGCAGGTTCTCGACCTCCTTGAAATCCTTGACAAGCGTCCGCCCCGCCTTGCGCGCGGCCTTCAGCATGACGTTGAGATTGGCACTGCCTCGCATGGCGCTCGCTCCTTCTGGGTCAGACCGGGCCTATACGCCGGGGGCCGGGGCCAGACAAGGGGCCAGAGAAGGGGCCAGAGAAGGCGCGGATGTCAGCCGCGCAGGACCGCGCCGGGGTTCATGATGCCATGCGGGTCGAGCGCGGCCTTGATCGCGCGCATCGCATCCAGCTTCACCGGATCGCCGTAACGTTCCAGATCTCCGACCTTGAGCCGCCCGATGCCGTGCTCGGCGCTGACCGAGCCCTCCATCGCGTGCACCAGATCATGTACCGCGCGCTTGATCCCCTCGCGGTCGCCGGCGTGGTCGTCGCGGCTGCGCCCCTTTGCGGGAAAGACGTTGTAATGCAGGTTGCCGTCGCCCAGATGCCCGAAACAGTTGATCCGGAAATCCCCGAGATCCGCGATCGCGGCGCGCCCCTGTTCGATGAAATCGGGAATACGCGACATCGGCAGCGAGATGTCGTGCGAACCGATGGAGCCGATGCGCCGGTTGGCCTCTGGGATCTGTTCGCGGATCTCCCAGAACGCGTGGCGCTGCGCCTCGGATTGGGCGATCGTGCCATCGCTCACCAGACCCGCCTCGAACGCCTCGGCGAACAGATCCTCCAGCGCCTGCGCGGGGTCGCGACCGCGCGCCAGCCCGATATCGATCAGCACCAGCCATTCCGGGGGATCACCGAACGGCTGGCGAATGTCGGGCAGCGTCTCGGCCAGAAACGCCAGCCCCTGCCGGTGCATGATCTCGAACGCGCTGACCCCCTCGCCCAGATGAGTCCGCGCCATCGCCAGCAGGTCGAGCGCGGCGCGCGGGCCGTCCACCACCATCAGCGCGGTGCCCTCCCCCACGGGACGCGGGAACAGCTTAAGCGACGCGGCGGTGATCACGCCGAGCGTGCCTTCCGAGCCGATCAGCAGGTTGCGCAGATCGTATCCGGTATTGTCCTTGCGCAAACGCTTCAGCCCGTGCCAGATCCGCCCGTCGGGCAGCACCGCCTCCAGCCCCAGAACCAGATCGCGCGCATTGCCGTAGCGCAGCACGTTGATGCCGCCGGCATTGGTGCCCAGAAGCCCGCCGAGCCGCGCCGACCCCTTGGCGGCGATCGACAGCGGGAACAGCCGGTCGGCGGCCTCGGCCGCCACATGGATATCCTGCAGGATCGCGCCGGCCTCGACGATCATCACGTTCTCGTCGGGCCAGATCCCGCGCACAGCAGCCATCCGCTCGAGGCTCAGGATCACCGGCACCGGGGAATCGCGGCCGTCCGGGCTGATCTGCCCGCCGACAAGGCCCGTGCCGCCGCCATAGGGCAGCACCGGCACGCGCGCCTCGGCACAGGCGCGCACGACCAGAGCCACCTCCTCGACGCGCGAAGGGGCGATCACCACGCCCTGCCCCTGCCAGGTCCCGCGGGGTTCTTCAAGATAATGCGGGGCCGTCTCGCGAAACGCAGCCTCTGGCAGATTCGCGCGCAGGGTGTCGATGAAGTCGGGCGTGGCAGAGTTCAGCATGGGGAAAAGTTATCACGCCCGCCGCCCAAGACCAGCCTGTTCCGTACCCCCGGCTTCATCTTGCCAAAAATACTCGAAAATCCCCGGTCAGAGTTTCGACGAGATCACGCCGGTGTTGAAACCGCCCATCCGCAATTCGCCGAAAAGGCGCTGATATTCGATCTTGGGGCAGTGGTTCATCACCACGTCCACACCGCGCGCGCGGGCGGTGGCGGCGGCCTGCGCGTTCTCGATGCCGATCTGCATCCAGAGGGTCCGCAGGTCGGGAAACGCCTCCAGCGCCTCGTCCACGATGGGCGGGACATGCTCGGAGCGGCGGAAGATATCGACCATGTCGACATGCCCCTCGATCTGCGACAGCGACGCGACGATCCGTTGGCCGAACAGCATTTCGCCGGCATGGCCGGGATTGACCGGCACCACCTCGTATTTCTTCAGGCCGAGATAGCGCGCGACGTAATAGCTCGGGCGCACCGGGTTCATCGAGACGCCAACGATGGCGATGCGCCGGGTGCGGGACAGGATGTCGCGCAGGTGGGAATCGGTATAGGTTTCGCTCATGGCCCTATTCAATCACGTGCCGCGAGAAGAAAAAAGCGCCCAAGACAAGCTTGGGCGCCAGTTGCGGAACGAGGGACAGTGATATGAGGCGACGGTGTTCCATACCGCCGTCTCTGGTATACATGTAGGAATGATTTCGGGGATATAAAGGCTTGTAATAGAGCTGTGACCGGCTGGTGAGGGGGCGCGGTCAGTCGAAGATATCCTCGACCACGTCCCAGATCTCTTCCATCATGCGCCGGCCCAGCCCCTTGCGCCGCTTGCGCGGTCGGGGCGGGGCGGCGTGCCGCCGATCGCCATCATAGGCCTGTCGCGGCAGGCGCATCGGGCGCGGCGTGTCGCGCGACTCTGCGAGTTTGGCCTTCGGCAGCGCCTTCATGTCATGCAGTGGCGCGCCGCAACTGGAACAGGTCAGCTCGTGGCGCGCACGGTCCAGCACCAGCGCTGCGCGCGTCCCGCAGTAATTGCACGTGGCGATCTTGTGACCCATGGGTGTCATATCGGTCGGATCTCCGTCATGTCCAATACACAAAGGCGCATGTCAAAATCCCTGAACGCCTCATGCCCGCGCGGCGTAAAGCGCCACCGCGGCGGCGTTCGACACGTTGAGCGAGCCGAACCCGCCGGCATGGTCGATGCGCACCAGCGCGTCCACGCAGGCGCGCGTTCTTGGGCGCAGTCCCGGCCCCTCGGCCCCGAGCACGAGCGCGACGGGCCGGTCGCGCCGGCCATCGAGCGCGGCCTCGATGCCTTGGTCGGCCTCGCCCGCAAGCCCCAGCACGATATAGCCCATGGCCTGCAACCCGGTGATCGCCTCGGCGAGGTTGCGCACCCGCAGATAGGGCTGACGCTCCAGCGCGCCGCTCGCGGTCTTGGCCAGCGCGCCGGTCTCGGGGGCGGAATGGTGGCGCGGGGCGATGACGGCGCGGGCGCCGAACACCTCGGCCGAGCGCAGGATCGCCCCGACATTATGCGGATCGGTCACCCGGTCGAGCAGCACCACGCGCGGCCCGTCCACGCCGTCGCCCATGCAGACCTCGGCCAGCGGCCCCCAATCGAGCGGTTTCACCTCGAGCGCGGCCCCCTGATGCACCGACCCCGAATCGAGGGGGGCGGTGAAACTGCGTGGATCGGCGATTTCGGGGGTCATCGCGCTTGTCGTGATCGCCTCGGCCAGCTTGTCGGCGGCGTTGCGGGTCACGATCAGACGCAGCTTTTCGCGGCGCGGATTCTCCAGCGCGTCGCGCACCGCGTGCAGCCCGAACAGCCACAGCGTCTCGGCCGCCGCCTTGCTGCGCGCCTGCTCCTTCTCGATGACCCATCGGGGTTTTTTCATGCCTGTCGCACCCTTCAGATTTCGACGCGAGACCCTGCACCGCCCGAGGTCGGCGTGCAAGTGATTTAGCGGTTGACGCCTTTTCCGCCCGCTTGTACCCACCGTCCACCATCCGGCGAAGGCCGGTATGTGTGGGCGACAGGCCGCAAGGTGTGGCAGGGGACTGTAACTCCCTCGCGGAGACGCACGCTAGGTTCGATTCCTAGGTCGCCCACCACTTTACTCCCCCGACAGGTCCCGCGCAGGCGGACGTGCGCGACCATGCCCGGAGGGCTTTGTCAGCACCGGCAAAGCCGCGTATGGGGGGCCGTGCAGTCAGTGAAGGACGGGAACGGTATGGCCCCAGACGCGGCAGGATCCACCGCCTTCAACATCATGATCATCGGTCAGGGCGGGCGACTGGAATACGAGGCGCTGATCTTTGCCGCCTCGTTGCGGGCGTATTCGCCGGGCTTTGCGGGGCGGCTCTTCGTGGCGGAGCCTCGGCCCGGTCCGATGTGGCCGGGCGATCCGGCGATGAAAAGCGCCGAGACGCGTGCCCGGCTGATCGAGTTGGGGGCAGAGATCCTGCCCTTCGACGCGCGGCATTTCGGCCATGCGTATCCGTATGGAAACAAGATCGAGGCGCTTTTCGAATTGCCCGGGGCAGAGCCGTTCGTGTTCTTCGACACCGACACGCTGGTCACCGGGGATCTCGGGCGGGTGCCGTTCGATTTCGACCGCCCCACCGCCTCGAAGCGCCGCACCGGCACCTGGCCCGAACCCGAGCTGTACGGCCCCGGCTACTCGGCGATCTGGAAATCGCTCTATGACAGGTTCGGGCTGGATTTCGCAAGCTCTCTCGATCCCGCGCAGCCGGACGAATACTGGCAGCGCTATCTCTATTTCAATGCCGGGTTCTTCTTCTACCGCTGCCCGCACGTGTTCGGGCAACGCTTTCTCGAGTATGCGCTGGCCATTCGCGATGACCCGCCGCCCGAGCTGATCTGCCAGTCGCTCGATCCGTGGCTCGATCAGGTGGCGCTGCCGCTGGTGATCCATGCGCTTGGCGGCGGGCGCGACACCCTGCCCGAAGGCTGGCTGGACGGCGAGACCACCTGCCACTACCGCGCGCTGCCGCTGTTATATGCCCGCGAACCCGACCGGGTGATCGAGTTGCTGGAAGAGGTGACCGCGCCGCACCGGATCAAGACCGCGCTCAAGCAATACGAGCCGATGAAGCGGATGATCTATCAGGGACGCGGGCGCAAGGCGCGCGCGCTGTTCGATCAGGCGGATCTGCCGCGCCGCGAACAGGCGATCCGCAACACCCTCAAGCGCAACGGATTCTGGATGCGGTAGGACGGATCGGGTGCGCGGTTGCCGTTTGATACCTCGACGGTGCGGGCGGCCAAGAAAATTTCAAATTTTCTTGCACGGAATTTTTGAAAAATTCCGTGGGTCGGACCGACCGCATCGGATCAGCTCTACCCGGCAAACACCCCGCCCATATCGGCAAAGCCCTTGAGTTCCACAGGGTTTCCGGACGGATCGCGAAAGAACATCGTCCATTGCTCGCCCGGCTCGCCCTCGAAGCGCACCGAGGGCGGGATCACGAACTCCACATCGGCCATCGACAGCCGGTCGGCCACCGCGCGCCACTCGGCCAGCGGCAGCACCACGCCGAAATGCGGCATCGGCACCATGTGATCGCCGACGCGCCCGGTGTCCTCGGTGGCCAGCGGCGTGCCGAGATGCAGCGACAGCTGATGACCGAACAGGTCGAAATCCACCCATGTCGCGGTCGAGCGGCCCTCGACCCCGCCAAGCAGACCGCCGTAAAACCGGCGCGCCGCATCGAGATCGGTCACGTTGATCGCCAGATGAAAGGGGTGGGGCATCGCATCGGTCTCCTCATCGCTGTTGCGAGGCACCTTTCAATGCCGTAATCCGGTTTGCAAGCAGTTCCCGAAAAAGGATCCCCCGGATGGCCTATGGTTTCGACACGTTGCAAATTCATGCGGGCGCACGCCCCGACCCGGCAACTGGCGCGCGGCAGGTGCCGATCTATCAGACGACAGCCTACGTGTTCCGCGATGCCGAGCACGCCGCCGCGCTCTTCAACCTGCAGGAGGTCGGCTATATCTATTCGCGCCTGACCAACCCCACGGTGGCGGCCCTGCAGGAGCGGGTGGCGACCCTCGAAGGCGGCGCGGGCGCGGTCTGCTGCTCGTCGGGGCATGCCGCACAGATCATGGCGCTGTTCCCGCTGATGGCGCCGGGGTGCAACGTGGTGGTCTCGACCCGGCTTTACGGCGGGTCGGTCACTCAGTTCAGCCACACCATCAAGCGGTTCGGCTGGGAGGCCAAGTTCGTCGACATCGATGACGCGGACGCGATCAACGCGGCCATCGACGACAAGACCCGCGCGGTTTTCTGCGAATCCATCGCCAATCCCGGGGGCCATATCGCCGATCTCGACGCGGTGGCGAAACTGGCCGATGCGGCCGGTCTGCCGCTGATCGTCGACAACACCTCGGCCACGCCGTATCTGTGCCGCCCGATCGAGCACGGCGCGACGCTGGTCGTGCATTCGATGACCAAGTTCCTGACCGGCAACGGCACGGTCACCGGCGGCGCAGTGGTCGATTCGGGCACCTTCGACTGGTCGGCCTCGGGCAAGTTCCCGTCGCTGTCCGAGCCGGAACCCGCCTATCACGGGTTGAAATTCCACGAGACCTTCGGCCCGCTCGCTTTCACCTTTCACGGCATCGCCGTCGGGCTGCGCGATCTCGGGATGACGCTCAACCCGCAGGCGGCGCATTACACGCTGCTGGGGATCGAGACGCTGAGCTTGCGCATGCAGCGCCATTGCGAGAATGCCGAGAAGGTGGCCGGCTGGCTGGAGAGCCATCCTGCGGTCGATCACGTGACCTATGCGGGGCTGAAATCCTCGCCTTATCACGACCGGGTCGCGAAGATCTGCCCGAAGGGTGCGGGGGGCCTCTTCACCGTCGCGCTCAAGGGCGGGTACGACGCCTGTGTCGCGCTGGTGGACAGTCTGGAGTTGTTCAGCCATGTCGCCAATCTCGGTGATACGCGGTCGCTGATCATCCACTCGGCCTCGACCACGCACCGGCAGCTGACACCCGAACAGCAAAAGGCGGCCGGCGCCGCGCCCAATGTTGTGCGCATCTCGATCGGGATCGAGGATGCCGAGGACCTGATCGCGGATCTCGATCAGGGGTTGAAAAAGGCCGGTGCATGAGACGGCCCGCGCGCAGGGTTTGAGGGTTGGCCTGCGCGCGTCTCTGCCATAACATTCATGCCGTGAAGGTGGGACTCCCGATGACGCACCACGCATGTTAAAGCGGTAGCGATGAAACCGAACTTTGCCCTTTCCCTGTCCTCCGTAGGTATCGGCCTCTTGCACCGGACCGGCGCGTCGCATTGGCATATGGTGGGTGAGGTCGCGCTCGACAGCGCGGATCTGACCGCCGAACTCGCCGCCTTGCGCGAAAAGGCGGCGGCGCTCGAGCCATCGGGCGTGACCACCAAGCTGGTCATTCCCGATGCGCAGATCCGCTATCTAGATCTGCCCGCCGGGGAGGGGCCCGAGACCGATCACGAGGCGGCGGCGATGCATGCGCTGGACGGGGCCACACCCTATGCGCTCGACGATCTGGCCTTCGACTGGAAGGTGGTCGGGTCGCGGCTCCATGTGGCGGCGGTGGCGCGTGAGACCCTGCAGGAGGCCGAAAGCTTTGCCCGCGAGCATCGCTTCAACCCGGTGAGTTTCGTGGCGCGGCCCGAAACCGACAGCTTCGGCACGGAGCCGTTTTTCGGCGAAACCTCGCGCGACGGGGCGCGGGTGGTGCGCGATGACACCCCGATCGAGATCGCCGGTGCGGCGCGCCCCAAGCCGCAGGCACCGATCAGCGGTGACGATCCGGTGCCGCAGGATCCGCCCACCGAGCGCGCGGGACCCGGGATCGCGGGACAAGCCCCCACCGCAGAGGCCGCGACCGGCGCGCTTGCCGGGGCCACAACAGAGGGCACAGGGGGTGCCACGATCCGGGCGGCGCGCGATGTGCCCGACACGGGTGCGCCGCATCTTGCAGGGGCTGCGCGGGACATGCCGGGCGAGGGATCGCAGGGCACGCCAATAACCCCGGATCCTGCCGCGCGCCACGCTGGCAAGGACGGGCAGGGCGCGGTCGCCAGCCCCGCAGCCGCCGCCGCCAGCCTCGCGCCAAGGCGCGAAGACCCGGCGGTGCCTGAGGCCAGGGGCAAGGCGGGCACAGGCGGGTCGCGCCGCCGTCGCGCGCAGGAAAACGCGCCCGAAAGCCGCCCCTCGCGCGGGCGCGACAAGACGGACCCTGCACGTGGGCGCGACAAGACGGATCCCGCGCGCATGGCGGGCAAGGCCGCGTCGCAGGGCACCACCCCGGCCAAAACCCCCGGCGCTGCCAGCGCCGAGGATGAGGCCGACCGCCTGACCATCTTCGGGGCGCGCGAGACACAGCGCAACCGGCGCGGCAAACCGAGATTCCTCGGGGTGATCCTGACGACGGTGCTGCTGCTGTTGCTGGCCGGCGTCGCTGCGTGGGCGACGATCTTTCCGGATTCGGATCTCGCACGGCTGGTGCGATGGTCCGAGCCACAGATCGCGCTGACCCCCGAAAGCCCCGACACCGCGCTGTCTGACCCCGTGGCCCCCGTCTCGGTGCCCTCCGTCTCGGGGCAGGGCGCGGAGACCGGCACCCCCGAGGCCGCCCGTGCCCCGGAGCCGGAGGCGATCATTCCACCCGGTCCGGGTGATCCGCCAGCCGCCGCGCCAGAGGCCGCCCCGCAGCCGCCGGCGCAGTCCCAACCGCTGACATCCCAGGCGGCGCGCGCGCGGTACGCGGAGTCGGGGATCTGGCAGATACCGCCCGATCCGCCGGTCCAGCCCGACGCGGGCAGTCTCGACGCGTTTTACCTGACCTCGATCGACGAGGATCTGCCGGTGGGCGATGCGGTGGCCCTGCCCGAGGTGCCCGACGCGCGCGGCGATACCCGCCCCGAGACGCCACCCGTCCCGGCCCCGGCGGGCACGACGTATCAGTTCGACGCCCGCGGGCTTGTCGTGGCGACGCGCGATGGCGCGCTGACGCCCGACGGGGTCGCGGTGTTCTCGGGCCCGCCCCCCCTGCAGCCGCCCGTTACACCGGCGCGCGCGGTGCCGGTGCCGGGGCTGACGCTCTCGCCCGAGGCCGCGGCCGATCTTGACCGCATTTCCGGTATCCGGCCGCGGACCCGGCCCGAAGGCCTGATCGAACGTCACGAGCGCGGTGCCTTCGGCGGGCGCTCTCGCACCGAAATGGCCAGCCTGCGCCCGCGTCCCCGCCCCGCCACGTTGCAGCAGGCCTCCGCCGCCCCCGCAGCACCCGATGCGATCGCCGTGGAGGCGGCGCTGGCCGAGGCGGCCGCGAGCCCGGGCCCGGAAGATGGCCCGGACGAGGCCGCGATGTCGCAGGCCGTGACCGCGTCGCTCAAGCCGCAGATCCGCCCCGACAATATCGAGCGCATCGTGCGGCAGCAGGCCCCGCAACAGCAACAGCAAGCGCCGCAACAGCAACGGCAGGCGATCGCGCCGCGCATCCCGAGCTCGGCATCGGTCGCCCGGGCGGCCACGGCGCGCAACGCGGTCAACCTGCGTCAGGTCAACCTGATCGGCGTCTATGGCAGCGCGTCCAATCGGCGTGCGCTGGTGCGCCTGTCCAATGGGCGATACCAGAAGGTCGAGATCGGCGACAGGCTTGATGGCGGGCGCGTCTCGGCGATCGGCGCAAGCGAGTTGCGCTATACCAAACGCGGGCGGGCCGTGGTCCTGCGCATGCCGAGGGGCTAGGCCGAGCGTCGGCCTACGCCTGACATCGCATGCGCGCCCTGATGGACGCCGTCCTGTTCCAGACCACGATTCGTCTTGTCGCGATGATCATTGCCGTGACCCGCGCCGACGCTTTCGATGGCGACGCTGCGGCGTCACCGTTTCGACAATCGCGCGCGCCACGTCGCCGATGGTTTCGGAGCCGTCTGCTGTCGGGCGGTAGAGGGACGACGCCTTGCGCCTCGACCTTTTCCGGCGCGTGAGGAAACGCGGGGTGACACTCTGCGCGATAAAGTGGAGCACATCGCGGGTCGTCGTGGTCTCATGCGCGCCCTGCCAAGCCGATGAAGACCTGTTGCGGCCCCGGTTTTTTCTGCGACGTCGCGGGCGAGGGGGCGCGACAAGGCGCCAGCCAAGCACGCCCGTCACCATCACGGCGCCGACCGATACGACCATCGGCAAATCCTGTCCGGCCCCTGCATCTTCAGTGACGGTCGCAAGATTGCCCTTCGCCGTGTCGTCGCTTTCGGCGGTCCACAGGCCAAACGGATCATCGGGGATCAGCAACCAGATGTGCGATCCGGTGGCCTGTGGAACAGGCGCGGCCCCTGCCGCATCGAGCAACCGCGTGCTGATCAGGGGGTCTTGCCCGGTGGTCAGGACGGCAGCCGGACGCCCCGCATCGACGGTCAAACCGGCCCCGGCGGTGACCCCGTGATATGTCGGCGTTGCGGAGATGGCTTTCGCGATGTCAGCGGACCGCTTGATCGTCACCGCCTCGGCCCTCGTGACCAGGACGGCCAATCCGATCAAAACCATCAGAGCGACTGGAATGACCCTGTCTCGACCCTGAAGACCCGGCATGCGCACCTCCCGTTCTTGATGCGCCCCCGATCTGCCGAGGATGCACAAATACACGTTTAACTAGAAATATAATAATAAACACAACCTAAGATAGAATTCAAACCGTGCGCCCCGAAATGCCGAAATCATCGTCCGCATCGGTTTTTTCGCCCGTAAAGCAATGCCGTACGACAATCCCGCGCGCCGGGGTTGTCGCCTCGGCCCTGCATGTGAGGCTGACCCCGCTCCGCTTCGACCATGGGTCCGGTGACCGATCCGTTCCGCATGGCGGCGTGTTTTCGGGGGCCGAAAACCGGAAAAACTGGCACCGCGGCAAATCGTGCTACTTTACGACCGATCAGATGGAGGACGACCGATGATTCGACTTGCCCTGCTCATCCTCATGATCGCGGCACCCGCCATGGCGCAGGACCGGCGACCGAGCCATTGCATCGCGCTGGCAGACGCCGCGCCTGGTCTGGACTTTGTCCACAAGGCCTCGTTTCGGGATCCTTTGCCCGATTACACCGTACGGATCCGCTATGCCGGTCATGCCTCCTTTCTCCTTCAGGCGGGCGACCTTTCGGCGGTGACGGACTTTACCGGCTTTATCGGCAATGTCGATTTCATTCCCGATATCGTCACCATGAACCACGCCCATTCCACCCACTGGACGGCCAACCCGGACCCGGCCATTCCGCATGTCCTGCCCGGCTGGGGCGAGGAATTCGGGCAGGGAATCGACCATCACGTCGATCTGGGCGACATGCTGGTGCGCAATGTCCCGACCGACATCCGCGCGGGCGGCGGTGTGGAGACGAAGGGCAATTCGATCTTCGTGTTCGAGGCCGAGGGGCTGTGCATCGCGCATCTCGGGCACCTGCATCACGAGCCGTCGGACGATCAATATGCCGCCCTTGGCCGGATGGACGTGGTGATGGCGCCGGTCGATGGCGGCTATACCATGTCCGTCGACGCCATGATGACCGTGCTGCGACGGATGCGGGCGAGCGTGGTGATCCCGATGCACTGGTTCACCGATCGCACGCTGGAGCGGTTCCTCGCCGGCATGGAGGGCGAGTTCGCCATCGAGCGGCCCGGCACGAGCGAGATCGAGGTGTCGCTGCGCACTCTGCCGGACCGGCCGACGATCAAGGTGCTGCGCCCCGCCTTTCTGCGCGAGGAAGAGTAGCGGGTCCGGGATTGGGCGGGCATCGAGAGATCTCGATCAAGCCGCGCATCGGCGGGCCGCTGTGCGGCGATCAGACCCAGCTGTTGCAGAGATTTATGTCGGCCAGATCCGAAAATCATCATAGCATTGCGCCGACAGCAGCCAAATCGCCGTGCCGGGGGGCGGCCCGGCGATGCGCGGCGGCCTGTCGGCCTTGATTCCGCGCTGGCCCCGTTCAGACCGAATGCATCCACGCATGCTCCCGCATGGTGGCCTTGCTCCCGCATGGTGGCCTTGCCGCGCGCCATCGTGTATCGCGCGCCCATGTCAGATTATGCCCCCCCAGACGCACCGCTGGATATCCTGCATGACGATCACGAGATCCTCGTCGTCTGCAAACCCGCGGGCCTGCTCAGCGTGCCGGGCAAGGGGGCGCATCTGGCCGATTGCCTGCTGACCCGCGTGCAGGAGGCGTTTCCGACGGCCCTTCTGGTGCACCGGCTGGACCGGGACACGTCGGGCGTGATGATCTTTGCCCTCACACCGCATGCGCAACGCCATCTCGGATTGCAATTCGAGAAGCGGCAGACCAGGAAAAGCTATGTCGCGCGGGTCGCGGGTGCGCTGGACCCCAAGACCGGGACGGTCGATCTGCCGCTGACGGTGGATTGGCCGAACCGCCCCTTGCAGAAGGTCTGCCATGAGACCGGGCGCGCGGCGCTGACCGAGTGGCGCGTCCTGCGACAGGGGGAGGGTGAGACGCGCGTGCGGCTGAGCCCGAAAACCGGGCGCAGCCATCAGCTGAGGGTGCATATGCTGGCCCTCGGGCATCCGATCCTCGGCGATCCGTTATATGCGACGGATGCTGCCCGCGATCACCCGCGCCTGATGCTGCATTCCGAGGAGTTGCGCCTGCGCCACCCCGATGGCGGCGCAGGCGTGAAGTTTCGCGCAAAGGCGCCGTTCTGAGTCTTCAGGCGCCCGGCGTCCAGCCCGAGACCGCCTTGACCTCGAGGAAATCCTCGATGCCCCATTTGCCGCCCTCGCGCCCGTAGCCCGACTGCTTCATGCCGCCGAAGGGGGCGCCGGCGCCGCGCGACTGACCGTTCATCTCGACCATGCCCGACCGCAGACCCCGTGCCAGCCGGTTGGCGCGCGCCGGATCAGTGGTCTGCACGTAGTTGGTCAGCCCGTAGGGCGTGTCATTGGCGATCGCGAGGCCCTCTTCCTCGGTCTCGAACGGGATGATCGACAGGACCGGGCCGAAGATCTCTTCGCGTGCGATGGTCATGTCGTTGGTGACATCGGCGAACACGGTGGGGCGCACGTAATAGCCCTTGTTGAACCCCTCGGGGCGTCCGGTGCCGCCCGCGACGAGCCGCGCGCCCTCGTCGATGCCGGTCTGGATCAGGTCCTGCACCTTGTCGAACTGCACCGCATTGACCACCGGACCGATATGTTTGCCTTCCTCATGGGCCGGGCCGACCTTGATCGACGCTGCCACCTCTGCGGCCTCGTCGACGGCGCTGTCATATCTCTCGCGCTGCACCAGCATGCGGGTGGGCGCGTTACAGGACTGGCCGGTGTTGTTCATGCAATGGATGACGCCGCGCTTGACGGCCTTGTCATCGGCATCGGCGAAGATCAGGTTGGCGCCCTTGCCGCCCAGCTCGAGGCTGACCCGCTTGAGCGTGTCGGCGGCGGATTTGGCGATCAGTTTGCCCGCACGCGCCGAGCCGGTGAAGCTGACCATGTCGATATCCGGATGCGCCGAGATCTGGCTGCCCACTCCCGGCCCGTCGCCGTTGACGAGGTTGAACACGCCCTTGGGCAGCCCCGCCTCGTGCAGGATCTCGGCGAAGACCACGGCGTTGAGCGGCGATTCCTCGCTGGGTTTCAGCACCATCGTGCAACCCGCGACCAGCCCGGCGATCACCTTGAGGGTGATCTGGTTCATCGGCCAGTTCCACGGCGTGATCATGCCGACGACGCCCACGGGCTCGTGTATGATCCGGTCGTTGGGGGCGTGATCGCCGAGCGGCGCGTCGAATTCGAACTCGCGCGCGGCTTTCAGGAAATTGGTGATGTGAAAGCTGCCCGCGCCGACCTGGGACTGCCGGGCGAGGTGGATGGGTGCGCCCATCTCGGCGCTGATCGCCTGGGCCATGTCCTCGCCGCGTGTCTTGTAGACCTCGAGGACCTTCTCGATATACGCGATCCGTTCTTCCACCGGTGTGGCCATCCAGCCCGGCAGCGCGGCGCGCGCGGCGGCCACGGCGGCGTCGGTATCGGCCTGACCGCCCAGAGAGATTGTCGCGCAGGCCTCTTCGGTGGACGGGTTGATGACCTGATGCGTGCGGCCATCGCGGGGCGCGTGCCATGCGCCGTCGATATAGAACTCGGTCTTTTCGATCATGTTCGTGTCTCCTTGGATTTGATGCCTATGTGGCAGTGGCCTGCGGGGGCTGCAAGGGCGTGCCGGTGCTGCAAGGTTGAAGATAGAGCATTCCGCGACGCTGTCCGCAGGTCTGTCGAACCATCGCATGGCTTGCATTGAAAATGCAGATCGGGCTACTCATAGTCATGCAGATCTATCTCCCCATCGCCGAGGTTTCGGTCAACGCCTTCCTGCTCCTGGGGCTGGGGGGGCTTGTGGGTGTCCTGTCGGGCATGTTCGGGGTCGGCGGCGGGTTTCTGATGACGCCGCTTCTGTTCTTCATAGGCATTCCGCCGGCCGTCGCCGTCGCCACCGAGGCCAACCAGATCGTCGCCTCGTCGTTTTCCGGGGTGCTCGCGCATCTGCGACGCAAGACGGTGGATCTGCGAATGGGCACGGTGCTGCTGATCGGCGGGCTGGTGGGGGCGGCGCTTGGCGTGGTGGTATTTAATTACCTCAAATCGCTCGGACAGGTCGATCTGCTGGTCAAGCTGTGCTATGTGCTGTTTCTCGGCGTCGTCGGCGGGATGATGTTCGTCGAAAGCCTGCGCGCAATTCGCAACACGCGGCGCGGCGTGCTGTCGCGGCGGCGCAAGCATGGCTGGGTGCACGGCCTGCCGTTCAAGATTCGATTCCGGACATCCGGTCTCTATATCTCGGTCATCCCGCCGCTTGTCGTCGGGGTCTGCGTCGGCATTCTGGCGGCGATCATGGGGGTCGGTGGCGGCTTCATCATGGTGCCGGCGATGATCTATCTGCTGGGCATGCCGACCAAGGTCGTGGTCGGCACCTCGCTGTTCCAGATCATCTTCGTGACCGCCTTCACCACGATGCTGCACGCCACGACGAACTATACCGTCGACGTGGCGCTGGCTGTGTTGCTTCTCGTCGGCGGCGTCATCGGGGCGCAGTTCGGCACGACCCTCGGCACGCGCATGAAGGCCGAGCAGTTGCGCATCCTGCTGGCGATCATGGTGCTGGCGGTCTGCGGCAAGCTTGCCTTCGATCTGCTGGTGCAACCGTCCGAGCTCTACTCCCTCGGCACGACCGGGGGGCACTGATGCTGTGGCGTCTGGCGCTTCTGTTCGTGATGGCGGCCCTTCCCCTGCGCGCCGAAGAGGAGGTCGTGCTGGGCCTGTCAAGCGACCGCGTGGCGATCACGGCCACGTTCGAAGGGTCCGACATCCTGATCTTCGGCGCGGTCAAGCGCGAGATCGCGATCCCGGACACCCCGCTGGACGTGGTGATCACCATATCGGGGCCATCGCTGCCGGTGACGGTGCGGCGCAAGTCGCGGGAATTCGGCATCTGGGTGAACACCGCCATGGTCGATCTCGATGCCGCGCCGAGTTTCTACGCCGTGGCCACCACAGGCCCGTTGAACGAGGTTCTGTCGGATACCGAGGATCTGCGCCACCGCGTGTCGATCCCGCGCGCCATCCGCTCGGTCGGGGCGGCGACCATGGCGGCGGATTCCGAGCGTTTCATCGAGGCGCTGATCCGCATCAAGCGCGAGGACGACGCCTATCAGATGCGCGAGGGCGCGGTAGCCATAGATCAGCAGACGCTGTTTCGCACGGCGATAAGCATGCCCGCGAACCTGACCGAAGGCACCTATCAGACCCGGATCTTCCTGACCCGGGGCGGCCGGGTTGTGGCGCGCTACGAGACGGAGATCGACGTACGCAAGGTCGGGCTGGAGCGGTTCCTGTTCACCATGTCGCGCGAACAGCCCTTTCTCTACGGGCTGATGTCACTGACCATCGCGATCTTCGCCGGGTGGAGTGCCTCGGCGGCGTTTCAGGT
>Ga0307955_1000370_pt1 | contig 25280 bp, 17 predicted proteins | sample OrgLakmetagen439_FD_201819 | JGI IMG/M metagenome (GOLD analysis project Ga0307955, IMG submission 201819) | Saline water microbial communities from Organic Lake, Antarctica - #439 | ecosystem: Environmental > Aquatic > Non-marine Saline and Alkaline > Saline | place: Antarctica: Organic Lake...
TCACTGGCATGCCCCCGGCCATGAGTAAAAGCGGGGGACAGTAGCTGGTTCTGTGGCCTGACGGCCACCCGGAGGTGGGTCAAAATTAATGGCCAGTAGTGGGTCATTTTAATTGGCCACTAACAGACTGGGACAGCAGCATGTTGATAAGCGCCGGCGGTTCAGCGGTATTTATCCTGGGCTACAACATCACCGTGTTGCTGGCCTACAAACAGGTGGATGCCAACCAGGTCACCAGCGCTGAATATACCGGCCTGATCTGGGCGGTATTGATTGGCTGGATCGGATTCAACGAGATGCCCGACCTCTGGTTTGCGGTGGGCAGTGCAATGATCGTGGTACCGCTGATTCTGGTGGGGCTGCGCTCCCGTGATCGGAGTCACCGAGCGCTTCAGGCTTACCCAGCCACAGGTTGAGGCCTTCGGCCAATGACGATAGGGAGGTAGTCATTGGCTAGGAGTGTCCAGGGCGCCTGGGTAAGAAAATTCTGTTCAGTGTCGGTTCGAATTTGTTTGCTATCACCTCAAAGCGAACCTTTTCAGATAAGGGCCTACTCAATCCGCTATTCGGAAACAAAGCACGCTGAGGTCGCAAAGCGGACATTCAGGTTTGGGAAGAACGCTGGCGTAACAGGTCGTTTTGTGAAGCGACAGCGGAACAAAACGGTGGAGTTCCCCCAATAAATCGGACACGCCGCTTCAATTTGGACTTCCCCCGACACACATGACCTACCCCAGCCTACAAGTGGGGTAGCTGGGCCACACACCGAGAGGGACAGATCGTTCTTAACAACTCTCAAACGTCTAATCGCTATAGTGCTCTATAACCTTTCGGTGCTGTTTCTTCGCCTCTTCAAGGCATGACGCATATTCTTTGATGTTGTTGGATACGATTTCCTCAATATACCCAATCAGATCTTCGCTGATCTTCTCGTTTTGTTCCTCAACGGTGGGCGGCGAAACCATTGCTTCATAATTGGAAAGAATGGTTTCTACCTCCTCCGTCCTACCTCGAGATCTGAGCACTGTGTTGCGGAGTACCGGGTCCTTCGAAGCTAATTCCAGAATGCCAATTTCCCCGGCCTGATACCCTCTGAGAGCATCCAGTCGACGCTTAACCGATTGATATTTTCTGAAGGTTGCCTCGTCGTCTCGAACTTTGGACGCCACGAACACGTAGATAAACACGCCGATTAACCCTGACGTCAAATACCATAAGTTGCCTGTTCCCCTAACGATGAATATGGATGGCATCGAAAAGAAAAAAACGAGTAGAAAAAATACCTCGTAGTTCCATCGATAGCATGCAAGACAGGATTGGCACTCACCGCCTTGCAGCTCTGTCTTGCAGTATTTACACGCACTGCCACCCATTAAGAATCACCTGCAATCGTTAGTGTAAGAGGATAGCCTTACCGCGGCTGCTTGCATGGCGAAGGCTATTCCGATGGCAACTACGATACCAAAGGGCCCGAGAGTCGCGAACACCAAACCCATGACAAACATAGCCAAGGCTAGGAAGCTAAATAGCGCTGTGGCGGCGGCATCACCGCAAGTCAGGCCCCACGCTAGAACCGAACTCAACAAATTAATGCCGCCCGCGATCAAGGACACAACGGCTCCTATCGGGCTTCCCACTAGCGCCTGCAAAGAACCGTTCACACCAAAGGCAAGTGCTATCCAGGACAGGGCGTCCATGAATGAGGCCACGTTGGTGAGCTGGCCACCATTCGCACCACCCGCAATCTTGTAGGCGCCCGCACCGGTTTCCGGATCGATTAATAGGTACCCAGAGCCGACCCAATTGTAGTGTATTATTTGCGCTTCATGAGCCGTGGCCACTTTTCCGGCCATCACCGCGTTGCGAATTTCGGTCTCAACCTCCGAGCCCAAGTCGATCTGTTCCAATGCAAGGCTTAGATTATTCCTATCGATAGTCCAGACCTTTTGGCCTTGAGCAGTGGCCAACGCCAATGCCTTAACTGCCGATATTCCGTGCGCCTGTGAGCCTGGGATGCTGAACACCTGCTCCGGTACCCAGTGTTCCATCGCACTCCAGCGCATTCCGCTCGCCTCAGTGAACTGGGCCTGGGTTTTTTTATCGTTATCCTTCGCGACGCCATGGTAGGTCACCGCATCCACGTCAATCGTCAGACCACTGAACGTCGTGTCGCGGGGGACACCGAACCAGTAACTCGGCTGAACCGTCGTCGAAAAGACCCCGTAACTCGGGAGACGATACGTCACCATGTTGGCCGGCTCACTCTGAGCTTCCTCGTGCGCATCGTTGAGCGCAAAGTAGCTCATGATGGTGGCGTAAATCAGATCGCCCAGCACATCGTGCTTAGTCAAAGTGTTCAGCTGAGACTCGGCGCCGCTCTTGAGTGTCGTTTTGGTGCTTTCGAGGTCCTGCTTCAGCCGCTGAGCCTGCTCCGGGCTGATACCCTGAAGATCCAGACCGATAGCACGGTATTGCCCGACAATAGGATTGTTGTTACTCGTATGCCAATTGTGAGAAGGGCTATAAAGTCCCAAAGTCTCATGGAGTTCGGTGCCCATCGTTTGGGCGCCGGCCCGCTGAACCACCTCACCATCCAAAACGATCTCAGGCGAGAGATTAATCAAATAGCCTGGCAGCGTGTTCGGCACGCTTGCTGGATCGATTTCACCGCTATCAGGATCAGGCTCGGGGATATAACTTTGGATAATCACTCTATCGTCGTCAGTCGCTGGAACGAAACTCAGTGCTAGCTTTTTGCCAGCAAGCTTCACTGTGGGCTCGTTTAAGGCGATAAAGGGAGCATTCGGATAGCCGTAACTCTGTGTCGCCAGCTCATACTTGAATCGGTGCCGCAAATTATCAGGCACTTCTGAAAAGCTGTCCTGAGTCACAATATGGGCGTAAGGCAGACCCGCGGCAAGCGGTCGCGGAGGCAACACCTCAATTTTCTGTAAACCCAATACCTCACCGACCTCGGCGTCTGGGTCTTGGCTCGCAATGTAGTCGGCTATTTGCTCTTCGAATTGCCGCAAGTGCGATTCGATATCGGTTTGGGGCACACCCTGTACCCAACCCTCGTCCTCGCTGATTTGGGCATTTTGTTCAACGTCACGTTGCAGAGCCTGAACATCGAAGGACACCTGCTCACTAACAGCCATCCCCGCCTTGAATTCATACTGCTTAAAGGACGCGTCCATGGGAATCCAGTTGTCCCCTGCACGATTCTTTATACCTCGTGATGGCTCAAAATCGACGAAGGCCTCGACCCACGTGTGCTCCATCCGAATTTTGGTGATTTTTCCGCCTTCAATCAGCGCGGTGTTCGGAATACCCCCCTGCCCAAGCAGGCTTTGGGCCGCCTCTGGCGTGGTCACACCACCTACCCAGTTCATGACCTTGTCGACGGGAATTTCGACAGTGCCGTAGGCATACTTGGCCGGGATGTCGGCGGCACGAAGCAAGGCAATCAAAAGGCTTGCGGTGTCGATCGCATTGCCACGCTTGGTTTCGAGCGTGTATTGAGAACCTTGAATAGAGCCGTAGCTGGGCACAAAGCGAATGTTGTTATGGACCCAGGTGTAAATTTCAACGGGGTTGTTGTTCAAGCTTTGAGCCAGATCTTGGATCGCATCGGTGATCTGGATGTCGATGGTGTTCGCCAAATCGGCCTCGGTGACACCCTTTTCATCAGCGAGAGAAGTCAACGCCAGCATATCCTGGGTCAACTCGCTCGAGGCGAATTGTAAGTACCCGGTGTAAGGATCGATCCCCAACGCCGCTTGCAGGTTCCGCTTGTTGGTTTTCGGCTCACGTACTTTGTCGGACGGTACACGCCAAGGAAGTTGATTGGGGTCATCGGCCGTGGGTCGGCGTTTAAACTGTTCTTTGCCGAGACTGTCACTCAGGTCATCAAGCAGTGATTGCTGCTCGTCAGGATCTTGTGTTTTAAGGAGCTGTTCCAGCTTAGTGGTTAATTCAGCATACTGACGTTTGACCTTTTCCACAGCCGCGGCATGCCGTTCGCGAATCAGGTCTTTGACTTCCTCGGGTAGGTTTCCCCGGGCCGACAGTTTTTCGTCCTCACGTTCAAAACGGTGGATGGCTTGCTCGTAGGCCCGCTCTACACCCTTTTTAAGCTTTTCCAGCTCTTTGACGTCTTCACTTTGTAGGGGCATAGCGCCGAGGCCAACGGCCTGCAAGGCCTCGTTCATCCAACCCTTGTCAGCATTTCGCTGTGCAAGCTTGCGCGGCAGTTCCTTCGTCAGCTTCCGCTTGAGCTTCTCCAATCGATGCGCCAGTTTCTTCTCGGGAGTGTTCTCCAGAAGTCGCTCAACTTGAGCTTGGCGTGCGTCTTCTTTACTCAGTTCATCTGCCACCGCCTTACTATTGGGTGAAAGATAAAACACGAACGTGAACATAAAGGCAGTAAAGGCGGACGTGGCCTTTGAGAATTTGCCGGAACGAAATGCATCCATGGTCAAGCCATTCATCGTAATCCCCAAACTAAACCGTCTAATCAAAAAGTGTTTCTGAGCAGGCTGAAATCAGCCTGCTCATCAAAGTGCGTTTTCCCGAACTGCCCGTTACAACTGGCGTTGAAGCTGGTAGAGCCAGAAGTCCAGCAAGAACCTCAGTTCCACGGCTGTTGGGTAGCTTTCCTGCGCTATCTCGTCGGTGGCCAACAAAATGGATTTGACGGCATTGTCCACCTTGGCTTTGTTGAGATGGCCCTGAGCGTGATCGAGCTTTTTCGCGATGAAGCGGTAGTTGGCAATGCCCGGGCCCTGGGCCATCAACTGCTGAACCATCGTTGAAACCTGTTGATGCTTGTGCCGGCCATCGATGGCACCGAGTGAGAAGTTCAGTTCGCTGTCATCGACCATCAGGCTGCGATTGATGCCGGCATCGATATCGACCTGCAACGTCACCTCGCCGGTCACACCATCCGGTAACTGGATGAAGAGGACATTAGAGGTGTCACCGGGAGACGCGAAGTCGCGCTGCCACAGCCAGGTGTCATCGGCGAACGTGGTCGGCAGCTCGCTCTCAAGAATGGTGCCGCCCTGTGGCAGGGTGAAGCGAATATCAACAGCGGCTTTGCGGCTGAGGTTTTCCAATCTGATTTCAACCGGAATCACACGGCCTGCGGCGACCGGCCAGACCTGTGGCTGAATCGCCAGCAACGCCTCAAGAAGAAGTTGCTCGTGCAGCCCCTGCCAGGAGGTCGCCAAGTCCAGCACGTCGTACGCGAAGTAGCTGTTTGCGCCGCTGCCATAGACGCCGAGGGTGACGGCGGCAGGCGCTGGAGCGTAGGCGCAGTCGTCGCTGGCGTTCTTACCGCCGCCAAACACCGCCCAGACATCCGCATCGCAGTGCGCCAGTGCCAGGCCCTGGGTCACCAGCGCATCTACGGCCACCGGTTGTTCAAGGTAACCGTTATCCGAAATCGACCCCGCTTGGTTGTTCCGACCGGTCAGCTTAACGCCCAGCGCCTTTTCAACGTGGTTGTTCCGACGGTTCCAGCTGCCGCTCACCAACAGCCCCAGTCCGTTGTGCTGGGCTTCCACCAACAGCTGCTCGGTTTGCGGTGCCAGGGTGACTTGCTCGGAAAACATCGCCTCCGCGCTGTAAAGTCCAGAGTTGAACTCCGCGGTAAAGTCCCGAGCACTGTCGGTCAGGGTGTAATGCCACTGATGACGGGTCAGCAGGTCCTCAAGGTAAGTACGTTGGCGGCCAGCGTCATTCAGGTCAGACGTCGCGGTGGCCAGGTCGTCCACCAACACCAGCAATTTCCCTTTCGCGGCCGGATGCAGGTCGACCATCACTGTCGGGGGAACCACCTCAAAGCCGGCCGCCGCGAGCTCGAGAAGTTCACCGTCTGCCTCCGCCATCAAGATGCAGCCATAGCCGCCGTAGGCCGGAGGATCCGACAGCAGCAGCTGATACGGATGGGCAATGGTGTTGCTCACCGGGGTGTCATTTTGGCGGATTTGGGAGATCACCGAGCCATCGGCGAGGCTGACCAGCTGATAAATCAGGTTGGCCTTCACCTCGGCCTGAGCGCTGCGATTGGTGATCTCGAAATGGCAGGTTTTGGCTTCGCCAGTGTCGTAATACTCAACCGTGACGTTGCCAGTTAGCGACATCAGCTCAGAGCGTTCGACGCGGAAACTTGCCTGACTGGTCGCCAAGATCTCACCATCCTGACGGACGATCCAGCTGACACGATACCCGCCCGCCTCACGGTCGACCAACGGCAAGGCATACTGACGATCAGTCGATCCCTGTGGCGGCAAGCTATTGAGGTTGTAGGTTTGTTCTGCCAGCAACTTGCCATTGGGTCGACTGACCTGAAGCGTTCCCACGCCACCATCAAACAGACCATTGTTGCTGACGTTGCTGACGCGAAGATCAATCCGGGCCTGATCCCAGGCTTGGTAGACCGGCTTATCCGTGGTCACCAGTGCGCCCACTTCGGCAAAGGCGCCACCGGCGGTGGTCATGGCAAAAGGTGCAACAGACTGGGTTAACACCTGGCCGTCGTTGCCGAGTAACTGGCCTACAACCTGGTAGGTGCCTGCATAAATACCGGCGGTGTTGAAAAGTTGGTCCGGAATTGCCGCTTGGCCCTTGGGTGCAATTGCCTGCACATCAAAAATGCCCAGATTAGCCACCCTCGCCTGCTGATTATCCTCAATCGTCACGACAACCTGTGCATCGGTTTCGATCTCACTGAGGTTCCCGAGCACACCCGAAATGACCACGGACTCAGCCGGGCTGTAGACGTCTTTGTCAGTATCAACGTCGAGCGTGGTGAGTGAGGGCGCCACCTTCACGCTTTGTTCACCGAGCGTTTCGTGCACCGGATTGCCATCGATATCGGTATAGGAGATCGCCAGCTGCTCGGTCACCACCCGCTGGGAACCGGGCTCAACATTAAACAGCTTCAACTCGGTGGTGAGGTTTTCAAGCTGGCCGACGCTGAAGGTGTCAAATTCCCAGGTAACGATGGTTCGGTCGTTCTCCACTTCGATCAGAGACGGCGCAACGGAGTAGGAACCGCTTTCGATTCCAATGCCGGCGGTCGACAGGGTACTGACGATTTTGACATCCGAGATGGCCGGCTTGATCACTTCAATTCTGACTGAAACCGGCGCAGACGCGCCGCCGCGATTATCATTAGCCAGGAAGGTGACGAGGTGCTCGCCCATATCCGCGGTCGTCGGGGTCCATTCGAGTGTCGCAACGCCGGTGGTACCGCCGCTCACGCTCTGCTCAAAGGTGGCGCCAACTGGCAAGCCCACATGGTTCAGGTAGACCTGGTCGTTGGGATCCGAGTCAGATGCTTGCACGGTCAGCGTGAGCTTCTGACCGACCACCGCCTTGATCACAGACCCAGCTTCGGGCGTCGGCGGATGGTCAAACTCGGGCGAGGCATTGGTGCCCTGATCTCGCAGATTCAGCAGGAAATCAATCGCTGCGGAGCTTTTGACATTCCCTTCTTCATCGCGGTCTTCGATGGTGACCTGGATGGTATACAGGCCGTTGGAGAACGATTCCGCGCCATCCCAGGTAAACAAGCCAGTGTCGCGGTCAACCTTCATGCCGGAGGGTATACTATTGATGGCCGACTCCGAGCGCGTGGACATCCGCCAAGTCAGTTGATCGCCATCCGGATCGACGGCCGGAATGAGGAATCGGCAATCGTACTTGGAGCAGCTCACGATCGGAGGCAGATTACTGAACGGCGACGAATTGCCATTCTCCAAATTAACACGGGTATACACACGCCAAGTGCTGCCTGAGTTCCTGAGGCCTCCAATCTTACAGCAGCTACTGAAATTACCGATCCATGGCTGACCATTATTATTGGCCGCCCGATAGGTATGACGCACGAGATTGTTCTCATTCCGGGTATCGATGGCTTCCCCGACAATCCAGTCCTCTTGGAGATTTCTCGCGATCACCCGATAGGTGTGGTTTGAGGAATAGCCATCACCAAAACTGTAACGACCGGGACGGAACGTTTGCCCGATTTTGGGGTGACCGAAATAGCTGCTTCGGAACGCCACGGTCATCCGAAAATCAGCGGTCGTGGGTGAAATATCCGGCCGCGCTTTGTAGGTAAAGTGGCCAAAGCGGAAATGACTGGCTTCGGCCACAGAAACGCTGACCATGAGCAGTACGAGACAGGCAATGCGAGCCATCCATTCTTTCAATGTCGTTAGATCCATCTTATTCACCATCCATTCCTTCTACCTGAATCCTGCTCTCCACCGACACACCTTCTAGTGGGACAACCTCACTCGGATTAAGTGACTGGGTGGTTCTCAGTCGAATGGACGGTGGAACAAACACGGTGCCGTCGGATTGCTGGGTGACGGAAGCGCCGGTGATGTTTTCCAGCACAATCCGATACTCACCGCTGGCCACGAAGTCGTACGGCAATACCGTGAGCACTTGGCGGACATTCGTCTGTGAAGGCGCCATATCCAGTTGGCTGTGACCTTGCGTGATGACCCGGCCGTCTGGGTCCAAGAAGGTGTAATCAAACTCCAGGCTGACCTCGACGTTGGAGCGGTTAAAGATCTCCGCAAACAGCTCCACATCGGCCTGATTGTTCAGCAGCACATAGCTGGGGGATCCCTTTGGAGCCAGCGAGGCCACTACGGCGCTGGGCTCCACTGTGACAGTGGTACTGCTCTCCGACACCAAGTTGCTCGTGGTGCGATCGAGCGCCTGCACGGTCACGGTGTAAACGCCGGGCGCAACGGTCAGGGTGTTCCACCACTGTTCCAGCTGAACGGTTTTCTGCTCCCCAGGCGCCAGGTTTTCGACCGCTTCATCCAGGTGCTTCTGGTAATGAGCCAGTTCTTCGGGATCGCTCTTGGGGTCGATCGGGGGCAGATAAACGCCGGAGAAGTTTTCGATGTCAGTGCCCGCGCTGTCCTTCACCTGAACATAGAGCCGCGCGCCTTGATTCAGTGCGGTGTCGTTCTTCAACTCAGCACTAATCAACACTGGTTCATAAGCGCCATACACGGTTTTGTCCGTGGTCACTTGAGCGATGTCCACACCGCCCAGATCCGCTTTTCGAACACTGATATCCAGGGTTAATTCAGTGTGCTCTGCGAGCGAGACATCCTTACCCGAGTACATGTAACCTGCGGCGTTGGTCGCGACCGTGAACTCAAGAACCTGAATGTCAGTGATGCGATAGAAGCCGTTCACATCGGTGGTGGTGCTCAGGCCTCCCACGGAGACCGTGGCGCCAGCCACACCGAGGTTAGAGACCATGTCAATGACCTGGCCCTGCACCGAGGTCGACGGCAGCCTTTCCTGCTCGTTCAGGATGATCTGGCCGACATCCACGTTTGTTTTTTCAGGCACGACAAGGCTAAAGCCAATGGTTTCAAAGCCCGTTTTGGACACGGTCACGGAGACCCCGCCACCGTTCAGGTCCGCTAGCGTGAATCGGCCTGCAGCATCGGTCTGGGCGGATTTGGTTCCACCTGGAACCGTCACCAACGCTCCGGCAATAGGATGGGCATTGGCGTCAACAACGGTGCCCACGATGCTGGAGCTGTCCAGTCGTTCCTCAGACAGCGGCTGCAACGATGGGGAGAAGCTCATTTTCGTGCCCGCTACAAGATCGGCGCTCGCGGCCACGGGGTAGTACTCGGCGGACTGAGCAGACAGCACCGTACTGCCGGGCTCACTCAGTAGTTGATAGGTACCATCGGCGCCGGTCACGGTGCTGTTCACATTACCACCAACCGTAGAGGAAACGGTGACACCACCAATCGGCCCGCCGGACGACACGTCCGTGATGACCCCAGTCAACAGTACGGTGGTTGGTGCGACCGCCAGTTGAATAGTGCCAACATTGGCGAACTGTCCTTCTCTCAAGATCACACTTTGCGACGCCCCCTGATAACCTGGGGCGGAATACGCGACGACGTAAGAACCTGCACTGAGATTAGACACGGTAAAGCTGCCATCGGGCTGAATGTCGACCTGATCGTCGGAAGTGCCCAGTACATCAATGGTCGGCTCAGACAAACGCGCGCCCGACGAGGCGTCCACCAATCGCCCGGCCAGTACTGCTTTCTCGGGATCCAGAGGGACATCAATGGAAGACAGCAGGTTCAGGGCCGCCAAGGACAACGAGGTGGCATAGACTTGCTCGCCCCAATGCCCGGCGGAAGACTGAAGATTCTGGAGATAGCTTACCGCGTCGGTGTACTTGCTCACGTCGGTGGTCACGGGGATCAGAGCCTGCAAGGCCAAGGCACTCTCCCAATCCGTACCCCAGTGCCCTTCTGCATTCTGAGCGGCATAAAGATAATCAACCGCCTGACTCAGAACGCCCGAGATATTGTGCGTATACAGATAGGCCTTCATCGCCTTGACCGCCAAGGCGGTTACCATGACAGACGGCTGATCGTTGTAGACCGAGAATCCACCTTCGGACAGCTGCGCCGATGACAAAAACTGCAAGGCTCCGGGGGCGACCAGGGCATCGGCGTTCGCCGCTTGTAGGGCCAACAGCGCGTAGCTGGTATCCAGTGGCGTACTGTCATAACCACTAAAATGGCCAAAGCCGCCATCTCGACCCTGACGCGACAGCAGTTCGGTCTTTTCCAGCTCCAACCCTCGGTTGGCATCAGCAAGGGCGTTCACCAAGCGAGAAAGCTGCTCAGTATTTAAGCCGGCCAAATCACTACGAAGCGACTCCAGTGCAGCCTGCCGATCGACTGCAGAAGCGTCCAGTAGCTGGAAAACCTGCAGAGCCTCTGCGGTGGACTGAAAGTCAGTTGATATATCGGCCGGGGCACTGACCCAGCCCGCAGGTTGTTGAGACGTCTCTAGCCAATGGAGAGCGGCACCAACATTGACGTCTTTATCAGCAGACTGGTGGTCTGCGCCGCTGTGTGCGTGCCCATTTAAGGTAATAAAGAAGAGAAGTAATGCAAAGACGTTGAATATACAGTTCGATCTTTTCCTGCCCACAGCCAAGACTCCGCTTGTACATGAAACACACTGTAGCGATGCAGGAGGCGGGGGGTTATCCAAAACCCTCTTAATATCAAATTTGATATTAATCAGCATCCCTGCCTACAGAATATCTATTGACAGGGATCCTATAGAGCACTTACCAAGAAAACCAGACGAAAACGGACCAGAACCGTGAAACACTGTAAAACGCGGACAAATTGATAAATCAGTCACATATTGCCGTGCCAGTTCAGTCTTGAACAACTCTTCGTCGTGTGCCGGCGCCATCGGAATAGTTGGGTTTTCGACGTCTGACGCTAGTCGCAGCAGGGACAGCGAGGGTCGTTCTGCAGAAGGGCCGCAGGGGTCGCAAAGCGAACGTTTAGGCGCACTTGTTTGCGACGACGTTTCTAGCCTCCCCCTGAAGCTCCGTAAAAGCCTGGAATTTAACCTGGCTGATTTTCCTCAGGGCTTCCGAGAAAAATGTGGTCAAGTCTCGCCGGAAAGCGTCTCGATTATCCGACAGTCCATGATAACCCCGCCCTCACAACATTTGCTCAGTCTCTCCAGCTCCAGCTCCATCGCACGCAGATCGCTCAGTCGAGAGCGCACCTGTGCCAACTGCTGCTCAACTTTGGCGTCCACGCCAGCACAGGACTCCTGCTGCCGGTCAGCCAACGACAGTAGCTCCCGGATATCGTCTAGGCTGAATCCAAGGCCCCGGCTTCGCCGAATAAAAACCAAACGCGAATGATCCGTTGTTGAGTACATGCGATAGCCCGACGCCGAGCGGCGGGCTTCAGGTAACAACCCAATTTTTTCGTAGTAGCGAATGGTAACCGGCTTGATACCGGTATCCTGGGCTAACTGACCAACCGTGTAGCTTTTCTTGCTCATTACCATTGACCTTATAGTTACTATAACCCCTAGTGTATCGCTATAGTTCAGAATTCAGGAGGCTTCGTCGTGGACAGTTGCTGTGAGAACAAGGCAGGCGAATTGGCGCAACTAAGATCGAGCCAAAGCCGGGTGCTTTATATTGCGCTTGCTATTAACGCGTTGATGTTTGTCGTGGAATTCAGCGCTGGCTGGATCGCGGCCTCCACCGCACTGCTAGGCGATTCTTTGGACATGTTTGGCGACGCGTCCGTCTACGCGCTGACGCTGTTCGTGCTGGACAGAAGCCGTCGCGCCCGTGCAGGGGCCGCTCTGTTCAAAGGCGGCTTCATGCTGTTATTCGGGCTCGTTGTTGTTGCCGACGCCATACGGAAGGTGTTGATTCAGGAACTCCCGGCTGCTGACTGGATGGGCGCGGTTGGCGTTCTTGCCCTGCTGGCAAACGGCGTTTGTTTCGCGTTGCTCTACCGCCACCGGGCAGACGATCTCAATATGCGCTCCACCTGGCTGTGCTCCAGGAATGATCTTTTCGCTAACAGCAGCGTGATCATTGCCGCAGGGCTGGTCGCGGTCACCAACACTCTCTGGCCGGACATCATTGTGGGTCTCGCCATTGCCGCACTTTTCCTGCACTCTGCCTGGCAGGTCATCCGCGAAGGTATGCAGGAATGGCGTGCCGGTGGCGCAGAAACCGCCGATCAATCCTGCGAAGCGCCGACTGAGACCTCAGGCGATAGCTGCTGCTCTTCTTCGAAAAGCGCTTGTGGCAGTCAATCAGGAGAGCCATCCCGGTGACCAATAATAGCCAGACGATTCCATGGGGACTGTTGCTGACGGCCTGGCTGCTGGCGTTAGTGTCCTCACTTTCGGCCATCTACATCGGTGAGGTGCTCGGACAAGCCCCGTGCGTGCTGTGCTGGTTCCAGCGTGCCTTCATGTTTCCGTTAGCGGTGATTCTCGCGGTCGCCTGCTACTACTCGGATTTGAACGTTTGGCGTTACGCCCTGCCGCTGGCTGTCATTGGTTCCCTGTTTGCCTTGGCCCACTCGCTGCTGTATGTGGGATTAATACCTGAGCCCATTCAGCCCTGTACGGCCACTGGTCCATCTTGCTCGGGGGCCGGAATGACAATCTTCGGCGGGTTGCCGCTTCCATTTCTGTCGCTGGCCATTTTCGTTGCCATCATCATTTTGCTCTTGGAAATCCGTCGGAGAATTCGTTCATGAATCGTCGTGTCCTTGTTGTAGTTATCTGTCTCGCGCTGATCGCCGCTTTCGGGGCCGCTGTGTTGTTCAAGCCACAGCCCCAACAGCCTCAAAACACGGCGGCCACCACTGAAAAACCTATCGCCACCGCTCAGCCGGTTGCGAATCAACAAGCTCTGGTTCGATTCCACTCGCCCACCTTCGGGCCTGCCAACGCACCGGTGACCATCGTCGAGTTTTTTGACCCCTCCTGTGAAGCCTGCCGTGCGTTCTATCCCATCGTAAAACAGATCCTTGCGGAGTACCCCGGCCAGGTGCGTTTGGTGTTGCGGTACACATTGTTCCACCAGGGCTCTGAGGAAGTCTCCAGAATGCTGGAAGCCGCTCGACTGCAAAATGTGTATGAACCGGTGCTGGAAGCGGTGTTAGAGGTTCAGCCGGCCTGGCATGACGATCCAGAGGTTATCAGGGCATGGGAAGCCGCTGAGGCAGCTGGTCTGGACCTGGCCCAGGCACGTGCAGACATGCAATCCGACCGAATCGACGCCATTCTTGAAAAGGACATGGAAGACGTAAAAGCCTTTAGTATTCGAGGTACTCCGAGCTTTTTCGTGAACGGCCGCCGACTCACAGAGTTTGGTGCAAAGCCGCTATTGCGCCTTGTTCAGGAGTCGTTGCGGAACTCCGAGCAGTCGCTCTCTGCCGGCGGATAAAACAGGGGGCAGCATGAAGCCTTGCTCCACTGCAGCATTCAGAGCAATTAGGACTCACGGAAATGCCTGATATTGCGACATGGGGAATGTTCGCTGCGTTTTTTGGCGGTCTGGTGTCGTTTTTCTCTCCCTGCACTTTGCCCCTGGTCCCGGGATATCTCTCCGTGGTGACCGGTGGGACGGTTACCGAGGACGCAGGTTAGCGCCCGCCATTTGCCGAATCAATAAGAAGATACTGCCCGGAAATTACAGGCCGAAGCTGGGCAATTTGATCGGTCACGAAGGTCCGCTTTTGGACAAAAGACAAGAACTCGGGGTGCAACGAAGGTTCGCTTTTGTTTAAAAGTGAATTTCCTGCAACTCCGCGAATGTTCATCTTCGACCTTTTTGGATCGCGCTTTTCATCCCCTCCTTGAACCCGAACGGCGCTTACGTTTTAGCGTAAATTTCTGAGTCTTTGGAGCTGGAGGAAGTTGTTTTACTCGCTTCTTCCCCGACTTACGGACTGGTGTCGGCTCTCTGTCTCTGGCTACGGCCAAGTTGGCAAAGCAAGACATCTGGACAGGTCTTGCAACGCTGTCCAGCATGAAGAGCTCAAAGACGTCCTCACGGATTTCTCGGATGTGAGCCGGAAGATGGGCCTGAATCGATATCGTTTTACCATATCGAGAAAGTGAGGACTTTCTCAGGTATAAATTTGTTTCAACACCATCTTTTATTACATTTAAACGCGAGAAAAACTTGTCAATTTCCGAGTCATACCGAAGCTGGACGGGCCGCCAACCTTGGTCTTCCCATGTGGAGCGGTCTTCTTGGAGGCTTAGTTTTGCGGCCGATAGCTTCGCTGGAGTACTCTTGGAATTTGTACAAGGATGTTTTGGCCAGGGCGGCCCGAGTTCGTCAAAAAATACCCGTCCGCCCTCTGGAGATTTATAAAAAAAGACAAGCTCGCCACATACCGGGCAAAAAGCATTGGGACGCGTGAAGCTCTCTATCGACAGATCCAGTGGCGGCACCCACTGATTATAGTCCGGGCCTAGTTGGCGCTTACCGGCATGGCCGTCACCGCCCCAACCACATCGACATTCGGGTGGGTGGTTCCATGCGTTACACATACTGGCGCTCCCAATAATCCACCTTCAGCGCTAACCCGCCGCCGCGTCACGCGAGGCTGGCTTCGTCCGATCCAACGCGTCAAAAATCCCTTCAATCACTTGATCTTGCCCAGCAAACAATTCCTCTGGTCCGCCGGCATGGATTGAAGAGAAAGGCGGCTCGTAGAGAGCGTAAGGCTCGATTACACCCCGCGATGCGAGCTGTTCGATGAGGGTTTCGACGAAACGGATTTGGGGCGCCGTCAGACTGGTATCCGAAATAAATTTCCCAAATGCCTCCTTCGCCGCTGCCTCATCCATGCCTACGAGGCTGCGGACGAAATAAGGAAGTGAGGGCGCGCCTGAGCGCTCCAGCAATCCAGATAATAATGACTTGTTATCATCCTCACCCAGATCGATGAGCATCTGTTCCAGGGCTTCCAAATCCTGCTCAGTCAGCGGGCGATTTTTCCGCAGGCGCTGAATCACAATGTTGTCGAGGTGACTACGAAGATAATCCTTCACCTTTTTTTCGAACTGAACGCTGGTCATCTTGGGGATATCCACGACCGGGTCGTCTCGTACACCGATGATTTCGTCCTGAAAATCCGTGTAGACGATCTTGCGTTCTTTCTTGTCGAGGAATGGCGCCAGACCTCGCAGACGGAGGCGAAGATCCTCCAGTGTCGGAACGTCCATGCCCTCCCAGAACTCGGGACTTTGTACCGCCTGAATAAAATCGAGCTGACTCCTCACCGCTGGAATGCCCGTTTTCTCTTCCAGCTTCATCGTGATTTCAATCACCTTGTTGCGGTTGTTTTCAAACGTGGACGAGTCTGAATTCAGCAGTGCGGTCTGCATGCGCAACACAGTGAGATCGAACATTCTCGAACGGATGTCATCGCTATCCAGCTCTGATGGCAGTCCGGCAACGTCGTTTGCCAGAACCATCTGATCTTCATCGCTCAATTCGGACCAGGCATCGGCGTTCTGAAAACGCTCAACAACCTGCTGCTTCATGCGAACAATGAAGTTTTCGGTGTTCATGGCGCTCACTTCACCGTGCAAATCCCGAGTAAGGTGCCGGATGACGGCCTGTTCAGGATCAAACTCCTCAACCTCCTGGAGCTGCTTGAGTAAATCAACACGAGCGCGGAAGAGTCGAATTCCTAATGAGGGGGTATTGCCCGCTTCGATGCCCTGAGGGTTCTCACGGAAGAAGTCGAAGTTGTAGCAAAAATCGAATATCTGAAAGTCTTGCTTGTCCTGATCCGGGCCATAGAGGTCCGAACATAGGCGGGTACCTCGCCCGATCATTTGCCAGAATTTGATCTTGGAGTACACGGGTTTGAAGAACACCAGATTCACCACTTCGGGCACGTCGATCCCGGTGTCCAGCATGTCGACGGAAATGGCAATGTGAGGAGGCTTGTCCTTCTGTGAGAAGTCGTCGATCAGGCTCTGGGCATACTTGCCTTTGTAGGAGATCACCCGCGCGAACTGGCCCGCATGCTTTGGGTAATGGTGATTGAAGCGCTGTTCGATAAATTCTGCGTGTTCCTGGTTACGGGCAAAGATGATCGTTTTGCCGAGGCGATCACCACCTTCCACCCGATGGCCATGCTCCATCAGGTGCTGCAAACCCTTATCGACAGTGTCCTTATTGAACAACCAGTTGTTGAGCGCAGACGCATTAACCCGCTCGGGGATGTCGGGCTCGTCTTCAGCGTCGCCCCACTCCAACTCTTCCCACTGAGCTTTTTCTTCATCACTCAATGAGTCGTAATCGATGCCCTCTCTGGGGAACCGAAGATCAACCTGTTGAACCCGAGGCGGCACCAGAAAACCATCGCTGACCGCTTTGTCCAACTCATAGGCGTCCGTGGGAACGCCCTGCTCCAGATCGAACAGGTCATAGGTGTTTTTATCCACCTGCTCCCGTGGTGTAGCGGTAAGGCCGAACAGCATAGAATCAAAATACTGGAAGATCGCTTTATAGCGCTGATAGACCGAGCGATGAGCTTCATCAATCACGATCAGGTCGAAATGACCGACCCCAAACCGTGCCTCGTCCGTATCGCTACCGCGATTGGCATCAATCAGCCCCATCATCGTAGGGTAGGTGCACACGTACACCCGGCCTTCCGTGTCTTTCTCGGTAACCAGGTTCACCGGGCTGGATTCCGGTAGATGCGCTTTGAATGCATTCGCCGCCTGGTTCACCAGCGACACTCGATCGGCCAGAAACAGAACCCGCTTGACCCAGTTGGCGCGCTGAAGTACGTCCACCAGTGCGATAGCCGTGCGGGTTTTACCCGTGCCAGTAGCCATCACCAGTAGCGCCTTCCGCTGGGCGTTCTTGAGTTGCTCGAAGATGCTGCCGATGGCCCGCTTCTGGTAGTAGCGCTCGACAATATCGGTATTGATAGCCGCCACATCCAGCGGCTTGCGGCTTTCGCGGCGACGAATCAGCCGGGTAAGTTCGTTTTTCTTGTAGAAACCTGCCACCTCGCGTGGAGGATAGGCTTTATCGTCCCAAAACCAGGTGTCATACCCGTTGGTGTAGAAAATCAGCGGGCGTTGGCCGTGCATCTGCTCCAGACAATCCGCATAGAGCTTGGCCTGCTGCTGACCCACCGTGGCATCCACCGTAGTTTTCTTGGCTTCCACGACCGCCAGTGGCTTGCCGTCGTCATCCCAGAGCACGTAGTCCACATAACCGATGCCCTTGTTGTTAGGCATACCGGTGACTTCGTATTCCCGATCGCGTTTCTGATCCAGAGGCCAGCCGGCTCGGTGTAACTCCAGGTCAATCAGGTAGCGGCGGGTGTCGGCTTCCGAGTAATCGTGGGTATCCGGCTCCTGCTCCCGCGTTTCGCGCAACTGAGACAGTTCCTCTCGCAGTGCTTGAAGCTCTTGATCCAGCGCATCCCGTTCTTTCTGTTGTGTGAGCGCGGCTTCATGCTGGACGGCGAGCTTTTCTTCCAACGTCTTGAGTTCGGTGCGGGAGACCACCTGGGATTTGTCCAGCGGCTGCGGCACACGATCATCGCGCCAGGCAGCCCCATCGCGGGGTGCCGAAGGCGTATAGGTGCGCACCAGCCAATAACAGACATGGTGCAGTTCTTTCACCACCTGCATGGCGTGCTGAGTCTCAATGGGTTTAGTCTGGTGGACAGCGATGTTGCCTACCTTCTGAATCACCCGCGCCTTCTGAAACACAGCTTCTGGCAACAGATTCATAAAGGTGGGTTCGTGCAGCAGTGCGCCCAGCTTGTTGTCATAGGGCATTCGCAGGCTGGCGTCATGGCGATACAGCCAGTGCACCGCCGCCTCCAGCGCAAAGCGGGCATGGAAACAGGCGGCGCGGGGATCACCGAGAATATGGCCTTCCGCCAGCGTGGCAGCCTGACACAGTTCCTTGAAGTCGTTGGGCAGGAAGGCGAAGTTGGTCATAGTCCGTTATAACTCCCCTGAGAAGGCTCTTTGCTGAAGTGCTTGAAATAGAATTTCTAGTTCTTCTGCGTGAAGGGAGTCCGTACTCCAGAATTTTCTTATCTCCAAATAAATCTTTTCATACCGGTCTTGCAGACTCTTTTCTGGCAAAGGCAGCTTTATAGATGATGCCTGCTTAGCGTTTATGTTGAATTGAACCGCCGTTTGCCCTCCAGCCTTTTGAATGAGCCTTTTACCCTGCGCACTTCTCATCAAGCTGTAGAACCATATCGGATTACAGATCTCCTGATTCGGCCTTAACCTCATTACATGAGAATCAATATAGACATCTTCCTCATAACCGTCGAAGTAAGAGCACTTGCCAAGATGATTGCGAGACCCGATAGCCCTTGCGAGAACGGTGTCACCAGGCTCAAGTCGAAACTTCTCTTTGTCCTTATCAGACAACTCCACCCTGCCGCATCGCTCGAAATCTATCCGATCCGAGCCAACCTCACCTACTCGAACCACAATGCATCCTTTTCCTAAAGCTGGTGTTGTTGTTCCTATCCGCGGCGCAAGTTTGAACACATCTCGCGTCTCAACAACGGGCCACCCCTTCGGATTGGTCACTGGATCACCAAAGAGATCAAGAAATGTGGATTGCAGGAGCGCGTCGAGCTGGGCGAGGGACTCGCGGCGCTTGGCCCGCAGCGCATCCGCCGCATCCAGAATTTCCGCAATGCGTTTTTGTTCTTCCAGGGGAGGCAGCGGAACAGCGATCTTGTAAACCTCAGTAGGTCTCGCCCTAAGCAATGAGCCACCAACTCCCGATACTGTTCTCATAAACTGATTATGAAAAGGATCTGAGGTGAGAAAATGCCTCAAATACTTTGGATACACGTCCGGACTTCTAAATTGAATCCACTCACCGGAAGCAATCTGCCTATAACCTCTTGAAGGCCCCACAACCCAGCTTCTCCGAATATGCGGAACAATGCGGGAAAGCAAAATATCATTTTCTTCCACACACTTTTTGGAAGAGCCTATTGACGCTCCGAGGCATACTTCTGCTTCCCCGTCGTCATATGCAGGAATGCTTAATAGCTCAAAGGTTTCATCTGGAAACTTGGCAGGATTTACTGAGCCGCCCCTACTCACCGCCAAGTCACCAAGGGGAACTGTCTGCCAAGTCATTTCAGCATGGCCTCCAGCTCTTTTCGTCTTTCTGAGATCTCTTCTTCCAGCTTCGCCAACCGCTCCAGAATCACCTGCGGCGGGTCATAGTCCACAGCCTCATACTCCACTTCCTTGTATCGGTTGATCGACAGATGATATTCATTGCTGGCGATTTCCTCTCGCGGCACCAAAAAGCTTTGCTCGGTGCGCTTGCGTTTGCCTTCCTTGTCGCGATTGTTCCAGCGGTTTAGGAGATCAGGCAGGTCTGTCATGTCCGGTTGGGGAGTCCGCTTGTCGTCTAACGAAAAACCGTCTGCCTGCATGTTGTAAAACCAAACGTTGTCGGTGCCGCCTGAATTGGTTTTGGTGAAAAACAAGATAGCGGTGGATACACCGGCGTAGGGCTTGAACACCCCTGAGGGCATGGCAATCACCGCGTCCAGCTTCTGCTCTTCCACCAGCATTTTCCGCAGGCTTTTATGGGCCTTCGAGGAGCCGAACAAAACGCCGTCCGGCACGATTACCGCCGCACGGCCGCCTGTTTTGAGCAGACGCAGGAACAGAGCCATAAACAGCAGTTCGGTTTTCTTGGTCTTTACGGTTTGCAGTAAGTCTTTAGCGGTGGACTCGTAATCTAGGCTACCGGCGAACGGCGGGTTCGCGAGGATCAGGGAGTACTTTTCCTCATCCGCGTCGTCCGCCTGGGCTAGCGAGTCCTTGTAGTTGATGTCCGGGTTTTCCACGCCGTGCAGCAACATGTTCATGCTGCCAATACGCAGCATGGTGGTGTCGAAGTCATAGCCGTGGAAGGTGGACTCGTTGAAGCGGCGGCGGGCGTCTTCATCTTTATAGATGGTATCGCTGTGATGCTGCTGGATGAATTCAGAAGCTGCCACCAGAAAACCGGCGGTGCCGCAGGCCGGATCGCAGATCACGTCCTTCGGAGTGGGTGCCGTCATGTCCACCATTAGCTTGATGATGTGGCGAGGGGTACGGAACTGGCCATTCTGGCCAGCGCTCGCGATTTTGCCGAGCATATATTCGTATAAGTCGCCCTTGGTGTCGGCATCGCTCATGTCGATGCTGTCGAGCTGATCCACCACGTTCGCCAGCACCCGAGGCGTCGGCATCATGAACAGCGCGTCTTTCATGTGATGGGTGTAGGTGCTGCCACCCTCACCGTCTTCCTCGCCCTTATTGCCCAGGGTTTTGATGAACGGAAAGACCTCATCTTTAACCGTATTGAACATGCTCTCCGGAGCGGCGTCCTTGAAGCGGGACCAGCGCAGGTGATCCTGATCGGAGCCAAACACGGGATCTTCAATGGGCTGATTCAGGCGCTGTGCTTTGCGCTCTTTGAGCGTATGCAGCTCATCCAGGCGTTTAATGAACAACAGATAGGTGAGCTGCTCGACCACGGAAATGGGGTTTGAAACACCCCCGGACCACATGGTGTCCCAGATTTTGTCGACTTTGGATTTTAGTTCGCCGGTGATCATGACTGCGTTGGTTCTCTTTGGATGTGTAAATACTGTGGTACCAGTGCCGGTGTTTGAATTCAGCCAGCTCTCGTTTTTAAGGCAGCGCCGGCTTCTTTAAGCGGTTTTCTCAATGTTTTCTCAAACCGGACGATCTGCTCCGACAGCCAATCAATCATGGCAGGCCAGTTGTCTTCATCGTAACCGTCCACGGCTTTCGCATATTGAATTCGGCAGGCTTTTCGCTCGGGCAAATCCGCCCAGGTAAGCGGCTGACCAAATTCAGCCTCGATGTCTGCTTTACGTTCTTTCATGAACTCGAACATGAACGTATTTTCGTCGGCGTCTGCACGCTGGAAGGTCAGTTCCACCCGGATTTCTTTCTTGGCAAAGATCAAAGCGTAACTCACCGAGGAGATACCGGTTGACGCAGATAGCCAGTGGTCCTTTCCGGGGTTGATGTTGTCGTACAGGGAGCATTCGCTGTGTTTTATTTTTTCTAGCGCTTGTTCCCAAAACCTTAACCTCAGCCGCTGGCTGTTTCTGAGTTCATCCGATACGGACTTTTCCTCAGCTTCTTTCACCGCCATGCCCACCATAAAGTCGCGGGATTCGGGCGTCGGAATAATCTGTTCGACGTTCAGGAAAAGATCGTCGCCAGAGGCGTAAGGTGTCACTTTGAAGCACTGGCAGGCGATTTCAAACTGGCTGAGCCATAACACCACATTGGTGACTTCTTTGCGGAATTTAGCCGCCACGAATATCAGGCGTTGGGAACGGGTGCGATTGATGCTGGCTTCTTTGAGATCCTCCACGCCAAGAAATTCAGAAAGTTTTTCTTCCGCATTCAGCGGTTCCGAGTCGCTGGGCCGGAAATTCTGGTTGAGATACCGCTGATAGATATCAATGACCTGAGCACGGCTCAGGTTCGCGCAGTAGCTAGCGTACTTCAGCGCCTGCCAGACCACATCCCGACCGGAGTCATCCAGCTTATTTTCGATAATGACCAAGTTGCCGTCTTTGTCGAGAGCGAGTAGGTCCAGGCGTTCACGGGTATCGTCGAAACCGTCGAATTCTTTCTGGATGAACAGCAGCTCTTCACCGAAGGCTTCCGGGGCGTTTTCGAGCCACTCCTGCAAGTGATCTCGCTCGGAGATTTTGAGTTCTGAGAAGCGTTTTACCGCCAGTGGTGTAATGCGGTTGGCTTCTGAGTCAATTCTGTACATTCGTTACCTCTGAGCCAAAAAGTCCACCAATAAACGCTGACACGATTTCTTCGGTGGCGTCGCCGCACGCGTTGCCCGAATCCCTCGTCAGGTTGGCAACCAGATCGTTATTGAGCAAGCGTCGCAGGACTTTCATCGTTGATTCGCAGGCAATCTGTGCCGTTTCCTTACCGAGCAACTGAGCGCCCGCAAGTCTCGTATCCCAGTCGTGAGCCTCAAGGATGCTTTCATGCTGATCGAAAAGCCGGTCCATCTGTCCGGGAATATTTTCATAGTTGGATGCCAGGTAAGCGATATCGGCCGCGTCTTTGCGTCTTGTTTGCGCATCTCTTTCGGACCAGGCCACCAGTTTCAGAAGGGCCAACCCCTGGGGGCTGGCGACAGGCAATTCTAGCTCTGGCTCTGTTGCTATCGTCAACCAGTCGGCGTTATCCAGTGCATCCTGAAAACCGACCACGCTCATATGCACGTCGCCGGAAGGCGGCCATTGGATCGTTGAATCGGCACTTTCAACAGCTCCAAAAGGAAGAATGTCGATGGGGGCGCCGTTCGGGCCATGCAAACGATGAGGTAGATCGGTTTTGGTATAACCTTGGCGAATCAAACTGTCGCGGATGCGTTCAAAATCAGTCCAATCCGGGACCTGAACGGCGAGATCGATATCCATTGTTGCCCGTTGAATTGGTGCTCCATAGGCGTGATGCATTACCAGATCACGGGCGGAGGCGCCGACAATTATGAATGGCACATCCTGATCCACGGCAACACGCTTGATGGCTCCGTAGGTGTCCAATTGAATTGGATCAATATTCTTGGATTCGATTTTTAATCTGGCCATGAAGCCGCTCCGCTGCTTCCAGGTTACGAGGGTCGCCGGTCATCAGGAGGTCAGCATAGACAAGAATATCTGGGGCAATCCCAGTAGTTTGGTTTACGTTGAGTGAATCATCGAGCCAGAATTTCTCGTTGATCTGTAATGTCTCCGATGTATTGGGTGAGTTGTCCGGGCTTTTGCGAAGCCTATATTCCATTACCAAGTTTTTCAGTTTTTCTCGGGGCAGATAAATAGTCCCCTGAGCAGGCGACAAATAGTTGCCCAGTCGAGAGACGGCAACTTCCCCGCCCCAACACCCACCCAGAAGCTCCGGCCGGATGTTCTTCCACGGCATCGCAGAGGTTGCCTGAAATAGCCCCATGTCCAACTCGGGTAGCAGTTTTTCCGGGTAAGACTCGGCCCAGCGATCAAGCAGTCCCATAGGGTTCTCAAATGACCTTGCGCCTTTCTTTCCATGTTCTCGGATATAGCCCTTGTCTTTCAGGTCATTCAGAACCCAGCCAATGGCACCAAGGGAAACACCGCTGGCTTCTGCCATTGTTCGGTAGGTTTCACCGACCAAATGAGGGTCCGTTAGAAAACTGAAAATCAGCTTTAAACCAGATGAATTGAAGGCTCGGGAAGTTTTCCTTGGTGATGCATGGACCGGCGTTTTGCGATTACCTTTTACAAAGACGAAGAATGTCTTTTCGTTCAGATAGGCATTGCCGGCGGCGTCAATGAACTGTGCGCCAGCTTCTCGAAGACGGTCTGCCATATTCGGGTTTACGTAATCAGCGACCAGCAATGCGGGCGGCGGCATTCGTCGTAGCTGAGCGACAATAGTGCCTATATTCGCCTGCTGCGCCCAGCGCTTCAGCTCGACGCTGTACTGGATACCCGTATCGCCCAGGTCAAGAATGAAGCCATCAGAGTAGGGCATGACCTCACTCTGGCCAGTAAGGTGCATCTCTAAACCTGTTTCTTGATGGAACGCGCGGGTTGCTTGGCTTAGAAATTCGCGCTCTTTGATTGTTGATTTCATAGACTCTCCAAACATCTTGTTCACAAAATAGCATCGTTCATTAATAATGAACAACACTTTACAGTGAACAAGAGCTCAGGATCGCAATTCCTGCCTTCCGGACCAAAGGCCATAGGTTCAAATTCTTTCCGGCAGGCCAGATTCTTTGGAGGCTTGCATGCCCACTGCTCCGCAACGTCGCCGAAGCACATGCAATTAGACCACTCAACACGGGACATCACGAAGGCGAGGTAAACTGCGGTCGGGCCTACCGGTTTCGGAGAAGCTGTGTGCGATACCAGGCCAGACGGAGGCGGCCCATTTATCGTTGTTGAACTTGACGATGGCACAAAACAGCATCTGATCCATTTCGCAAAAACGGTATGTAAGCTTTGGGAATCCATGCTCAAATAGCCTCGCTGTCCAAAAAGACCAAGCACTGCGATAGCTTTTCCGTTGTCGCTTCGCCTTCAATTTATAGCTGGGGACTTACCACGGTGCAGTGAGCATTCCTCGTCTATGATCATAAAACACACCTTTTCTAATCATAGATTTCTGTACGTGATTTTGAACACACAACAATAGCAATCTGATGGGTTTTCCGAGAAGTGTCCAAGCGTCCAATAAACGACCGTTTTCTTTCTTTGTACGGAGCTTACTTTCATTGGCAGGCTATCCGTCAGGCAAAAATATGCTAAATAAACCAGCATGACTAAGCCAACTGCGACAAACCAGACTTCTTCGTCGTCGTGTCGTCTTGATTTTCTTTCTGTGGTTGAAGCTGGCTTTTTGGTTAGCAGGCATTGATTGAAACGGAGTTGTTAGAAATGGATACGAAGGACGTGGACAGGAAGTCGCTATATGACCAGGTTTGGCAAGAGCCGATGACCAAAGTCGCCGCAAAATATGGCGTATCTTCTAGCTACCTTGCTCGAATCTGCGCGATGCTTGGGGTCCCACGACCTGAACGCGGCCACTGGGCTAAGGTCGCAGCAGGTAGGAACGTCCGGACTCCACCTCTACCAGATTCAAAACCTGAGCATGATCTCGTTTGGTCCAGGTCGGGCCATCCAGGGCGGGCCAAGAACGTCATAACCCCAAAACCCTATCCCGAATTTCTCATGAGGGTATAAAAGAAAGCGGCTGAAAGTGCTATGATTTCAAGAGCCTAACCAATCCACCAAGCACTAACGGCCGCTTCCAAAATGGTACCTGAA
>Ga0307955_1000377_pt1 | contig 25005 bp, 17 predicted proteins | sample OrgLakmetagen439_FD_201819 | JGI IMG/M metagenome (GOLD analysis project Ga0307955, IMG submission 201819) | Saline water microbial communities from Organic Lake, Antarctica - #439 | ecosystem: Environmental > Aquatic > Non-marine Saline and Alkaline > Saline | place: Antarctica: Organic Lake...
CTGTCTTTTTGAAATTTCTCCTTGTAAACCGTGGATTTGCCCGGCTATACGCATAGGTGGAGACGTGGCCGAGCGGTCGAAGGCGCTCCCCTGCTAAGGGAGTGTCCCCGAGCAAATTAGCCCATGAAATCAAATGCATGGCGTTCCTCTATTTTTGTCGTGTCCAGGGTTTGTCCAAGGCTCGGACTCCGAGCCTTGGACCTTAAGTCACCGATCGGTCCGGCGCCCGAGGCGCCAACCACGTTCATGCAACCGACGGGAAAGATTCGAAGGTGCCAACTTCGCATATCGAAACGCCGTGTCGTGCTTGGACCAGCCGCCGAGGGACATCAAAAGCAGGATGTCCTTTGTGGACGCGTACGTCCAAGTCGCCCACGTGTGTCTCAAATCGCGCGGTGTACATGCGGGCAACTCCGCCGCGCGCCGCAACAACTCAAACTCTTTCGAAAACTGTCCTCCGCCTTTGTACCGCAATGGCACATCGCGACCGCTTCGATACCGAAGAAGGCGACCCTCAGTGGGCAGGTTCGTCATCATCGCGGCGCTTTTCTCGGGCAGATAAGTAAACCGACGGCTTGCTCCCGTCTTTCCCGCACCTGGCAGTTCGGCGCGAACAAAGCACTCGCCGTTATCCCAGTCGATGTCTTCGACGGACATTGCGAATGCTTCACCAGTTCTGCATCCCGTTCCGACGAGAAACGCTATTGTGTTAAGGACCCTGCGATAAGGGTCGATCAGACCGTGCTTTTCTGGTTCGGACGCAACGCAAAACAGGTCGTCGACTTGCTCTGGCGTTAGCCAGACCTTGCCGGGGTTATCTACGCCCGGCTGCTTTCGCTGTCCCAACACGAACAAGACCAGTGAATCCAGAGGACCCGAGAGCATGCGTTTGATCGTTGACTCTGAACAGTTGGGATGAAGGGCCGCTGCAGCCTTTTTGCGCCATTCCGGACACATTGTATCACGCACCGTCACAGCATAACCGGCATGATCCAGTATCTTAGGCCAAGGTCGAGGGTCACCTGTCACCTTGCAGAATCGGACCGCAGCTCTGAACGCGAGTTCATCCAGCGGATCCGGGAGAAAACTGACCAGATCAAGGTCAGAATGGAAATCAAGCATTGTACTTTCCTTTCGTTGTGTTCTTTATCATTTCTACTGCATGTTCGACTTCTGCCTGTAACTTCTGGTTTGTTGCGTCTTCCATTTGTTTTTCACTCGCACCTATCCTTCCCTCCATACTTCTAAATTTTTCAATCAAAGCGATATGCCTTGAGTAAAAGAGGTATTTTGTACCGTCTTTGACAAACAAGCTTGGAACTGACGAATATGCCTTGAGACGCTTTGAAAGCTTCCTTTTGCAAATTCCAAGCACAATGGCAGCCTCACCAAATGTAAGAGGTACCTCATAACCTTTGATCGTCTGCGCTACGTAATTGTTGCTTTGACTGGACCCAAGGTTTTCGCCCCTCGACGCCCAACTCTCTTCATTCGATTTGGATCCGTATCTTTTCTTCATAGTACTTGGTCTCTTATTTGTGATTTCGTGAAGCCACTAAAAAGCTCAAAGACGACAAGGCAAGCGGTTTCCGGTTTGCTTGACTTTGGGTAAATCATTGTTCTCCTTATGGATGATGTAGCGGTGCGACTTTGTAATAGAACTATATTGCGAATTCGGCAGAATGCGTTAAGCAGCCAAAGTTCTCAATAAACCTATATTCTCTCTTACCACTTCATAGATCCTCAGACTTAACATGTTGGACATCCGGTAATGTCACTCATTCATCGGTTAGCTGCTGCGATATAGGGCGTGACTAATTTCATATGTCAATAGGGTTTGACTGGCGCGCCATTAGGAGGACTTGGACGTATCTTGCATATAAAATTTCAAGAATAGGGAATTTCTCCCGACTCAAGTTTTCCCGCTTAGAGCTTCAAACTTTTCCAACCCTGCCGGGAAGGTGACGAACATGGCTTCTTGGTAGAACTTAAATTTCTGCATCCGGCAGGAATATTTCCCGCGCGACCCCGAGTGTGTAAAACAGAAAAAATGTCATGTCATGAGGGGTGTCTTTTTTGCTCAGAGTTCATGATGAGCGGCGGAAAGGGTTTAGGAACTTCACGCCGGAATACCTTTCGACGAAAAATTTCTTCGTCCATACGTGAACTGGCCAATTTCCCTCCTGTCGTAGAGATGTGGGAAGTCTGTTATGGGAAAAAATATTCCATGGGACCCGACATGGTCGACTGAAAAAGGCGACTGGGTGGTGGAATTCCGTATCGAAAGGAAAAGGTTCAGAAAACGTCTCGGTATAAGGGACAGAAGCCTTCGATCAGTCGCGCTCGAGAAAGCTAAAAGCTTCTACAAAGAGGCGTGGAGCAAAGCACTGAACCCGACAAGTGAATGTAGGGCCACATCCTTCAAGATCGCCACCGAACTGTATGTACAGCAAGGCGGAGAAGAACGGTTCTTGCCAAGGATCGTGAAGTACTTCCGTCCTCATTTGCGTGTCGATGAGATATCTCAGATCGACATCGCCCGCGCAGCTCGGTCAATTTCCCCTGATGCAAAGCCTGAGACAGTCCGCAGGCAACTGCGTGTGCCGATCAAGGCCGTGCAGAATTTCGCGGCCGGTCGAAGGCGGGAAAAAATACCTGATACGAAACGGACACGTTGGCTAACGCCCGAGGAAGCCGAGAGATTATTGGTTGCCGCCGCTAACCCGGCAGCTATCGGGCTGCGGGATCCAAACCTGCAGACGCTACGGAAAATCGCCTTCATGCTGGGTACAGGTGCGGGTCCGGGGGAAACCATGTCTGCGCTCGGTGAAAACTGGAATCCCGCCACAAGAGAATGGTGGCTGGAAGGAACCAAGACCGTCTTTCGCGCACGCTACGTGCTTCTGCCAACACGAGCCATCGAGTTGATCGGGAAAATCCCGGACATTGGACCGGCGTTTCCCGCCCCGGATGGGCTGCCGTACACGTTCCGGAAGAACCGGGGCGGACAGATGGCCGTCGCCTTCAACAAGGTACGTGACGCGGCCGGGCTTGGACCGGACGTTACACCTTATGTACTCAGGCACACGCGACACTCGTGGGCATATTCAATGACAAAAGACTGGGGCGACCTGCTGGACAAAGGCGGCTGGAACCGGTCGGACACTGCCAATCGTTACCGCAAGATCACGCCTGATGATCTCGGTCACCGGCTGCTCGCCCATGGATGGGATTCTCGGAGAGACCCCGGCCCCCCGTTCGTTTCGGAGAGAGTGTGTCGTTACGTTTTCCCGGCACGCCATCCTGACTTTTCCCGACAGCTTCAAGCTATGAAGTATCGGCGTAGGGCAGCATTTTTCCCGGAGCGAATTTCCTCCGCGAACCAACCTTTCCGAGCGTGGCGTGAAGACCCCATCGCGTCGGCAGTCGAGAAGTTCCTGTCAACGGACCGGTGATTTTTCCCGGTAAAGCGGGGGGTTGGCACGGCGCGGATCGCCGCACGAGTATGAGGAAGCGCTTTCGCGTTGCCTGGTGTTATGCGACATTTTGCCACACATCGCTCGCACCTTCGCCCGCTTCGAAAGCCCTCCACATCTCCCTGTTTTGGAATGCTTGACCGTCTACCACATGACTGATTCGCGGCGGAAGTAAGGTACATGCGCGAATCCATTGATCTGATCAGTGTGACCGATCTCATTTACCGTGGAAACTTAGCGGTAGTGCTTCAAGGGATGGTTTAGGAGGCCGCCTGCCGGGCCAGTGAGCGCAGCGTGCGACCGAGCGCCGACAAAGGGCATCGAACTTCTCATCCAGGCCGTGACCGGCCACTGGACTGATGCGGTGGATGCCTCCACCCAGCGGCATCTCGTATGCCATGATGGTTCCATGCGAACCAAAAGGAGGGCACATTTATGACGACAAAGATCAGCATCCTGGCGATCGACCCTGGCGAAGGGCAGCTTTCAGGTCTGGGTAGATGGGGAGGGCGGCAACCACCCCATCTACCCAGGTCTGCGCCGTCGGGCCGGATAGGGCGTGTGTGGATGCTCCCTGTTTGGCAAGCGTGATCTTCGGTCTTTCGGCGAGGTCTTCGATCGGTCGTGTGTCAGGCCTCTGAGCGTGGCCTTCCATCGCGCCGTTGATCAGCAGCCGGCGAATGTCGGTCCGCCCCATCTTGCTGACCGACCCCAATTTGGACTTGCCGCCAGTCGACCTCTGTCGTGGCACCAAGCCAAGCCAGGCCGCGAAGTTGCGCCCGCTGTCGAACGTGTCGAGATCCGGTGCGAACGGCGCCGGCGGTGAACGGGCCGATCCCCGGAATGGTGCAGAGCTGACGCAGCTGCACATCGGTCTTCGATCACCTCGGCCATGGTTTGGGGTTGAGACGCAACACACATGCTGCGAAAGTCGCACCAGCCGTAAGCTGGCCAAAAACGTAAAGAATTCCAAACTTTGCAATGAGATTGAAGCATGGCCGCGCTTGACGATCTTCTACAATCCTACCGAGACACGGCTGTCACAGAGCGGGAGAAAGGCACGTATCTCGAGCGCCTCGCCTGCGCCTACCTGACCGCTGACCCCGTCCAGGTCGAAGAATACGCGGAAGTCTGGTCATGGTCGGATTGGGCCATCCAGCACGGCTGGAGCGGCAAGGACGTCGGGATCGACCTCGTTGCCAAGCTTCGGAACGAAGAGGGTTTCGCGGCGATCCAGTGCAAGTTCTACGATGCTCGCCACCGGATCCAGAGGGCGGATATCGACAGCTTCATCTCGGCATCAGGCAAGGCCAGCGGAATCGTCAACGACGCCAACGACTACGCCAACGAGACGATGGGCGACCCAGCCTATCCCCTCGACCTCTTCCGCCGCGTGATCACCGTGAGCCTCGAGACGATGAAGATCGTGCGTAGCTTGCCGAAGCTGGACCTTCCGGCATGAGGAGCATAACCCTGCTCTTCATCATCGCGCTGATTCCGTCGAGCGCGCTCGCACAGCAAGGCTTCACCTGTTCCTACGGAGACCGCGGCGCCTGCCTCGGCTATGGCGACACGGTCTGCTCCAGCTCCGGCAAATGCGTGAGCTCGGACGCGGCCTGTTTCGACAGCTACCAGTGCAACTACGAGGGGGTCACGTCCAAATTGATGCGGGGTAAATTTCTGAACGAAACGCTGTTCTTCGGGCTCGACCGCGCCCGCAGCGTGATTGCCGCGTGGGTAGACTGCTACAAAGACACCCGGCCTCATTCGGCACTCGGCTTCCAGACCCCGGCGGCCTATGCCGCCCAACTCGCCGCAAGCGGGCAATTGTCACGCGTCGGCTCTGATTTAAGCTGGATGAAAGTCGGGGATCAGCGCATGCGCGTTGGTGATGAACGTCCATCGTTTATCGTGCGGTTGTACTCTGTGCGTGCGTCGTGCCGAAACGCCCGGCGCCGCTTGTCCAAAAATTCTATTTATGGCTGAACTACATTGAAAATGCTGACGAAAACAATTGGAAAATTTCTTCGCAACCGGGACGTGATGAAAACGCGGTCGCTGGCGTCGTTTCTCGACTCAGTAAAGGCGAACGACTTGGCGATTTGCCTGGATGACGGAGAACGCCCGAGCATTTCGATCGATCGGCCGCTCAACGGACGGGGCCTGTGCCTTGACAAGAAAACGACCGATAACCCGCTGGGCCGTAAATGTCCCAGTGTTTTCCGCCTTGTACGGCTCATGGCGTTCCCTTTGCGCCTCCCGGAGCTGAAGGGCGTTACGGGGCTGGCTGATCTCTTCGCGCGCATGAACCTGATCGTCGATGATGCCAGTCCCGACAGCGTCGCAAGCCTAATATTCCTCGCGGCGCGCCAGTCAGGTGTCGCGGTCCCGGCGGATCTTTATGATGCATGGGACGAGGCGGTCACGGATTGGGAAGTGAACGGAACAGTCGAACAGCCTGAAGTTTCGTGGCCCGCGCTGGCGTCCGCGCTCGCGCACACACTCTATGGCGGACGGCCGGAGGCGGAGGGAAGCAAGGAAGCCATCAGCCTGGCTTGGCGCCGAGTCGTCGCCTTCGCCGTCGAGACCCTGCGTCAGGACCTCGATCCGCGCGCGATCCCGCCGGAGGCTGCCGGTCGCTTTCTGCAGGCCGCCCGCGCGGCCCTCGACGAAGAACAGGCGCGCTACGAACGCAAGGTGCTTGCGCAAGGCATTCACCAATTGAGCCTTCCCATGAGAGGGAGCGACCGGCGGCGGCTGGTGGATGCGCTTTTCACGCGGGAAGACGAGTTTTCGGGTGCAATGAAGGTCTATGCGCGGAATGACCGGGAAAATGCGCCACTTGGCCGGGGTTTCTCGGTCATGATGCTCGAGAGGCCGGAGGCACGAGTCAAGGATCCCATGTTCTGGATGACCGTTTCGGTCGATACCCGAAGGAACATTCACTTGCGGGATCTTTGGCGTGAGCTTGAGGCGCGCGAGACTGCCGCCTGGGAGAAGGCCGGAAAGGACCGCCCGCGTGGGCAGACAGAGGGCAGCGGGGCCTCGCGCAATGGGGCAGACGGCGACCGTCGCCCGTTCCTGAAGCAATGGTACCTTGACGAGGAGGCCAGTCTTGTCGCCTCCCCGCGGCGCCAGACCGACCGAGAAGAGAGTGCATCGGACGAATATATACCAGTATCGCTGCTCGAGACCGCCGACGTGGTCGATGCGCTCTATACCCTCTACGATCCGTTCCAGCAGGATCCTGTGCGGACGGCGCCGGACGGCCCCGAAATCCGCCTGATCGACGCTAAACAGAGGCGGCTGGAAGGCGGCAAGCGGGTGCTGAAGGCATGGTGGCCGCCGCACAACCCGCTTCCCAATCCATCCGGCGCTGCGCCGCGGGGCGGGCTCTTTCCCACTGCGGTGAGGGCGATGGCGGCACGGACGCTCGGCCTTCCGCCGGAAAAGGCACTGCAATTCGCCCCCGATATCGAGGATGTCGATATCGTGCCGGCAGGCAACGCGCTGGCCGTCATCACCGATGGCGGCGTGTTCCTGCTCGACTCCGGACGGCGCGGTCCGGACCTGATCGAACGGGCAGAGCGGCTTGTCGAGTTTCAGGCGGTGGTCGCGCGCAAGCTCGACGATATCCAGCGGCGGGTAGAGGAAAGAGCCAAGCTGCAGGAGCAGGAGATCGGCTGGCGGGGCTCCCGTGGGGCCTGGCTGGACCACCAGCGGCTGTGCACGGAACTGCATTCGCAACTGATCCATCTGCGGGGCGCGCTGGACAAGCCGCTCGAAACCAAGGCGGCGATGCTCGGGGATCTGAAGGCCGCCATCTCGCACCGCTGGAACATTCAGGACCGTCTGCAGGAACTGGCAAGCGAGATCGCCTGGCTTCGCGAGAACGGCCGCGCGATCGAGGAACTGCGCACGTTCCGAAAAGTGCGGATTGCGGGCGGCGCGGCGGTGGCCATTGTCGTGGCCGACGCGCTCACCACCCGGTTGGCAACTCTCCTTCGCGCCGAAGCGCCGGAGGATTGGATGGCCTCATCCCCACTTCTTGAGGCGCCGACCCTCGAATTGCTTGTTTTCTTGTCCCTGAGTGCGATTACCGGCTTGGCGTTGATTTTGCTCGAAGCGCTGTTGCGGACGCGGCCGGTCCGGCGCTGACGCCCTCAACTCGCCACGATTATCGATGTGCCAGAGTGTCCGTCGAAACGCCCGGCCCGTTCACTCGCCGGTTCCTGCTGACGGCCCGACGGCTGGGGAGGCGGCGCCACCATACGGGCTGGCGGCCGTGATCGATGGACCGTAATGGCCAAAACTGCTTTCCGGTCTTTTCGCTCGCGGATTCTGCAGCCCTTTGCGGCAGGTGCAAGAAGGTTTTCCAGTGACCCCTCAAGCATTGGCGTAGTCCGCCGTCGTTTTGGCGGTGATGTGAGGCCTGATCTTCTGCTCTTCAACGGAACGCCACTACCCATGGGTGTAGTCCGCCGTCGTTTTGGCGGTGATGTGAGGCCCATCATTCTTTCTGCCGTGACCTCTTTGAGCATAGGGTGTAGTCCGCCGTCGTTTTGGCGGTGATGTGAGGCGCACTATTTGAGTGAAGGGAGTAGCAAGATGTGGTGTAGTCCGCCGTCGTTTTGGCGGTGATGTGAGGCACAAGCTTCCCTCTGATCGACACGTCAGCAGGGGGTGTAGTCCGCCGTCGTTTTGGCGGTGATGTGAGGCTATCCCACTCGAAGAGGCTGCTACCATCAATAAGTTGCGGTGTAGTCCGCCGTCGTTTTGGCGGTGATGTGAGGCAGGTGGCTCGTACATTCTCACAGGATACTTTCGGTGTAGTCCGCCGTCGTTTTGGCGGTGATGTGAGGCTCTGTCTCTGCAAGTCGTTTTCTTTGCACGATTTTTCGACCACACTTCTGAAGCAAAGCCGTTTCCTGTACCTGACGATGGTCGTTTGCCACGGAACGGGCCGCATGTCAACCAATTTTGATGCATGATAACAGGAGGTTGTATCATTTCTGAACCTAAACTTTCTATTTCGACCTGTTCTCGTCGATCCGGACTGCCTCTCTCGCGACCCATGCACGCTCTTTCCTCCTTTCCCGGTCCCGATCGATCCCCAGCGTGAAGCGGTACCTCTGGCCGTTCTCTATGCGCGCCGGCCGATTGCCCGAGATGCCGTAGATGTGCAGGAAAATCTCCTCCTGCGCCCCCTCGACAAGCAGAAAGCCGAAGCCCTTGTCCGATTTCGCCTTCGCGACCCTCCCTTCGTAAACGCCGCCTTCCTCCATCCGGGTCGGTGACCGAGACTTCTCCTTCGCGCCCCCCTCGGCACCCTTGCCCGGCTTTCCGCCGGACTTTCCGGATTGCGGAGGTCCCTTGGCTGGCGGGCTGGTGACAGTCCCGTCGAACAGCTGGGCGACCATGGCCATGTAGGCGTCGCCGTAGCGTGCCTCAAACGGTCTGCGCCACTTCTTGCCGCGGCCTTCCAGCGTGGCGAAGCCGAGGTGCTTGACGGGGTTCTGCCATAGCTTGGCCTCGCACAATTCATGGTTCCTCATGGTCCATTCGATCCCGAGGCCCTGCCGGTTGAGTATCTCGATGACCGATTTGGTGACCGCGTTCTTTCGCTTGCGGTCGTGGCGCATCATCCGCCGGGCCCTGTTCACGACGAAGGTCAGGTTCGCCGGCCCCGATGTCGGCGCGAGGTCGTTGAAATGCCCGAGGTCGTTGCGGATCCGGCGGGCCTCCCCGTCGTCGAGGACCCTTCTGGCAACCGTCTTCAACCGGTCCGCGGCGTACCCCTCCGCCACTTCCGGCAGCGCGATCGCGCGGCTAATGAACCCCTTGCGGTCGCCGTCTGCCGCCTCGCGCTCCCACGCGCCGGCGAAATCGACGAGACGGCCCATCACGTCCATCATCAGCTTGTGCACCCGGATGTGATCGCCGAGATAGACGCGCCCGACAAGAAAGCGGTGGCGCTCGATCGTGCTGAGCGCCCGGCGGTATTCCTCCACCTTCGCTTCGCTGATCTGCTTGTCGTTGCTGGTGTGGTGGTGGATCTCTGTCCGGATGCGCTGCGCCGCCCCGATCTGGGATTCGCCGGTTTGAGGATCGTCCACCTCCAGCGCCTGAAGGCCGTCCACCTCGGCATCCGTAACCTTGTGCGCGAGGAAGAGGTCTCGCAGCACCGGCATGTGATTGTACCGTAGGATCTGGCGCAGGCCGCGCCGCGTCCGCGTGACCCGGTGTTTCTCGCCCGGTGCATCCTGATCATCCGTTTCCGAAGCATCATTTTCGGCCGGCTCTGCCAGGAAGAGCTCTTTGAAGGTGGCCGGGCTCTCGAACAATTCCTGAAAGTCGGACAGCGGCAGCTCCACCCCCTCGCCATCGAAACGGGCGTCGCCGGTTTTCAGGAACAGGGTCAGGCAGTCGCGGAACTGCCCGACGATCTTTCGTGTGTCCGCCTTGGTCTGTCCAAGCGTCTCGCCGGGTTCGGCGAGTTCGTACTTGTCCTGCAGGGCATCCCACTTGCGAAGCTGGTGCAGCAGCTGGGACACGTCGTCTGCCGGCACGAAATGCAGGAAAAGGTAGAGCAAGGCCTGCCAGTCCTCGAAAACGGTATCCTTGCCGGTATCGACCGGATCGGGGAGGTTCGGCGCGTCGTTCGACGGCTCGGCCTTGGACGCGATGTCGAGCAGCCACGCGAAGCCGTGGTCTCGGATGAAGTCCTGAAAGGCGAGCGCGATCATGTCCCGCCGGAAATCCTCGATGAACTCCGCCTGCTCCTTGGCTTTCTCACCGTCGGACTCGTAGCCTTTCTGAACCCGGAATTCCGTCGCGGTCTCGGCTGTCAATGCGCTGAGATATGTTTTCAGCGTCTCCGGGGCCGTGTCTGCCGTGATGGGGTCGCGCAGCCGCACGCTCCGCCCCTCCACGGAGTCTGGATAGGGGCTGGCGGTGTTGGTGCTCTTTGCGAGCCGCGTGGCCAGCCGCTTCGCTCTCGCGGCGTAGTCTGACAGGCGCTCCCCCCTCAGCTCGGTCGCCCATGGCCGGAATGGTCCGTCATAGAGGCGCAGAAGGGCTGAGTGGCGTGCCTTGGTGGCGGCGTCATCAAGCTCACGCGGCACCGGCGCTACGGGCAGGCGTGCGATCAGGCTCTCGTCGCCTTCGCGACGTTGGCTCGGCGTGTCCAGATAACAGCGCACGCCCTCGGCGCGCTTGAGCACGTTCTTCAGCCGGGGAAGTGCTGCTTCGAGCTCGCCGCCTGCAGTCAAGGTTGCGGCGACGCTCTCGTAGAGATGCCGAAACTCCGGGTCCGTTGCGAAGCTGTGAACCTTTGCGCCCGTCAGGTCCTGTAGCAGTCTGGCGCCGAGATTCCGCGCATCGGCCTGAATAACCTCGCGGATGCCCTCCCACGCCGCCGGGCCGGCGCTGTCCGCCTCTTTCTCCTTAAGCCCTTTCCTGACCTCCTTGAGGAATTTCGCGCGCTGCCCGTGGTGAAACGTCCTGTTGCGGCAGGCGCTCAGGGCATCGAGGCACTTCTTGACGAGAACCCTCTGATCTTCTTCACCGAGGGCGTCGAATTCGGGCGTCTCACCGAAATATATCGCGCGGCGCGCCATGGCATTTGACAGGCGGCCGCTATCTTCCAGAATGCGGTTGGTGTTATGGGACGATGTGACGTCGAAATCATTTATTGACGGATTGAAAACCGTTCCCTCGGGCTCGAGCCATGCTTTCATCGAATAACTGGCGCGGGAAATGGCACCGATCCAAAGACGCGCAAAAACCTCGGACTCCTTGATCTGCGTCTGACCGCCGCTCGTCCAGAATTGGCTTTCCGAAAGCGCGTCGCTCTGTTCGGAATAGACCGAGATGCGCCCCACCCGCACGAGGTGGTTCAGAATCCGATTGTCGGCCTGCTGCCGCACAAGGCGGAAAAGCTCATCCGAATTTCTCGGGAGCTTCGCCGGCTTCCACGCGGCCATTCGCTTGTATGTCGCCTTGACCTCGGCGTGCAGTTCCAGGATCCGGCGCCGGTCGTCCACGCTTTCGCCGTCACGCAGCTCAAGCGTCTCGGCCGTGGATTTTGGATCGAACCGGCATTTCCGGTTTCCGGTGAGTGTTTCCAGGTGGTCCGACAGCAGTTTCCCGATCACCGCCGACTTTCGGCCACTGCCGGATTTCTGATCCTTATCGTTCAGCCCGGCCGAGATAGCCGCCGCGATATCGCGCGCCCCGGCGTACCGTTCCTGATCCTCTCCCCGCCATTCCGCGACGAACCGCTTCGCGTCGCGCGGAAGAACCGAGTGCTCGATCGTCTTGGCCCGCGCCCCTATCAGCCCAGTGGGTGTCGCCTCCTTCCCCGGCCGGGTCCGCGGTTCGCCGCTGGCAGTGCCGCCAAAGCGGAGCTCCGAGTTGTGCAGGTGATCGAAGAGACGCGCGGCGATCTGGTCCGGGTTCTTGCCGTGCTGCGCCATTACGCCATGCCAGCGGCCTTCGAGCTGCGGTTTCCCGCCCTTCTGGTGCTCCCCCTCCTTTTGCCCATGGCTCTTCGGCGGCGTGTCGCCGTAGGGATGCAGGCGCCGGACGAAGAGGTCACGATGTCCTTCCACCTCGGGATAGCTCGCGACCAGCAATTTCCAGTAAGCCCAGCCGAGCGTGTCGCGGTGCCCGAATTGCTCGGGCGTCGGCTTTCCGGTTTTCGGTTTCTGATAAATCGTGTCGATGCGGGAAATCGCTTGCCCGATCAGCGCTTTCGGATCATGCGCGAGATGCTCGGATAGCGACCGGGCCTCGTTATCTGGCCGGGTGAGGAGCCGCCGCCGCAGGGTCTTACCTCGCGCATTGTCGAAGCCTGTGAATGTCCGGCCTTGAACCTTTCCAATACGCATGATGACCTCCTGATCCAAAGCAGCCCGCGTCATCCGGCATCATGCCCGCACATGGCGCACGCGACAATTGTCAACTTTCGGCGGGAGACGGCATGGCATGGGCGCCTCCTGCGGGTTGCTTCGTCGAGTTACGTCTTGACGATCGCCCGCCAACGCAGGTCTCTGGATTGCCTTTTCTTTCTCGGCAGGGCTCAGAAACCCTGCATATATCTGATACAAAACGATAATTTAAGGTTTTTCCCTGGCGGCCGTCATCGGATTGTCGTGTTGGCAATTAGATTGACTTCAGGCTCAGAACGGTGTATGAATTATTGTGTAGGATCAGATACATCCAGAGAGTGCGAAATACATGACCGCCAAAATGACGGCGGACTACACCGTAAGTTGAAACGCATGATGTGTCAACCCCGTGAGGAAATACATGACCGCCAAAATGACGGCGGACTACACCACTGCCCGACGATTGCATTGCCCGGGAAATACGAAATACATGACCGCCAAAATGACGGCGGACTACACCTCTTCTCCCTCCATCATCACGTCGTCCAGATCTTGAAATACATGACCGCCAAAATGACGGCGGACTACACCTAATCTCCCTCGTTTATGTTTGTGCCGATTCTGAAATACATGACCGCCAAAATGACGGCGGACTACACCTCCTTTCGCCCTGTATCCATCTAATGGTACCGGGAAATACATGACCGCCAAAATGACGGCGGACTACACCATCCTTTCACATTGATAGTAGCCAGCGATTAGAAATACATGACCGCCAAAATGACGGCGGACTACACCATGACATAATTGACAGCTTCAACGCCTTGCATGAAATACACGACCGCCAAGACGACGGCGGCATGCATGTGGGTTTCCTTTTACCAATACCGATGAGTCAGCTTATTTCCCGCCGTATAACACGAGAGATGATCGGAAATTTGCAGATCAAGCGCCGCTTGTATTCGCCGAGCGGCGATCTCTGGACCGAGCTCCGATGAAAGGAAAAGCATGTCGCTCTGGGACAGAATCGTTGAGTTTGAGACCCTCCATGCCGCGTGGGCAAAGGTTCGGAGCAATGGCGGCGCGGCGGGCGGAGACGGCGTGACCATCGACGTATTCTCACAAGATGCCATTCCCGCGTTGCGGGACCTCTCCGACGCGCTCAAGGACGGCAGCTGGCGGTCGGGCCCATGCCGCCGCGTGGATATCCCGAAGCGCAAGGGTGGCACGCGCCGTCTGACCATCCCCACCGTGATCGACCGGATCGTTCACACCGCCGTCGCCGAGACCCTCGACCCGATCCTCGATCCGCAATTCGAGGAGTCGAGCTTCGCCTATCGCGAGGGCCGGTCGGTCCGCCACGCTGTCGCCCGGATCGAGACCTGGCGCGACCGCGGCTATCGCCACGTGATCGAGGCCGACATCGTCGGATTCTTCGACGCGGTAGGGCATCCGCTCCTTCTCCAGAAACTGTCGATCGCTGTCGGGGCGCGCGCCGGAGCAGAATCTGTCAAAGATCTGGTCGCCGATATCCTCGATGCTTCGGCCATCGAGCTTGGCACGCCCGGACAGGGACTTCTTCAAGGCTCGCCGCTGTCTCCCCTGCTCGCGAACCTGTACCTCGACGCGCTCGACGAGCGCATCGACGCCGCCGGCATCAAGATAGTTCGGTTCGCCGATGATTTCGTCATTCTCTGCAAGTCCTCGATCAAGGCGGAGGCGGCGCTTGCAGCCGCGAGGAACGTGCTTCGCGAGCATGGCCTGAAACTGCACAAGCCGGAAACGCGGGTGAGCAATTTCGACGACGGGTTCGAGTTTCTCGGGCACCTGTTTTTGAAGTCGCTCGCGCTCCAGCGAGGCTTTGATGATCGAGCGGCGCCGCGCCAGAAGCCCGAAGCACAAGTGCAGTCCCCGCCTGAAACTGCGGAAACGGCCGAACCTCCGGCGCGAAAGGATTATGACCGCGGACCGCGCGTGATGTATCTGGTCAGGGAGGGTATCCAACTCGGCCTGCGCAACCGTAGCTTCGCTGTCAGCACTCCGAACGGGGCCGAGATTGCGGCAGTCTCGCATTCACGGGCTGACCGCATCGAGGTCGGGCCCGATGTCGGGTTCGACATCCAAGTTCTGGATCACTGCGTTGCGACTGATACCGATCTGGCATTCGTCGACGGCGACGGCGCAACCCGGGCGACCGTGCGCGGAACCTCAGTGCAACGCGGTGCGCTCCAGATGGCGCAGGCTGCCTGCATTCTTGACGATCCGCTTCGTGTCGGCTTCGCGCGCCGTCTGGTGGACGCCCGAATCCGAAACCAGCGGACGCAGCTCTTTCGCCTGAACCGTCGCGTTGAGGATCCCGACGTCCGGAGCGCGCTGAAGTTCATGGGGCGGACGCTTCGAAAGCTGCCTTATGCTGTAACCATTGACGAACTGCGCGGCCTGGAGGGCGCGGCATCGGCCGATTATTGGCCGGCCCTCGGAAGACTGACTAAGGGTGCCTCAAACCCATTTCTTCGAACCCGACCGGCGACCGATCTGGTGAACGCGGCAATCAATTACATGACGGGCATTCTCGAACGCGATATCCGGACCGCGCTGAACACCGCTGACCTGCATCTCGGTTTCGGAGTTCTCCATCAGGCGCGGGATCGCGCCGATGCAGCCATTTATGACCTTATGGAGCCATTTCGCGCGCCGCTTACGGAGGGCCTTGCCGCTTATCTCTTCAATTCGGCACGGCTACTGCCAACCATGTTCGAAGGAACCGATGTCGGGGGGATACGAATCTTGCCCGAAGCGCGCAGAAGAATCATCACCGGTTACGAGCAGGCGGTCGCGAAACGCGTTAATATCACGGGTGGGTCCGGCAAGCTGGCATGGCGCGCCATGATGCGCCGGCAAGCGCTTGATCTGGCGAAGGCGTACCGCAGGAATGATCCCGCCCTGTTCGAACCATACCTGATGGAGGCATGAATGCCGCGCGGCGAGATGCTCACGGTTTTCAGCTACGATGTATCGGACCGAAAGCGTCGCAACCGGATCGCGCGATTGCTGGAGGATGCGGCGACGCGGGTCCAGTACTCCGTTTTTGAGGCGCGCATGTCGCGCAGAAGTGCCGAGATCCTGGGTGAGAGGCTCGCGGCCGAGCTACAGAGCGGTGACAGCTTGCGTCTCTACTGCATCGGGCGACACGGCGAAACGCGTTGCCGAATCTATGGAGACGGTACGCCAATAGAGAGCGCCGAAGGCTACTGGCTCTTGTAGTTGAGCTACGCCCGGTCGTTTGACAGTTTCCCGGGTGGTTGACTCTCTGCCACTGCTGCTCGGTTTCGATCCGGTTGAGGGAGGCCACGGCGGGTGGCTGCCCGCCATTGGCGGCATGGGGCCGCTCGTGGTTGTAGAAGGTGATCCATTGGCCGACGCCCGCCTTGGCCTGGCCTGTGATCCGATTTCTCAGTCGTGCAGGTACTACCGCAATCTTGGCCAGACGTCGGGCGAGCGGATCCGACTTCTGATCTGCCCCCACCAAGTGGTCCAGTTTGATTGTTAGTGCATCGTCGGCCTCTGGTCCATTGGGACAAATGCTTCTGGTGCAGGCGGGCGATATCCCAGCGAGCTGTGCGGCCTGACTGTGTTGTAGTGACGGCGCCAACGCTCGATCAGGATCTGCGCCTCTCTGAGTGAGTAGAAGATCTCGGCGTTTAGGCCGACCATGCACTAACGTTCTTACCTGACCACTCGATGGGGGCAGACCATCTCCAGGCCCCAAAAGCCACCCCTCACCGCATCCCGAAACCCGTCCGAAACCGGCCGACAAACCCGCGAAGCTGCCGATAGGTAATGGATTTCAGTTATTCTTATGACAGAAAATGCAGAGATGGGCTTCGCGATCTGTTGTAATGTGCTTCAAGACCAGAAATCCTGACGCGGCATGAATACCACGAGTGGCCGAACAGAATGACCAGTCAGAATTTTGATCACCTGAAGGAAATTGACCCTCCGCTGGCAATTCTGGCATCGCATGCTGAGACATATTTCGTCGAAGATGCGAATACGGCCCTGATCAAGACCCGGCAATTTGCCGAACGTATGGCACGGGTCGTCGCCGAGAACGCTGGTGCAGATGTGTCCAGCGAAGATACGTTTTCCGACACACTTCGAAGCATCCGGCGGGATGATCTGGTGCCCCGCGAGATTCTCGATATCCTCCACCGTCTGCGTATCGACGGCAACGCGGCCGTCCATGGTCATGACGGCGAACGCCGCATGGCTTTCGAAGCGCTGAAGCTGTGCCACCGTCTTGGCGTATGGCTCCGCGCATCCTCGACACTACAACCTCGCCTGACAATGCCGTTCATTCCGCCGCGGCTGGCGGAGGATGACACGAGCGAGCTCAAGGAACAGGTCGCGGCGCTCAAGTCAGAACTGGAGGACCGTTCAGCACAGGCCGCTCGTCTCGCGGACGAGGCGGAGAGCGCGAGAAGCGCCGCCCTGGACGCGGAGGCCAGGGCTGTTCTCGCCCAAGAGGAGCGCGCGATTTTCGAAGAATTGGCTGAGGATGCCGAAAGGCGGTCAGCGAGACCGGCCGAGCGTGGAAGGGCGCAGATGTTCATCCAGGCCGCCTTCGACTCGGCGAGGGACATGGACTTCGACGAAGCCGATACGCGCCTTCTGGTGGATGAACAGCTCCGTCAGGCTGGTTGGGAAGTCGACAGCGCGATGCTGCGCCACTCCAAAGGAGCGCGACCAGAAAAGAATCGAAACATGGCTATCGCCGAATGGCCAACATCTTCGGGTCCTGCGGACTACGCGCTCTTCGCCGGCCGGACTTTGGTCGGTGTCGTGGAGGCGAAGCGCAAACATAAGAATGTGGCATCGGCCCTCGACTTTCAGGCGACCCGGTATTCGAACGATATCCAGCTGGATGAGAGTTTCGATTTCGCGGACGGGCCTTGGGATGGCCTCAAGGCCCCCTTCATCTTTGCCACCAACGGACGGAGCTTCTATCCGGCCATGGAAACGCACAGCGGGATCTGGTTCCGCGACACGCGCGACGAGGGCAATGCCGCAAGGGCCCTGGAAGGATGGTTCACTCCCAAGGGCCTCATCGAACGGCTCGGGGTCGATCAGCGCGCAGCGGAGAAAGAACTGGAGGAGAAGCCCTTCAATTTCGGCTTCGACCTGCGCCCCTATCAGAAAAAGGCGATCAAGGCAGTCGAGGAGGGTGTTTCCGAGGGCCAACGGGAAATGCTCGTCGCGATGGCCACAGGCACCGGCAAGACGAAATTGGCCATCGCCATGATTTACCGTCTCCTCGAGGCGAAGCGATTCCTCCGGGTCTGCTTCGTCGTCGACCGCAGTGCCCTTGGGGAACAGGCCGAGAGCGCGTTCGAGACGACCCGCATGGTCGGCACCAGGACCTTTGCTGAAATCTTCGGCCTCAGAGGGCTCGAGGAGCAAGACATAGACCGCGACGCAAAGATCCATGTCTGCACCGTCCAGAGCCTCGTAAAGCGTGTACTTGAACGTGAGCCTGGAGAGCGGCCTCCAGTCGATCAATACGACCTGATCCTGATAGACGAGTGCCACAGGGGCTATCTGCTCGATCGTGAGATGAGCGAGGTAGAGACAACATTCCGGGACCAGAACGACTACGTGTCGAAGTATCGGCGCGTGGTCGAGTATTTCGATGCCGTGAAGGTCGGACTCACTGCAACGCCCGCCTTGCACACGGCGCAGATCTTCGGTGATCCCATTTACCGCTACAGTTACCGTGAAGCCGTGATTGATGGCTGGCTGATCGATCACGATCCGCCGCACCTGATCAGGACGGCGCTCAGCGAGGCGGGTATCACGATCGAGGCGGGCGAGACCATTGATGTACTCGACCCGCGTACTGGCGAGATCGACACCACAACGCTCCCGGATCAGCTGGACTTCACGGTCGAACACTTCAACCGGCGTATCCGGGCACCGAAATTCAACCAGGTGGTCGCCGAAGAAATAGCGCGCCGGGTGGACATCATGTCACCGGATGCCGGAAAGACGCTGGTATTCGCCACCTCCGACGATCACGCCGACGAGGTTGTCCAGTATCTGCGTCAGGCCTATCGGGATGAAGGCCTCGAGATCCGCGACAACATGATCCAGAAGATCACCGGCTCGGTCGATAAGCCGGGCAAATTGATCCTGAAATACAAGAACGAGGGGGATCCAAGGGTCGCCGTCACGGTCGATCTCCTGACCACCGGCATTGATGTCCCCTCGATCACCAACCTGGTATTTCTTCGCCGGGTGAATTCCAGGATCCTCTACGATCAGATGATCGGCCGTGCGACCCGAAGGTGCGACGAGATCGGCAAAGAAGCCTTCCAGATTTACGACGCGGTAGACCTCTACCCGAACCTCCAGGCCATGACGGAGATGCGCCCGGTCGTGGTTGATCCGAAGGTGTCCTTCGAAACGCTCTTCGACGGCTTCGAGAACGCCGATGACCCCTCCCACCAAGAGGAAATTCTCGATCAGATCATCGTCAAGCTGTCTCGCAAGGTCCGGCGCATGAACGAGGAGATCCGAGAGCAATACACCGCACAGGCCGGCGAGACACCCGAAGAGACGCTCGAGCGCTTCCGCAACGGCCCGGCGCCAGAGGTCCGGGAGTGGACGCAGGATCGTCCGGGGCTGGGCAAGTTCTTCGACTTCAAGGGCGACTGCGGCGCTCCGCCGATCATCCCGATCTACACCGGCGACGACATCGTGACGGGTGTCACCCGCGGATACGGTGAGGGCGTCCGCCCTGCCGACTTCATTGACGCCTTCGAGACCTTCGTGCGTGACAATGCGAACAACATCGACGCCTTGAACCTCGTGGTCACGCGCCCGCGAGATCTGACCCGCGAAAGCCTGCGTGAACTCCGGCTGGCCCTCGACGCCCGCCATTTCACGGAAAGCGCCCTGCGCAGCGCGTGGCGGGACCGGACGAACGAGGACATCGCGGCCTCCATCATCGGGTTCATCCGCCAGGCCGCCCTGGGCGATCCGCTGATCCCCTATGCTGACCGCGTCGATGCAGCTATCAGGAAGGTTGCATCGACTCACAACCTCGACGATGTCCAGCGGCGCTGGCTTGGCCGGATCGGGGACGAGATGAAGAGCCAGGTCGTCATCGACCGACAGGCCTTCGATGACCCGCCCTTCGCGCAGCAGGGCGGATACAGACGCATCAACAGGATCTTCGGGGGCGAGCTCGATGCCATCCTCGAAGAGATACGAACCGAGACATGGGAGCCCGCCGCATGAGCGCTACACAGGACATCGTCGCCAAGCTCTGGAAACTCTGCGCCGTCCTCCGCGACGACGGCGTGACTTATTCCGAGTATGTCACAGAGCTGACCTTCCTCCTCTTCCTCAAGATGATGGCCGAGACCGGGCAGGAGCGCCGGATCCCGGAGGAATACCGTTGGGACACGCTGACAAGGCGTGAGGGGCTCGACCAGCTCACCCATTACAAGCACCTCCTGACCTCGCTCGGGGATCCCGACGAGCGCGACTCCGCAGGCAAGCCCAAGGCCGCTAAGGATCCGCTCGTCCTTGCGATCTTCGAGAACGCCCAGACACGCCTGCGCAAGCCCGCGAACCTGAAAAGCCTGACCACCGCCATTGAGGACCTCGACTGGTTCGACGCCCGCGAGGAAGGGCTGGGAGATCTCTACGAGGGCCTTCTCCAGAAGAACGCCGAGGACAAGAAATCCGGCGCCGGGCAGTACTTCACCCCGCGCCCGCTGATCGACAGCATCATCCGCCTGACCAAGCCCGAGCTGGGCGAACGCATCCAGGATCCGGCGGCCGGCACCGGCGGCTTCATCGTCGCCGCGCACCGACGCATCTTTGAAGCGAACAACGAACTCTACGGCCTGCCCGAAGGTGCCGCCGAACGCCAGATCTGTGACTGCTACAGCCTCGCCGAGCTTGTCCCGGACACACACCGCCTCTGCCTCATGAATCTTATGCTGCACGGGATCGAGGGCGACGCGCACTCCCTTGACACGATGACCGGCGAAGGGGCCGGTCTTCCCAAGGCCGACCTGATCCTCTCCAACCCGCCCTTCGGCAACAAGAAGGGCGGCGGTCGGCCCCAACGTGAGGATTTCTCGACCACTGCGGGCACATCCAATAAGCAGCTGGCCTTCGTGGAGCACATCATCCGCGGGCTCAAGCCCGGTGGTCGCGCGGCGGTCGTCGTGCCCGACAACGTTCTTTTCGAGGACGGCACCGGCAAGGCCCTGCGTCAGATGCTGATGAACTGGTGCGACCTGCACACCATCCTGCGCCTGCCCACCGGCATCTTCTACGCGCAAGGCGTCAAGACCAACGTCATCTTCTTCACCCGCAACGCAGACCGCAGTGAGAGCGGCGTGACGCAAGCCGTCTGGGTCTACGACATGCGCGCAGGCGCGCCCTCCTACGGCAAGACGCGGCCCCTGCGGGTTGAGGACTTCGCGGAGTTCGAGGCCGCCTTCGGTGACGACCCCAATGGCCGCGCCGAGCGGCAGGACCAGGGCGAGGAGGGCCGCTTCCGCCGCTTCACCCGCGAGGACATCGTCGCCCGCCGCGACAACCTCGACATCTCCTGGCTGCGCGACGGCGAGGAAGAGGCCGAAGACGGCCTGACAGATCCGGACGACATCACAGCGGCGATCCTCGGCCACCTTCGCGAAGCCACGCGCGAGATCGAGGCGCTGGTGCTGGAACTGGAAGGCGGCGAAGAGGAAGAGACACCGGCACCGGTGGCGGCGGAATGAATGAACTGCCTCAAGGCTGGACGGCGACCACGCTCGGTGATCTTGGACGATGGAGCAGCGGCGGCACGCCCAGCAAGCGACATCCTGAATACTATGGCGGAGATATCCCTTGGGTTCGCACAGGCGATCTGCGCGACATTGAGATCCAAGACGTCGAGGGACGGATATCTCTTGAAGGACTTGCCAACAGCTCAGCCAAGGAGTTTCCAGCGGGCACCCTGCTGGTGGCCATGTATGGCGCTACAATCGGCAGAACCGGAATGCTCCGCATTCCGGCAACCACAAATCAGGCCTGCGCCGCGCTTCTCCCTGATCCGGTGACCGAAGACATGATGCCGTTCCTTTGGTGGTTCTTCAGACACAAGATCGAGGACTTCCGTGCTATAGGCCAAGGCGGGGCGCAGCCGAACATCAGTCAGACGGTCATAAAGGCCAGTGGCATAGACCTCCCCCCACTCCTCGAGCAGCGGCGGATCGTGGCGAAGCTGGGCCGGCTCTCGGCGCGCTCGGCCGCCGCGCGCGACCATCTCGCCCGCACCATCAAACTCGCCACCCGCGCCAAGCAGGCGATCCTGTCGAGGGCTTTTATCGGTGAGATGACTGCGGACTGGCGCGTTGAGGAGCATGGAGCGGGGCATGTAACCGCGCGCGGCTTTCCAACGTCTTGGTGTCGGCAGACCCTTAAGGAGAGTTCTCAGGACATTTCCTACGGCTTCACGACTTCGGCACAACAGACCGGAGATGCTCCACTGTTCCTCCGTATCACTGACGTTCAAGACTACGCTGTGGATTGGCCGAGCGTTCCGCGCTGCAAAGACAAGCCTCCCGTCTCTAAATTGCTCGCATCCGGCGACATCGTAATAGCAAGAACCGGTGCAACCACGGGCAAGAGCTACCTGCTAAGCGACATTCCGGAACCTACGGCCTTCGCATCCTACTTGATCAGGGTTCGGGCATCGTCTGATCTGCTTCCCGAGTATCTATGGAAGTTCATGTGGTCAGCAGACTATTGGCAGCAAATCACCAATGTTTCGAAGGGGACCGCGCAACCCGGTGCGAACGCCTCAATCTTGAGCGGACTAATTTTGCCGGTCCCGCCTTTGGCCGAACAAGCCGAAATCATCCGCCGCATCGAAGCCGCCTTCACCCGCATCGACCGGATGACCGACGAGGCCAGCCGCGCCGCCCATCTCCTCGACCGGCTCGACGAGCGCCTGCTGGCCAAGGCCTTTGCCGGAGAGCTCGTCCCCCAGGACCCCGACGACGAACCCGCAGACGCCCTCCTCACCCGCATCCGCGAAGCCCGCGCTGTCGCCCCGAGACCGAAGCGAGGACGAAGGAAGGCTTCCGCATGACAGAACCACGCACTTTCACCGTGGCCACGGATGCCGAGGTCGTCGCTCTGGTCGAAGCCGCGCGCCGCCGGCTTATCGTCATCGCGCCCGCCCTGTCCTTGCAGGTCGCAAGGGCGCTCGCCCGCCGGTTCGACGATCTCGACCGGCTCGATATCCGCGTGATCGTCGATGCGGACCCAGAGGTCTATCGCCTCGGATTCGGCGAAAGTGAGGCTCTGGAAGAGATTCGAAAGGCAGCAAGCCAAAACCTCCTCGATCTGAGGGAACAGTCGGGCGTGCGTATCGGAGTCGTCATCTCGGACGAAGATACGATGATTTTCGCCCCCGTCTCGAAGAACATCGAGGCCGGCTCCGAGACCGCCGAGAAGCCGAACGCGATCATGCTTCGGGGAAGCTCGGCCGACGCCCTGGTCAGCGCTGCCGGGGCCAACCCGACGTCCGAAGCGCCGGAGGGCGAGATCGGCAATGCCGCGCTCGATCCGGCCAGGGTTAAGGCGATGCAGGCCGACCTTGACCGCAATCCGCCGGCGAAATTCGACATCGCACGCCGCATGCAGGTATTCTCTTCCCGCGTGGTCTACGTCGAATTTGAGATCAAGAATTTCACACTCAGCCGGAAACAGGTGCCCCTACCGCAAGACCTTCAAACTGTCACGAATGCAAAACTGCGGGACCAGATCACCAGTCGGTTGCGTGCCCCCATCGCCCAGCTTGGGGCCGTCAAGGTGATGGTCGGCTCAGGCGACGAAGCAAAGGAGGAATTGATCGACGATACTTGGCTCCGAAAGGCGCGTAAGCAGATCGAGGATCTATACACCTTCCAGATCGATAATTTCGGGCGCGTCATCCTACGCGAGGATCGAAAGAAGTTCGATGCGGCGGTGGAGGAATTCACAACGGTCGTGGCAAATTATCATGCTGCAATTCGCAAGGCGCTCGATGCGCATCGCGAGACATTCCGCGATGGTTTTGTTGCCGAGTTCCTGCCACGCTGGGAGACCTCACCACCCGCATACATGAGTCAATGGTGTTGAATGTCACTGAGACCTGACCCGGCATTGTCACCGAGATTTGACCCACCCAGTTGTTATGTTCTGCGCGTCATGATGGCGTCAATGCGGTTTTCTCCTTTCGTTTCTTTTTCGCGATCTCAGAGCTGGCTTTGAACCGATAGCTGTCATTGCCCGTCTCCAGGATATGGCAGCGATGGGTGAGGCGATCGAGCAGGGCGGTGGTCATAGGTCATCGACCGGCGCAGCGCCACGGGCAGTCTTTTCATCTGCCGCGTAAAGCCCTCGAGCGCCGCACCCGCGGTGCAGCCGGTTATCTTGCTGAGAATGACGAAGCGGGTCTTGCGCTCGACCACCGTGCCCTCGGTGGAGCGGTTGAAGGTACCGGGCACGATCATGTGGATGTGCGGATGGTGTGTCAGCGCCGATCCCCAAGTATGAAGCACGCTGGTCATGCCCAGCCGTGCGCCAAGGCGCTTGGCCAACATCGCCGTCCTGCGCCGCCGCGCGCTCGACGTCGTTCGCAGGGACACGTCCAAGGGCTCGCTCTCGATCAAGCTCAAGCGCGCGGGCTGGGATGAAGACTTCCTTCGCAAAGTTCTCAATGGTTTAGCCGAGGCGTGAGGCCAACTGCGATTGCCCTGTCCTCCTTCCGAGGTTTGTCAACGCAGGCCGCCATATGATGGCAGTCACCGTCGCGCCGCGGCCCGCATCAAAAAACCTTCAGGATTCCGGTCATGCGCTTCGCGCCTCACAGATGTCAGCTCAGCGGATATTTCGTGCCATTAGCCTCAGCCGCTCGCTCCACACAATGAACTTATGAATGCATCTGAGCGTCGACGCTGGCCCATGCTATCATATAGCCTTAGCAATCAGCGCGTTGATCTCACTGTGGCCACCCCAAGCCCGCTTGCAGATCTTTTTCTCCACTGCCGATAGATACCTCGAAGAATAAAGGATCGCGCTCCGGACATAATCGGAAGCCTCGTCCTCGTAAGAGGTACGCACTGTTCTCTTTTGTTGTGCTACGCCGTGCTTCGCAGCAAAAATCGCCGCCATAGCACGCGTCTCCTTCGCAACCTTGCCGTTCTGGAGCCATTGTAAAGCAGTGTTCACTGTGGCCCGTGTAACAGTTCTGGCGCTAAACAGAGCGGCCAGCAGAAACATGCGCTGATAATCGGACATGGTGTCGTCGGCTACAAGCCCCTCAAGCGCGTCGACGACATCCTGCTCGGTCCGCACGAAAGTAGAAATGTAGGAGAAGTACAGCCGCGTTTGGTGGGGCTTCTCCCGTAGATTCCGCAGCACATGTTCAATGGCGCTATCGGAATAGGCCGAGCGCAGGATCGGCAGGCAGAACTTTTCGATCTGATCCTCTTGATTCGCGTAATCACCAATGTTCTCAATCAGGCTTTCGACAGCGGCGTTCTCGAGGTATTTACCATCTTCCTCGTCCTCTTGATCCTCTTTGC
>Ga0307955_1000381_pt1 | contig 24922 bp, 19 predicted proteins | sample OrgLakmetagen439_FD_201819 | JGI IMG/M metagenome (GOLD analysis project Ga0307955, IMG submission 201819) | Saline water microbial communities from Organic Lake, Antarctica - #439 | ecosystem: Environmental > Aquatic > Non-marine Saline and Alkaline > Saline | place: Antarctica: Organic Lake...
GGAGGTTGCCACACTGGCCCATGCTCTGGCCATTATTCGCAACCGGCATTTCGGCGGCCAGGTAAATGTTGACCGGATTGCAGCAGCAGCCCTGTACCACGATGCCACCGAAGTGATCACCGGGGAGTATATCTAAAAAAAATTTTGCGTAACAGTTATCAATATTTCTAAATCAAACTATAATGTTATAGGTGTCGATCTTGGAGAAGCGAAATCATGGTTAAACAAAGTGCCTTTCTTGCCTGGATTTTCCGGATGCCTCTGATTAAGCGTTGGGGTTTGATGCACTGTGTGAGGCCCGAGAACGTCGCTGAGCATAGCCATCAAGTTGCCGTCATCGCGCATTTGCTTTGTGTGATTAGGAACGAGCGATACGGTGGAAACCTAAGCCCCGAAAAAGCTGCGACCCTAGCGATCTTTCACGAGGTGTCTGAAACGAAGCTTCAGGACCAGAATCACGTCGTGAAGTATCACAACGCTGAATTCACAGAACAGTACAAAAAGCTGGAATTTCTGGCTGAACAGGAATGTATCAGCTCTCTGCCTGCCGACTTACAAAAGCATTACTCGCAGCTTGTAATACAAGATGAGGTTGATTCGGACTACAAACGAATCGTAAAAGCTGCGGACATTATTTCAGCTTATCTGAAAGTGCTCGACGAGCAAAAGTTCGGGAACATAGCGGAATTTGAGGGAGTGAGAAAGAGCACAGAAATCCGGATTAATGCGATCAAGAAAGACTGTCCGGAAGTTCAGGATGTATTAGATGTGTTTGTAAAAAGCTGTCTTCTTCCAGTCGACGACATATCTTATTAAGGGGCATTATGAGCTATTCGGAGTTCTCTACAGCATTGCAGTCGGTTGCAAGAACCAAGTCAGATCGGCACGCAGCGACAGCGTTCTTGGAGTTCTGCTGTGCAAGGTTCGGCGATGATTTGCCCCCGACTCAGCTAGGCCTGTGGGAATTTTCCGAATTTGTGGAGATGCTCGGTGCATCAAGAACTGAATCCCAGGCATATAACTTCGGTACAGCTTCTCGCCGCCTCTGTCAAAAGCTCGAAAATGATGGCGTTAGGTTCAAGACTTCTCCCAAAAACTGGAAAACTCCGCCAAAGCCTGACCGAGACAGTTTTGACCCGCTTTCTCGTGAGGACTATGAGAAGCTGTGCGAGTATCTCGCCGCTGTAATTAATCGAATCAAAGACCGTATTCGACTCGTTGCCGAAGCTGAATCACATACGTTTACTGGTGAGGCGTCTGGCGAAGTTTTTGCCAGCCGCGAAAAGTCTTTCGCAAAGTATCAGGTTACGTTAATTGACGCAGTATCAGTGATGTTGGAGGTTTTTCCTGACTTTCCAATTGAGTGCGAACGAGGTGATCTGCTTGATCACGGAAAGTTCGGCATTAATAGTTCAAAAGTCGATTATGAAGGCATGACAAATGCGCTCAAAGTGCTACGAAAGCGCTTCACAATGCAGCGCATGAGGTACTTTTTACCCGTCTTATCTGATGCGCCGGATTTCTGCTTTCAGGACGTTGCAGACATTGTATTGCCAACCGAAGAAGAAGCGGCAGCGATTCGTAAAGCAATATGCCTCGAAACCGGTTGGTCTCCGGACCTGGTTGCAAATATAGATCCTCACGATTTTGCTTTTCAAGAAGTTGATCCAACGAGTGACGTTGTCTGCATAAAAACAGTGAAAGAAAAGGGTACCCAGCGTGGCAAAGATTATAAAGAAGCCAAGCTGATGGTCGCCTTATCAAGCAAGTCTAAGCCCGATAGTGCTTATAACTTGATCAAGCTATGGCTCAAGCGGACTCGAATACTTAGGCAAACTCCACTATTTTCGAAACTGGTTGATGACCACGGCTTCGAACCCTTTTTCGTTGTCGCATCGCAAATCGCTAACTTGGCAAAAAATCATGCTGGTCGACTTCGGTTTCTGCATCCGAAATCTGAAAAAGGACGCCACAACGGGGCTCTCAACAGAATCTATAAAAAAACTCTCGGCATAACGTTTGATGAGCGTCAGCTTCGTCCGACCCACCTGTATTTTCGCCTGAAAGATCAGGGTGTTCCGTTCGCGCTCATGGTTGCTCTCTTCGGTCACTCCTACAGCTCTCTCACAGATGAAGTCTATCGATCGGGTAAAGCATTCGAGCAAGATCGAAAAGATCGGTTGTCAGATGCGCTCAAAGAAATTGAAGAATCGATTTCAGATGGCAGCTTTGCCGGTGAGTTGATACCGCTAAAAGAACAAAAGACTGTGGAGGACAAAGTCTTTACGGTATTTTCCGATCATTCGAATGAAAACCCGATCGCTATTTGCTCAGATCCTCTCAATCCGTCTTGGCCCGGCCACAATCGACGTGTTCAATCCGGAAAGCGCTGTAGAGCTTTCAATAAATGTTTACTGTGCTCGAAAAGCCGAGTCTTTAGCAACAACCTTCCGTTCGTCGTCGATCGTTATTTGTATCTCGAAAAACTAAGTCGGTCACTACGAGATGATCAGTTTTCGATGCATCTCGACGAGTACCGCGCTGCTAAAAATGTCGTTGAAACGTGGCCTTATCAAGATGACGTGGAAGATGCAAAAGAGCGAACTTTTTTGGAGGGACATATTCTGCCGCCGGTGTTGATGGGAGACGCTATATGATCATCAAAAATCTTAAAGAAGTACCGTTTCTCAATGACGTTGAAATCGCGCCTGGAGTGCTTTTTGGCGAACACACATGGCGTATCGATCTCGGTAACGCGGAACACGTGACTTTCAATTTCCGCTCTTTGCTCGATGCTCAAAACACGCGTAGTTGCGACTATCCCGATCTTTTGGATTTTATAAAGATTCTTACTGCCTATACCTTCCCTTCGTCGCTGACCAATGGGATGCGGAGCTGGCGTTCATCGTTAGGAATGTTTGCCACGATCCGACGTTTTGCACAAGAATTTCTCTTTGAAAAGTTTTTCGTCACAAAAAAAACCATCAGTCTTATCGATCCAAGCCAGATCCGTAAGTTTTTGAATCGGTCTGCTCAGCTCTATGAACATTCACCAAAGCACGAGGCTATTATTCTGTGCGTTCCTAGACTTCTTCGTATCTGGTGTTTCGCGACTGAACTTGATGCTATGCCCGACTGGTGTCGTGCAAATTTCCTGTTATCTGAGGTTGTTTCAAAAGATGTTGAGGACGCACAGAGAGCTTTATGGGAGCGACAGGAAGACGGTGAGAGAAGATGGATGCCTCTTACCGCACATCAGATAAAGATGTCTTATGACGCAGCTCATGATTACCTCTATGTCTTTTCTGACGCGATCTGTGAAGCGTCACAATTAACTATGACGCGGTCGCGTTTTGAAGGTGGCCAGCTCATGCCGGTCAGAAAAGATGGCAAAACCAAAGAGCTGTTCAAAAAGCTTGAGGCGTTTGAGGCACCGTTCTTTCCAAACACAAATAACCGTATTTTTGAGTTTATCCCTAAAACAAAAGCCGTGAAATCGAAGGGATATACATCCGGTTACCAGGATCGCACATCAATTGATATCGATGCTGTGCGTCCGGAGGTGATCAATCTCAAGCGAGCATGCATCTTTGTGATCGGCTTGCTCACCGGTATGCGCCGAGCCGAAATTGCTTACTTGAAAACGGGTGCTCTATTTGTTCGTGATGGTGATCATTATCTTACGATAACTCGTTTCAAGACATCGTCCGACCCGAAAAAGGGTACAAAAGACACTGTTCCCGTTCCTCAAATCGTTGTGAAAGCAGTTGAGGTGCTCGAAAAACTGTTCGCTCATCAACGTCAAGCGACTGGATCTGATTTCCTGCTTTTGTCCGACATCATCACAAGGAAGCAGTTCGAGAAAATAAAGATATCAACGATTGGCAAAGATGTTCACGCTTTCGTGCTTGATTCATCTGGAGAGCCCGGCCACACCCATCAACTGAGAAAGTCCATTGCCTGGCTGCTGATCTCGAAAGGCGAAGAAAATCTGGATTTGATACGCCAATTGTTCGGACATAAGAGCTATGGCATGACGCTGCGTTATGTAATGCGAAATGAGTTGTTGAGCGGTTCTGTAATCGAGCTTCTGGAAGAAAACTACACCGAAGACCTACAAAAAGCACTCACAAAGATCGCAAACGGAGAAGCGGTGGGCGAGCTGGCTGACGCGCTTCGCAAGCGTTCAACGCAGCTATATCCTGGGCAGATTCTTGTTTCGGACATTGAAGCTTTCGTGCATGCAAACTTGGAAGCTGGCGTTCCGCTTTTCATCAGCCGGATACCAATCGGTGGTTTTTGCATCAGCCAGTCCGATTTGTCGGAAAAGAAGCCACCGTGTATCAAGGATACGGACGATGACAAGCCGGACCCCGAATTTTGTGACTACATCAATTGCCCGCATGTGCTTCACACAAATGAATCGAGAATGAACGTAGAGCGCCAGGTCGCTTATTACGAAACGAAGCGATCTTATCTTCCGGAAGATGGCGATGATCGGCTCGAATACTATTACGAGTCGAAGATTGAAGAAAACAAAGTGCTCCTTGATCGCTTGAGGAAAGATAAAGAGCGCATTATCGCTAAGGAGACGGCGAATGCGGATTGATCAAGAGACCTTCGATAAAGCTGTTAGAGAGCTTGAGGAGTCGGGTGAGGTCACGGTTTCGCAGTTGGCTAAGAAACTCTCTGTGTCACGCGGGTGGCTTTATGGCAACTTTCCGAAGGTCCTAGATTTTAATCAGCGCCTGACAGACGACGAAGTTATTGCAGCAATCGAGGCTTTGAGAGCAGAGAAGCCTTCTGCGCAGATCACAATCCAGGAGGTATCAAAGCAGGTCGGGATTACTCGCCAGACTTTCAGCCGACGCTTTTCACATCTTAAAAAGTATTTAGTGCCGGAAACAGATGTATTTGCGCAGTCTACTGCTGAAGAAACATTGATAAAGCGAGTTAAAGAGCTTGAAGCGGAAGTGGAGAAACTAGCAAAAGAGCGATCAATCGATTTAGCAAACAAAGAAAACGAAATTTTCTCGTTGTTTATGCGTCGAGACGCTGAGGAATTTCAAACGATGTCGACTCAATCAACGATAAAGATGCTGCAACATCAAGTCGAAGAACAGGCTGAGCTTGCGAAAAAGAAGGCTAGAGAAGTCGGAGAGCTTCGATTGCAACTGTCCACGGCTAAGCAAAAGGAGTCGTACGGAGGGGCAGAAATCGTAAGTCACTTGAGTCCTGATTATTCCGCTATCTCAGAGTTAGAGAAGCCTTCGCTCAGAGATATAAACAAATTTTTCAAAGACGCTGAGAAACGAAATTTCGAACAAGCAGAAGAGATAATTGCCGATCTAAAACCCGATTTCGTAGTCTTTTTTCAGCCATTTCTGGCGTGCGACCATAATTCGATACCTGCTTTTCCCAAGAACGGTAAAGTAGTTCTTGTCGAGTCGAATGTAGGTCTAGCGGACGAGCGTAAACAGTTCATATCAAAGATTCGCTCAGAAAACATTATCGCAGTCTGCGCCGAAACGTCACTGGCGAAGACGAAGCTTTTTGCACGCGGCCTCAAAGTTCCATTTGGCGATGAATACATTTCACGGCTACATGCAAGTGTCACGCGCCCAGTTTTGAGCGATGGTTTTAGCGCAGTAATTATTTTTGAGCCGGGACTACTTTAGATGACTGAAAAGAAAAAAAATGGGCAGCAAATAGCGAAAGAAACGATCGCGAGGTTTGACGCTTGGGAAAAACGGATGTCTGACGACGATTTTGCGGCGATCGAACACCGAGGAAAAATCAAGCGCACCAAGATCATGGAGGCGTGTGAATGTGGCCGTCCCGCGCTCACTCAAAACAAGAAACTCGAAGCGAGGATTCAAGAAGTTGAAGATGGTCTGAGACGGCGGGGAGTCTATTCTTCGAAACCATCAAAAAACCTACAGGATAGTGAAGAAACAAGCTCCGAATTTAGTCAAAGCGTTTCGAGAGAGCGACACCAAAAAGAGCATTTGTCGTACTTGGAACAAGAAAACCAGAGCTTAAAAGCTAAGATTCGATTTTTGGAAGGAGAGCTTTCTCGGTATGAGGAACTGTCAGAGTCGCTCTACGAGCTGGGTAATCTCACACGATGAATGAGATGATCGAAGTTCTCGTGAGAATCACTTCAGTCGGATTTCAAACTCGATATAAGTCGTCGATGCTCGGCGTCGAAGTTGATGATGACGGCTTGAGAAAAGATGATAAAAAGCTTTTTCTAATTTCTACAAATCGAAAATTGCTTCCGGTCGAGCCCGCATATGGTCAGATCTGGAAAGTTCGAGGCTATTCAAGCGTCAGAAAAGTCGATAAAAAAAGCTACGTATCCTATGAAATCCGGATCTCTGCTGAGTCGATGGAGTTCATCCTCCCCGAAACCGGGGAAGCGTTTATTCGGTTCGTTGCAGATCAACGCGAGTTTGTTGGCATTGGGGAAAGAAAAGCGCGAGGGCTCTGGAAGGCACTTGGATCGTCAATTTTCAACGATGTAAAAGAGCGTAGATTTGAAACATTCAGGCCCTATCTCAGTGAAACGTCAATTACTGCGCTTTTCGATGGGTTCGAAAAGTTTAAAGCACTTGAGCACTCCGAATTTTTTGCAAAGCATCGCATCCCGCAAGGCATAATTCAGCGAATCTTTAAAAAATACGAAGGCAGCATTAAACAGAGGATCGAAGAAGACCCGTTTCGCCTGCTGTCGTTCGGACTCAAATGGAATGCCGTGGATGATATTGCGACAAAGGGTTTTGGCGTTCCTGAGGGCGCTAAAGTCCGCTTGTGCGCCGCGATTGAAGCGTCTTTGATTGAGCAATCGCAGAAAACTGGCAACACAGTTATTTCACATGACTGCTTGCAGGAAGCCTTAAAGGAAAAGCTTAAAAACGATGCGTTGGTGACTGAAGCACTAAGCCAAAGTCCCGAAACTGGTGCATTCGCCTTGTCTGAAAAGGGCTACCATCCCATTGGCAGTTTGATTATGGAAAGTGTGATCGCAAAAAGGCTAACCGCCAGACTTTTTGATGAGCCTTGTGGGCCGGGTGAAAACCTCATTGCATCGGATGCATTTCAACAAACGTTGAAAGAGATGGGTATGGAGTGTGGCTCATCAGATAAATACCCGACAGACCAGCAAATATCCGCAGTAATTAGCTCGGATCTTCATTACGTGATGGCTGTGTCAGGAGGGGCTGGTACTGGTAAAACAACTACGCTAGGGCTGATAACACGAACACTTCACGCGTCCGGCGTAAACGTGCACTGCGTAGCGCTTTCCGGTCGCGCCGCAAAGCGAATGAGTGAAGCGACGGGAATCAAGGCGAAAACGATTGCGAAGTTTTTACGGTCGCCGCCTGTACGATCCGAGAAACGCACTATCCTAGTTATCGACGAAGCCAGCATGCTCGACACGCAGACGATGTATAAGATCGTGACTCACATATCGCCCGACGTAAGAATCCTATTTGTTGGTGATTTTGACCAACTGCCCCCAATCGGGCCAGGCCATGTGCTACGTGACATCATCGAGAGTGGTGTCATTGAGACCATCCAGTTGGATGTCGTAAAACGACAAAAGGGTGACTCCGGTATACCGGCTTACAGCCGCTCGATACGGGACGGGAACGTCCCTGAGGCTCTTTCAATCGGACAGGTTTTTTTCCACTCAGTTGATGATGCACTAATCAACTCTAGGTGCATCGAGTTGATGAGTGCTGATCCAGCAGCCAGCATGATTGTCGGTGCGACGTATGCTTCTGCCAAAGGCGGTATTTACGCGCTGAACCTTCTTGCTCAGAAAAATCTAAATGCAGGTTCTAAAAAGTGGGAGTTTGAAATAGACAGCAGGCGTCGGCATCTTAATATCCGCCTCAATGATCCGGTTATTTTCACGACGAATGACTATACCGCAGATGTACAGAACGGGACTCTTGGCCGACTGGTATCTATAGATCAGGAGCCCGGGAGTTATGGTGTGGTTGAAACTGATGAGGGGGTATCGTTGACTGTCACACAGCCACTCTTAGAATCTCTTAGGGCTGCTTATGCAATTTCTCTGCACAAGGCCCAAGGTTCGCAGTTCAAGCGTGTAATCGTACCGCTGTCTTCATCAAAACTAATAGACCGAAACTGGCTGTACACAGCAGTGACCCGGTCGGAGCTGGAATTGCATATTGTTGGAGCAGAGGAGCGGTTCAGGAGAGCCATTGAACGTGACAGCAGCTCAAGCAAACGTCAGACATATCTCAAAGAACTTCTGATTGCAAAGGGCAAGCTGGAAGATCTGGCTAAGGCGTCGTGAGCATGAATGTTGTCGAGAAACGAGAAGTGGCCTATCGTTTCGATGAGCGAGAGTACAGGCATCATGTGCTGTACCTGCAAGACGGTGGGAGAAAAATTCTGATCTCTCCGGTTAATATGTTTCTCAAACACCACGCGTCTGGAAGTTTAAAGACATCTGAAAAATACGCGGGAACGCTCGTTCGTTTTTTGAACTTTCTCTTTGATCGTCATAAAGATGATGGAGAAAATTTCTGGCGGTCAGTGACAGAGAAAGACCTGCGGGAGTGGCAGCAAAAACAAGTAAGAGAACGAGATAAAGCGAAGAAAAAACGCCCGGGCGATAAAGCTATTTCTGACAATGCAAATTTTATACATAACGTTTATTCCTGGCTGAAATCAAAGAACTTTCCAATCGCGATGCAATTTCATACGAAAGACTGGAAGTTCTCATTCAAAGACGAAAGTATGCTGAGTCATTTGCGCTCCCAAGCTTCTGGCGAGAGCACTGATCATGAGAGCATTTCTGTTAAAAATCACCGGACTCAAGACGCTAACAAGAACGACTTTGTAATCATGTCGCTTAGCGATCAAATGAGGTTGATATCTGCCTACACAGATCCCGTCTACGCGGTGTGTTTCCTACTATCCCTTGGAACCGGGCTTCGAGAAGAGGGTGTTTCTAAGATGCCATATGCCGGCATCGGGGATAACATTCACATACGACCGTACCCGGAAATCATTTCCGATATTGGGGACAAAAAAACCTTTCAATATACAGTAGTTGAGAAAGGAAAAGAGCGGACGCTAGACGTGCAGATTGACGTCTGGCGAGCAGTGAGTGAAATATATCTGCCGCTGTATTTCAAGCGCAGGAAACTGCTTGAAAAAAAACATCCCGACATCAATCCAGACAGCGTCCTGTTTATAAATCGTCTTGGCCATCCTGTCACACCGAAAAAGATCGCTACGATGACGAACGTTGCGAAAAAGAAACTCGCAAGCTTTCCGTGGACTTTTCACCACGCCCGCTCATGGTACGCAACAATGTACATGATTGCTCATTTGAGCAAGAATGAGATAGAAAAGTCGTTCTACGACGCTTCAGTTGAAGACGGACTCAAACGTCAGATCGGTCATAAAGATATCAAGACAACGTACATGCACTACATACGGATGGCTTCACTCGTTATAGCTACTGCAAATAAACAAGTCGGTCAACACACATTCAAAGAGCTGCAAGATGTCTCTGAATCTGCTATTCACACGCTTACTAATCGAACCGAATAGCAGATCACTCAGTCACGCATTGATCAAGAATAAATCGGATCGCTTGGCTTGAGTGAATGAATGAGTAACGGCACACAAGTGTGGTGTAATGTAGTGGCCCCAGTTAGCTTGGGCACCTTGATCGAAGAAAAGGTCTATGCATAAATGGTAGATTCGCACCGCTTTGGCGGTGCGGACCAACTAAAGCATATAGAATCGGCTCGATCGAGCGTAGGGGGGTATCCCCCCCCCCTTTTTTTTGGATCTCATATCAGTGTCCTAATTATCGCTTCTTCTATACTGGATACGGTGAGGCGAGTGAGCAAGGGGAAGACGCTATGGATGATCGGAGCCGAGAGAAAGTCTGCCGAATCGCGGAAGACTGGGGCTTGAGCACTGATGAAATAGCGCAGCTGTTCGGTCAACCGGATGCAGCGCCCCAACTGATTAGCATCCATGATTCGCTTCATCGGATCTTCGAGAATCGAGACCAGGCCGATAGCTGGATCAGAAAAACCAATCGAGAGTTTGATGAGCGCTCAGCGCTCGAAGTCATGCTCGACGGCGATATCGAGCGAGTGCACAAGTACCTCAAGTATCACCTATTTAACGGTTACTGATGTGGGAAGACCTCCGAATGAAACAGAGCTAAATGAGGCGCATGCTGCTGAGTCCGCGAAATTAAGCAGGCCGATTGCAGAAGACGGTGTGTTTCCGCAGGCCAGAAGGGCTCGTCGAGTATTTGATAGAATGAGGGCGGCTCATCCATATTTGACTGGGCTGACAGCTCTAAACATCCCCATACCCGGCCGCCTTCCTGCCGACTGGCATAGTTTTGGTCTTGCCAATGTCCATTCTTGGATGTGGGCGGGCACGACGTTGCGAGATACCAGTCACTTGATCGGCATGACTGGGGTGTACGATGCGACGGAAGCTCTCAGGCGCTTCGCGCCAGAGACAACCGAAGGTACGCTCGCCGCTGACTACGAGAGAGCCGTGTTCGACCTGCTCTATCACTTTGTGATGATCAGTAAGCCGGTCCCCAATATTCAGGCGAGAGACATCGATGACGCTGTGGATTTCGGATTGGTGAAAAGCTTGATACGTTCAGCTGATCTTCATACGGAGACCCAAGAGACGATGATCGACTGGTTTAGGTACTGCGACTAACAATCCGGAATTTCCTGATCGTTGTCATTGAGAACGGATTAGAAAGCGGAGGTGAGTGAATATACGATCGGAGTGTAAATCAGTCTTTGATTTACGTTACCGAAATCACGCTATGGTATTTTTAACGTATTTTTCTGAATTTTACCGACAAAATACCTAATTTTATTGATTTACTTCGAAATGTGATTAAGCCTCCAAAAGAAACTACAGTGGACGACTAATTCGAGGAGTCATTGCAACGCCTTTTTTCGCACATCACTCATAAAATCCTCGATGCTATACAGCCAACGCTGCTGAGCACCTGAGTAAGTAGCATGGATTCTCCCAGGAACAACCAACTGAAGGTGCTTCTCCTGCATCTGAGTGGTCTGACGCTCTGAAATCCCGGCTTCAAGTGTTGCAAGATACTTCCTCTCCAGTCTGTCACCCTCAGCCAGAACCTGCCGCCATCGGTCTTTGCATGTTGTCTTAGCACCAAGCAGTGTCAGATTCCCCTCCGGAAAACTATGATCGTGGTATGCGGAAAAACTGGGGAACATCCAGTCTGGCTGCTGCCTGCCTTCCGTGTATAAGTTGCCCTTGCCACGCTCGAAGGTCAGACCATGCTGATCAAACACAGCCGTTAAATGATTTTCAAACGCATAGCCCACCCGTGATTTCCTGCGATTATGTACACTAAGTGAAAAACTCACAAAGGCATCCACGTCAGCTCCGTCGTCCCCAAATCCTTCGCGCAGTCGCTGGGCAACCAGGTGCTTTTCATAGGCCCGGAAAAGCAGCTCTTCGCGATCCAGCCATGCCAGCAGAGCACGGTCGGCATCATCACGGGAATCAATTCCAGTCAGGTCTCTGGCTAGGCTAGAAAGCACATTCGTTTTCGGCAGGCTTTTCGGAAACCGCTCAAGCAGCATCTCTAGGTCATCATCAACCTCTTTCTCCCCAAAAGGATTGATCCCAATCTCTTCCAGCAATAGGCGTACAGGAAGAATCATTGACTGCTCCGGGAGCGCCGCAGGTTTCATTCGACTGGTCAGATCCGGCAGCCCGAAAAGATGGCGTAACTGTGCTTCGGAGGGAGAGCCCTGGGGCGTAAAGATCAGTGCCAGGGATCCATTTCGGTTCTTCGCTACAACTAAGAGATCCCCCTCCCGAATCTGCTCGGTCACCTCATTTTCGTCATAGTAAAGGCGGTACTCGGGACCACGAGTTGGGTCTTTGCGGCGGGAGTCATACCAGCTCGATCTGGCCTCGCAGATTACAGGTGGCGCATCATCGCTGTCAGATTCTCCGGGCAGATACGCGTAGATTGTCGGATAGTGTAGGGGCTCAGCTCCAACACCCAGCAACCTGCCTACTCCGGCTCTGACCAAACCTCCAACCTCATGCTGGTTCGATTTTTCGCCGGGAGCAGCATCTACAGCTGTCAGATACTTGGCCGCAGCGGCTTCAAATATCTCATTCACTGACTCCAGCATTCTTCCGCTCTCCTGAGATTTCCAAATAATCCAAGTCGCTATTGAGCCAGTTTTTTAGCTTGGACACCACATCCGCTAAGAGCCACCGGTTTTTACCTCGCAGCGCACATTCCCAGACATCACATACTCGCCAGCCTGCTTCGGCCAGGGCAGTCCGATTACGCTGATCGCGCATTCGGGTGGTCTGTAGCTTTTCAAGCCACCACGCCGTATCCGTCTCAGGCACCTTGCTCAGATGGCAACCGTGGAAGTGCCAGTAACAACCATGGATCTGAATCACGGCGTTATGCTTGCGGAATGTCAGGTCTGGTTTTCCAGGAAGCTTTTTCTGGTGAAGACGATACCGGAAGCCCTCTCGAAAGAGGGCCTTACGCACCAGAATTTCAGGCTTGGTATCTTTGTGCCGAATCGCCTGCATGTTGCGACGTCGAGTGGCACGATCATGAACATCAGCCATCAGGCGGCTTCAGTGTCTTTGCTCTCAAGTTTCGCTTTTGCCGCAAGGATTCTAGGCTTCATCAACTGCGCTACTGCACGAAACACAGGAACGGCAACAGAGTTTCCGAACTGGCGATAAGCCTGCGTGTCGGAGACCGGAATCTTGAAATTAGACTCACCCGGTTTATCAAACCCCATCAGACGCGCACATTCTTTTGGAGTCAGCCTCCTGGGGCGATTCTCCATGTTTAGTAAATCATCAAAACCGACAGCCTGATCCCACCCCCGATCAACTAAGATTTCAGAACCGTCCTTGTGATACCGAGCTGATAGAGTACGGGCTGTGTCGTCTGGGCCAGTGAGCCCAAAACCGAAACCGTTTCCTTTCTTGCGGTGCCCTTCAGCGTAGTCGTACAAGTACTTCCAGAGCTTTTCCGTGAGGATATACTTTCCATGCACCTCGTTAGCTGGCTCCAGAATTTCACCGAAAGTCGGCACACGCTTCGGCTTCAGCTTCTCAATATCTTTCAGCGTAAAGCCTTCATGGATTCCGAGGTCACGACGGAAACCCACCAGCACAATCCTCTCACGGTGCTGGGGCACGAAGTTCCTTGCATCAATGACCTTCGGGTCTCGGGAACCTTCATAGTCAACGTCTGCCACGGCGTAACCCAGCTCATCAAGTGCTTCCAGGATCACTGCGAACGTTTTGCCCTTATCATGGCTTTTCAGGTTCTTAACGTTTTCCAACAAAAATGCTGCCGGGCGTTTGGCCATCAGAATCCGAGCGACATCAAAAAACAGCGTCCCCTGCGTGTCACACTCAAAGCCATGCTTACGCCCCAGAGAGTTCTTCTTGGACACCCCAGCCAGTGAGAAAGGCTGGCAGGGAAAACCCGCTAAAAGCACGTCGTGATCGGGGATCGTCTGGTCGATGTGTCGGTAAGCTTCTTCTTCGGAGACCTCCGGCTGATCCGAAAGCGTTACTTCCCGAATATCTTCATTAAAAACATGACCGTCTGGATCGCTATAGTGGTTGGCCTTGTAGGTGCGTACGGCGTACTTATTCCACTCGCTCGTGAAGACACATTTGCCACCAATCTCGTCAAAGCCGCGCCGAATCCCACCAATGCCCGCAAAAAGATCGATAAAACGGAACTCATGGCCAGTTTTCTGGAAGGGTTTTGGAAGGAGGCTCTTCAGATGCTCGTACTCGCCGTGACTAAGTTTGGCCTCGGCATGACCTTTTACCCATCGATTGATACGTTCGCGATTCCAGGAATCATATCCCAAATCATTGAGCACCTCGGCCAGATAGGTCTGATCGTAAATCTCTAGCAGCCTGTTTACTAAGGCCAAGCCTTCTTCATCCTTCATGCGCGCCTCTGGGTCAAGCGTGTGATTTTCTGTCACTCTATTGTCCCATGTAATCTAAATTTTTACCACGTACTTTTAAAATTCTTAGCCTGCGCTGCCTTTTGAGCCTAGACGCTGCAATGAAGCATTCAAAGTAGTCCGAGTCACCCGGAAGTGGGCAGCAACTTCCGTCTTTGTGATCTGAGGCGCGGACAACATGGCAGCCGCTTTTCGAATATCTGACTCAGACATGGCTGGCTTTCGCCCCCCCCTTCCGGCCTCTTGCTCTGGCAGCCTCAAGTCCTGCCTTCGTCCGTTCACGAATCAGGTCGTGCTCGAATTCCGCCAAAGCGCCGAATATATGAAAAACGAGTCGACCACTGGAGCTGGTGGTATCTATAGCTTCTGTCAGCGATTTGAAACCAATCTCTCGTTGATTCAGGTCTTGGACAATCTCAACAAGGTCTTTGAGTGACCGAGCCAGTCGATCCAGCTTCCAGACGATCAGAACATCCCGTTTGCGGAGCATACGAAGACACTGCGACAGTTCGGGTCGTTCTCTTAACTTCCCGGTAAACTTTTCCTGAAAAATCTGTTCGCACCCTGCTTTTTCCAGAGCATCCACCTGAAAGTCAGGGTTCTGATCCTGAGTGCTGACACGTGCATAACCTATGATCATAAAACGTACCTTTTCTAGCCATAGATTTTGTACGGGATTGTTGGACATAAAACAATGCCAGATCGCAGATTTTTGTGAACCACGGCAAGCGTCCAGAAAACGACCTTTTATTGAACAACAGTTCCCTTTGAATAAAATGTTGTCGACTACTACACTCTGATTTTTGAATAAAATGTTGGAACATTTTGGCATTATTGCCTCAGACGAACCCAGAACTTAGGTTAACTTCGCCAGGGCACCGCAAGTTATCGCTAACATAAGGAAATGTATGGCTATGGACAGAACATCACATTCGAAGAGACGGCTCACTACGGTTATGATCATGACCGCGCCCATAGTTTTGGCAGGCTGCGGTGGTTCTTCGTCGTCGGGCACGGAAGTCACCCCTGAAATCACTACAGCTTCAGTGGCCGGAACAGCCGCAATCGGGGCCGCGATCAGTGATGCTGCGGTTGTCGCAAGGTGCGAAAACGGTTCCGGATTCATCAAAAGTGTGATGACAGATAGCAGTGGCCGATTTAAGGGTGAAGTTGGCGAAGACGCCTTGCCTTGCGCACTGCGCGTTCAGGCTACGAATGGAATCGCTTACCACAGCCTGGCGATTGAGGGAGAAACCACCAACATTACGCCGTTGACCAATCTTGCTATCGCGCTGACGGGTGAGGCCCCCGATCGGTGGTTCAACAACGGTAACCTTTCACGCACCGCAGAGGTGATACCGCAGCGCACCCAGGAACTGGTCGCATCCTTACAAAGCCGTGGCTACTCCGTTCCAGATAATTTCGACCCGCTTCATAGTGAGTTGGCCATTGGCGACGTACACGACAAAGTTCTGGATCAACTGGGTGAAGCCATTGAGAACACCGTGGCTTTTGATGGTTTTGAAGAGCTTTTGGTGTTGGTGAGAGACGGCAATTTAAGTCAGATTCCGGAAGCGCCCGGAAGCGTAGAGCCACCTGCGCCTATTCCAACGCCGGAGCCAACTCTTCAATTTTCTGATCCTATTCAGCTTTCTGCCAATAACGCCTACTGGTTTTCAATTTTCGATATTGACGGTGACGGCGATAAAGATATTGTGACGCCGATAATGGAGGGCGATCAATGGACGGGCTATACAAACACGGTTGTCGGCTACCTGAACGGAGGTAACCAGAGCTTCAGCCAACAAACCATTGCCGAACTGGAGTATGGCGCTAGTTATATTTCGCTTTTCGAGGTTCCCAAAACGAATTCACTCGGATTTTTCGTTCCGACACGGGCTAGTTGTTCTATTGATTATTACCAATCTAACGACGCAGGTGAGTTTTTGGTTTATGCAAGTGTGCCCAGCATTTCTTGCGGTAATCGGTATGTACTGGCCGAGGACCTTAACGGGGATGAAATTATCGATTCCATTTCGAATCAAGGTTACATAAATCTCGGGGAAGAAAACGGTGGATTTTCGACTCCCGATCCGCTCATGGGGCTCACGAGTGGTGCTTCTCTGGCGCTTGGAGACCTAAACCAAGATGGTGCTATCGATGCTGCCAGTTTTGATGGGAATAGAACTCTAGCTGTCTTCATAGGTAATGGAGACGGATCTTTTAATACAGCTACACTTTCTCTTGCCCCTGACAACGGATGCAGCACGTCCAACGGGGGCATTGTGGTTCTCCGAGACGTCAACAATGATGGCACTTTAGACGCAGTGACAGCAGATAACTGCGATATAACTACTTTTCTGGGTAATAGTGACGGAACCTTTGGTGATCCCATTACCGCCACTTCTTCCTCGCACGTATTAACGGATTATGCCATTGGCGATATCGATGGAGACGGCATCCCCGACTTGATCCTTGCAGAGTACAACCAGGAAACCTCCGTGACCTTGTACGGCGGCTTAGGAGATGGGAGCTTTGAATACTTGGGGCAAGTTGATACGGGTGCTCCGGATGCCATGAGAGTCGAAGTGGAAGACATGAACAATGACGGATTGCTCGATGTAATCACGAGCCATGGCTACCACAATACGATTGGCGTTGTCTTTCAGGCCGAGAAGAATGCTGAGTTGTAGGTTCAATGAAAGGTGAGATTTTCCGAGCTTGTTCTTTCATGCCAGTTCGAATTTATAACTGGCTCCTTAAAGAATACGTTATGGTGCACAGGACTAGAAGCAGGAAACAAAACCAAGCCTCTCCTTCGCACGCGATACCACCAACCGGTGTCGCGTTTGCCTGTAACCATGCCGGACTGAGTCCAGTCCTGACCAAAAAGCTTCTTCGGAAATCAACTGCGAATAACGAATGATATGTTCAAAGCCATACCCACCCCATCCCCAAATATCACCGTTTTTTGGGCTTCGGAGCGACTTGTAGTCCCTCTCTAGCAAACGAAATCGACTGGCCTCATACCTTAGCGCATATCCAATGGCGGGCGATGAGAGTGAGTTAACCGGAGGCCATAGTTGCTAATGGGCAAAATATGGCTTTCTAGCGAGTACGTGGTGATCGGCAGGAAAGTGAACTAAGCTGCTCTGAAATTGACGATTTAAGAAGTAAAACTGGACTGAGATAGAATTCTTTGGAATCCGCTTTTCCCATATTGCAGCACACGGTCTAATCACTATTCTGCCGACAATAGGTCACCGATTGCATGAAAATCGATCTCCATACGCACACCAAGAAATGCAAATCCGGGGACGCCCCTACGCGAGAGATCTCTCCGGCCGAATTCTGCGAGATTCTTACTTCTACGGACGTGGGAATTATTGCGATTACGAACCACAACGTCTTTGATCTCATCCAGTTTAAGGAAATCGAAGATGGTTTGGGGGAGGGCGTTCAGGTCTGGCCAGGAATCGAACTCGATGTAGTTGAACAAGGTTCACGGGGGCATTTGCTTGTCATCGTTTCGCCAACAAGGGCGGCGGAATTTTCTGAACTTGTTGATCAGCTCACATCAAACTCCACTCCAGACGAATTCACTACTTCCATTAGTGCAATTATTCAGAGCTTCGATTCGCTCGAACCGCTATATGTGGCCCACTATCAGCAGAAAAAACCGAATGTTTCAGAGGTGGCGCTTGAAGCTCTAACAGCAGGTACTGCCTACCCTGAACGGGTAATTAAAGAGGTCAGCAACGCCATCTCTGCGGGTATATATATTTCCCATGGCCACGCATCTATCTATGGCTCTGACGTTCAAGACTGGTCAACCTACAAGTCTGAATCAGTGAATCTCCCAGATCTTCGTCTTCCTGTTGAGAGCTTCGGGCACTTTTGCTTATTACTTGAGAAAGACCCAACCACTATTAACACGGCCTTGGATAGAAAGATTGGGGAAGATCTTGCATTGACACCCTTTGAAGACGACGCTCAGCTGAAGATTCGGATCTTCAATGACATTAACGTGGTTTTTGGACCGAAAGGCACCGGGAAGTCCTGCATACTCAAAGCAATAGCGAAACACTATTCTGAGTTAGGAATAGAAGCTACGGTTTATGAATCGGCCAGTGACAGGCTTGATGAGATTTTCGATACAAGAGGCCGGGACCTTTCTTTGAATCTAAACACTTATGGAATCAGTTACTGTAAAGATGAGATTTCGAGCCTCAGGGGGGCGTCTGAGGTTGATGTCACCAGCGTCGGAAAATACGTAAACTTTTTTCGCTCCCAAACGGCGAACAAGAATGCAAAAAAAATCAAAATCAAGAGTATCGATACCGAGGAGGAAGGACTGCCGCGTCGACAATTTCGTGAATTCAGTGACGGTAGTAAAAAGGCCGCCGAGTTTGTGGAGTTTTTGTTAGACAATCCAGCAGTGCAGAGGGTGATGATCCGGGAGGAACTTGATGAGTTGATAGGAGGTGCTACTGACCTACTCAAGCGACTTCGTAACGAGAGATGGAAGACGTTCTCTGCCTGGAAAGAAATTTCCTTGTTGAATTCAGCGATTGAGAAGTTTCGAACTGAGGTTGAGCGGAAAACCGGGTCTCCAGCAAAACCAACAGCCCCTGGTTTCCGGGACTATGCTCTCAATCGCATCCATATCGCGGCCAATGCTACTGAGATCCTCAAGAGTGTTGACAGGGCAATTCCAGTACAATCGGAATCGGTGGGAAGTCTTGGGCCAAATAAAGGCAAACTGGAATTGCGCACCGAGTACAAGTTTCAGAATGGATCAATTACTGATGGTGAACTCAATAAATTAAAAGTCGTGAAAAAGGGCTCACAGAAACAATTTGCAAAGAAGGTACGTGAAATACTGAAACACGCGTATAAAGACGATTTATTTCAGCATGTAGCAGAACTCAATAGTGTTGAGGACATCGAGCATATCGAGACAGTTTACGAACTTCTTCTTTTCAAACGCCATTTTGCTATCGATGGGAATCACTATGCCCCTTCTAGTGGTGAGGCATCGATGGTCATGCTGCAAAAAGAGTTGGAAACTGAGAAGGAAATCTACATATTAGATGAGCCTGAAAGAAGCTTGGGCAATGATTACATCAATGACGTTATTGTGCCACTGCTGAAGGAACGCGCGCGCGCAGGCAAGAAAGTCTTCATATCTACCCATGATGCAAATATTGCAGTGCGCACGCTTCCTTATAGCTCAATCTACCGATGCCACGGTTCGGATGGTTACTCAACCTACATCGGAAATGCCTTCTCGAATAACCTTATTAATCCCGAGAAAAGTAACGACATTCTAGACTGGAAAAAAGTAAGCATGAAAACCCTTGAAGGTGGCGAGGATGCGTTTGGCGAACGAGGGAAAATCTATGGAAACAATTAGGGCTGAGGTCGTTCAGATCGAGGAGAAGCATTTCATCCGTATTAAAAATACTGACGAGGAAATTAGCATCCCTCTTTCCGATGACAAACCAAATGACGTAAAGAGTGCCTTCAATCAATTGATTCTCTGGGTCAAGGAAAAAAAGTTTGAGGTCGAACTGGGCGACGTGGGTACGGACTTGTTCTCGCAGGTTGCTAAGGAGTATATCGTTCAGTTAAACCGAGAAATTCAGGAGGTGCGGGGAGAGATGGAAGATCTGGGATTAGTCGATATCGCTGACTAGCTGAACAATGTACCTGACTGCGCCTTACTTAACTAGGTTACAATTCAAGAATGTGGCAGAATCGGGCAGCAAGGGTTAACTAGCCCCCCTGCCTCCTACAGGGGGAAATTTCTCTCTGAGGTCCTGTTATGACAAGGCTTGCTCGTAAGCCTGCTGAATAGCTGGCATCAAACTATCAATGTCAGCCTCGGAGTAGAGCCAACCATAAACGCCAGCAAGTGAGCCATTGCGTATATAATTCCAGTCAGTTGTAGTCTGCACCAAGTCTGACAGTTCCGGATCTACGTCGTCCAACTCTATGGCAAGAATCACACCTAAGTGACCGGCACGAGGGATCACTTGCAAAAATGGACTCAAGGTATAGAACGTCAGGTTTTTGCTGGAAACAATTGGAGAAATGTCAGTGCCCATCTGCATCACTCGTTGTTCCAACGAACCAAGAATCTCTAGATTTTTCTTACTGAACACTTCTGAGAGAGTATAATTTTGAGACCTCTCCCAACGCTCCTGTAGGGCATACTTCGCCACTAGTTTCTCGTCTACCTTGAGCGGTTTCCAGATTTTCAGGGCTTTGTCAGCCAGCAGTTCACCGCGCTCTCTGATCTGTTCCTCCGTCCACTCAGGTTGGTCAGCGATGAATTGGTTTAGCCTCAAAGGGCTATCGATGAAACCATTTGCAATCTTTTTCTTTTCTTCAAAGCTAATATCACTGTACTCACTATTGTAGCCAGTGAGAGTAAGGTTCCCGAGTCGGTGCAACCAGGTCTGATGAACTTCCTCCCAGTTCTCACCCAACATATTTTTCCACTCCGGTCGCAGATTTTCATTCTGTGGCAAAACATGCTCAATGCTGAATGAGCTGGTATCAATCATCTCCTTGCTGTCGTTCTCAAGAGAGTCCAGCAAAAACTTCTGGATACGCATGCCATAAATATCATGCGTGACGAGTGCCTCACGAAACTCCACATCTGATGGGAAGCGATTATTTCGCTTGAACCGCGCCAAGCTGACTTCAAGAGTTTCTAGGGGGTTATCCAAAGAGATCTGTTGGGCAAGGTTGGCAAACACGTTGCCGAGAGAACGTGTCTGCATTGCACAAATCTGCCTTCGGAGTAGGTAGCTTTCCAGGTGCGCCAATGCAGTCAGAAAATCAGCAAGGGCCAAAGAGGGATCTTCCGACTTACCATGAGGACGATAGCCCTCATATAACCGCATTACAGTAGGTGAAACCACTTCGGCTAGAGTGCGTAGGCGCTTGAAGGCTAATACCAGCTTTCGGTCTGTCTCTGAACCAAACATATACGCTGCATGAAACCTTGCAAGTATCAGCATGCGCTCAAGCGTGTACTCTACGGAATTCTGGGAAACCTGTTCTGAAAACCAGTCTTTGAAGGTGGTATAGACATCTACGGATCTGAGCAGCGTATTGCTGCCTGTCTCAAGCGTGAGAAAATCTTGCATGAATCGGTCGAAACGCTGGCTCTCTTCCCTGCCAAACAGGCGCTCCATTGGATACCAGTAATCAAGATAGAGCTGGCTCTGCGTCTCGTAATCCTGGCGCATCAAAACATAGTTTCTAATGAGATCCGCCTGGCTAAGGTCGACCCCTGTTGAGTTAAGACTTTCAAAAATCGCCTGCGGATCATCATGATTCTGTTGCAGAACCACTTCGACAACCTTTAGTTTTTGGAAACCGGAATATATGCGCTCGACGGTCTCCACGTCTGTCAGCCAACTGCAAAATAGTTCAAAATTATTCCGGACATTGTCACTGACATCATCCGAAAACTCTTTGTTGTCCAACAGTGCGCAGAGAGTGCTTCTGTCCGCCTTCGTCAGCAGCAACTTATAAGCAGCATCCCCTTGTCCATACTCGTTTACTAGGTAGTATCCACGGATTGCTCCCAGCGGGGTCATCGACACCTGTTCGAGACCCAGCTCTGCCGCACGTTTCATCACAGCGGCCATCAGAAGCGTGACTGTCGTGAGTCGCTGCTGACCATCAATGATCAACCACTGAGGAATACTTGCACTTGTCTGATGGTTCGCGATGAGCACAACTGAACCCGTAAAATGACTATCAACGGTCGGGCCAAATCCAGCTTTGAAGATATCCTCATAAAGCTGAGCACAATGGGGTTCCTGCCAGCTGTAGGTGCGCTGAAAAATTGGTATCAGAAATTGCTTAGGCCCCTGCATCAGCTGCGATAAGTAAACGTCTCTAGCCTGCATCGCTGCACTTACTCCTTTTCATCAGCCCAAATTTCCAGCGTATCTTCGAAACATGGATGACAGTTCATTGAAAAGGGCCATAGTGCGAGATCTTATGCTGACTGTCGAGCCAAGTCCCAAATACTCAAACGAGCGTGTTGATGGAGAAACGCCCAATTTCTAATTATTCTGTTCGGGAAGCATCGCGAGCCTGAGAGCCCAAGACGCAGGCCATGAGGGGGCTGGATTGCTTTTACAATACTGCACCCGACCGAGCAGCCGAGATAGGGCTTCAATAATCTAGGGGGGGGCCGAAGGCTGCTGGATGCAGAGCCTTTGAATTTTGCGTATAGCAGCAACCCATCATGATTTATTACGCTCGTTTTCAAGCGCAACGATTCGTTTCATCATCTCTTCGAATGTTGAGTTCTCCCTGAGGTGCTTTACTTCAGCCCCCAATGCAATCGCTTCTCGTTCGTTCTTATCTCGATCTTCTTGCGCTTGAATAAGCTCGTCTTTAGTTTTTTGCAGTTCCTCCTGAGTACCGGCGAGCCGTTGCTCGAAATCATTAATGATAGCGTTAGCGTCGGTCATTTCGGCTTCCGCCTCTGCTTTGATCTGTTTGAGTTCGCGAGATGACTCTGACACTTGTTTTTGCGCTGCTCTTAATGCGCCTTCGTATAACCGGACGGTTAGGGGGCGGACCTGCTCAGTGAGATTTTTTTCAAGCTCACCGACAAGATCTTCGAGTTCTGCGGGAAGCCGAAGATCAGAAGTTTCTTCGATTTTGTCCTCATTAGCGTACTCATCCCAGACAGATTTTAGACGCTTCGGGTCTCCCGCTCCAAGAAGGCCTCTGAGCCCATAGCCAGTGATATTTTTTTTCCCTGCGGCTCTGAGCTTTTTTCCTGCTTCAAAAATTTCTTCATTTGTAATTTCAGCGGGGCGCATTCGTAGACTCCATATATGGCTGTGTAAATTCAAACTCATAATAAACAAAAGAAAGAAAGAAAGAAAGAAAGAAAGAAAGAAAGAACGAAAGAAAGAAACTCAGCCGCAATCAGCTGCTTGGCTTTTCCGGTATTATAAATTGGTTACACTAGGCTGCCTTTTCTGATCCAAATAAGGACCTGATGTGAACGATGTTTCCCAAACTCACAGAGAACGACTGGAATTTCTCAAAGAATATATTTTGTCCATAGATATGGGACGACGCTTTGTAGGTGACCAGCTCGTTACTAGAAAAACAGCAGAACTGGAGGCGGCAGGTTTCTTTCACGAAAACCCGGACTCAGAAGATGATGATCATTTTTGGGCCTGTAATGAAATTGGAGGCGTACACCTTTTCGCTTTGCAAACTAGGGAGATGCTTTGGGCCCAGATGACGTTAATCATCTGGACCTTTATCGAGCAACTTTTTTCCGATGCTATGATTTCTCTAACATCGAGCTTGGGAATAGAGGAACAGTTTGATAGGAATAGGAGTAATAAAAATCTAGTTAGAAAGTGGGAGTCGTTTTTTCACAAGACTTTGAACTTTAAGCCCTGTCTCACGAAAGAGGACTGGCAAGACCTTGAAGCTTTTCTTCGCATCCGAAACTTCATAAGCCATTCAACTCATCGTCCCGGGCATCCTCCACGTGGCGCTCAGCTTAAAGCCGCCAAACGAATGCAAGGACTAACGATCGAACACGATGGTTTAGGGATTTCAGCGAAGTTTTTACAGTCCTCATACAGGCTGGCCAACCATTGCCTCCGTGCACTAGCTGGAGAGCATTGGCTCCATAGTGAAAAACTGGATCTTCCTGAGATTACTAACGCATCTTGAAAGTAGTTGTCGGGCAACCAAAGCTAATAAGCGGACAGAATCGTCGAAAACAGCAGCAACTGGAGTCGGACTTTTCTAACTCTGGGCAGAACTAATACGGGGTCAGGGTCAGCATTAAAGCTGTTTTCCTAGGTAATAAAAAAGATCGAAGGGTGCAGGCTGTTTCGATAGAATATCGTTGATCCAAAAATGGGCAAGACAAGACTTTCAGGAGATTCAATTTGAGTGGATATTTTCCCGATATTGAATCTTTACTAAAACATGCGGTTTCGTGGGCACGTGATCACGATAGAGGCTGCCTTTACGGAAAGTCTGCTGACTGTGGCGAGATAAACCTTAGAGTCGATGACGAGCACTGTTTTGAAGAGAGTTTCTATTCGACAATTACTATCTCATCGGCTTCCATTCCATTGGGTCGAAGAAATGAAGGGCTTTACCGAAGATTCCTTCAAGAGTTAGATGAGATTGGGAAGTTTGGGCTTCGTTGCCATTCTGTTACTGAAAATTCCTGGCTTACCGAGCGGCATAGAAAGCATGGGTATATAGAAAAAAAGTTAGGAGGATATTCTAGTTTCTATGTTGTCATTGGTAAGCCTTTATCTGCATCAGCAGAAGCTAGACTTGTAAAACAGCGTTCAGACGTATTAAATCAAATTCGAAGTGGTTTGTCCGGCAGGTCAAGAGGGCTTTACAGAAAACCAAGGGCAACCTAGTCGAGGAGAGCGCGAATTAAAGGTTTTTAGAGTAGCTAGAATGAGCAAGGCCGTCACCCCTGTATGGTTTTTCTCGGACTACAATTTAGTCATCCAGAACTCGGACACATGTAACAATCCTCCCCCTTAACTCCGCTGACACGTGTAACATTGTCGCAGATTTTTGAGTTTTTGACAGGTGTTCCGGTATTTGACCAGAAAAGTAACTGAATCTCTCTCGAAGGCCGCTCATAATGCGCTTCTGACAGATTATTACTCAGTCACTCACTCAAACACTATTAGATATAACGGGGATATGCCCACCCCCGTGAAATACCATTCTAAAGTCATGCGTGAGGCGTTTGGCGACATTGAGCACAAGGCGGAAGCGGAGCTGCTGGCATTACTGCCGGAGGATCTGCAGGCAGATTTTGC
>Ga0307955_1000382_pt1 | contig 24915 bp, 22 predicted proteins | sample OrgLakmetagen439_FD_201819 | JGI IMG/M metagenome (GOLD analysis project Ga0307955, IMG submission 201819) | Saline water microbial communities from Organic Lake, Antarctica - #439 | ecosystem: Environmental > Aquatic > Non-marine Saline and Alkaline > Saline | place: Antarctica: Organic Lake...
AACGTTCTACCACTTGCACACCCGCATCCACCTTTCATGTCTAGCTTCGACCCGGTTTCGGTTCCTCTACCTCTACCTCTACCTCTACCTCTACCTCTACCTCTCTTCATTCCGGTCCCGTTTTTGTTTTCGCGTCCGTTTCGTTTTTGGCCACCTCCTCCGCCAAAACCTACGTCTGCGTCGAAACTACCAGTGACGTCGTCGTTTTCGTCATACACTTCTTCGTCGTCGACTTCTTCTTCATATTCTTCTTCTTCTTCGTCGTCTTCGTCCTCTTCTTCTTCATCTTCGTCCTCTTCTTCTACCTGGTCTGCCTCGTTTGCTTCTGCATCTCCGGCATTTCCGGCATTTCCCAAAGCGGACAGAGCGCTGAACGCCAAGTCTACTACGATGAACGCGGCGATGACGCCCAGCGCCACTCCGAACCCGTCCTTGATACGGTCTATCATACTTTCGTTGCGCTGTTTTTGCTCCGGTGTCGTGTTCGGGCTCTTGTTCATCTTGTTCACATCGGCGATCATGCCGTCACGCGTCTTGATCAGTTGTTTCTGGATTTGGGATTTCATTTTTTCGACCCTTTTCACGATCTGCATTCGGTCCTTTTTGTACCGCAGCGTTTGTTGCTTCAATTCCTTTGCCAAAGCATCCGCCCTCGCGTTTGCGCGCTTGGTCTGTTCCATGGATTCGGCCAGGAGCTGGACCATGTCCTTTTCGGTCACCGCCTTGTTTTTACCCGATTGTGCGACAGGAGGAGGAGGAGGAGGAGGAGGACGTGGAGCCCGGAGCTCCTCTTGTCGTTGGCTTGGTTTTTGTTTCGTTTGTTTCGTTTGTCCTGGCACTAGTCCTTGTCCTTGTTTATCAGCGAAAGAGAACATGCCGCCACCTCGTACGCGTGGTTTCGGAGACGACCGCCTGGGTTGCACCATCTTTGCTTGTTTGTTTCATCCGAAGAAAAAATACCGCGTCGAGGTCACATGCTGTTCATGATGGTGTCGCACTTTGTACGTAGTTCCGTCCAAGGTACGTTATAGTTGTGCTTTCCCTCGTCAGAAGGGTCCACGATCTTGCACATCTCTTTGACCGGTTTCCCGTCGATGTCGGACAGCATGACCTCGTCGGGCACCGGTCGGTTCCGTCGGCTCGCGAACTCGAACATGGTTCCGTGGCGTGGCGATGTGTACTCGTTACGGCATATGACGGATCCATCGTTAGTACGGTGAGAAGTGTAAAAGTTGGGGCAGGTGTTGGACTCCAACACATTATTTGCGGCGTTCTTCATGAGGGCTTGTATCTTGTTCTCGTGCCTCCTGATCTTGATGAGGGCGTGGATGATGATGGCCAACAGGCCGATCTCGATGGTCAGGAACATCACGCGGAAGTAGGTAACGTTGGGGACGAAGACAGCCACGCCCAACATGGCGACCGTGATGATGGCGGCCACTATGGCGAAGATGATCGTGTTTCTGTACAGAGACCTCTTTTGACTGCGCGAGTCTGCTGCGACCATGTCTTTCGTCCGTACCACTTCTATATAATATAATGTAGCGCCCGACTTTTTTTTTCCATCAGAACTTGAACATCTCGAGTGTGCGGCTCCCCTTCGTCGTGGCCAGAGGCGCCCTATCCAGGGGCACCGGCAACGTCGAGATGTCCTTGCGGTATTGGAGGTTCACACCGACCTCCGCCACTACCACCCGCACGCAGTAGTCCAGCACCAACGCGTTCAACTCACGCACCTGCTGTACCACCTCGAAAGCCTCGTTTCTGCTGTACTGCAGGTAGATGGAGCGCATGACGACGAGGAGTTCCGTCTCGGGCTGCTCCGATATGACCTCTCGGGTTTCGACCCACACCCTGTAGCGCAGACCGTGTTGTAAAGCCGCAAAGTTGTCGCGGCTGAAAAACAGTTCGGACACGGGAGAAGCTTCTGTCCCACGGAGCGTCGAGTTTCCTTCGGGCGCTCCACACGCGCTACCACCCCTTTCTCCCGTGTCCATCGAAAATAGACTGAAGGGAGGAGGAGGAGTGGCGGACAGATCGACCTTCCCCCGCGAAGGCTTGGGTTTGTTGCTGTCGAGGGACACAAACATCTTATCTCTTATATATTTATCTCATATAATAGCAGTAACACAAAATAATGTCGAGGTCGAACGGACACTCCCACCCGCACCAGAAACCTCTCAGCTACATCGCAAAGTGCGCCGGGTTTCCGGAGGATTCCGTCGAAGATTATGGCACTCTACGAGAGATGGCCGTGGCCGTGACGAAAAAGGTGCTCGATGCCGCATATCTCGTGATATCTTCCTGCGGGTCACGAACCACCGTCAGCTCCCAACACCTCCTCCTCCTCGCTCGATTGTCCACCGTACTCTGTGAGCCTCAAGGAAAACGCAAACACGTGACAACAGCCACTCACCGCGGGGGGAAAGCCGTGCTACCTTCCGAATATTTTGGCCACGATTCTGGAAATTACGCGCTCGAAGTGCCCGTCGGACACCGACCCTGGTCGACTGACATGACCCGCACATCACTGCCCATCAGCAACCGAGCTTTCACCGACGGAGTACTTGCAGGTGGAGGATACGGGAACGACCACGATGACAAACAGATGTCGGACGCTCTCATCGACGCCCTGGTCAAGGCCTACAACAAAAACCGCACACACTCCGTGCGCGTGGGTAAGGACGCCCGTTCCCTTTTGAAAGCACTCATTAAACACAACATGGTCGCATTCCTCAAAGCCGGGAATACCAGGGGGTCGAGTCGCCTCACCAAGAACGTCGCCAAGACCGCGTACGACAACCTCGCGCATGCGCGCATCCAGTACGCCCCCATCATCGGCTGATGGCCACCGAACCAAGCTAAAAAAAGGAATGTCGTCATTCCTCTTCGTTCTTGTCGCAACGGCAATCGTAAACGTCTCTGTCGCAAGTTTGACACTTGTCGCCGGCGAGGAACCTGGACCACTTTGTCCTGATGGGGTGATCGTGGACGATGCACACACTGCTCGTACGATGTCGAGTCATCTCCTTATCGACGTCGTCGGCATTGACCTTCCTCGCGAAAAGTCTGATCAAAAACGACAGGACCGGGTCGACGGACCGCATGATAATGATTGACGGATGAAGATAGACTGAGCGCGTACACGTGGTCACTCCATGAGTGTCCATCGACCGTCGATTTTTATTTTTATTTTTTATTTTGGAACGATCGCGTGATACCGTGTTCGTCCGTAGTCCCTCCAATTCTAATTCCAATTCCCACTCGATTGGCGGCGCCGAGTTCTGTCGCGAAGTCCGAACCGCTCGTTTTTACGCCGTTATGGACGTCATCGGCAATCGCTGTCCAATTACCGCCGTGATATTTATCACTCGACAGACGTACCGTGGTAATAAATCTTGTCATCTATAAAGCATATATCCCCCGCGAACCCGTGATGGAACCCGACTTATCGACACCTAACAAGACGACGACACCTCCTCGAATCGACCCCGACGCTGACACCAACGCAGACACCTTTGAGAAAGAGAGTACCAAAGAGGAAGAGGAAGAGGAAGAGGAAGAGGAAGAGGAAGAGGAAGAGGAAGAGGAAGAAGAAGAAGAAAGAGGAGGAAACGAATACAGTTTCGCGGACGAAGAGGTGGTAGATCCACCTCTGACGAAGGTGGAAGAGCGATCCAGGGTCCTGGACATGCTTCTGGGGTGCTTCGGGTTGCGTTCAGTCGACGATAACCGCGCGTTTTGCAAGCTGGACCTCGTGAAGTTGGACACTGTCAACAAGTTGAGGGCGATCGTAGACGATCTGGCCGGCGCGTACTACACGCCTTGTACCGCGAAAGTGTATTTGAAGGACGTGACCGACAGGCGAGCAATCACGATCCTCAAACAGGTGCTCCGTAAACACGATTTCACGCTACTGTCCAGAGAAAGGAACGTCACCGGCAAGAAAGTCATATTCTACCAAGTTATTCGAACGGACGACGTCCACAAGTTGTATCGCATGACCAAAAACGGAGACGATATGGTATGGGTGTCTTTCGACGCGTGAACTAGTGAACCGTAGGAGTTACGTCATCCTTCGTGGCCGCAGCCGAGCCTTGTGGTATTCGGCGCACGCGCGTTTTGGCCCTGGTCTTGGCTTTCGTGACGCGATATTGCTCCGCTATCAGTTCGGAGTCGATCTCAGGAAGGACGGGTACGCACTCTGATCTGTGCCGTTTGAGGTAAGACATCGTCCGAAACAGGTGGGGATAGAACTGGACGCACCCTCTCCTCGGGTCCGACGCGATGTCGGCAAACTCGGGAAGTACGGTCAACAGAGATTGCGGGGGTAGCACCATGAGGAGCTGCATCTCCTCGTTCAGACCGTGTGGTTTTGGCGAGGGTGCCAGTCTACCCAATCGCATGATGCGATCGGCATTCAAGGCCAGGAAGTTACCGAGGTCCAATGCGGTCGGGGCGTAAGCGTGGCGATAGTACCAGGTACAGTCCACGCCCAGTTGGCAGTGATAGTTCAGGCTCCACTCCAACCCTTCGAGGTAGTTCAGGCACGCCCGTTCGACGATGCCCCGTTGGTCAGGACCAAACAGATGACGATAGTACCGGAGCCTCCACCCCGCTTCGCGTGGACGGACGACGTCCGGATGGAGGATCGCCTCCGAAGAGGTATGGTCGTTACGTCTCTTTCGCGGATCATAATAGTCGGCGTCGACCTGACGCATGCGCGCGTCTTCGTCGCCGGCAAGGCGCCCTATGATCTCGTTCAAGAGGTGGAGGTTGACGCGCAGGGACGTCGTGTGCCCCCCTTCTCTTCGATTGTCCGTCAGGACGAGTCGAGCGTTCTCGTGGTGATTGTCGTAGCAAGTGCCTCTTGCGGACCGATACGCGCCCAGTACGTGCTGCACCGAAGCCTCCGCAACGGGTAAGCACGCGATGCCGGGGACAAAGTCGTTGCCCAACAGGCTGCACAACACCGCGTATTCCAGAACGGAAGCTTTTTCGGAGTCGGAGGCAACAAGACCGTGAACAACCCCTCGAAGCCTCGGCACGTCGATGAGATGGTATTGGTATTGGTTGTTTTTCTGCGGATATTTATGATGCCCGTCTTGATCTCTGTCTTTGCTTCTGTCTCTTTGCGAGGATGCTGTCGTGTCCCATGGTCGGAGCACGTAGACCGAAAAAGGATGACACAGAGAGCTCAACAGGACCAGGTCGGCGTCGAGGCCATACACGAAATGCACGTCGTCGAGGCGTTCGGATGCCTTGATCCGCGCGAATATTTTTTGTTCTCCTTCTCCGGGTTCGTCGGAGTCGGAAAGCCGCACGTCGAGATCTTTCCAAAAAAGAGACAGTTCAGGAGGAAAACGACACTGTTTCGTCGTTCTTGTGAATCTAACACGGAGGCTGGCACCGAGTGCCTTCATAAAAGACGTGCCTGGTGTGACGCAGTTCGAGTCCCACGACCCCCCTCGAATACCGACTTCACCCCCCGGGGAGGTATTATTGGAGGCGGCTACTGACAAGTACCTCCTATTCCGCTGTTGTACCATTTTCGACCTCGGAGGAATTCCGTCTATGGCTATGAACACCGACCTACGAGGACGTACAGTCTCCACGATCCCCTCCACAAAGTCGCCACACGCCTGGATGATTTGGTCGACCAGGGTTCGTTCATACGCTTCGACATTCGCTCCGACATTCGCTCCGACATTCGCTCCGACATTCGCTCCGACATTCGCTCCGACATTCGCTCCGACATTCGCTCCGACATTCGCTCCGACATTCGCTCCGACATTCGCTCCGACGACATCTGCGGCACATCTGTGGATGGCGCAGTTAAAGTCGAGGTGCAGATGGTCGGCTTGAACGCCTTGAACGTCTTGAACGCCTTGAACGCCTTGAACGTCAGGGAACTTCCTGACGAGGTCCGGGTATGTAGCCTTGATGTACTTGAAATAGAGCGGGATACCCATCTGTTGCGTCTGAACTAGGAACTACACTACACAGGAGAGGCGCGTTTATGTGATCACCTATTGTGGATGTCCACCTTGTTGCCTTCGGACAGGTACATCGGATCGCCTATAGGCTCTTGGCCCATGGTGGACCTGTACGTCGGACGACCTTTACGGAACGTGTCGCGCACCTCGTCGTATCCCACCGCGTAGTTGTAGTATCGCAGGTTGGCTATGCGGCACCCTTTGATCTCTCCCCCAGGAAAGAGATAGAGGTGGCCGTTATTTTGACGTAAACTGCTGTTGACGCGGTGTGTGTGGTACATGATGTCGTTCACAAAAAACCGCACGAGTACGCCGTTCTCGAAGTCGTTGATGGGCATGTTGTCCTCGAACGTGAACGTCAGGAGCACCCACTTCTTGTGCATCATGCCCATCAGGTTGTGGCGCACGCTGAGGTCGGTGTCGCTCTCCTGCGCCGAAATGTTTACCTTGTGGTTAACGTCGTCCTGGGTGTTGAACTCGAGCACCAGGTCGCTGAATCTGGGGCCGAAGCGTAGACGGGGACATTTGACGATCCTGTCCGTGTCCTCTTCGACGACGCGCGGGGCGACGCCTTCTGCGAGAACGGCCTCTTTTTTGCGGAAACTATATTTTCGATCGTCACCCCGAAGGAATATGTCTTTGTTGCGGACCGTGCTGCTGTGGGTGTCACCCAGATAGAGCCAGAGCTGGTACGTGAACTGTGCTCCTCCCATACGGTTGAATGACTTGGGGATGGGCACGAACGTCCTGCTCTGTGGGTTGACGGTGTTGTAACGCGTCCGGGCCAACAGACTGGACTCCAAAAACCCGTCCATTATGTCGGTCGTCTGCTTCGGATCTCGGCCGTGACCATGGCCGTACTCTAGCGCCGCGAGGGCGTCTTGACGCATCACCGCCAAGGAAAGGTTGTACGCGATGACGACCGCCACGACTCCGACGGCCACTTGTATCAAAGACGACACCACGGTGTTGGTTTCCATCACTTGGCTCACCTTGCCTTGGATGGCGTTCAAGGACATGTTTGTAATGCAAGACGCAGACGAGTGTGTATGTTAATCATTTCGAATATTTTATTTTGATCCGTCGCCTACCACCGACACGTGTACGATTCCGTGTACTCCATCCCACAAAATGTAACACATATACGGAGCAAATGACACGGAAAAATACGAATTACACGGCACCATCGACTTTGTAAATCGGACTACGGAGCCCGTACTTGTCCATGAAGCCCGGTTGGTTGGAGCTCGGGGTCGGACCCGCTGAAAACACCGTGCCGATGTCGCGGTGAGAGATGGCGTGGTTGTAAAAGGTCAGACCGCTGATAAAGCCGTAGGTGGGGGTGTCCTCGGTGGTGCGCCGACCCACGTGTACGTCCCCAGATGTTCCGGCCAATACGGGTCGGTTCTGGGACCCGGAAGCCGTGGACGCGTCCCACAAGTCGTGTACGTTCAACACCGAATACACTTCGCCGTCCTGGTAGAGCATGACCAGATTGTCTTGCACCACGATGGTGATGTTGATCCAACGCTGGAGGGGTACGTACTCGACCACGCCGGTCAGGTATCCGTTGGCGATGTTGTTTTCGGGGAGCATCTGGTCCAGGGACGTGATGGCGTCGTTGGACATGTTGGTGCGGTTGGCCAGGTACAGTTTGTTGGTGCGGCCGTCCAAGAACACGACCGGCGACGCGCCTCCCAGCGTCGATTCGGTGTTCCTCATGAACACCAGCCGGTGGTTAGAGCTGATCTCGTCGTAATCCACCAGGTACAGCCAGAAGGAGTACGTGAACTCTTGACCGTTGTTGGTCGGGGGGATCTTGTCACGCTCGAACAACAGGGGAGACTCCATGTCGAAGAGCTTGAGGGGCTTGTTCACCACGATGATGGTCTGGAGGTTTCGGTTGCGGATTCGGTATATGATGTACACTATGATGACGATGATGGCGATGAAGGTCAGCACCACCAGCGCGATCGTCATACCCCTCCTGCCCAAGTTCGTCCCGACCGTCGACGCCGTGTTCGACACCCTCTTCCTCCAGCCGGAGTTCGACGAGGACGCCTGGGCGACAAGGCCGCTATTGTTTGCGGGTCTTCCGCTCTGTACCTGAGACGCTACGGCGTTCGAAGCGTTTCCGGCGTTGGGTCGAGAGACTGAGTTACGGCTTCCATTAGGTCTGTCCATAGGTGCGACGTTAATGCGCCACTAAAGTTCCGTGAACGGTTGAGTTCCTATATACAATCGACATATTTTTTAGTCGGCCACGAAAACAATCAGCGGCGCAACAGACCGGCTCGCTTCTGAAGCAGACGCCCTGTTTCCGCCAGAGACACTCCTCCCCCATCGTGACCGCTTTCTTTAGTCGCCAAACGCCTCCCAACGAGCACGCAGGACACCACCGCGTCGATGGCCCTTCTTTCGTCGTCCCCCCCGTCGAACGTCAGCTCGCTCTCCGACAAACCGGGAGGACATCGGCAGCTGTTATTGCTCTGGTCTAAGGGATCAGCGTCGGAATCCGATCCGGATCCACCGTCCGAATCGAAGGTCGGGAAGCGCTGTGGTGGTCGGACCGAACACGAAGACGATGACACCGACATCGACGCCAAAGACCTGGCACATTTCCATACACCCCGCTCCCAATTTACCGCATACGAAAGAGATTTCAGTCTTTTTCTGACGCGACGTTCGATTTCGATGAGACTCGACTTTTTTTTGGTAAGACATGCCATCTTGAAATCGTGCTCGATTGTCAGGATGGTGTTGGCGATCGTTATTACCCTCCGTGAAAACGTGCATACTTGGGCGATCTCCCGTGAAAAATAAGACAGGGTTTCATCCTCCGAGGGGTGAGTGGGACAGAAGCGCTCGACGCTCTCTCTCTCCTCGGTACGTAGCAGCGCGTTTTGCAGCCTGACATGAGCCGTTGGGCCGCACTCGGTGGCCAAGACGTCTTCGTCGACCGTGAGGATCACCTTGACGCTGTCACGCACCTTGGGTCGCGCGTCGCACACCGACTGTATCGCACGCACAGCATTAGAGACTGCGGTCTTGTCGTCTCGCGCGGCCTCGTGTACGTTATCGAACAACAGCAGCACCGACCTTTTCGTGTTCTCGTTTTCGTTGACATGGGCCTCGCCGAAGTACGAATCGACACCTACGTTGACGCCCCCGTTGGTACTCGAACACGCGGGGGAAAACGGGTCCCAATGATGTGCTACCGACATTCTCGCTTCGCTTATGGCCGTTTCGATCAAACACGACTTGCCAATGTTCGTCGACCCGGTGACGTACAATATGAACGCTGGGTGTTCTGGGCGCAAGGCCTCGGTCAGGCGCGTCAGCTCGCGTGCGTTGTGTGCTCCGATCATGGTTGAATCCTCTCGGGAGTACGTGTATGTTTTTGTGTCCGTCCGTTCATTTCAATCGCACCTTATATGGAGGAGTGGCTCATCGCGACTTCGATCTATCGGAGAATAATTTAGACGGAGAAAATGTGCGCTGGTACATGACGACGACGAACAGGATGCATATGGAACTCACCAGAGCGACGAATGTATATTGGTAATAGATCCAGTTCTTCCAGCGCGGATAGTACAGGCGGTATATAGGGTGGTAATCGTCAAGCGTGTTTTCGAAATAGTTCAGGTAGTACTTGTAGTCGTCGATGGATTTGAGCGTGTACAACACGTTGTACAGGAATATGAACACGCCGGCCAGCACCATGAAGTCCACGCCGATGTCGATGTCCCGGTTCCCGAAGAAAGCAGAGAATCCGATGATGGAGATACTGAGCGACAGTAGGTTGCCCGTGTTACGGGTGTGACTGATGTATTGATTCACGAAATCCATGGGGTCGTGTTTCAAATCGTATTTTTTATTCTTCTTGTCCTCGACCGCGCTCTTGATAGACGGAGACATCGTGGTCACTTTGGTCGCCAAACTGTTGGTCGATGCCCCGTCGCCGTCTCTCATCTATAATGTACGGTTCGTGATGTGTATATAGTGTCAACACACATTTTTAGGATCGACCACTTCCGTATGTTTTTGTAAAACGGTATTACATGTAAAGATATGTCTATTCCTTCTATCGTTTTCTGCGAAGTATACGGAATTGGCCGATCCTACACATTTTTTCTGATCAGAGCCCCTGACCGATACTGGACTCCACGCAAGACTCCACTGGAACAATGACGCGGGTTGACACACCGTACCCAACATCCGATATTTGGAAGCTGACGACGGGAGAAGATACTACCCAAGACGAATATAATTTAGATTCTGCGCCGCCATGGACAGGGGTGCAACGCTGTTGATAAAGGATTACAAAACGTCGGTGGAGCAATAAATTTTTTTCACTGATAGTACTTTTAGAAAGCGATTTACTTAGACGTAGAAAGGGCGTGGACCAGGTGTCCAACTCCATTTTGAAATCGACTGTAATATGCACTGTCGTCCGAGCGATCAACATATATACACGTATAAAAGGTGCGTCACTATTGCACGACCACATGCTTACAAAACACGGCGGCTCGTCATGGAGATGAACAGGTGCACAATTGCGGGTTGCACCGAAGATGCGATTCGCGTGCTGGAAAACGTCGCGTGGCCGTCAGATCGCGCGCGAGATAGCGAGAACGACGGATATTACGATGGATTTGTCGCAGTACGTCCTATACCGCAGGAAACCATCGCATTCGATAATGGGTTTTTTTGCAACGATGGCGTAGACAACTTTTGTAAACATGAGCGGCTGTCTCGTTCGCTTTACCATGCCCTGTTGAGGCACCAGTGCATGTACGACTGTAGTCTTCTCGAGAAACACAACTACTATTACTGCTACGACCACCTCTTGTCGAAGAGGATCCCGGATGACGTGGAGAAGATGGCTTGTCTTCACACACTCGTTTCTCACTTAGGCGACCTCAACCGCGGCGTGGGTGGAGGCATGATCTCTCGACCCGTAGACGCGGGAAGACATAATCTGTTGCACTGCGCTTGCATGACGCTCCCGTTCAAGGTCGACATACCGGACGCCGGTGTCGTGCGGGCGCTATTGGACGCGTGCGTGGACGACGCCGAGCGTTCGGCGACCGTGAACGCCAAAAGCAGGGATGGCCACACACCTTTCACCCTCTTGATGGCTTCCCTAGGAGAGTGCGAAGACGACGACGATCATCATCGGTCCAAACAGGACCTGTACGAACAGAGGGAGCAGAACTTGGCAGACACCTTGAACGCACTCTTACGGTGGACGGACGCGGCGAACAAGAACGCCCACTTCGAATTCCCTTGCCACTGTGAGACGGTTCCTATTTTGTGGGAAAGATACGATGCAAAAAACAGTGGAACGGCCCTGGACGCGGCGTACGTTATGGGCTACCCCTCGGCCGTCTCGGCCCTGCTGCACGCTGGCACAGACTGGACGGACGGTTTCAGAAAGGCCACTGAATACCAAGGAGGAAGCAGGAATTGCGAAAGATCGGCCGGCGTGACTCTGGACGCTCTGCTAGATCCCGCAGTACCCGCTCCCACGCGAAGCGACATACGCAAGCAAGTCCTCTGGTTTATATTGCAAAACGTGAACAGCTCATGACGCGCTGAATCATGCAGCCAAGGAAGGTCATCTCGACGTGGATCGCAATACGGCGGTGGATACTTCTTCCGTACCAGTCATGCGAGTCTTCAGGTACTTATAAGTGTCGGGTCGGTCGAGACATCGGGCCGCCAGGATATCGCACACTCTCTCCGCTCCCCGACGCGACCAACCTTCGTCCAAAACGACGTCGAGTACCAGGTGGTCGCGATCGACCACCTTTCCCGTCACCCTGTCGAGACGAGTCTCCATCGCCCTGTCCATCGCCCTGGCGACGCATGTGACGCCGCCTCCTTCGACATCGAGAAACTCGAACGGGGAGTCCCTCAGGACGAGCGGATGACGACGCTTCGTTTCCGAAAACGCGGTACGCAGGACGTCACGAAGGTCTTCTGAAGAGAGCCTCGAACAGTAATTGATCACGGCATCGACGAATGCGTCCAAACACGCGGCAGCTCCCTTGGCGTCCACGGTCTCGTATTTCCTGCGACAGACGCCGTCCAGCGCGTTCGTCTCGCGGAAAATCATGTTCAGCACGTCCCTTTTGTGCTCGCACCATTCCGTCCGAACGACGTACATTTCTCTGTAAAAAGGGTCGACCGCGCCAGTTTCCACGGTCAAAAAACGCAGCATGTCGATGTCCGACTGCTCTACGGCATCGTTGAAACCACCGTTCGCCACTGTAATCAGGTCGCGATCTGTGACGTCCACCGCGCACCAGAGCGTGCGCGTCACCTCCAAGTCTCCATTGGCCAGTGCTTTACGGAGGGCGTAAAAGTGGTTATAAGCCACCAGGTCTCGGGCCGACCACGTCTCTTCATCTTCTTCTTCCTGCATACGGTCGATACCATCTCCGTACAACGTGCGCTTGAGCGTCTCGATGTCCCTCTGTTGGGAAGCATCGATCACCAGTTTCGCGGCGGACTGCATGCCGTCTTACATTACGATTCAACCCGTTTCGTGGCCTTATGCATATACTCAAGCTTCTTTTTCTTCTTTTTCTTCTTCTTCTTCTTCTTCTTCTTCGTCTCCATCCTCTTCCATGTCTCTTCCTTCTTCCTGTATGATTTTCACGAGTGACGTGTTTTCACGCGCCTCTCTTTCAATCCTCTTCAAACCTCTTATGATATCCGCGAGTTCCGACGCATTGTCCGCCTCGACGATCTTCTGTGTCGGAAACACGCCCCGGATCTTGGCCAAGGCCTTTGACGTCGCAAAATCGATGGAGTCTTTCACGGATACGCGGGAGCGCATGCCCAGGATCTCCTTGTTCAGGATGTACTCTAATATGACGAAGCTCATGATCACGATCGTGACGTACATTACCAGAGACCAGACCACACTCAGAGGCACGTTCAAAAAGTCGAGCATTGACGAGGGGAACCTGCGCGCTAGGAACGCCCTGAGCCAAAGCAGCATCGGGAGGAAGACGTTGCTCATGATTTCCTCGATCATGGTCTTGGTCGCCGAGCCTATGCTGAAACCCGCCGCGGCCGCGACCACTTTGTTGGCGTACATGAACTCGCGAAAGTCGTGAGAGAAGGACGACGAAGCGCCTTTCACACTCAAGCCGACCTGTATAACTTCGGCGTCTCCGGCATTAGACGCTTCGGCATTAGACGAATTCATCGAGATAGACGACAATAAGAAGACCCGCGTATATATTTCCTATACCGCACACTTTTTTTACACCATCCGTGCAACGAACGATTATGCTTCTTCGGGCACAATAAAAAACGCGACTCAATACAAAAAACGGAGAACGGAGAACGGAGAATGGAGACATTGCCACAGCAACAGCAACAGCAACAGCCCCATCGATCGTCGATAGAGAGCCTACACTGGCTGTGCATCGAACACATCGCCGGCCACCTGGTCGCCGACCTCCGAACCGACCCCTTCAAAGAGAGCAGGGGCGCGGAATTGGCGGCAAACCTAGGCCTCGTAGGATCGCCCGCGTTTTCGATGATATCAGAAATAGTATACGACGGTACGGTGGACGAGGGGTCACGCCACGCCAAGGCGTGTGCCGTGAAACGCGACGCCGAACGACGCGTAAGGTGGAGCGAAAACAGGGACGTTGACCGCGATCGGGCCAAGAAATGTGAGCACCTCGTATTGGCCTTAGCGGCCATTCGGTCGAACCAAGAAAGACGAAATACAGTTGAAACGGCTTTACCGGGATTTCTTCGTCGGAACGAGCCCTTTCCCCGGTTGGTCGGACGCCTCCGCGAAGAAAAGTACGCCAGGTCGGTGATGGCGGAGACGTGGGAAGAGCTGCTCGCCATCCCGGCGCCCAGGCCGACGCGCTGTCAGGTGCGTCCCGGGCCTCGAAAGTACGTCGCCGCTTTGCGCCAGGCAATGCACGACGACCAGTGGTTCGTCGGCCGAGAGTGTGCTCGGCGCGAGTACGGTCTGGTCAAGTCCGACCTGGACGTGCTGTCTCACCTGACGTATCGGCGGAGGCGCATGTACGACGTCCTGGAGGTCGCGAGGCTGTCTGTTGCCAAACACAGCGCCCGTGACGAGATAGGGTTTTGGGACGGCGCGATCACCGAAAAGGCCGCACTGAACGTGGCAAGCGCTCACCTCAAGTTCGTCAAAAGGATTCGAACCGCGGTGGACTTGCGCGCCAAAAGGACGCAACTGCTCCTCGCCTGGTTTCGAGAAAGGGACGGCACGCAGATCTCGTTGGACGAAGTCTTGGTCAGCAGGTCCGACGCACCCGATCTCGTCCGGGCGTTCGTCCAAACCAAGCGCTTCAAAGCGACAGATGGCGGATACCGTGGCTTCCTCGACGCGTCGTTCTCGTCTAACAACCACTGAAAAAAGAAAAAATGACGGCTTACTTATTCACTCATTCGTACAGATGACCGAGGGCTACGCCCTTGGAGGCGTCGTCAGGGAACAGCTCGTTCCACTTGGCGATAAGCACGCCGAACAGGTGGTCTCGTCGGTTGTTACCCTTTGCCATGTCCTTGGCGTTCAAAGCCGTGCGCAGCTCGGTCATCTCGCTTTCGTCCATAAAGCCCGCCTTTCGCAGGTCTTCGAAGACGGCATCAACGCCATGGGAGAGCATCGTGGCAACCTTTCCCAGGTTGATGGGTTTGGTCAGGCTTGTCTTTGTTCTGACAGCTGATATCAGATCTTTCAAGAACCACAGCAGCCCCTGGCGACTATCGGCGATGTCACAATCGCGATCTCCGCTGTTGTCATCTGAGTCATCTCCACTAGTGTTGCCATCGTCACCGCCATCGTCGTGTACTGCTCGTAAAGGTTGAGCATGTGGCTGTGGCTGCTGTGGCTGTGGCTGTGGCTGTGGCTGTGGGAGTTGCAGTGGTTGGGGCATTGACAGAGGTTGGGGCTGGGGCTGCAGTCTACGACGTGGCAGTCGTGGTCTCTCGCCAAACGACACCTCGGAAACACCGGAAACGTCTGAAAGGTCAGAAACGCCAGAAACGCCAGAAGTATCGGCATTCGATCGCTTTCCGCTATCCACCGATGTGGACGCGTATACTTTCCGATCGGACACGGTATACTGGACGTATACGGCATTCATTTTCGGGATGATCTCGAAGTCGATCACGGTAACGTCGCGCATTTTTTCCATGGTGTTGGTGTTCCGTTCCTGTTCTTTTTTACACCTGGTCTGGATACCTGACAAGCGTCGATTTTTTTTTTCATGGGGTGGGTGTAATCGATCACGTGACGACGGCGGGAAATTGTAAGCGCGATGTACTCGTGGCACCGTCATACGATATGGGCACGATGATGTCGGCCGCTTCACGGACGCCGTCCAAATGACTGACCAGGAGCACGCTCGCATACCTCCCCGTGCCGATAATGCCGTCCTGCAAGAATTCGGGCACGCGCGCGATATTGTCCGCGTCGAGCGTCGCGAATCCCTCGTCGATCACCAACTGCGCGCACGTGGCCGGACTGGCGCCCAACTGCGACAGCGCGACACGCATGGCCAACGAAGCGGCGAACCTCTGCATTCCGCTGCATTTGGCCATGGGCGTGCCATTCAAGTGCCACCCCAGCGCTCCTCCCTCGTCCTGTTTACACCACCCTCCCAGCGTCAACGGAAGACCCATCGAGCGCAAGAGGGCGTTGACTTCTTTCAGGATGGCCGGGAGGGCGCGGTGCGAATACACCCACGACGTAAAGCCGTCCATCAGGGTGCAAAGCGCCTCGACGTCCGCTTTGCGCTCCTCCAAAAGGTCGCGGCTCTCACACCAAGCCATGTGTTGCGCGGTCCATGCAGTGTGCTCTTCCACGGCCACGCGCGCGCGCATCAGGTCCCGACCGACCTTCTTTTCGGCCTCTCCGTCTTCTCGGATTCGCGCAACGAGATCTCTCTTGATTTTTTCGACGGCGATCACGGCACGCTCGCCTCGCACCTGCCATCTCCGCGCGTCAAGCAGTGCATCCACAATTTCGACAAGCGCCTCTCGACGCCCTTCAGACGCCGCGGATTCCTTAAAAGCGATGATCGATGACAAGCGTTGACGTGCCACTGCCAACTCGGATCGCCGTGTGTCGCGTTCTCCGTCGAGCAATCGAAAGCGGCCAGTCGCATCGTCAAGAGTTTTCCTCCTCCGCTCATTTTGTACGGACTGGTCTTCTTCGTCTTGTATAACGAGGTCGTTCGATATCCACCGTTCGAGTGCGCAGATGTCGTCGCGCACCTCGGACGCCGCACGTCTGTTTGCGCCGTGATTCAAAACGTCGTCCTGCTCGACTCGCTTTGTCTCGTTGGACATCGACAAATACAACGCCTTGCTCTCTTTGGCCGTAACTCGCGCCGCGTCATAATATGTCGTTGCCACTTTGACCCCATCTCTGGCCTGACTGACGGCATGTTCAGAAGCGTTCAGGCGCTTCAGGAGAGACCAACGACCGAACAGGCGACGCGAACCACAGCCCGAGCTAAACGACGAATCTCGCCAACGCTGCGACCAGAACGATACGTCCGCGAGTATCGCTTTCGTCACCGTAGGCGAAATCACACCGGTCGGCAAAGCGTCAGTGTCGCGCCTCTTAGTATTCGTCACGTTATCCTCGTCTGTCGCGTCTGTCGCATCTGTCGCGCCCTCCACATACTGCTCCTTCTTATTCTTCTTCTTCTTCATCTTCTTCTCATCATCGATGTCCTTTCCGGACAAACGACGTCGCTCGCGACAGGCCCAACAGTCATCGTTGTGGGGGTCCTCTTTTCGTGTAGACTCAACCTCCGCATCAATGTCCGCTTTCATTTTCAGCGCGCCCTCCATGCGTCGAACGGTCGCGTACACCTCTTCGTAGGCCTCCTCCGACCTTTCGTCGTATCCTTCTTCTTCGTCACCGTCATCGTGATCTTCTGCCTTCTGACTGTCGAGGCGGTCGAGGCGGTCGAGGTCTTCCAAAGCCCGAGTCAAAAGAGAGCACCTCCAGTCCCGGTGTTCCACGACTTCGCGCACTGCGTCTCGCCTCTCGGAAAACCACCGACCTCTTTCGACGGCATCCGTTCCACAGCCACCGTTGTTCTCCGATTCGGAAAGCTTCTTCGAGAGCGAGAGGTGTGTCCTTTCTCGATCCTCTAACGTTTTTTCGGCCTCGTCCAGCTCCTCTCTCCGTTTACGCGCCTCGTCCCGGGTAGCGGAAGCCCTCTCGAACAGACGCATGACCTTTTCCGCGACGACCTCTCTCTCGCACACCTGCTCGTCTGTCAACGCGACTACCTCTTCGTTTTTGAGATCCCGGAGCACGGTCTCAGCGTCTTGGACGGTCTTGACCCCCAGCACGTCGCCTTCTTCCGAGTGCAATGCTCTCTGCCGGACGATGGACGGTTCAGTCGATGCTCCCACCGCCGAGGCTTTCAGCACCTCCACGCGCGCCGAATCTGCGTCTGCCTCGGCTTTCGAACGAGCTTCCTCCGTCGCGACGACCGACGATTCGACGACCTCGCACTTTGTTTTCGCCGACAGCACGAGCTTTTCCAGGGCCACGTCGCCGTCTTCTTTACAAAAAGCACGGACGTACTCTAGGGGCCATTCGGACGACCAGTCCGAAAAACGTCGAGCCGTAGACGTCGCTCTTTCCGCTCTGATGGTGGCCGCTTCCAATTCGTCGAGAGTGTCGTCCATCGAATAGTCACCTTCGTCTTCGTTTTCGTTTTCTTCAGACTGTGGCGGTGACTGTGGCGAAGAAGACGATAATGACGACGACGTCTCGATTATGGCCGCTTTCATTCGGGCCAATCGGGCTTTCGCGTCGCACATACGTCCGTCGGCCTGCTCCATCTCGGCCGAGTATGTGGCCACCCTATCCTCGATGTCTCGAAGACGTATTTCCATGCGCTCCACCTCCGATTTGATATCCGTCGCGTCGTCGTACTCTTTCTCTCTCTCCTGTTCCTGGTCCAGTTCTTCTTTTTCTTTTTTTCGTGGCCGGCGAGCGCGAGCCCCTTCGATTGCGTTCTGGATGGCGTCGGACATGAAGCCGTGCGCCAACCGAGCCTCCTTCAGGGCGTCGGTCATGGCCCTAGCGCCGTCCAACGCCAAAGCGTCGTCCAGAAGCGCCTTCTGGTCCTGACCGCGCATCCCGAAGAAGTCGGCGTCGCTGCTCTGCGTCAAGAGAGAGCACAGGAGGAAGCCCCCCAGGGTGCCGAGATGAGCCGCTACCCAAGTATTTACGGCACTCGACCCATCTTTGACGGTTACGAGAGACTCGTTCGGAGGAACGACCTTGGACACTCGCGCGGAAGAAGTGGTCCGACCGTTCGAGCTCGAAGAAAACGATCGACTGACGCGAAACGTACCCTCTTCGGCGATCTCTATATCCACTGAACATGACGCGGGGCTCTCGGTGACAGGTCGCATTCGACACAGCGCGTCTCCCAAAGACGTCTTACCTCCGCGCGATACCATCGGTTGGCCGTATAGCGCCACACACAACACCTCAAGCACCGAACTCTTTCCTCTTCCGTTCGGTGCCGACAGCAGGGCGACGCGACCGTCTATCTTCGAAAAGTCAAACGTGTTTTCTTTGCCGTAACAGAGCATCCAGGACCAACGCAGGTGACGGAGTGAAAATCGTACTTTCGCCGAAGCCGCCGACTCCGAACGATCCCCTCCGCGCTCTCTCACTTCCGCGACTTTTTTCGCGATCTTGGCATTCCGTTCGTTCAACTTGGTTACAAGGGCCTCTGGGAGCGGCGAAGATATGGCCGTGTTTTCGTCGATCTCTGTCGCGAGAGACAGGGAGAGACCCTCGGGCGTGCGTAACCACCTCTCCCACCTAGAGAACACCGCGTCGTGATCGGGCCTCCCAGTTCCATGGTGCCGACGGAGATAATCCAACCAACATTCGACGCGCCCGAATTGAGAGAGGTCGATCGACTCCGCGGGTTCGTGGTGGTGGTGGTTCCCGATTTCGTCGTCCGTTGTAAATGAACCGGTTTCGGGTCGGACGAGGGGCGTGACGCTGGACGTGTTGTGACCCACGGTCCGGATCCCGCACCTCGAGTGCAAGGCGCTCCGGACGTCGTCCATGCGCCGAGTGGTCACCGCGCCTCCTCCCACCACTCTGACGACGGCTTCTTCGGGTAACCATCGAGCCCAACTCGGGTCGGACGCCGAGGCGCCCAAATCGACGGCGTGAGGAACGCCGCTGTCGCATATGGGGGACACCGCGTTGTGCAAGAGGAGGAGGGCGGAAGATGGGTCGAAGGAGAGGAACATGATACCCAGGGGGTTGACCACGTGGTACGCGTCCACCAGACGCTCTCGCAGGCGCCACGCCAGGAAACCGTGGGGGAACAACCTCTCTCCTGCGTTCAGCTGCAAGGGCGACCCGGAGTATGCCCAGGGCACGACGGATTGCCGCCAACCGAACCTCGCCACGTGCACGCAGGGTCTTCTTTCCCCGTCGTCGCCATTATCCTGATGTGCGTCCGTCTTCTTTTCGGTGACGCCGTGTACTTGCATGGTGTGGATGTCGCCGAACATGCACACGTCGTAACCCAGGGATGACGCGATCGAAGGGAACCCTGGAGCTCGCCCCCTGTCCACATGTTCGTGTTGAGAGGCGGACAGCGTTCGATACCCCGTTACTTGGCCGTGGTAAACAAAGACGCGCGAGTCGTCCGTATCGATATCGGCTGTTTCTCGGTTCTCTCCCAGATCCAACTCGCCAAATGGTATTTCGTCGAGGGGTCTTGTGTCCCCGCTGCAATTGCCCGGTGCCATAGCATCGCGGACGTGAAGGAGGCCGAACAGGACTCCCGTACCCTTAGTACCGTACACTCCAGTCTCGTTCATGTAGGCCACCGGAAGACGCTCGCACAGAGGCGCCAAAAGCTCTCCCAACAGGTCCAGTTTTGCACTCGAATGCGGAGTGGAAGTGTCGTCGAGCGCCAAGTCGTGATTTCCGGCGGTGACATACACGGGTGTACCTTTTCTGGTCAGCCCTTCGATGAGTTGATGCAAAAGCGCCACCGTCGTGGCATTAGCGACGTTCTTACAGTCCAATACGTCCCCAGCGATCAACACGACCGCTTCACCGTTCACGACGGTCGACAACGACTCGATACCATCCACCAGGTTACGGATAACGGCCAGGTGTTGACGCAACTTCCACGACGAACGTTGCTGTCGGTCCCGGTCTTCTGCGGATGTCCTCAAAAAGGGAATGTGCACGTCGCTCAGGTGAATTATTTGCTCGATCCTTTTGGACCGTGGGAGAGGGAGCGCAGTGATTCTAGATACTGACAGCGCCATCTCGTCTACCTATCCAGCATGGTCCGTCTGGTCGGACTTTATATATAAAAAAAATAAAATACGACGCCACCTGGTGCTTCTTCCTCATTTTTTTAATAATACACGCTTATTTGATCCCATATATTGGACGGTTTGGGGGGGCGCGCGAGCGCGTAGTTAGATAGTCTTATTTGGTTAGAGGTAGAGGTAGAACAATAACACTCTGCGTATGCTCTAGTGCACACTAGGATAGACACTAGAGTTGATGGAAAACGACCATGAAAAAGAACCAGAGAAGCGCCTGCGGTGTCTGAGGGTCCCCGATGGAGGGATCGCCACTGTGGACCTCCTGATGCGTGAGGAGGGCATGATCCTACGAGTGAAGTTTGGCGCCTCGACGGAGGTGTTCGTGAACCGAGAGAACGTCATCCGAGACCTAGTGGGCGCGAACCACCACACATCCAAGTTCGAGATGGTGATGAAATACTTCGACGGGGGATTCCTGCACTGCGTAGGCATCAGCTCCAAGACACCCATCCTCGACAGGGAGAGTACCGTCAGGATGGATTCCAGTACGGAATGGGGCCTTATCCAGAGCGCCGTTCGCGAAGGACGGTTGCTATCGACAGATTCGACGTTCAGAGAAATCGACCCTTCGAAGCCTCCCGTCAATACCATAGCGTTGGTCGTCGCCAAGTCTGGCGGTTCGCAGGCCAACAGACGCGGCGTCTTCCTCGCCTTGATCCGGGTGTGCAATTGTGGCGTCCTCCACATCGTCCAAGCTCTATCCCGAGAAGCAAAAGAAGAAGGAGGAGGCGAGAGCGACACAGAAAAACGTAATCCTCCATTGGATGTCGCGCTCGACGACTGCCTGAAAGGATACAGGATTTACACGTCCGACCATCTATCGACCGCTGTCTTCGGGTACCTCCCCACGTACTGGGACGGTTACAGTGACCTTGACTTCGAGGACGAGGACGAAACAAAAAACGATGAAGATGAAGATGAAGATGAAGAAGTTGAAGTTGAACTAGAAGAGGACGTTGCTGGTGTTGCTGGTGTTGTCGGGGTCGATGAACACGAAGACGAAGACCAAAGCGAAAGCGAGGACGGTAAAGAGGTCGCCCCTCCAAAGAGGAAAAAGAGAAAGACCGCCCCCGCATGCAAGCGTTACAACAGCTCTGGAGTGCGTTCGGAGACACACCACCCTATGGTGCTGCGACAGATGATGATCCTCCGCGAAATGGAAGACGGTACTCTAACGTCGGACAAATTGGCCACTATGAACGTCGTTGACGGTATGTTCGACAGAGTGACGTTTTACCAAAGCTACAGGGCTGGGTCTCGAGTTAACCCGTTCAGCAGGGGTGTCTCCTCGTCTTCTTCGACGGTGACTTCATTGGGAGAGTTTCGCGCCACGTATTCATCTTCCGCGATCGAATATTTTATGGCACGTTACGACGAAACCACAGCGGAACGAACATCAGAAAAACAAGAGTCGGAGGCACCGAATGCTTTGTCGGCACCGACCTTACCGAGTGAGCTGGCCCTGAACTTCGACGACGCCGACGCAGAGGCCTTCCTCCAAGACATATTCGACGACGACGACGACTTGTTCGACTTGGGCATGGATGCGATTTCTGGCGCCTGCGTACACAAAGATGAGGTGGACGCACACGCACGCGTGCACGTTCGAGTGGATGATCCTCAGCATCAGAGGACCCTGTACGAAAACGCCATCAGGTGCGCCGTGTTCAGTGACATGGATGCTGTTATGGAGGCGGCGTTCGCCGCGGTCAAATATCACATACCCGTCGTATCGGCCCCCCCCGACCGATCGAATGCGGATTAGAAACTGGCGAACGCCTTGGTACCCTTACCGCCCGTGACATTGGCGCCGGAGGGGCTACCTTTGACGGACCCAGTCATACTCTGTTGTTTCTTTCCTTGTGTGAAAGCGGATACATATTGGTCACCCACCTCGTCCGAGTCGGAAAGCGCGGAGTATTTTGACTTATTTTCTTCTGAAGTAAACGCTTCTTTTGCCTTGTCTGCGGCAACTTGCTTCTTTTTGTGTGAAGTGAAAGCCTCTTTTTTTTTGTCGGCGCTTTGCTGTTGGCGGGCTTTGTTGCACAATAAATCTCCGCTGGCGGTCCACAAACAGTTTCCGTATTGAGACGAAATGGGAGCTCCTTGCATTAGGTCTAAAGATATGACGAGGTAGGGTGCGTGTGTTGTTATACATGTATCAAAATAAAATTATTTCGCGAACGGGCGTATATGAATGAAAAATAAAATTGAGTCTCGGTCCTTGACGCTGCTCCTCGCTCTTTCTCCTCGTCAGATATTGTCAACACCGAGCACGGGGTGGTCTAAGGCGTTCTTGAGTGGGTTGTGCTTTTTCAAAGAGGGTTGTCTTCCACTTCCCCGTTTTGCACCTTGTCCTTTGCGCGGTTTGATTTCTGCTTCTTCCTTTTCTTCCTCGTCGTTCTCCTCAATGATCAATTCCTCGGATTCAGACGTGGGGACGGAAGCAGGCGACTTGTGCGCGGTTCTAGGTGTCTTTTTCTGGGGCGTGCTCTTGTCCGCAACTGGCTTCTGCGCCTTTCTCTTTCCCGCGCCGCCAGTCGTTTCGGTGAGAGGGACGCACTTGTTCCTGGGGCGCTGCTTGGTGTCTTTCAGGTCATCCGACTTGGCCATGATGCCTTCACGGTTGGTGACGTTGGTGACAGGGTCGGGTGACAGCGTGAGCACCACGGGCTGTGCCACGTGGGGATTGGAGTACACTTTCACTGACCGGACCCGTTCATAAAACTGCTCTTTCATGGTCTTCAGCTTGTTCACCACATCTTCTTGCACGGTGAATCGCTTGGACTCAAACTTTTGGAGGCTGAGGCATGCCGCGTACCGGGACAACAAGTTGAAGTCATCATCTTCGCCTTGTCCGGATAGACTGACATGCACCGCGTACAGAGGATAAAGTGAGATGAAGAAGCCTGGGATGACGCTGCGGACGCCTTTGATGTCGGATGCAGTAAAGTTGTCACCCGTCAACACCGTTGTACACCTCATGTCGTAAGGATCGAAGACGGGGACTTTGATGACCGCCTCGTAAAGGCAGTTGTTGGGTACCGTCGGCATGATGCAACCCAGGCGCAGATCACCGCTGTTCAGCTGCAACACGAAAGTGTGGCCCGTCAAATTGCGGTCGTGGCCTCCCATGGCGCTCTCCATGCGTTGAACGGTCTGGACCAGGTCGTCGAACCCGGATACGGGGGTGACACCCCCCTTGGGATCTCCTTTGTCGACCTTTGTCACGAAATCCTTCTGATGCTTGACGAACTCTTGTGGGGAGGTCAGGTGCTCGTGGGCCGTGTCGTTCAGGAAGAGGAGGTCATGTGTCTGACCCAAGCGCCTGATGATGGTGTATGACTGCAGGTTAGACCTGGTGGCGAAACTCACCGCATCTTGGTCGGTTGAATCGACTATCTTTTTCAGGTCACCATCGAACAGTGCCAGGACGTGCAACGCCGGAGCTCCTACCACCAAGTGCTGAATCAGGGGGGGGTCCTCCTCCAATTCGGTCAGGTCTTCGCTCTCTTCTCCCTCTGCTTTCTCTTTCTCTTGCTCTTTTTCTTGCTCTTTCTTTTTCTCTGTGGACTCGGAGGACAATACGACATAGACGTCACTGTTTGCGAAGCCACGGGCAATAGCACCGGCGTTGGGCCCGATGGGCGCGATGGTCACCTTGTCTGAGCAGTCCATTTGTGCTGTTTTTGCTATTTGTGAATGCTTGTAATGCTTGTTTTTGGGCCAGTTGGTAATCAAATTTTATTTGCTCTGTCCACTTGGACACGTTATAATGCGGCAGGCGAATAATGTTACACCTCTGATTTTTTTCTTTGTGGAATACGAAAGCGAACAACAACTTGACGTTATGTTATGTATCCTATTGACCGAGTCAACTTGGCACGCCATGTATACGGAAGACAAGTCTGTTGTTGCGAGTCAGTCACACGACTGTTGCGAGATGGTTACAGAATACCTCGCGCAAACATTACACAATTGACAACTCAGATAATCGGTCAAAAAAAGGAAACGCCATATCAGAGTTGGTTCGCGCGGCGATCGTAAACGGGGGAAAAAAACGCGCGGTGGCGAATTATTTCAATCGGTTGGAAAACGTCGTGAAGGAAAAGTATGAGAAAAAGTCGCCGCTTCCACGTCTGAAAGTGGCGTACGGTTCAGCCCGGTTTGCACCAGGAGGATACGGCCGCATGTCGACACCGACGACGTCAGTCTTTCGAGCGTGTCAGCACCGTTTTCCGACAGCGGTGGTAGACGAGTTCAGATCGACGATCATGCACAGCGCCGGCCGAGGAGCCCTGAAGCTGGTGTACAGTCAAGCAATGAGAAAGACGGTGAGGGGCTTGCTCTGGTGGAATCACACCAGCCCATTAGGCAAGCACTTCGTGAACCGAGATTTCAATGCTGCAAAGAACATCAGCCGCTGTTTTACGACCCGAGTTCGTCCCGTGGAACTGACTCGAAACAGTAGCCCAGCTATTTCTAAAGAGATAGGTGT
>Ga0307955_1000385_pt1 | contig 24810 bp, 19 predicted proteins | sample OrgLakmetagen439_FD_201819 | JGI IMG/M metagenome (GOLD analysis project Ga0307955, IMG submission 201819) | Saline water microbial communities from Organic Lake, Antarctica - #439 | ecosystem: Environmental > Aquatic > Non-marine Saline and Alkaline > Saline | place: Antarctica: Organic Lake...
TTCAAAGTGAAATGACAAATCTGTTTAATATTAAAATAGAGGATATTATGACCGTGTAGCTACAGAATCATAAAAAATACCCGTTATAAACCCTGTTAAACCTCGTTTCTTTCAAGTAAGTTCCGGTTAAGTGCAGCCCCGCTGATATCTGAAGCTACATGTTTGGCAGAAATGCCCGGGGAAGTACTTGCATGCCCCACAGAAACGCTTTGTGATTGTTTTTGACCCGAACCCGCACTGCCACCCAGGCTGCCACCGCCAAGCTTACCGGGCCTGTTTCGCTCCTTAGCCTGCGCTGGTCTTTTCGACAAAGGCTTATGCTGTTGCAGTAAGGTGAAAGTATTTAGGATGGCATCGGTTTCAGCAGTTTTCTCCTGAAAAACATCCAACGGAACAACTACGATAAAAGCATATCCTGCACCTTGCTGTAGAGTAGTAAATATCACAATACCCACTTCCACGCCGTCATAGGTGTTTTTATAGGCTGCCAGTTTTCCGTGAATACCGTTCACATGGTCATCAGAAGCCGTAAGCTTAGTGGCGCCCTGCGACAGAATCCCTTCTTCCACAACACCCATAATCAAATCATCCGTAAAGCCGGGTTCGCTTTTAAAAGCGCGGATTTGAATGGCCACTTGTTCATCAGGACTCAAAAAATCGTAGACATGGTCGGTTCCTTCCACAAATTGATTAAAAGACCATGAAGCCGGCACATCAATCTTAAAATTGTATTGATAGTTAGTGTACCATTTGGCCACAGCCGGAACTGTACTCAATACTATCAGCATCAATAGCATTGTATGCTTCATCTTTTTCATGGCTGTTGATTTAGATAATTTCAAAGCGTTTTACTTTGGGAGAATCACCATTTTCGCCAATGGATACTTCAACGGCATATTTACCTTTAGGCCAGCCATTATAAGGACGGCTCAGTGTGCTGTGTAAATCCAAACTCATCCCTTTATCAGCCGTATTCAGGATAACTTCATCAATTACAACAGGGTCGCCCTCCAAATATTTCCATACAAATTTGACTTTGGTGTCCTGGGGAGCATTTTTCAGTTTACAGCTTACGCAAATCTGCGGCGTATTAGCAAACAGCGAAGCATTATCAGCGCCGCACAGTTGCCCTTGCAACTGATCGCAAATTTGAATGTCAGAAACATTAGCTGTGGAGAATTCAAATTCGCAACCACCGCCCAAAATGGTCATAAGAATCACTAAAGCGAAAGATTTCATTTTAAATTTCATCATTTTATTTTTAATTGGTTTCAATGATAAAGCTACAATCGCCGCATCCTGAATTCCATTTTTATTGATAAGTGTGTGCAATCAGGCAATAAGTGTTAAGCTCGGGTTATTTTCTGATTGTTTATTGTACCTTAATTCCGCATGTCATCAAGTATATACTTTGATTAAGAGTTGTTTAATAATTTGTTTCTTCAACAGATCAGTTTAAGGAATATAGCACATAAAAAGAATACAATAAAATGGTTGTAAATATTTGGTAATCAATTTAATTAGTAATAATTCACAGCTAAATTTATCAACAAGATAAAAAAGCTATTAAAAAAATGCAGTGGGATAGAAAGGGAATTTTTCTAAAAAGATGGAACGCTAATAACATGGATGCAAGCAGCGCGGATGAAGACGGATAAGAAAATCCGCGTAAATCAGCGCTTGTAAATCCGTTTTATCAGCGTTCTCATGAAAGAGGAAACCAAAAACAGGAATACTTTTTAAACCTCATCATAGTGCCAAAAAAAGTTGTTGACCTGCAGTTTTTAGGTTGTACTTTAAAAATAGATGGAATTGCATTTTTACTCAAATGTCATACTATTCTGCTTAAAAAAATTGCTGCAATCCTTTAATAAAACCCTCTTTTCTTCGGTTTGAAACCGGAATATGCTGTCCGTTGGAAAGGAGAACCGCGCCGGCGCTTCTTTTTTCAAAAGCTTTAACATAGTGCATATTAATAAGGTGGGAGTGGTGAATACGGTAAAATCCGTAAGGTGTAAGCATTTCTTCCAGCTCTTTTAGTGTTTTTGCTGCAATAATACGCTCATCGCCGATAAGGTGAATATCTGTATAGTTTTCGCGCGCTTCACAGCGTACTATGTCCTGCGTGTTAATCACATGCATTTTTTCGGTGGTGTTGATGATGATTTTGCGGGGCCTTCCGGAGCTGTTAAAATTCGACACGCACGTATCAATCTTCATATCCATTAACTCTTCATTTTCTCTTGATTTCAAGGCTTTTTCTATGGCCAGGTTCAGCTCCCGCGGTTTAACGGGTTTTAAGAGGTAATCCAGCGCACTCAGCTTTATCGCCGGCAGGGCATACTCATCATAAGCGGTAATAAATATAATCTGAAACCCACGAGCTTTGATATTTCTGAAAATCTCAAAACTTTCACCATCGGGTAACCTTACATCCATAAACAACAGATCAGGAGCGGCTTTTTCAAGAAGCGCAACGCTGTCTTTTACGCTTGCGCTTTCGCCGATAAGTTCTATTTCGGGATGATAAAACTCCAGCATGTTTTTCAAGGCCTGCCTGGCATTAAACTCATCTTCTATAATAATGGCTTTTAGTTTCATAGTTGAGCATTTAGTGATGAAAAGCGTTGTTTTTTTCCGTCACCGGGATATTTAATTGAACAACCGTTCCTTCTACCCGGCCTTCCTTGCTTTTAATTTCTTCAATCTTAAAACCTATTTGTCCTTGCTTTTTTCGGTTGAGGGTCTTCAGGCGTTTCTTGCACAAGGCAATAGCCACAGACTCATGACTGCCGCCGGTATGCTTTTTCTTTTCTGCTGCTGCCGTAAGTCCTATTCCATTATCCTGCACCTTTACCTGAATCAGATTCTGATGCAAAGTGTAACTTATCTGTATGATGCCTGGTTTTTCAAGTTTTTTTATTCCGTGCTCAATGGCATTTTCCAAAAAGGGTTGTGCCAGCATGGGAGGGATGGAATAATCCTGATGAATAAGTTCTGCATCATAATCCACGTGATAACTGAAAGCATCATTAAACCGCAGTTGTTGCAACTTAAGATATAATGATACTGTTTCGTATTCCTTTTCAAAGGGAATAAATTCAAATCGGCTGTTATCCAGAATCAGACGAATTAGCTTTGCAAAATCAGATAAATAGTCGCCGGCTAAATGGGTTTTTTTGCTGTAAATAAAGCTTTGGATGGCAAAAAGGGAATTAAAGATAAAATGCGGATTCATTTGAAGGCGCAGCAGTTTTTGACTCAGCTCGCTGTTGGCCAGCGACAGCTTCAGGCTGCGCATACGATTCCACCATACAAAAGCCACAAGAAGCGCAGTCATCAGCATAATTCCCGGAAGAAACCACCAGGTTTGCCAAACGGCTGGAATAACCTGTAAATCCATCACAGCCGCATTTTCCAGCGCTTCCCCGTCAGGGTTAACCACTTTTACCTTAAAGAGATAGTCGCCGGGAGGAATATTGGTGAAGCGGGTTTCCCGCTGTTTGTTTTCCATCGTCATCCAGTTCCGGTTAAAGCCTTCAAGCATGTAGTAATAACGGTAAGGGTCTTCATTTCCCCAATGGCTGCTGCCCACGCCTATGGAGATGAAATTCTCATTATGCTTTAGCCTGACTTTATCAGCCAGCTCAAGATTCGCAACCTTTATCTTATCATACACAGAAACCGAGGTTATATACACCTCCAGAAAGGGATTCTGAATCATAGTCATTTCAGTATCCAAAACCACTATCCCGTTCACGCCGCCAATCATCAATTCTCCGCTCTGCAATTCCAGGATAGCTGCATTCCCGGGAAGAAACTGTAAATCCGCAATCTGCGCAAAGCTTTCAAACCTCGACTCAGAAGGTTTGTACTTAATCAAACCATGATTGGTCAGCAGCCATACCCGGTCTGCCGATTGCACAAGGATTCGGTATATCTCCGGATTTTGCAACAACTCCGGCATCTCAACCTGCAAAAATCCCGCTTCCGGCTGTGCCGAATAATACAACCCTTCAGCCCCTACCCAAATATTGCCGCTACTATCTTCGGTCACCGTGTGTATATGCCTGTCTTCAATCCCGTTCTCCTTGTTTTCAGCTAAAAAGCTAAAAACTGTATCTGCTTTAGGCGAATAGCAATGCAAACCTGTTTGGGTTGTGGCCGCCCAAATGTCTCCGGATGACGAATACTGCAAGTCCGTAATCAGGCGGCTTTTAAAGGCATCATAAAATTTGGTATGCAGGCTTTGGCCAAAGGTGTTGGTAGCCGTATCAAACAAAGTTAAGCCGGGTCCGCCCCAAAATCCGAGATACATATTTCCCTCAGCATCAAACACCAAATCATTATACCAATCCGAACGTGTATTGGCTGGGTCATAGGTGAAGGTGTAAAACATACGCTCATCCGGGAAAAGCTTGCCAAATCCTTTCCCTGCCCACATCCCGGCATATATTTCACCCTCCTCCGTCAGCGTAAGGCAGGGAATGTTATCGCTAACCATCCCGGTGGTGTTTTGGCTGTTGAAATGCGCGATTTTTCCGGTTTGCGGATGATATCTGTCTATACCCTTGTTTTTGGTACTGATCCATACATATCCCCGCTTGTCCTGAGCCAAATCAGTAACTGCCGAAGATGCCGGCGTTTCTTCCATTCCCGGAATATGAAAAAGGCGCCGGACAGAATTACCTGAGGCTTTCAGAACCATAACCCCGTGCGATGTAGATATCCAAACGTTATTTCTGTTATCTGCCATCACATCCAAAATAAAATCACCCTTCAGGGCATGGGGGTTTTCTTCGTTAAACGGATAGAATCTCTTTTGTTTTTTCTCTCCATACCGTAACAGCCCACTACCTGCACCAAACCATAGCGTTCCGTCTTTTGCTTCCGAAAATGCCCATGATGAGGAGCCAAACACTTTGATAAAGATTTCCCGCTCATAATCATATTTGTAAACACCCGACACCCTGCCCATCCATAAATTTTGATTTTTATCCGTATGGAAATATGCCGCATCATATTCATCCTGATATCCGGGCAAATCCGGATCGCCTACCGGCCTGTAGATAAAACGGCCATTCTGCTCTTCCAGCCGAAAAGGCCCGAAATTCCTTCCGCCCACCCATATCTTGCCAGTGCTATCTCTGATAATACCTGAATAAGGATAATAAGGCTGATGAGTGGATACATGCTGATATGTTTGTATTAGCTTCAGGAAAGCGATATCTATTTTATGTAATAATCCGGAAAGCATATCAACCCAAAGCAGGCTGTCGCCATCCACATAAACAGCCCGCACATGATAATCATCGATAGCATCCAGGGTTGTATCACCAACTAAAACCGGAATAAAATGGTCTAGGCCATAATCATAAAGGCAAAGTCCGCCGGCTGTTCCCACCCACAGACGCCCGCTATGATCCTGTTCTAACGTTGTAACATGAGATGATGGCAATGCATTCGGCGTCCAGTCTTTATAGTAATGCTTTACGGAGTTACCGTCAAAGCGGGCCAGTCCGTTTTGCGTTGCAAACCAAATATAACCGTAATTATCCTGATACATTTGATAAACATAGCCCGGAGGCTGAGCAAAAAACGTATTGAAATCAATAAACTTTGCATAATGATCAACTTCGGTTGTAAAATCATCTAAAAGAAGATTTGCCTTGCCGGGATGCGGTAAGAATATGAGAAAAAATACAACAGCGGCAAGCAACCAGCGGCGATATATCATTTTTAAAATACCTTAATCCTTCTGCTCATCAGGATATTCCAACTCTCAAAAATAGAGAATAAAATCATAAACCGGAAATTAATTTTACTGGTGAAATCAGTTTTTTTTGGCGCCAGGTACAGTCCAACAAGAGACGCTGGCGGGAATGATGTGCTAAAATGTACGTGAGATATCCTTGGTGTTTTCCCTTTTCGGGATGAAAGCACTATCGCCTTTTCTTCACAAAATTGTTTCTTATATCTTTGCAATGCCTTTCGAAGGTGTGACCGTTATAAAAGAGATATGTCGAAAAACAAAAAACAACCCAAACCGCAGACCATCAACCTGACAGAGGAAATGATAAATGATTTTATGGAGGAACTGAAAGCCGGCGGAGCCTGCGAAGGACTGACCAAAGAGGAACTAAGGGTGAAAGCGGTAGAGCTTCTGTTTGAACAATATGATCCCGAAAAGTAGCGATTACTTCTACTTACCGGTAATTATGTAAGGTAGACCACTCCAATAAATGGCCCTGAAAAAGCAATTGCATTGCGGGAGCAGCTATTTTGCCGCCGTTTTAATAATGATTGAATTTGCAGCAAAAAAACTTGTTTTTGGGTTCTTCAGTCGCGGCCTTCATCTTCTCCCTCAGAAAGACGGACATTTGGGGCAGAACAAGAAAAGCGCGCGACGACGCAAGTCAATGGATCGCCGGCTTCCAGCCGGCAATAGACTGAGATTTCTAACCGGAGAACAGGAATTAATGATAAAAAGCAACGCGTCTTTATAGCAAAACTATCCGCGACTCCCGAAAGCTTTCGGGATGAATGGCGAAGCAAATTTCCCACGTAGCTTTTGTTGCAATTGCAGGCAACGTCAATTCATTGAATGAAAAATCCCTGAATAAAAACAAGAAAAAACGCTGCGTAATAGATTCTTCAGTCGCCTCCTCCGTCGGCTCCTTCAGAATGACGGGCACGCGGGACGAGAACAAGAAAAAGCGCGCGACGACGCAGGTAAAATATTCATTGGTGTCGTCGCGCGCTTTTTCTCCCTTACGCTCCTGAACGCCGTCATTCTGAACGAAAAACGTAGCAGAGCGGAGTTTTGAAGTGAAGAATCTATTATCCTGACTTTGCCTTATAAATGAAGAAGATGAATCTATTTCAGGGTGCTCCTTTGTACGAAAGAAATCATTTAATTGATTTGGGATATAGAATGAGCGTGTAAAAACGACCGCCCATTAAAGTGAACTTTATAGATTTCTCCCGGCGATACCTCGCTGTCGCCCGGTATCCTGGTCGTAATGACGAACGCACGGGGCAGAGACCAAGAAAAAAGGCTGATTATCCTTTGCTCTGGCAGTCCTTAGACCGGAGGTCAATGGATCGCCGGCTTCCAGCCGGCTTTACATTAAGTTTTCTGACAGGAAGACAGGATTTAATGATAAAACGCAACGCGTCTTTATAGCAAAACTATCCGCGACTCCCGAAAGCTTTCGGGATGAATGGCGAAGCAAATTTCCCACGTAGCTTTTGTTGCAATTGCAGGCAACGTCAATTCATTGAATGAAAAATCCCTGAATAAGAACAAGAAAAACGCTTCGTAATAGATTCTTCAGTCGCCTCCTCCGTCGGCTCCTTCAGAATGACGGGCACGTGGGGCGGAAACAAGAAAAAGCGCGCGACGACGCAGGTAAAATATTCATTGGTGTCGTCGCGCGCTTTTTCTCCCCTTTACGCTCCTGAACGCCGTCTTTCCGACCGGAATTGCCGAGCGGCAGCGAGGCAATGGAGGGAGGAATCTATTGCCAGGTGCTCCTTTGTACGATTGACACTATTTAATTGATTTGGGATTTAGAATGTGAGTGTAAAAAGACTAAAACCCGAATCTTCAGCGTGCTTTCTGCTTTGGATTAAAAGGACGCTGAAGCGTCCTGTTTTTAGTGGGTTTGGCTTTCTTTCACACCCCCGTAAACGGGAGTGCTAATCTCATGAAAGTATGGCATACCCGGCACATCACAGACCGGCTGTCACTTAAACACCGAACATTTTATCCACAACTTTTTGCTGATTTGTATAAAGAACAGGAAACCTGTATCTTAATACTATAGCACATTGCCAACTGCCTCATTGCCAACCGCTAACTTAAACAGCTGAACACTTAAACACCTTACATTCAACCTACAAACCCACCAACCTGAAAACTTCACCAAATTTGCATGCACTTCTCGATAGTTCCTTGTATTTTCGCAGCCTAAAAAAAAGAACTATGCAAACCTGGTTTAACTGCAAAGTAAAGTATGTAAAGGTAGATGATAACGGCAAAGAGAAGAAAGTTACGGAGCCTTACCTGATTGATGCCGTCTCTTTTTCGGAGGCGGAAACACGTATCCATAAAATCCTGGAGCCCTATATCCGGGGTGGCCTGGAGATTGATGCCCTCTCAAGAGCCAATATCGAAGAGGTATTTGATTTTGAGGATGATGGCGTTTGGTATAAGGTTAAGATCAGTTATCTGGATGTGGATCCCGATACGGAGAAAAAGAAAAAGATTACGCGATATATTTTAGTGAGGGCTTCTGATGTGAAGAACGCCTATGAGCGGGCCGAAGAGAACCTGAATCTGCTGGTGCCTTACGACATTTCCAGTGTACAGGAAACGCCTATTCTGGATGTCTTTCCTTATGAGCGCGACCCTGAAAAGGCCCTGGAAGGGAAAAATACCCGACCGCTGGCCGATGATGAACGGGTAAACCGCGTAACCGGAGAAATTGAAAAGACAGAAGAAGACAGCCAGAGTGCCGGGCCGGGATATATCCCTGAGGAAGAGGCCTCACAGGAAAATCGCGAAGAGGAGAATTAATCGTTATATCGAGCGAAGCCAGATATCTGGCAGCCTGAAACATTTTCCCTTGCAAAAAAAGGAAATGCCAACGATGAAATCGCCGGCATCGCCAATGTAGGTTTTCGTGTAATCAGAATTGTTGAAATAAGCGATGATAAACTACCGGTTTCAGCCGAAGTTGGTTTTAATACCGCCCTGGAACAAGCTTCCGTGCAACTTGCCGTGAATTTGTTTTAGTTAGAAACTTCAGATAATTCAAGGCCGCTGCTGATGTTTTGGCGGCGGCCTTTTTAGGCGGAAACGCCCAGAATATCTAATAGCCACATTTGTAAACAATTCAGCCTTTACTTTCTTATATATTTATCAATGAAAAGAAAATGGGGCTTTATCAATAATAGAAATATGTAATTATGAATATATTTCAAAATATACTATTTTTACGCCCTTCTAATTGGAATCAATTTAAACAATTTGTTTATGATACAAAAAGTGCTAATTGCTAACCGGGGAGAGATCGCTGTAAGAATCATGCGCTCCTGCCGGGAAATGGGCATCAAATCCATAGGGGTTTTTTCCGAGGCTGACCGCACTGCTATGCATGTGCGCTATGCCGATGAAGCCTATTATATCGGCAAGGCTGCTTCGAGCGAGAGTTACCTGAACCAGGACAAAATCTTTGAAGTAGCCAGAGCTGCCGGGGCCGATGCCATTCATCCCGGATATGGCTTCCTGAGCGAAAATGCATCGTTTTCAGATCGCTGCAAAAAGGAGGGTATTGAATTTATTGGCCCGGATAGTTCAGCCATTGACGCTATGGGAGATAAAATTACGGCCCGCAAAAAAATGATGGCGGCAGGTGTTCCCGTGGTTCCCGGCACCACTGAGCCTATAGCAGATGAACAAAAGGCCGTGGAAACCATCATGGAAATAGGGCTTCCGGTAATGATTAAAGCATCTGCCGGCGGTGGTGGTAAAGGGATGCGGCTGGTTAAGAAAGAAGAAGATATCAAAAGCGCCATCCGGTCGGCACGCTCCGAAGCCCGCGATGCTTTTGGTAACGACAGTGTATATATTGAAAAATATATCACCTCGCCACACCATATCGAATTTCAAATCCTGGCCGATAAGCACGGCAATGCTGTTCATCTTTTTGAAAGAGAGTGTTCTGTGCAGCGGCGCCATCAAAAGGTGGTGGAAGAGACTCCTTCGCCTTTACTCAACCCGGAAATCAGGGAAGAGATGGGCCAGCATGCCGTAAGAGCCGCCAAAGCAGTAAATTATCACGGCGCCGGAACGGTGGAATTTGTGATGGGAGACGACCTGAATTATTATTTCCTGGAAATGAATACGCGCCTGCAGGTGGAGCACCCCATCACGGAGCGCGTGGTGGGTATCGACCTGGTGAAAGAACAAATCAATATCGCCAACGGCGAAATACTTTCGGTTAAACAGGAAGAGCTTACACAAAAAGGACATGCCATAGAGTGCCGCATTTATGCCGAAGACCCGGACAACAACTTTATGCCCAGTCCCGGGCTTATCAAACACATCGCCCAGCCATATGGTCTGGGAGTGCGGGTGGACGGGTATGCCTATGAAGGGTATGAAATCCCTATGGATTACGACCCGATGATATCTAAGCTTATCACCTGGGGCAAAACACGCGATGAAGCCGTAAAGAGAATGAGCAGGGCCTTATTCGAATACAAGATAACCGGCGTAAAAACATCTATCAAATTTCTGGAAAAGGTGATGGAGCATCCCGAGTTTGTCTCAGGAAACTATAATACGCATTTCATCGACAACAACATACAAGACCTTGTTACCGGCGATGATTGTGACGGCGACTGTGAAGACGTTGCCATTATCACCGCTTTTGTGGATTATATGCGTAAAATAGATGCTATTCAGCCTAAGAAGAATGGCGGGCAGGTGACCAACAACTGGAAAGCATACGGAAGACAAAGAATCCGTATCCGTATCTAAAAAAAACAACAGAACTATGGAAATACAACTCAACGACAGAACCGCACAAGTAGAGAAGATCAGTGAAGAAGGGTCGAAAATGGTGATTTTAGTTGATGATAAAGAATATGAGGTGGATATTATTCAGGTGGAAAAAGGCGTTTATTCCCTTCTTCACCAAGGGAAATCTTACAACGTAGAGCTGATTCCCGGCCCGCATGCCAGGTCATATAACGTTAACACACTTTATAAAAGCTATGATGCAGAAATTATAGATGCTGAAAGAAAATACCAGAAAAGCCGCAGGGGTGGAGAAGCTGACGAAGAGACCAATATTTCGTCGCCCATGCCCGGGAAAGTGGTTAGCATTCCTGTTGCTGTGGGCGATGAGGTCAGCGCCGGCGACACCGTCATCGTAGTCTCGGCCATGAAAATGGAGAGTGAGTATAAAGTGAAGCAGGACCGTGTGGTTAAAGACATCCTGGTAAAAGAAGGCGATGTTATAAAAGGAAACCAAACGCTGGTTGTAGTAGAATAATGAGGCCCGTCTAAAAAGCCACAATTTTTTTATTAAATATCATAATGTATTGATTACCTGAATTATATGAAAAACATAATTTTTAATTAAATTACTGATTTTCAATTAAATAACTTACAAACATAAGAACTTTTTAAACTGAACTCAATAATCTTTCCGAAAAAAAATAAAAAACTGAATATGTCGAACAAAGAAAAAGTACAACGCTTAGAAGAACGTCATAAGATAGCCGAATCAGGCGGCGGAGAAGAAAGAATAAAAAAACAGCACGATGCCGGCAGGTTAACCGCCCGCGAAAGGGTGGCCCTGTTGCTGGATGCAGGCACTTTTGTGGAATTGGATAAGTTCGTAACCCATCGCAACACCAATTTTGGCATGGGAAAAAACAAAATCTTTGGTGATGGGGTCGTATCGGGATACGGAAAAATTGACGGACGCCTGGTGTATGTCTTTGCCCAGGACTTTACGGTTTTTGGTGGCACCCTGAGCCGCGCCAACGCCGATAAAATAGTAAAAGTTATGCAGCTGGCCCTGAAAAACGGGGCGCCCGTCTTTGGGCTTAACGACAGCGGCGGAGCACGCATCCAGGAAGGCGTGGAGAGCCTGGCAGGATATGCCGATATTTTTTATCTAAACACCCGCGCCAGCGGCGTTATCCCGCAAATTTCGGCAGTGCTGGGGCCCTGTGCCGGAGGAGCAGTCTATTCGCCCGCCCTTACGGATTTTATTATGATGACAAAGCAAAACAGCTACATGTTTGTCACCGGTCCTGACGTGATAAAAACGGTGACTCACGAAGAGGTGACCAAGGAGGAACTCGGAGGCGCTATGACGCACAACCAGAAAAGCGGGGTAGCGCACATGATGGCAGAAGACGATGAGCAGGCCATGATGATGCTGCGGGAGCTGATGAGTTTTATCCCGTCTAACAATATGGAAGACCCGGAAGTAAAACCCTGCACTGACGACATCTATCGCGAAGACCAAAGCCTCGACACCTTCGTACCCGATGATCCGAACAAGCCTTATGACATGAAAGAGCTTATTGGCAAGGTGGTGGATGATAAAAACTTCTTTGAAATCATGCCGTATTATGCGGAAAATATCATTACCGGCTTTGCTCGTATTGGCGGTCGCTCCGTGGGTATTGTGGGCAACCAGCCGCAAGTGCTGGCCGGCGTATTGGATATAGAATCCAGCATGAAAGGCGCCCGCTTTGTAAGATTTTGCGATGCTTTTAATATACCTCTGATCACTTTCGTGGATGTGCCTGGTTTCCTGCCGGGAACCACGCAGGAATTCGGCGGTATTATCAAGCATGGCGCAAAACTGCTTTACGCCTACGCGGAAGCTACCGTACCAAAAATAACCCTTATCACCCGCAAAGCTTATGGCGGAGCCTACGATGTGATGGCTTCCAAGCATTTGGGTGCAGATGTTAACCTGGCTTATCCCACTTCTGAAATTGCCGTAATGGGTCCTGAAGGAGCGGTGAATATCCTGTACAGAAAACAAAACCTCACCGATGAGCAGAAAAAGGAGAAGGTAGAAGAGTATAAACGGCAGTTTGCCAGTCCTTACCGTGCTGCCGAGCTGGGATATGTGGATGAGATCATTTATCCGCGCCTGACGCGCCTCAAACTGGTGCAGGCCCTGGATATGACACAGAACAAAACAGAAACGATACCTCCGAAAAAGCACGGGAATATTCCACTGTAAGAAGACCAAAATAAGCACGGCGGCGCAAACGCAACAAGAATAATCAAGGGGTTTGCGCCGCATTTTTTCAGATAATCAGGGCTAAATCCCCGATAAAATTCTGGTGTACTCTTTTTTCCGTCAGATAAAATCCTTGAAAGAATGCAGGACGGCCACAAAAATTATTATGCCCGTTGCAATTAATGCGGCAGGCTGTTGTTTTATATGGCCGGGAGGTAACTTTTTTAGGTTTGATGCGTATGCTTTAGTCGGGTTTAGTTCGTACATTTGCAGGCTTAGATTTAGCGCGGATAACTATGGTGTGGAGAATAATTAAGAATTTTGTGTTTTATATTGGGCTTCTTGTGCTGGTGGCTGTGGCTCTCCATTATATCTGGGCTCCGCGTTATTATTTTCCGAAAAAAGAGGTCTTTTATGGAAATAAAATCTTTAACCCTTACCAGGAAATCGTTGACAGTGAATGGCAAAAGGTAGGTGTGCTTACTTACCCGGTTTGGTACCGGGACGCTATGGAGCGGTTGTCGGGCAACGACCTTTACAACGAAGTGGATGAATACTATTACGACACCGTGTTACACGCTGCCAACCAGCGTTTCGAAGGCAATGGAAACACTTATATGCAAGGGCTGCACCATAATGATCATCTGGTGATAGGAAGCAGCCACATAGAGTATACCGACTATCCCTTTATCAGGGATATCCATAACAAACAGCATCGTATCAGAATGATACGCCGTAACGGAGGGCTGGTATTTCTGAAACCTTCGGTGTTTTACGACAACTACGACCTGGACCACCTCAGGTTGCTGCGTAATTATTATGGCGTGATGGTAGATGAGAATTTCACACAATCGCTGCACATATGGGATCAGACATTGTCGGCAGGGCACTACAACACACTTATTGCCAATACCTTGCCGCAGTCCGGCAGGTTTCTTCCCGAAAAGCAGTACCGGATTATGTATGTTAAAAAGGATACTACTTCAATCAGAAACAAGCTGCGGAAGGGGAACTATTTTGTGGCGACTACTTATAACCACCAAAGCGATGACGAGAGACCGGATTTAAAAGCGCGCCTGAAAGATGTGGCGATCAACGGGGATGAACTGATTATTGAGACGACCCAACCGGCCCTGGCATTCAACTTTTTTGGGCAGAACGGTGAAGTGCTGGACGTGCAAAAAGAGACTTCCCGTGCTGCCTATCAGATAAAAAGAGAAGACTCTTATGTGAGAGTGACGATGATTTTTGAAGATGGCACCCGGTATTACCTTAACCCCGTACATCGCTACGCCGGTAATGTACCCCATAATAAAGTGGGAGTAGAAGTGAATTTCCTGAAAACATGGTTGCTAAGAAGCGGAGGAATCGTGGCACTGCTGATTTTTATCTGGGTGCTGCTCTATATTAAAAGAAGGCTTAGAATAGAGATTCTTGAGCCAAAAGAGTAATACCTAAGTTGAGCGGTTTGAACAACCTGTCCCGACTTATTTTCCGGGAAAGTGAAAAAGCGCTTTACTTAGGTTTAACCCCGATTTAGAAATTGTTGTATTTCACCGAATGGGTAGCCTGTCCCGCAGAATTGCGGGAAGGTGAAATGCTTACAATTTCTTTATCGTGAGCGAGAATCGCTCAATTTGGGTAATACCTAAAAACCGCATACCAGTAAGCTTTTATAAGATGAAAAATTAATTTTTCAAGTTTTGCATATTTTTTAAGATGCTGATATTTAATTTGCTCTTTGAGATATAATTGTGCATCAAGCCACTATCTTTTCTATTAATGAATTTCAACTCTCTTTGTTAACCTTTTTTCCACCCACCTGAACCCGAAAGCTATCGGGTGGTGCTGTGCGCATCATTTTAATATTTGCATTAAGTTGTTGTTCAAGGCATAGCAACGGCTGAGGGAACTATTTGCCTGCTTCCCGCACCCGTGATTATGCGGCTGTCGGGGATTTTTTCCTGAAAAAAAAGGGAAATTTCAGGCATTTGCATAATAGATGGCTGGTGTAATGCGTTACTTCAAAAACAAAACCGATTACCATGTAACAACTTTACGCTTAATTGTAAACCTAAAACCAGAATTATGCGTAAATTAATTTTCTTACTGCTTTTTACAGTTATTACAATCCCTTTGTCAGCTCAGCAACAAGCTTTCTTTAGCCAGGGTGATTGGTATCAGTTTTCTACTGATTTTGATAACTCTCCCGGCAAGGTGATGCGGGTGACCTACAACGCCTTGCAGGGCTCCGGCATAGAGCCCGGAGCATTAAATCCTGATAAGATCCAACTATTTATGATGCCACCCGGATTAATGGATCAATCCGTAGATCTCTCCTCAGGATATCCCGTTAAGGAAATGGCGCTAAAGCTTTATGGCTGTGATGATGGCAGCTTCGATGAGGGCGATTACCTGCTCTTCTATCCGGTTTCGCAGAAGCAGTGGGAGTATCATGAAACTGATGACTTTTACACCGCCACCACCCATCCTTATCAGGAGAGTGTGAATTATTTTTTAAGAACAGATGCCCCTGATGATGGCAAAAGAATAGAAGATCTCCCTTCTGTGGAAGAAGAAGCACAACAGACAATTACAACAACCGACCGGCTGACAGGAGGCCCCGTTTTCGGAGGAATTAATGTCGCTGAAAGGGGAGCTGATTTTGTGGAGCAGGAGATAACAGATAGCCCCTGCACCTATGAGATTGCCCGGGAGCAGGATGCTGAAATTGTGTTTTCTGCCGTTTGGAAAGGTACGGAAGAGGCTACTCTACAGGTGGCTCTTAATGGATCGCAGCTGGTTTCCGAAACGCTGGCTGCTACCGATGCTTTTGTTCATAAGCAAGCAGTTTTTTCTGCCGGAACGGTAATGCTTCAGGAAGGAGATGTCCTCACAATTAGCTACCAAGGAAGTGATGGCGACACGAATGCGGAAGCCTATATCGACTACATGTCGCTGCAGGCCGGCGAAGCGATAGCTGCAACAGGGTTGCTCTTTAATGCCGGACAGCAACAGGGGCAGACGGTGCAATGGCAGGGACCATGGAATCAAAATACGGAAATATGGAATGTGACAACCCCCCTGAATGTAGTAAACCAAATAAAAGCCACGGAGAATTATTTCAGAACCCAAACAGATGACATCCAGCGGTTTGTCGCCTTCGACAGATCTGCCGGAGACGGCGTTGAGGATTTTCAGGGCACCCTGTCGCCGGTAGAAGGTCAGGATTTGTATGCCATGGAAACACCGCAGATATTTATTATCACAAATGCAAATTTAGCCGGCAGGGCAGAAGCGCTGGCACAGCGCCACAGGCAGGACAGACGAGCTGCCACGGTCGTTGATGTTGCACAGATCTACAGGAATTTTTCCGGAGACGGCACAGACTTTACTGCTATCCGTAACTTTTTGGCGCACCATTATCAGCAATCAGAAACGCTGGAATATGTGACCCTTTTTGGTGATGCTTCTGTATATCCTCATGACGACCGTTTTATTGTGCCGGCCTACCAGTCTTCCGGCGAGTGGAATGAGATGATGATAACGGCGGGGGATCTGTTTTACGGGTTCCTGGAGGATGGAGAGGATTTTATGCTCAGCGAGGCTGATATGGATATTGCAGTAGGACGCATTCCGGTAGCCACCGACGCGGAGGCGCAGGATTATTTGATAAAAGCAGAGGCCTATGACCACCAGGGACACTGGAAAACGGATTTTGTAATGCTGGCCGATGATAAAGATAATCACATCCATATGGACACGCAGGAAAACCTGGCTACAGTGTTATCTGAGGAGGTGAAGGTGATGAACATACATAAAATTTATTTTTGACGATTATGAGCTGGTTACTGAAGACGGACAACCATCCTATCCGCAAGCGCGGAACGCGATAGAGCAGGCATTTGAGGAAGGGGCCTTTTTGATGGATTATGCAGGACATGCCGGCCACAGCTCGTGGGCCCACGAGAATGTGTTGGATCAGCAATTAGTGGCCGGGCTGGATAACACCTCTTATCCGGTTGTGCTTACCCCTGCAAAACTCGACTACTTTCATTCCGGGACGCCTTCGGTGTCCGAAACATTGATACTGGAAGAAGGAGGCGCTATTGCTGCGTTGGGTTCGACCGGAACTGCTTTTGCAACAGTGTGGAATGCCTTTAAGCAGGATTTCCATGAAGCGATTTTCCTTGAGGGTTACCAAACGCCGGGAGCAGCTTTCCGCAGTGCTGTTAACCATGACTATACACAGATGAAGAGGAACCTTACTCTTTTAGGCGATCCGGCCCTGAGCTTTCCCTTTCCGCAATATGAGGTGCTTACCGAAACTGTTGATGAAACCGGTATTGAGCACTTTGAGGATACTTTGAAGGTCAACAATCCGCTTGTTGTAGCAGGTGGGGTTTACGATAATAATGGTATTGTGCAGTCATTCCAGGGAGACGTGTTATTAAAATTATTTGCCCCTCACCATCAGCGCACTACGCTGGGGAATATTGAGGATTCGTATAGCTATACCGCCACAGACTCGCTGCTGCAACAGCAGGTTGCAGAGGTCAGGGATGGCAGGTTTGAAGCTACTATTGACTTACCCGAATCTTATGATTTTGCTCCGGGAAACATCAGGCTGAGTTATTATGCATACAGCCAACAGGAAGATGCTGCGGGTTATGAGGACAGGATATTTGCCCTGGCCGGAGAGAGCGCAACCCCGGAGCATGAGCAAGCGGTGTTTAAGGCCTATCCCACGGTTACCACCGGAAAAGTATTCATCAGGGCGGAAGCAGGCCACAACCGGAAGATGACCGTAGAGCTCTACAATATGCATGGCGAATGTTTGGTGCGCAATCGCTTACCGGGCTCTGCCGACACGCTGTATAGCCTCTCGCTGGGCGGATATGCCAGCGGCATGTATTTCCTGCAGCTGACCGATGGCGATTACCGGAAAACGATAAAAATTATCCGGCAGTAGGAGATATCAGTCAATTACTGTTTTTGAGTATTTATAAAAACATCCTGCCCCGGATTTGTGGGGCAGGATGTTGTATTTCAACAGACAGGCTACTTTGGGGTGGGCTTGCCGGCGTATTACTTAAAAGATCCTGTCATTTTTTTCGGGTCAACCCACTCGTTGAATTGTTCTTCGGTAAGTAGCTCCAGCTCCAACGCAGCTTCTTTCAGTGTTTTATCTTCGGCATGCGCTTTCTTAGCAATTTTTGCCGCATTCTCATAACCAATATGGCGATTCAGGGCGGTGACCAGCATCAGTGAGTTCTGCAGGTTTTTTCTGATATATTTCATATTGGGTTCCAGTCCGGCTATGGCCTTATCCGTAAAGGAAACACAGGCATCGCCCAGCAGGCTGGCTGAGTTCAGGAAGTTATACACCATCATAGGCTTAAAGACGTTAAGCTGAAAATGCCCCTGCATACCTCCTGCTGTAATCGCTGCATCATTGCCCACTACCTGGGCACACACCATGGTTATGGCTTCGTTTTGTGTAGGGTTCACTTTTCCCGGCATTATTGAAGAGCCAGGCTCGTTGGCCGGCAGCTGCAATTCGCCGATACCACATCTTGGCCCCGAGGCCAGGAAGCGGATGTCATTAGCTATTTTCATAATACTTACGGCAAGCTGCTTTAAGGCATGGTGGCTCTCAACAATGGCATCATGGGCTGCCAGTGCTTCAAACTTGTTTGTGGCGGTCTGGAAAGGCAGCCCCGTAAGTTCGGCGATTTTTTCCGCCACCAGCTGGTCATACCCATCGGGGGTATTCAGTCCGGTGCCTACTGCTGTGCCTCCCAGGGCCAGCTCTGAGAGGTGCGGTAGGGTGTTGCGCAGGGCAGAAAGGCCATGGTCGAGCTGCGAGACATATCCTGAGAGCTCCTGTCCAAGGGTTAGTGGTGTGGCATCCATCAGGTGGGTGCGGCCGGTTTTTACAATATCTTTATACTCTTCCGACTTTTTCCTGAAAGCATCGCGGAGCTTCTCCACGCCCGGAATAGTGGTTTCCACCACCATCTGAAAGGCAGCGATATGCATTGCAGTAGGGAAGGTGTCGTTAGACGACTGTGACTTGTTGACGTCATCGTTGGGGTGTACGGGCGATTTGCCTTCGCCGAGCTTGCCGCCGTTGAGCACATGGGCACGGTTAGAAACCACCTCGTTCATATTCATGTTTGACTGGGTGCCCGAACCGGTTTGCCACACCACAAGCGGGAAATTGTCCAGCAGCTTGCCTTCTTTTATCTCTTCGCAGGCAGTGGCTATTAGGGCCATCTTTTCGTTATCAAGGATGCCCAGCTCATTGTTGGTCTGGGCAGCGGCCTTTTTCAAAATGGCAAAGGCTTTGATAATCTCTGTCGGCATGGAGCCTTCCGGCCCGATTTTGAAATTGTCTTTAGAACGTTGTGTTTGTGCGCCCCAGTACTTATCAGCAGGCACTTTTACTTCTCCTAATGTGTCTTTTTCTGTTCTGTAGTCCATGATTGTGTTATTTTAAGAGTTCGTCAATATTTTCGGGAGGGTTGCCTAAAACCGCTTTGTAATTAGCCTCAACAACAGGGCGTTGCAAGAGCTTCGGGTTTTCAGCTATAATCTTTACCCACTCCTCATCCGTAAAGTTTTTCCCTTTCAGCTCTTTTTTATAGACCTCTTCCTGCGTGCGCACCATATCTGATGGCTTAACATTAAGCTTGGTAAAGAGTTTTTTCAGCTCCTCCACGCTAAGCGGGTCGTTAAGGTATTTCCTGATTTGAAAATCTTTGGTCTTTTCTTCCAAATATTGCAGTCCGGCACGCGATTTTTTACAGCGTGGATTATGATAAATAGTGAGCATAGCAATTATTTTTTGTTTTTATTGATTCAGAAGATAAAATTACAACATTTTAAAGGAATAAAGGACAATTCATTATATGTTTTGCAGGCAGCGAAAAAAACAGCAGTAGCCATTAGGCAATAGCCTGTGCCGGTAGGTTGCAGCTCATTTCTTCTCCGGCCTCCCGGAAACAAACTAAAACCGGTTTACTTTTGTTTATTTGCATGTGATTTGTTTGGTGTTTAAGATTAGCTTTCATGGTGCAGGCGAGAAGGCATACCAGCTTTCGCTTCGATGCATCGCATAGCGTATTTCAGATACAGCTAAATAATCGCATTATCATTCAAAAAAATCTATTTATGATAAGGCAGTCGCATTTGTTGTTTTCACTTCTTTTGTTATTTCTGATTTCCTCTCCGGTTTCAGGTCAGGGTTACCTCCGCTTGAATGGCGGTTACCTGGAGCCTTCGGGAGAGTTTGCTGATAAGTCGCTCGAAGAGAACTCCGGGATGGCGGGGCAGGGCTACAGCTTTTCTGTGGACTTTACCAGGATTTATGGCAGCGGCCTCGGATGGAGTGTTGTTGCCGGACGCCACACTAACACCATGGATATTAGCAACCTGCAACAGATGGCAGAAGAGGAGTTTGGCGGTGAATGGAATGTTGAAGCCGATAACTGGTCGTATTATTTCGTGATGCCGGGCCTGGCCTGGCGCTACCCATGGTGGATAGATGTGGAGGTGGTACTGTCGGCAGGGTATGTCAGCTCGGTGAGCCCGGCAGTCAGGGCGGATTATACGCTGTCAGGACAATCGGATCAGCTGGAGCTCCCGGAGAGCCGCTCGGAAGCCCTGGCGGTGATGCCTGCGTTGAGATTCTCTTATTCCTTCCAAAACTGGTTTGTGTCGCTCAATGCCAGCACATTCCTGGCGCGCCCTAAGTTTAAGGTTACACTCCTCGACGGAGAAAGGTACAATGTAAAGCAGTATATTATCAATTACAATGCGGGTGTGGGGCTCGGGTATCGCTTTTGAACGGATTTAGTTTTTCAAAAGACCGGGGTCTTTTGCACAAGCTAAGGGTTTTAAGTATGAGGACTAATACCCAAATTGAGCGATTCTCGCTCACGATAAAGAAATTGTAAGCATTTCACCTTCCCGCAATTCTGCGGGACAGGCTACCTATTCGGTGAAATACAACAATTTCTAAATCGGGGTTAAACCTAAGTAAAGCGCTTTTTCACTTTCCCGGAAAATAAGTCGGGACAGGCTGTTCAAACCGCTCAACTTAGGTAATAATTGGCTTGTCGTGATGCTGAGCAAATAGCACTGTGGTTGCCGGATGGGGAACAACGACCCACAGGTTCAGCGGAAGCACAGTTTTTGCTGCTGTCTGTCCTGGAATTTCCAATAAAAAATCACCACCCCGTGTTATCCGGGAAGCTCACAGGAGGCGGCAAAACAGCAATTATTCCGGCCAAAGGCATTATTCCTCTTCTTCCGAAGCATTCCCCATCAGGTAGGCTTTGATGAATGGTTGTATTTCGCCATCCAGCACAGCCTGCACATTGCCTGTTTCGTAACCCGTACGCACATCCTTTACCAGCTTATAGGGATGCAGCACGTAGTTGCGGATTTGCGATCCCCACTCTATTTTTTTCTTTCCGGCTTCCAGCACATCTTTTGCGGCCTGCTGCTTGCGCATCTCAACCTCGTAGAGCTGCGACTTAAGCATTTTTATCGCTTTTTCCCTGTTTTGCCCCTGGGAACGTGTTTCCTGGCACTCCACCACAATCCCGGAGGGTTCATGGTGCAGCCTTACCGCCGATTCCACTTTATTCACATGCTGACCGCCGGGCCCCCCGGCGCGGTATGTGTCCCATGTAATATCTGCCGGGTTAACATCGATTTCAATAGTGTCGTCCACCACCGGATAGGTATACACCGACGCAAAAGAGGTGTGGCGGCGCTTTTGGGAATCGAACGGCGAGATGCGCACCAGGCGGTGCACCCCATTTTCTCCCTGCAGATAACCAAAGGCATAGTCGCCCTGAATTTCGAGGGTCACCGACTTAATCCCGGCCACATCGCCCTCCTGGTAGTCGAGTTCTTTGACCCTAAAGTCGTGTATTTCTGCCCATCGCAGATACATCCGCATCAGCATTTCCGCCCAGTCCTGGCTTTCGGTTCCGCCGGCCCCTGGGTTGATAGTGATAATGGCATCGAGCTTATCCTCTTCACGACTAAGCATATTCAGAAACTCCAGGTTTTCTACCTGCTTCCGCGTGGTTTCATAAGCTTCTTCCACTTCCTTATCGGTAGCTTCCCCGGCGTCAGAAAATTCTGCCAACACTACCAGTTCATCATACGCCTCTTTTGCTTCGTCGAAAGCGGTGACCCACTTTTTTTTGCCCTGTATTTTTTTCATAAACGCCTCGGCCTCCTGGGGGTTGTTCCAAAACTCCGGATCCTGCGTCTTTTCTTCGTCTTCTTCTACTTCGATACGTTTTTTATCGATGTCAAAGATACCCCCTCAGCGCTTCGATTCGCTTACGAAGCTCTTCAATATTTTCTTTTGCAATCATATTTCTGTCATTAAATAATTTCCTGATTAAAAATAAGCTCGAATACTAAATCAGATTCAAATCCTTTAGCAGCCATCGATTGGGCTGTTTTTTGTTTTTTCTCATGCGCGGAGGCCCCTTTAACGCTGCTGTATTTTTTATGGATAAGCTCCCTCAGCGTGTCCTCGTATTCCTGGTGGCCTATCTCTTTTAAGCTTTCGCTGATATATTGCTCCGGCACGTTTTTCCGTCGAAGGGCGTGTGCAATTTTTATGCGCCCCCATTGGTAGTAGTGGAACTTACTTCGTGCAAAGGTACATGCAAAACGCCATTCATCAATAAAACCTTCCCCGATAAGTTTTTCTATAACGCGCTCCTGCATATCTTCCGGAATTTCCCACTGATGCATTTTTTTCTGTATATCGGAGATGGCCCTGTCTTGTTCCGCACAATAGCGCGAAGCTCTTGATAAGGCTTTTTGATATGTTTCCTTTTCTTCTTCCGTCATCGATGTCATTAAGCTTGTTACTTCTTTGCCAGCAGTTCTTTGGCCAGTTCGGGAACCGCCTCCCCGGCCTTTCTGCGTAGTACCGTAAGATTGTTTGTTCCACTAACAGCCTGTGCCTGAGGGTCTATCAGGTACACAGGAATCCCTTCCCGGGTGTAATGAATTAGTCCTGCGGCGGGGTAAACATTCAGCGAGGTACCTACAATAAGGTATATATCCGCTTTAGCGGAAATCGTAGCCGCGGGCTCTATCATGGGCACGGGTTCCCCGAACCAGACCACGTGGGGCCGTAACTGGCTGCCTTTTTCGCATTTGTCACCTTTTTTCAGCTCCCATCCTTCAATATTGTATACCAGCGAGGGATCGGCGGAGGACTGTGCTTTTTTAATCTCCCCGTGGAGGTGCAACACGTTAGTGGATCCGGCACGCTCGTGCAGGTCGTCCACATTCTGTGTAATTACCTTTACATCATATTGCTCTTCCAGCCGGGCCAGGGCATAATGAGCAGGATTCGGCTCCACCTCATAAAGCTGTTTCCGCCGCTGATTGTAAAAATCCAGCACCAGGTCAGGGTTTTTTTGCCATGCCTCCGGTGTGGCCACATCTTCAATAGCGTATTTTTCCCATAATCCGCCCGAATCGCGGAAGGTGCTAATGCCGCTTTCAGCACTTATTCCTGCACCGGTTAATACTACGAGGGTTTTCATAAGCGTGTTTTTTTACGAAAATAAAAAAAAAGACGGAAAGTGCGCTTTCCGTCTTTAGCCAGGAGGTAACTGGTATTTTTAGTCTTCAAAAAGCTTCATATCATCCAGCACCTTCATCATTTTTTTCACGGAGGCCGCTGATTCATTCAGCATTTTTTGCTCATCCGAGTTGAGGTTCAGCTCAATAATTTCTTCTATGCCATTAGCAGAGAGTTTTACAGGCACTCCTAAGTAGATGTCGCCCAATCCGTATTCTCCGTTGAGGCTGGCACATACCGGGAAAATGCGGTTCTGGTCGTCTACGATTGCTTCTACCATCTGCGCGGCAGCAGCTCCCGGAGCATACCATGCCGAAGTACCCATCAGGTTTACCAATTCTCCGCCGCCTTTACGCGTACGCTCCACAATTTTGTCGATTTCTTCTTTTCCAAGGAGTTCGGTTACAGGTATTCCGTTAACGGAGGTGTAGCGCGGCAACGGCACCATAGTATCGCCATGGCCACCCAAAAGGAGGGCATGGATATCTTTGGGGGAAACATTCAGCGCATCGGCCACAAAAGCCCGGTAACGTCCGGTGTCAAGGATGCCTGCCATACCAAATACTTTGTTGGGGGATTTTCTTGCTGCCTGGAAGGCGGCATAAGTCATAACGTCAAGTGGGTTAGATACCACAATTACTACGGCATCGGGGGAATATTTGATGGCTTTTTCGGTGGCCTCTTTAACAATTTTTGCATTGGTTTTGATGAGGTCATCGCGCGACATGCCTGGTTTACGGGGGATTCCGGCAGTAACAACAATTACTCCCGATCCTTTTGTTTTCAGGTAATCGTTAGTAGAACCTACTACTCTGGTGTTAAAATAGTTGATAGAAGATGTTTGCCAGATGTCGAGGGCCTTGCCTTCAGCTACGCCTTCTTTCACATCCACTAAAACTACTTCCCGGGCCAGGTCTTTGTGCGCTATTACGTTGGCACAAGTGGCACCTACATTACCGGCTCCGATAACTGTAATCTTTTTCATAACTTCTTATGTTTTTTTGATTCGAAAATTCATTTTGTCAAAGATACAAAAATATGTATATATTGCTATGTGTATTATCTTGTTTATATTAATCCAGCGAAATTAATAGCTTTAGCTTGCCCTTTGGGGAAAATAAATATGTAAACGATTGCGTGGAGAAGGTGTATAGATGCTTATTGTTTGATAAGCTTTAGTTAATACCGATTACTATTTGAATTGCGCCTATAGTTCCGCAAGGCCTTTGGCGGGGCGGTCGCTTCGCTACTTAATTCTCTTCAATTGTATCTCGGTCCTAAATTGAGCGATTTTCATCAAAAAAAGATAAAAGATAGGTTGCACAGGTAATTGATAATGTGTACTTTAGTGGTGTAAAATCAAAAAAAATAACATTCACCAATTAGGTGCAC